>Ga0315903_10011407_pt1 | contig 10470 bp, 25 predicted proteins | sample LakEriMetagenome_7_FD_203524 | JGI IMG/M metagenome (GOLD analysis project Ga0315903, IMG submission 203524) | Freshwater fungal communities from buoy surface, Lake Erie, Ohio, United States - Buoy 2 MA119 | ecosystem: Environmental > Aquatic > Freshwater > Lake | place: USA: Lake Erie, Ohio... | reverse complement strand
AAAAAAACTAAAGTAAAATTTGGAAAACGTCTAGAGGCTAATTATCTTGTATTAAATAAATTAACTAATTAAATTCTGTTATGAGTAAAGTATCAAGCAAAGCTCGTTACGAGGCATTTATGGAGTGGCATAAGTGGGCACAAAACAAGTACCCATCTATGAAGCGTAAGAAAAAGCCTCAAGTGCCTGACTACATACGCCTGAATGAGGAATATTAAAATTCCTAGTTCAATGCTAGAATTACTCTATACACTCCCAGATGAGCAATTAGCGGAAATTCTTATTGAACGACCTACACTTATGAAAACCATCTGTATTGGGGTGGCCATGGAACTTCATGAAATTGAAAGATTATCTGAAGGGCTTGGCTACCCCACTTCTTGATGTTATATTTAGGTATAAGTAAAAATAAAGGTTATGTTGTGGTTATTTACCAATACTAATAAACATGGGCATCTAAGAAGCCGTGTTGTGTATACTGAAGGTGCTTTAGCTATTAAGCAAGGATTTGGTCCATTTGTAGGGGCAAAGCGCTTTCACTATGAATCAAGAACTCCATATCATGGTTTACTTGACCATAAAGGTAAAAAATATCTTACTCCAGATTGGATTGAGGTTCATCCCCAAACCACCTACTCAGATATTGTTTATAATGCTCCTGTAGTTGAAGAACCTAAGGAAAAGAATGAATGGATGTTTGCCTCATCTTCAGGTGATGGTTTTTACCGAGTACGTCAAAATGGTCTCAAACTAACCTGTAACTGTCCAGGTGCTTGGAGAGCAAAAGATCGTAAATGTAAACACATTAAACAAGTTGAAAGTGGCAAAGCCTAAAGATTATATTGGTCCATTAGTTATCGTTTGGAAAACATCCAATCGATCTAATGCTCAAACCAAAATTAAAAAAACATCCAATTACAACCTAGATTACTTCCTTCAAACTGAAGCAACTATTCCAGGCATACCTAAAGACGCTGTTATATTAGAACTTGGGATTGGTAAAAAGTTATTTGATACTTGGAGTGTAAAATATAAGTTATGAAATTAGGAGATAAAGTTATAAGTACTAAATTCCCAGACCGGGTGTTTGAATTGGTTTGGTACCAAAAAGGGGATGAGACATGTGCTATCCAAGATGAAACTTTAAGAGCAGTAGTAAAAGTTTCTACACTTGGTTTGGCTACCCCAAAATAGGATGTTATATTTAGCATGTTAAAAAAATAAGAGTTATGAAGAAACAAAAAGGCATCTTGACCAAAACATATGAACAGGCTAAAATGGCTGTTGAGCAAGGCAATATGGACCATGCCCGTGACTTGTTTGATTTTGGTATTTTACATGTGGCTGAGAAGCGTTACCATGATGGTTTGGCTGTAGATGATAAGATTGAGAAAGTCAAAGTAGGTGTTTGGCTTGAACGTTTTTGGTATGGTTTAGAAAATAACAATTTGCTCCTCTAATTATGAAATTCCTTGAATTGACCGGTTTCGGTAACAAACACAAACATTTGATCTCACTGCGTTCAATTGCTGATATTGAATTCCAGTCTAACTACACTCACATCAGTCTAAACAATGGTACTAGTGTAAATGTAATTGAAACTGAAAAAGAAATTACTGATATCATTAATTACCATCAAAGTGAAATTGTAGGTACTGAATATTTAGAAAATCTTCAAGCACAAATTGATGCTTACTATGAGATGGAAGCAGATCGTTATTCAGCAACTGATGAATTGCCTTTCTAATGGCTGAAAAAAGAGGAGACTTAGTTAAATTAGTTTATGACTTTAACTCAGCTAGATGCTGTGAAGTTAGTTTTGATGGTAACATGTGGGCTAGAGTTACAGCCCGTGAGTTTAGAAGTTTTAATGGTAAAAGAAGAATTTTAAATGTTGAAAATCCTAGCAAACCGTATTATGAGGAGTATATGGGTCCAATTTATTATTATGGGACCAATCGAGTTAATAAAAAACCTAAAAAAATTGGTTTGGCCTTCATCAACAGTATTGATCCCAGAGATGCAAAACGACCTAAAAGTTTCACAGCATTTTAAGGTAGTTTACCCTCCCAATTACAACCCAGCGAAACGAGACTATAATAAATGGATTGAAAATATTTATGGATACTGATTTTGAAGATTTTGTAGACGATGAAACCAATACCAAACAAAAGGCGAAGTACCGAAGAGGGACATTTAGCAGCTTTGATCAGGAGGAAGATGACCTCTAGGGATCACGGCGATAAGAAAAAATACGATAGGAAAAATAAAGATTGGAGGGGCGAAAGCCCCTCATTATATTTATCATATGTACATTAGTTGGGCTATAAACTACTTGATAGTTGGAATGTTATTTCAATGGTTGATGCATTGGGTGTCTATTAAACTAGACACTAAATATGTTTTCACTCACTCTGAAAGAGTAATATTAGTCTTTATATGGCCAGTTGGTGTACTGGGTTTTTTATATAATTTCATAATAAGTTTCTCAAAAAGAAAATGAGTCAAATAGAGACTATTTTACATAAAGCTTACAAAAACGGTTTATACCCAGAAACTATGTCTTTAGCTCAAGATATAAAACAAGAAAACCCAGAAATGGAGCAAGCAGACAGATATGAATTAGCCTATCATAAGGCTAAAAGAGCTAAACTAAATGCTTTCCCTCCACTTGATTAACTTAAAAATAAAACAATATGGCAGTAGCAATGGCAGCCACCTCAATTGTGCTAACCCTAGTGATGGGTTTTTTGCTTTACTTGGAGATTCACAAAATGGAAAAACAAATTCTAGAGACCCAAAAGCATCTCCATCACCTAAACGATGAGGTAAATAGGCTAAAACAACAAGCTAAGAAAAAGTATTACTCGAGACCTAAAGGTAAGCAAGTAATTCAAGGTTAGAATATGGGGCTCATAAAGCCCCATATGTTTTCTAATATTTATAACATATGGCATTTTTTCATTCACCACAGGTAGTTACTCGTAATTTAAGAGTATGTGTTGACGGGCGCAATAATTTATCGTACCCGGGTTCGGGCACTACTTGGTTTAAGGTGAATGGTAATGGATTGGATTTTGGTAATGGAAGTTTTACAACCGATCCAAATGGTGGATTTTATTTAGCTTCAGGTGGAAATGATGTGGATACAGCTACAACAGATGCTTTAAATACGGATTTCCATACTATAATGCTTATATTAAGGTTCACTGGAGAAAGCGGTGTAACTGGTGGTTGGGAGCAATTCATTGGATATTACGGAGGAGGAACGGATAGAACACCTGGTATTTGGAGGTATCCGTCAAATAGAAGGATACACTGGACTTACGATCCGGGAAACACAGCAACTAATTTTGGGGCTACTGGTTTGGATACGGATTTTCCGTTGAATCAGGATTTTTTGGTGATAATGAGGAAAAATGGCTCAAATACGGATTTTTGGATTGATAATACAAAGTATACAGGTATAAATTTTTGTGCGAATCCTAAGACCGCGGGAAACTCTATAATCAGATTATACGATTATTATACGGGTGGGTTGATGCAGATTAAGTATTTTGCGGTTTATGATGCAGCGTTATCAGATGCCGAATGTTATCAAAACGCAGCGAGTTTAACACCTAGATTAAATAAATAATGGAAGATACAGCTACATACGGGGAATGTGTTGAATGTGGATTGGAAAATCCTTTGGATACTAACGGATTTTGTTCGGTGTGTGGTGTCCCTAAAAATTAAAGAATAAATGGCATTTTTTCATTCACCTCAATTAGTAACTAGTGGTCTCCAATTATGTTTGGATGCCAAAAATCCTTTGTCTTACCCGGGTTCGGGTACGACTTGGTTTGACGTGAGTGGCAAAGGAAGAAACTTTTCTTGGGGTAGTGTAAGTTGGGATTCAAGTGGATTTTTTAACACTAGTGGTAGAGTAGCATCGGGTCCTGCTTCTAATTCTTTTGGAATTGATAACAGTTCAGGATACACTATTTTTACAGTGTTTATGACTAATTCAGGTTCACCAAATGGTTTATTTAAGTTTTTTGGTGATGGTCTTGTAGCGGGAAGAGGTATATTTGTTCACCCTGGGTGGACTAATGAAACTCTTTATTTTGACCAAGGTGGGTGTTGTGATGCTAACCAAAGAACAAGTGTATATGTCGCAGGGTTATATGGATCTTGGAGCATAGTTGCTTTTAGAAGCACAGTAGCTCAACGTAATATTTTTAGAAATGGAGCTCTTATAGAAAGTAATTTAACTTCAGCAGCTAATATTAGTTTAAATAGTACTGGAGTTCAATTGAATCCAAATGATGAAGGTTATAACTGGGATGGAAAACTTGCATATTTTGCGGTTTATAACAGAGGATTAACTCAAGACGAGTATACTCAAAATTATCAAGCATTAAGAACTAGATTTGGAGTATGATAGTACCTTATATTAGAGAAAATACGGAGTATGGTCCGATGATGCCTCGGTTTGAGGTTTTAGATTATAATGGTCTAGGATATTTACATGTAGTGTTTGCTAGTGATAGTGAAGAATTGTGTCAAGAATATATAAATAATTTGTAATGGCAACATCATACGGAGGACCAGTTTATACAAGTGTATCCCAAGTTACGGGACCTACAGGATGGTATCCTATTAGATTATCTAATGGTACTGCTATGGTTTATATCAACCAAGACTATGATGGGGGTGGTTGGGTATTAGTTGGAGCTAATCGCATTAATACTGGTGGTATGACCAATTTAGACTATTACGATGCTGTTAATAGTTGTAATTATAGAAATTCTCAAAACCAAGTCCAAGTAACTACTAGTACTAGTTTAAGTGATGTTAATGGTTTTGTTGGGGTTAATTACTGGCAAGAATTAGCTGGTAGATTGACAGCCAATAGAATTACAGTAGTTCAGTATGTAGCTGCTTCAGTTGTAGGATTGAATGCTACAGCTTCTCATACTAAAAGGTATAGGTGGAGAGGTTCATTTAGTAACGCAATTTATACTTTTAGCTCTCCAACATTTAATTGGGCTAATGTTGAAGCTATAAGTGATGAGACCGGGACAGGTTCACCAGGTTTTTATAGTTATCACGCTGCTAATGGATTTGCTTTAACTACCTATGATAATGATCAGGATGCGTATGGAGGTGGAAACTGTGCTACTTTTTATAGTAATCAAGGATTCTGGTATGGGGGTTGTTGGTCAGGAAATATTTGGGGTGGTGGTCCCTCAGGTGGGTACGCTGATGCCTATTACTGGGATGGTTCAGGAGGTGACTATCACAATTATGGAGCAGTTTATATTAAATAAAAGATTATGCCAAGAAATACTCAATTAAAACCAATGAAACTTGTAATGGCTCGTAGTAGTGAAACTACTTGGGACAAAATTGTTACTGTTATTGAAGATGGGCGTTTAGTATTTGAAGAACTTAATTTACTTTTACTCCCAGAGATGCTTAACACAGAATATTTTGATGAGTGGCAGGTCCAATTAGAAAATAATCCTACTCTTAATATTATTGAAGTAGAAAGAATTAACTTACCTTAAAATGGCATTTTTTCATTCACCTCGTATTACCACTAACGGGTTAGTTCTATGTTGGGATCCAGCTAATCCTCAATCCTATCCAGGATCAGGTACTACTATTTATGATATCTCAGGAAATGGAAATCATGGTACTTTATATAATGGGGTAGGATTTAGTACTGCTAATAACGGGGTATTAACTTTTGATGGAACTAATGACTATGTTCAAGGTGGACCTAATTTATATAACGTTAATTATACAGTTATAGGTGCTGCTCGTTATACTGCTATTTCAGGCAGAATAATATCTTCAGTTAATAACTGGTTATTAGGACACTGGGCGGGTTATACTAATGATCACTACGCTGAAGGTTGGGTTTATTACAACCCTAGTATCTCTAATACTAACTGGGCTATGTATACCGCTACTGGAAACATTAGTGGAGATAATTATCAATTTTTTATGAATAATGTCTTATTAGCTGAAAATAATGGTGGATCACAAGGACCTAACCAGATAGTAATAGGATGTTATGGTCCTGGCTATGAATTTAGTAGTGCTCAATTTGGATACTTAGCAGTTTATAATAGAGTGCTTTCAACAAGTGAAATTTCTCAAGCATATGAATGTATTAAAAATAGATTTGGATTATGATAGAACAAGAATACGATAACAGACGTTTTGTAATATTTGAGGTAACAGAATTACCTCTTATAGATTTTAATCAAGTATACGAAACCGATGCTGATACAGTACGTAAATCAGTAGATGAGACAAAGACATTTGTTAAATATGATTTACCTGAGCCTTCTTCGGTAACAGCTTTAACTACTAAGTCTCAAGAGTATACTTATGATGAAATATTACAAATATTGAATACACCTGAGTGGACTCAGCCTTATCCTTTAACATGATAGTAGAAGAAACTATAGAGAATGGAATAATAGTTCGTAAAGTAATTTACGAACCATCTGATATGGCTACTCAAGAGCAAAAAGATGCTTGGTTAGCTGTATGTGATACTTGTGAATATAAGCAAGAAGATAGATGTGATTATTGTGGTTGTTGGCTTAATAATATAATGTCATTTAAGACAGCGACTTGTCCTTTAAATAAGTGGTGATATGGCTACATCCTATGGTGTTTATTCAACTTTAGTTAAGTCCGAGCACATATATGCTATAGGAACCACTGGTGGTACTATTTTAGAACAGGGAAATCTTGCCCCTAACGGAGGATTTTCAATTACTTTTAGACATGATGTAGGTGGTTGTGGTGGTCCGGATTCAGGCATTTGGATTGAAATAGCTGATTTTAGACCATGGACTAAAATCACTTGGGAATGGTTAGGAACAGGAACTGCTGCTTGTTGGAGTTTTAACGATTCAAGTGGGTTTGGAACTGCAGCTGGTCCCCCTTCAGGATATTTACAAAGTTATAATGCGGCTTTAGGTGATAATACATCCCAAGATTATTTAACTTGGGAAGAACCTCAATTCCAATCTCATAGTAGAACTTATGCTTGTGATAATGACTCTAATAATTTCTTTAGATACAATGGGGGAGAATATAGAAGATTTTACATGAACCGAAGAAGAGATACCTCAGGAAATAGAGCAGGTGTGTTTCATGGACGTTCTTGTAATGCTACAGGAGTTAATACTATCATTCGAAATATTTTTGTTTACTGATGGCTACATTCTACGGTGCAGATTATGGTAATGCTAGAACAGCTAAAGAGCTTCTAGAAAAATACCCATTTACAGCGGGTAGAGATGGTTATTATCTTCTTTATCCTAATGGTAGAGGAAATACAGGGCAATTTGTATATTGTGATATGACCACTGATGGTGGTGGTTGGATGATGGTTACACGTAGTCACCCCTCAGTAGTTAATTATAATGGTACTAATTGGGGTTGGAAAGGTAGTATAATAGGTAATGTACAAGATTTTTCTCAAGCATATCAAGCAGGGTGGCAAACCTATTGGAACACTACAGGAAATACTTTTACAGAATATATTTTTGGAAACCAAAGAACTAACTTTGATAATAGTTGGGGTCCTTTTATCTATAAAGTAGCTGGAATAAATTATAGTACATTTTTTACTTCTGATACTCAACAAGGGTATAGTAACAGTACTATAAAATCAGATACTAATGTTTATGGTACAACTTCTTATCCTGGGATGCAAAATGCTGTAGGTTTCACTGATACTGCCACTAGTAATAATTTTTATTATATGAGAGATTGTTGTGGGTTTGGGGGTTATGGTGGTTTTGCTACTCAAATGGGTACAGTTTATTGTGGAGCCAATTTTTATTATTCAGGGCCTTGGTGTGGTGGTTCTACTACTACAGGAGGTGTTTATGATTATAATAGTTATGATGCTAGTGGTTTAAGATACGGTGGTACTAATCAATATATGATAATGGTGAGATGAGAACAGTTTATTTTAAAACTACAGATAACACATTTGAAATTTTTGAAAGTAATAATACTTCAATTATTCTACAAGAAGCTTTACCATTTGGAATTGAATATCGTCATATCTGTTCTTGTGAATTAACCCAAGAGCAAATTGATGCTTGGTGGAATTATGTAGATGAATTACTACTAGAACATCCTACTTCTAATTATTATTCTGTGTGGAAAATAATTGAGAATGGGATAATTTATGGGTATGAAAATTAGTATTTATAAATAAATCACAATGGCAGCTTTAGGAGGACCTGATATAGTAACAGATGGATTAATTTTGGCTTTAGATCCTGCTAATCGTTTATCTTACCCAGGATCAGGTATAACTTTATATGACCTATCAGGTAATAATTATAATTTCACACTTCAGGGTAATGCTGCCTATAATTCTGAAGGAGATGGGAGTATTTACGTAGATGGATCTTCAGATGGTATACAATTGACAGGCAATTCTGCTCTTCGAAATTCAATTACTTTAGTGCAATGGCTTAAAACAAATGATACTGTAGGACTAATGGTATCAGGTGAACCTGTAGGAAGCACAGGAGGGTATTATGTTGGAGCTTACTACCCCGGACAGGGTTTCTATAACGGTTCAGCAGGAAGTCCTACGTTTTCTATTGATACTGCAGCAACCAGCAATCCAGCTACTCCTATTAACTATTTAGATAACAACTGGCATATGTGGGAGGCTAAAGGAATAAATTTTGCATCTTGGACTACTACCTGGAATTTTTTAGGATATGCTGCAGGGTATGAAATAGCAGGATATGTTGGGATGATTCTTATGTATAATAGGTCATTAACGGCCTCTGAGAGTTTACAAAATTATCAAGTATTAAGAACTAGATATGGATCTTAAAAATCTTTATAAATAAATCACAATGACAGCTTTCGGAGGACCTGATATAGTAACAAATGGATTAGTTTTAGTCCTAGATGCTACTAATCCTTTATCTTACCCAGGATCTGGAACCACATGGTATGATTTATCAGGAAATGGGAATCATAGTACTATAAATAGTGGTGAATTTGTTTCTAGTCCATTTAGTGGGTATCTAAGAAATGTTAATAATGAATCTAACTTTTTCTATATTACCATTCCTAATTCTACTTCTATATCTAATACTCTTAATGTAACAAGTGGAGGGTGGACTATTGAAGAAATTATTTGGACTAATTCAACTAATTACCCTGAAGCAGATGCTGGTAGTGTTTTCTCAAATCCAGCGTATGGTCCTGGTGCTACTGGATTTGACTGGAACCATGGAGTAGGAATAAATCAGTTTCAATTTGGGCAATCAAGTAATTCAGCTACTGGATATGAAGATACAGTATCTATATCTTCAATCCCTTCCCAATATGCTCAATTTAATACTTGGAGAATTAGAACCATGGTGTGGAATAGAAGTAATAATACTGTTTCACTTTATATTAATGGGGTTTATATCGGTGGGGGTAGTACCCCTAATACAGCAGGTCAATCTATATATGATGGGGGTGGTGGTGAAATAGGTACTTTGTATGGGTGGAAATTTTATGGTAGAAGAAGTGCATTTAAAATGTGGAACCGAACTTTATCCCAATCAGATATTACTCAAAACTTTAACGCACAGCAAACTAGATTCGGGCTCTAAAAATATTTATAAATAAATCAATAATGACAGCTTTCGGAGGACCTGATATACCATCAAGTGGGTTAGTAATGCTTATAGATGCAGCTAATCCTCAATCATATCCAGGTAATGGTACTACTTGGTTTGATATCTCTGGAAATGGGCATAATATATCAATGGGTAGTAGTGTAAGTTTAGCTACTTATAATTCTACTGGTGTAATGCAATTTGGTGAAGACTCTGAAGGGTATGGTAGGAACACTAGCTTAAACTTAGCTTCAAGTAATTTTACAGTTATTAGTTGGGTTAGAAAATTATCCAATGGTAATGATGGGAGAACTATTACAGCCTATAATAACAACTGGTTATTAGCTCACCATGATAACACTTATGGAGATTATTATGCTGAAGGATGGGTGAATGATGTAGGTAGCCCTACATCAGATACAATCTGGAGAATGTTTACAGGTACAGGAAACATTTCAGGTGATTCATACAGTTTGTATATTAATGATTCTTTAATTGTGACTAATGGAAATGGTAGTCAAGGCCCTAATGGTTGGAATTTAAATAACCAGTACGGACAATATTCAAGTTGTCAGATTGCTAATTTAATTTGTTATAATAGAGTTCTTACAACTGAAGAAATTACAAATGTTTACAATTATTATAAAACTCGATTCTAATATTTATAAATAAATTATTATTATGGAATCAAAAGGTTTAGGTGATTCAATTGCTAAAGTAACTCAAGCAACAGGAATCAATAAAGCAGTAAAAGCAGTTGTAGGTGAAGATTGTGGTTGTAAACAACGACAAGAAAAACTCAATCAATTGT
>Ga0315903_10011402_pt1 | contig 10472 bp, 25 predicted proteins | sample LakEriMetagenome_7_FD_203524 | JGI IMG/M metagenome (GOLD analysis project Ga0315903, IMG submission 203524) | Freshwater fungal communities from buoy surface, Lake Erie, Ohio, United States - Buoy 2 MA119 | ecosystem: Environmental > Aquatic > Freshwater > Lake | place: USA: Lake Erie, Ohio... | reverse complement strand
AAATCTACGATATGGGCAAAGGTGTTGTTCTTTCTCATAAGGTCGCTTAGATAGGGCAAAACAGCGTTCTTTAACGCCCCCCTCTCTATCCCTACACTAAGGGGTCGGTAGTCCCTAATGGCTATCAAAATCTTAGAAGCAGTCTCACGGATGTCCCAGCGCCCGTGTTCAATCTTCTCAACAAACCACTTCCCATCGTCTGTAACCTTAACGATTGAGATAGCAGACTCGTCCAACCGCTTCTTAGCATTAGCCGCTTGTTTGGCAACTTCCTCGAATCCCGCAAGGTCAACAGCGATGTAGTAGCTTCCATGTTCAGGTTTAACCCCGTATTTGATCCACTCTTCTTTGAAGATATCAGAGCCAGCATTGGTAAAACTCGCCATGTACTCTTGTTTAAAAGCAAAGGTACTCAGGGTCTTCTTAGCACTTTCTATCTCTTTTGCGTCGATTAAGGGGTTATCAGCAGTGGTGAAGTGCCAACTCTTCCAATCAGGATCATCCTCTGACTCGCCTAACTTGAAGGTATCGTAGAACCAATTTCTACCCTTTGGAGTGCCGATGAAGAGTGCTCTACCCCGTTTATCAGACAAACTGGCTCGAATGACCTGTTCCCATGCTTCTGGCTTGATGTCTGCTACCTCATCGAGAACGGCATAGGTCAATGAGACACCACGAAGGGTATCGGGTCTATCCGCACCACGGACGTAGATTCTTGCTCCGTTTATCAGGGTAATGTCTAGGTTGTTCACATGGGAGGACTGAATAACCTCTCTACCAAGGTCTAACAGTAAGTCCCAGACGATTTGACGGGACTGTCCCATAGTTGGCGAAACATACAAGACTGCCGAACCAGGAGGACACTTCAAACCTTCGATTAACAGGGTTACAGCAGCCATCCTACTTTTACCGCAACGCCTACCAGCCGCAACAACCTTGAACCTCGTTTTGTCGGCAAAAACTTCTTGTTGCCACGGCAGTAAGGAGAAATTAAGGTCAGCCATACTTTGCCTCTACATCTTGGGGTTGTTCATCAATTATGGTCGGTTCAGCACCAATCCCTGTTATGTTAATGGTGACTGCTGACCTCTGACTCTTATCCTTTTCAAACAAAGAAACAGGTAGAGTCCTATCTAAACACATCTTCAAGGCTACTAATTGATGTGGATGCTCATCATTAAGGGCTATCTCTATCACCTTCTGAGCCACATCCTTACCCCCACTCCTAATCATCAACTCCTTAAGCTCCTTCAAGCGTTGATGGTCTGTCTTAGGCAGAATAGCAGGTGGGTTGTCAGCAAACCTCTGTATGGTCATCTTGACGCTTCCCTTTGGTCTACCACGACCTCTCTTTAATGTTTCCACTTTTTTCCCTTTCTAGGAAGTGATTGACGTTATTACCATTTTGACTTTTTCTGAGGATGGGGTGTACCACAAATATCTACCAACCCTACCTACCCCCTCCCCCCCATACATTCTCTACACCTAGGGTTTCTACCTAAGGGTTTCTACTACTGTCTTTTTATACAGCATAGGGTTTCTACCTAGGTACTTACCCTTATGTCTAAATGCGAATGATTCTTATTTGCGTTTAGAAGGGTGAGAGTAGAGGGTGCACCTAATTTGATGTACTTGAATTGATCTAGTCTTATCTATCCCTTGTCTATTCCCTTACTGTTTCCCTTACTGGTTCACTTGGATCAGGGCTGTTTGTTGTTCCCGACCTAATATTTAAAATACTCAATTCCATGCCTGGGCGGAAACCTTTATTGTGAGCTTCACTGTATAGGTCTAATACGTTCTCAAACCCACGGCATAAATTACCTTTTCCCGCCGCCAGAAGTATCATTCTCTGAGGGTCTGACAGTGTTCTTTGAAAGTATCGGGTCTGAGGGTTTGAGGGTCTTCCCATTTTCGGCCTAGAAATTGAATTATTTAATTATTGCATACTTTAATTCTAATGGTAAATACTTATAGGGTTTTGGAGGGGTCAATAGAATCAACAACTTACGGGAGTTGGCACGTTTCTTTTATGCTATATATGTGAGAGGGTAGATTTTTAGCCTTCTCTTTTATCAACTTCAATAGGTTTCAAAATGGATAAAACAACTTACAAAACGATTCGCAGATCAATTAGAGACAATGGCCTGCGCTATACGATGCACCATGCACAATGCACTGGCAACATTCCAACACTGACAATTTGCGACTTTGTAGCGAACACTATGCGACTGACTGACTGGCTGGCAATGAGACAATCGTTTTCACGCTCAGAGAGGGCTTCTATAGCCTTTAAATTGACTACATCAGTACTTGGAAAGGTCTAAACCATGAAAAACACTTTTTTAGACTACTTGACGGCAATCGCATTGGGACTCTGTCTCTGTATCGGCCTCATGGCTTATTTTGATATTTTGATTAAATAAAGGCTTCACATGAAAATTATCGTTCACATTCAAGGCAACTCAGAGAAAACCTTTAGTTCTATCACTGAGGCTTTATCGTTTGCCCGTTTGCAAGTGTACGCAACTCAAGCCACAATTATTAGGGCTTTTGATGCCTTGCAAGATGGAAACCTCACACAATGGGACTACGGGTTTACCTCAGTTGCGATATATCCTGAAAACTGACAATCTAGCGGGTAAGCTCACGGGCTGGGCTTATTCGATGCACTGTCGCATCATTTCAATTCAAAAGGCTTCAAAATGAAATTTTCAATCAAACGCAAAGATATCCGTGCCATGCTTCACTTAGCGGCTAAAAAAGATATTCGATACTATTTGCAAGGTATCAACGTAGTTCGTGACAATCGGGGCACGTATATAGAAGCTACTGACGGGCACGTTTTAGGCCGTTTGCTTATCGATGGCATTAGGTCAGACACAAAGCAAAATGTTGTTTTGCCTACTGAGGCACTCTCAAAGCTCAAGGGCACAAAAAAGCAAGGTGATGAATGGCTCAGTTTTTCAGTAGAAGGCTTTGCAGTAGAGTGCATTGATAGTCAATCGACAACCCGTTTTTCTGCCCATGATGCAAGGTTTCCTGATGCTGATCGAGTGATTCCCATGGTTATCAAGGATGAGGACGTAAAACCCGCCACTTTTAACCCTGACCTTTTAGTCCGTTTTGTAGATGTATCTGAGGAACTGTACGGAAAACGTCAAATTCCCATGGTTTTGCAACGGGGTAGTCAATCTTCTATTGTCTCTTTCCCTCAGATGGATGACGCATTTATCGGGGTTATCATGCCTACCCGTGAATTTGCACCCGCTAAAGTGCCTGAATGGTGCTATTTGCCCTCAGTTAAGCCCGTAGAAGCTACTGAAACCGCCTAATTTCAGACTGCAAAGCCTCTTTTTAGGGGTTTTGTGGCCTGCAATTCGCAGGTTTTTTAATAGGCGGAAACATGAAAAACGATTTTACTCAATGGTTATCAGACAATTACGATCAAAATTCCCTTGCTGACATGGCGAATCATGGATGCACTGGCGGTGTCTCAGGGATGATCTACTACACGGAAACAGAGGCAATTTATAAAAAGTTTGCTAGTGAATTGCATGAAATTTTAGAAGATTATCGGGAACAAGTAGGCGAATATCCCGATTATGTGACCAAAGAACTAGGTCATTTTCAGAGTTTTGCGAATGCTGTTCTTTGGTTTTGTGCTGAATTTGTAGCTCAGGAACTCACTCAAGGCATTTATGAGGACGAAATAGCATGAGCCAAATTGAAGCGCTCACACAATGCCTAATTTTGGCCCTTACCGCTCCCAATGATAAAAAAGCAGATCAGGCCAGCGAATTAGCGGAAAAAATAGCCTTCGGGTTATCAGTTGATCAGGTTGAAGCTTGCAAATTTGAAGCTTTAGAATTTGTGGGGTTTGAATGATTTATGCAACGATAGCCCTAATTATCCGAATACTTACAAAACGATAAACCCATAACCCGCCCTAAAAAGCGGGTTTTTTCTTGTCTAAAATTTAAGGGGCTATAAGCTCTTTTTTTACGTCAGGCATAGTTGGTATAGACAAACCAAAAAAAACGGCTTAAAAGGGGCTTTTAGTGGCTTTAAAGGGCATTTCCTCGCTTAGTTTGCGTATGGTTTCATTTAGTGCTGACATTTCATCCATTTTATAGACGTTCCACAAACGCTTCTGCCCATGAATTCCATTCAAGCTGCCCCTGTGACAATCTGCACAAAGTGGCATTGATGTGAACCATTGGCCTTGATTGATCTCGTGACATTCACTAGGGGCTGATGCGTCACAAATAACGCACGACATGGCCTTGATTCTAGCGATGTGTAATCTCTCACTTGCGGTAGGTTTAGCCTTGTTTTTGCTTTGCATTATTGGGTGTTTTTTATTTCATGCCTAGCACTATATTGCTCGGTGCGGTACACCTCAATGCGGGTTTGTGCTGCCGTCATTAGCCAGCGGTAACGTTCCTCTAATTCGACTGCTTCCCTGATACCCTCTAAAATTTGGATGTAGTCAGGGTGAGCATAGGCGTAGGTTTCCTGCTTTCCTAAAACTTCAGTCCCTGCTTGTGACATTAGCTGAGCTTTTCGGCTTTTCCTGAATTCCTCTAAGTACATTCGAGTCGCTTTAGCCTTTGAGTAAAGCGGTGCGGTATCGATTAAGTATTGGATGGCCTTGGTGGGTTCGTTCATGCTTGTCCTCTTGCTCGGATGGCATCAGCGCAAGCATCAGCAACGGCCATATCTTCATCATTAAATGCTTCTCGTTGGTCAAAAGTTTCACACACCTTTGCACACGCCTCACGCTCGGCAAGCACCGCCTCCCGAGTTGCTACACACGCATAACGATTACAAGTTGGGCTACATGAGTGAATATCCCATTTGTGTTTCTCACGCTCGGCAGAAGCGACAAGGGTGGCAAAGCGCTGGAGTTCTTCGGTTATTTCTGTTTCACTGCCCTGAAAATTGTAAACACAAACATGATGCAAACCATCACCCCATTCTTCCGTGAAAAACTTTGCCTCTCTTGCCATGTGAATAATGTCTTCTCTGTTCATACATCCTCCAGCTTGTAGTTGAGTTTGTGATTCTGAAACCGCATAGCTGCCTCAATGTCTAATTCTTTGAATTGTTCGTCAGAGAAAAGCCCTATGACATTGCGACCCTCAAACCAAACCTCTTTGATGGACTCGTTATAGGTTGTCTCTCCATCGTTTTCATATTCATAAACGACAGTAACAATCTCGCTACCTGCACCTGTGGTTGTGTCAAATTCCCATGTACTCATGATTCACTCCTGTTAAAAACTGTTAATTTACGCTTGTTTTTTTCTTTTTCTACTAGGACAAACCCTTAGATCAGCTCTTCTTTCACCATGACTTCCACCATCCCAACTGTGCCGTAAACCTTTGTTGAATGAAGCGACACTACTTGGCTGTCATCTAGGAAAACAATCCCGTTCATGCCGTCAAAAATTGCCTTGCAAAAGTTGTCTATGTCGCTTTTCTTTGTCGGGCGCTCTTCTCCTGATAAACAAGCTTGTATGCGTTTTTTGCTGTAACTGGCTGGGATAGGCAAGGTTATGTAGATATAAGCTCCCACAGGCGTTTGTAGAGGGTTTGAGCTACCCATTGCGAGCCTAGCGGCTTCTGAAACCTTAGTTTCGTAGTCAACAGTAGTCTTGGGGCTGTAAGTTGATACGAATTTACCCCTTCTAGCAAACCTTGGTCTACCCTTTGGAACTGGCGTTCCTTCAACCATAAAGTTAACCATAAAAGTCATTCAAGTGTCCCATCTCTCATTTGTGCCATGTATGCTCGGATTCTGTCTCTAGCACCAGTGCCATAAATTCGCTCTGCCCGTTCAAGTCTTGCTCTAATCAGGTCAGAATTACGGCTTGATTCCCAATTACGATAAAGCTCTCTTGCCTCGGCTTGCTCAAGAATTACTCTATCGCCTTGAATGCTTCTTCTACTCCAAGTCACCAGTTAACTCCAGTGCTGTGTTTATCAGGTGTAAGGGGTAAGGAACACCCTCTTTAACTTTGTCTAAAAGTTTCATTGCTTCAAAGTAGTTCATACAAATAAAAGTTGTTGAGTTTTTACAGTTGTTCCAGAGTCGTATCTCTGTGAATCGCCTTTGGGATATGGCATAACTTCGTATTTCAGCTTTGATCTCATGACTTTTTTGTCAGTCTTTGACCCGTGAAAAATGATGTAACGATGTTTCCTAGATCGCTCGACATAGTAAAAGTCATCGCCATGAAGTTCTTTTATCTCTGCCAAGGTCAGGCCATCTCCAATGGTTTTAGCGTGTTTATGCTCTTGTCCCTTGATTGTCCAATCAATTCTATTTGCTGATAAACCCGTGTAAAGAAAATTGGTGGCTTGATAAACGTAACCAACATGACCTTTGCTTGTGTCGGCAAACGAAACCACAATCATTGGTTTGGGCAATAACTTGATTGAGTTCGCAACCAAGAATGATGCTTCGTTTTTGTGGTTGTCCAACAAACAGACTCGGTTTAGCTCTAAAACTTTGTCTGAGTATTCTTTGCCACAGATTCCCATGCAAAGTGGTGGTGAGGCGGGAATCCCATAGGTCACTACGCCAACCAGAATGTCATCTTTGTAAAGCCCAAACGCAAACATTATTTGTGGCATCCGCTTGGCATAGTGTTTTTCAAGCAACCAAGGCTCAACTTCAAAGTTGTTAATTGGAAGAACTTTCATTTGTCCTCCACTTATGTTTCTCAAGCCACTTCTTAGCCTTTTCTTTGGCTTCTAGGGTTGCTTTTTTATCGGCTTCGGTAGATTGCTTTACGATCTGCAAAACCTCTTTAGTTGGGATGTGTGGCCCTTGATTGCAAAGATTCCTAAACTTGATGGCACTCGGAATAAACTCACCCTCTAGTTTGGCAATGGCAAAGTCCATGCTTGGGCGGTATGTCAGGAATCGACCTAGTTGGTTTTTCCATTCTTGTCTAACAAACTCTGGGTCTATGCCATCAAAGTGGCGATTAAATGGTGTTCCGAAGATTGCCATCATTCTCGCAAAGATGTAATCTAATCCTTGGTCTTGCGTACAGAAATCAGTTTCCAAGTAGTTTGACATTGCCACCTCCGATTAAACCTCTTGTTAAACCAGAGATAACTCTTTGGTTCATTTGACCCGTCTTGCTTAGATTCTTTTCCTCGGGCTTCAGCCACTCAGCTTGCAAACCCTGAGAACCCCTCGCACACCAAACTGTCAGGAAGTCGCTAAAACTCATGTTTGCTTTAGACGCTTCTTGTCTAGCACTTGAAACCACAGTTTCAGTTACGGGAGCTTTCTTCGCTTTCCTGAGTTGTTTCCAATCATCCCAAATTTGTTGGTCAACATCTGGTGGGCAAGCAACGCTAGTTGCTCTCTTCTCTACTTGGTTAATGGTTAATGGTTTATGGTTAGTGGTTAATGGTTCTTGGTTAGGGTTATTTTGGCTTTGATCTGGCAACCCAGAAATAACCGACTGGGTTTTCTTTGGCCTACCGCCTAGCTTCCCATTGTTCTTGTTTTTCTCAACTTGCTCTTGATAATCTTTAATTTCAACTTCGATGCGTTTGTGCATGTATCCTGTTTTGCCCAAAACAAAGAAATCTGACAAAACATTTTCAAGAAATTTAACCTCGTCAGAACCCAGACGTAACCGCCTGATAACCACTTGGGTTTCCTCTGGAATGGGTTGTTCATCAAGGTAATACCAATCAATTAACTGGCGATAAATGCCATGCTCTATTGTAGAAAGATGACCAGTGTCTTTCCGATAGTCGGCAATATTGAACTTGTAGTAGTGCATAGTAGTCTCATGTTCCAATTCTCCCAAAAAGAAACTGCGGCAGGAGGGGAGACTTCTCTTTTCGTATCGGGTAATTAGTCCGAACTAGCCGTGTTTCAAAACATTGTATCAAATAAATTGATTATTTGTGATTTCATTTGTTGGTTTTCTGCCAAACAAACGAACAGCCTGTGCGTTCATAGAAGCATATTCAGACTTAGAAAAGATGCCTTTAGCGTTTCTAATGTCAAACGGGTTTAGCAGATCACGAGGCTCTTCTACCTTTTCAGCCTCAATCATGTGTGGCTCTAAGGTGTACTGAGAAACCCATGAACGTCCCATCTTAACTTTTTCAATCTTTAGTTTCTTTTTATATCTCATCTTTGTGCAACAAGCTGCAATGGACAGTCTTGGTATGCCAGTTAAATCCTCTAGTTGATAGGAGGTAAGTGGGCCATTCTGTAAGGCTCTGATCACTGCTTCTTGGGTCATTTGTAAAGGTTCTCCAGGTTGATTTTGCGGTTTAGGTGTATCTCTATTGCCCTACCAAATAAAGCGGTCATAGCGGCTTCTAAGTCCTCTGGTTGGTTGATGTAAGCGTCAGCCATTGACTCTGCATAAGCAAGCAAGGTTTCGGCACATTGATATTCAATTTTTTCGATGTTCATAGTGAAATACTACTGTTGTTTTTCTGCAAGTCAATCAGGGTTTCCCCTAGTATCAAAGTGTAAAAAGGTGTGGCACATTAGTGATGTGGGCAGTAATTAAGCCACATTTTGATAAACAAATAGGAGTGAATATGAAAGATATACCAGCATTTCCCGCCATGCATTACGACTTGGCAGACAACGAGCATGGATTGACTATGCGTGACTACTTTGCGGCTAAGGCTTTGCAAGGATTTATTTCTCGTGGCGTTCATTACGATGCTGATGTTGACGCTACTCGTGCATACGCATTTGCTGACGCAATGTTGGAAGCAAGGGGCGAATAATGCCGATTCTTAATGGAAAAAAGGTCGTTGACCTAGAAGTAGATGGAGTGGATTCAAGAGACTTTCCAGACTTCTCTGATGCCTACTTCTCGGGTGGATGTTACGAAGATGGAACACCATTAACAGAAGATGAGTTAAACAAGCTCACCGATCTGGCAAGTGATGTTCTGTGGACAATGTGTTACGAGAGTTTCCACTGATGAAAACACTATTCCAGACCTATGTGGAAGAGTTTTCTGACATCCACTACTGTCCTTATTGCTTGACAATCAAGGGAAACAGAATAGTTTGCTGCCAAGAAGCAGACTTTATCGAGTTTAAGGATTTATATCCTGAACAACAAAAAGAGATTATTCAACAAGAGTTAGATACTTACAGGAGTTAATATGACAATAGAAATGTTATTGAAAAAGAATGTCAACGATCACGTTGAGAAGAAAAACGGCTTGTCCTACCTATCATGGGCTTGGGCATGGGCAGAGGCTTTAAAAGCCGATCCAAAGGCTTCCTACAAGATAGAAATGTTTGGCGACAAGTGTTTCATGGACATCAATGGTACGGCAATGGTGTTTGTTACAGTTACCATGTTTGACAAGCCAATGACCTGTCAGCTTCCTGTGATGGACTACAGAAACAAGGCCATCCCCAATCCTGATGCTTTTGCGGTCAACACGGCAATCATGCGGTGCATGACAAAAGCCCTGGCACTGCATGGTTTGGGTCTATATTTGTATAGCGGTGAAGACGTTCCAGAAGAGGGTAGGTCAGTAGTGATTACACCTACTCAGGGTGCAATGGATAACATTCCTCAAGAGGAATTACAGTACCTGCAAGAACTAGCAGTCGATCTGATTGCTATGTGCGAACAGGGTGATCCCAAGGCAGCTTGGGTAAAATTGGAAGAGCAGAACCTAGACGGGGAACAAAAAATAGCCCTCTGGACACTTCTGCCAAGCAAAGTGCGTTCATCATTAAAAAAGGCTAAGGAGCTGTAAATGGAAAATTTTAAATCAGAGCAAAGAAACAACAGTGGGGTACTTTTTTCTAATGACAAAAAGGAAACCGATAAGCATCCCCATTACAAAGGGAACATAACTGTTGATGGCAAAGACTATTGGCTATCAGCATGGGTAAAAGAAGGAAAGTCAGGCAAATTCATGGGGTTAGCAGTATCTCCTAAAGAAGAATATAAGCCCAAGACTTCTGAGAGGTCTAAGGCTACTGGCTTTGATGACGAATCTTTGCCCTTCTGAGTTAATATAAACCCGAGGGGAGAGCTGTGCAAAGGATTTTCCTAGCTTGCAGACGAGCAGTTTTCCCCTCACCCAATAGGAGTTAATAATGAGCACATTTTTTGATAACATGAATGAGACAGTCAATAGATTCTTTGGCACGGAAGCGTTTAAACTGGTTAGAAAAGAAGACCCTGTAACGAGCCATCAGGCTGCTCAAGCAGTTGATAGCACCAAGCTAGAAACAATGGTCTATGAGGCTATTAAAGGCTTTCCAGAGGGGTGTATCTCAGACGACATCCTTGGTATGTTCCAAAACTACCCATATTCCTCGATAACAGCAAGGTATCGTGCTTTGTTAGACAAGGGATTTATTGAAGTTACTGGTGTCAAACGTGGCAAATTTGGCAGAAATCAACGCATTATGAAAGTTGTCAAATGATTGAAAAACCCC
>Ga0315903_10011400_pt1 | contig 10473 bp, 8 predicted proteins | sample LakEriMetagenome_7_FD_203524 | JGI IMG/M metagenome (GOLD analysis project Ga0315903, IMG submission 203524) | Freshwater fungal communities from buoy surface, Lake Erie, Ohio, United States - Buoy 2 MA119 | ecosystem: Environmental > Aquatic > Freshwater > Lake | place: USA: Lake Erie, Ohio... | reverse complement strand
GGGTCTGTACGTGACGGCGGGAACAGTGGTGCGTGACCCCGACGGCAACCCCGTGAAGGCGAGGCTTCTCTCGGGTCAGTCGGGCCTGCTGTACCGGCGCAACTCCCAGACCGGCGCGGTCGAGACGTCGATGCGCAAGGGGTCGTGGGGCGGTCTGAACGCCGACCTGCACAAGAACTGATGAATCCCGACGATCTCGAGGCCCTGATCCACCGTCGCGCGAGCGGGATGACGATCGACCGTGCGAGGGCGGTGCCCCGCGACGTCGTCGAACGCATCGTGAACGCGGCCGTCGCGGCACCGAACCACCGCAAGACCAGACCCCTTCGGGTGGCAGTGCTGCAGGGCGAGTCCCGCCTCGGCTTCGGCGAGGCAGTCGCTTCCGTGATGTCGGCGCAGGGCGAGGACGAGAACCGGGTGGAGAAGGCCCGCACGAAGTACGGCCGAGCGCCCGTTGTGCTGGCCGTCGCATCGGCTCCCGGCGAGAGCGACCTGGAGACCGCCGAGAACGAGTACTCGGTGGCCGCCGGCATCCAGAACATGCTGCTGATGATCGAGGCGTTCGGGCTCACGGCGCTGTGGAGCAGCCCCGTGAAGGGCGCCGAGGAGGAGATGAACAGGTTCTGCGGGTTTCCCACCGGCTCGCGGATGATTGGACTGATCTACCTGGGTCACGGCACCCGGGAGACTCCCCCTCGCGACCGTCCGGCGCCCGAGATCAACTGGCTCGGCTGACCAACGTCAGCGCGCGGCGAGGGAGGCGAACCAGGACTCGGGGTCCTCGATGTCGCCACGGATCTTCCTCCACACGCGTGCGACGCCCTCGCGACCTGACGCTGGGTAGGCCGCGATGCGGTCGCCCAGCTCGTTCGCCCTTTCCAGCACGGCACCGTCGTCGACGGTCTCGGTGACGACCGCCAGCCGCAGCAGCTCCGCGGCGGGAACGCGGTCGGCCACCAGCAACAGCCTGTCCGCCACGGCGGGACTGTGGCGCAGGTGGAGCCACGCCTGGTTCATCGGGGCGGCGAGCCCCATCGCCATCTCGGACACCTGCAGGAACGACCCCTCCCCCGCCACCACGATGTCCGCGGCGAGAACCAGCGCCGCACCCGCGTTGATCGCGTACTTCTCGAGGGCGACGACGACCGGCACGGGGCATCTGTAGATCTCGGCGTGCACCTGCGTCCAGGCCGGGATGGGCCCCGGCTTGCCGCCGTCGCCCGAGGCCTTCAGGTCGATGCCTGAGCAGAAAACTCCGTCCGCACCGTGCAGCACGACGCAACCCGCCGAAGGGTCGGCCCCCACGGAACGGAACGCGTCGCGCAGCTGCTCGGCGAGCTCGGCGGTGACCGAGTTCTTCCTCTCGGGGCGGTTCAGGACGATGTTGACCCGCGCACCCGAGCGTTCGACGAGGACTGCGGGCGCAGGCGACATCAGTGCGGCTGGTACGTGCCGAACACGTCGCGGAGCGCGTCGCTCACCTCGCCGAGCGTGGCGTGCGCGCGCAGGGCCTCCTTCATCGGGAGCAGGAGGTTCCCCGAGCCGCGCGCGGTGGTGCGCACCTCCTCGAGCAGCGCCGTGACCTTCGCCTGGTCGCGGTTCTCCTTGAACTTCTTCAGGCGCGCGATCTGGCCGACGGCGAGGCTGGGGTCGATGGGGAAGACGTTCGGCTCCGGCTCGGAGTCCACGGTGAACTTGTTGACGCCCACGATGACACGCTCGTCGTCGTCGATGGACTTCGTGTACTGGTACGCGCTGTCGCCGATCTCGTCCATCTGGTACCCCGCCTCGATGGCGGCCACGGCGCCGCCCATGGCGTCGATCTTCTCGATGTACTCCCACGCGAGGCGCTCGACCTCGTCGGTCAGCTGCTCCACGAAGTAGGAGCCGGCGAGCGGGTCGGGGGTGTCGGCGACGCCGCTCTCGTACCCGATGATCTGCTGAGTCCGCAGCGCGATGCGGGCCGCCTCCTCCGTGGGCAGGCCGAGGGCCTCGTCGAAGCCGTTCGTGTGGAGGGACTGAGTGCCGCCGAGCACGGCGGCGAGGGACTGCACGGCCACGCGGACCACGTTGTTCAGCGGCTGCTGGGCCGTGAGGGTGGAGCCGCCGGTCTGGGTGTGGAAACGGAGCAGCTTGCTCGCCTCCTTCTTCGCCCCGAAGCGCTCGGTCATGATCCTGTGCCACATGCGGCGGCTGGCCCGGAACTTGGCGACCTCCTCGAAGAAGTTGTTGTGCCCGTTCCAGAAGAACGACAGGCGCGGCGCGAAGTCGTCGACATCGAGCCCGGCGTCCACCGCGGCCTGCACGTAGGCAATGGCATCGGCCAGCGTGAACGCGATCTCCTGCACGGCCGTGCTGCCGGCCTCGCGGATGTGGTAGCCCGAGATGGAGATTGTGTTCCACTTCGGAACGTTCCTCGAGCAGTAGTCGAAGATGTCAGTGATGAGGCGCATGGAAGGCCTCGGCGGGTACACGTACGTGCCGCGGGCGATGTACTCCTTCAGGATGTCGTTCTGGATGGTGCCGCTGATGGCGGTGGCGGGCACCCCCTGCTCCTCGGCGACCAGCTCGTACATCAGCAGCAGGATTGCCGCGGTGGAGTTGATGGTCATGGACGTCGACACCTTGTCGAGCGGCAGGTCCTTCAGCAGCAGGCGCATGTCGTCGAGGCAGCTGATGGCCACGCCGACCTTGCCGACCTCGCCCTCGGCGCGCGGGTGGTCCGAGTCGTAGCCCATCTGGGTGGGCAGGTCGAACGCGCACGACAGGCCGGTCTGGCCCGCCTGCAACAGGAACTTGAACCGCTCGTTCGTCGACTCCGCAGAGCCGAACCCGGCGTACTGGCGCATCGTCCAGAGCTTCCCCCTGTACATGGTGGGGTACACGCCGCGGGTGTACGGGGGCTTGCCCGGCTCCCCCAGCCTCGTCGCGGGGTCGAAGTGCCCCAGCGTCTCCGCGGAGTAGAGGGGGGCGATCTCGATTCCCGAGTCGGTCTGCTTCACGTCGTCAGCCATGTGGCAAGGCTACGAGGAATGTCCCGAAGGCACCCAAGCCGGCAGGCAGCAACCGCCTAGCGGGCAGCGACGAGGCTGATCTCCATCTGCCACTCGGCCCGCGCGAGGGCCGGCACGGTCACCAGGGTGCTCGCGGCGCGGTGGCTCCCCATGACCTCGTCCCGCACGGTCATCACCGCGGCGAGACGTTCCCTCAGGTCGTCGGCCGCGACGACATAGGTGGTGATGCTCGCGATGTCGGCGACACCGAGTCCCGCCTCGCGCAGGATGTTGAGGAGATTCGCCCAGACCACGCGGGCCTGCCCCTCGAGGGTGGGTGGCACCGTCCCGTCGGGCATCGTGGGCACGACCCCGCTCGTGAAGACCAGCCGTTCGGCCCCGTCGACGGCCACGGCGTGCGCGTAGTTCGCGGCCGGCGGCGCCATGGACCCGGGCTGGATCTCGCTGATTCCCATGGCATCCATTGTGCCGTAAGGTGGGCGCATGACGATTACCCCAGACGCACCAAGCTCGGCCCGGACGATCGACGGCATTCCTCTCACCCCGAAGGAAGTCACCACCATCGGCTTCGAGGACCTCGCCCCCCGGGCGACTGTCGAGGAGGAGCGCCTGCACCGCAAGCAGAAGCTCGCCGGCGCGCTGCGCATCTTCGGCCGCTTCGGCTTCGGCGAGGGAGTGGCGGGCCACATCACCGTGCGCGACCCCGAGTTCCCCGACCTCTTCTGGGTGAACCCGCTCGGGCTGTCCTTCCGGCACATGCGGGTGAGCGACCTCATCCTCGTCGACCACAACGGCGACGTCGTCTACGGCAAGCACAGCGTGAACCGTGCCGCCTACGTCCTCCATGCCGCCGTGCACGAGGCGCGACCGGACGTGGTCGCCGCCGCCCACGCCCACTCCGTCTACGGCAAGGCCTTCAGCAGCCTCGGCATCAAGCTGGACGCACTCACGCAGGATTCATGCGCGTTCTACGAGTGCAACACGGTCATCTCCGACCACGGCGGCGCCGTCGTGTTCGAGGAAGCGGCCGGCCGTGACTTTGCGAAGGCCTTCGGCATGAACCGTGCCGCCGTCCACCAGAACCACGGCCACTTCACCGTCGGGTCCACCATCGACGAGGCGGTGTTCTGGTTCGTGTGCTTCGAGCGCTGCGCCCAGGCCCAGCTCGCAGCCATGGCGGCCGGCACCCCGAAGCACATCCCGCACGACTCCGCGGTCTACACGCGCGAGAACGCCGGCAACGCGATCACTGGATGGATGCACTTCCAGCCGCTGTGGCAGGAGATCTGCCGCACCGATCCCGACCTGTTCGACTGAGCACACGGTCCACCGCGGCGAACGCGGGCGGTCCCGCGGTTCTCCGCGGTCTGCCCCCGGAGTTCCTGTTCCTCGCGTCGGCCGGCGCCCAGTACACGGGTGCCGTGGTCGCAGTGGGCCTGTTCGACGAGATCTCCCCCGCCACCGTCGCGTGGATCCGCATCCTCAGCGCCGCGGCGATCCTCATCGCCTTCTCCGCGGCACGGGGCCACGCACCGTGGACGCGCCGCGACCTCGTCGCCGCCGGGCTGTTCGGCACCGCCACGGCACTGATGAACACGTTCTTCTACCTCGCCATCGACCGCCTGCCCCTCGGCAAGGGTGTCACCATCGAGTTCATCGGCCCCATCGCCGTGGCGGCCATCGCCACGCGCACTGCGCGCAACACGCTCGCTCTCCTGCTCGCCGCCGCGGGTGTCGTGGTGCTCGGCGGCGTGGAGATCGGCAACGAACCGCTCGGCCTCGTGTACATCCTGCTCGCTTCGTTGATGTGGGCCGGCTACATCGTGCTCGGCTCGCGCGTGGCTCTCGGTGACAGGGGCGTTGCCGGTCTCGGGTGGGGACTGCTCATCGGCGGCATCCTCGTGACGCCTGTCGGCGCGGTGGATGCCGCCACCGCGTTCTCGTCGGCCAGGCTGGTGCTGCTGTGCTGCGTGGTCGGGATGCTGTCGAACGCAATCGGGTACGGGATCGACCAGTCCACACTGCGGCGGATACCCGTGCGCCGGTTCTCCGTGATGCTCGCGCTTCTCCCGGTGACCGCATCGGTGTTCGGTGTTCTCTTCCTCGACCAGACACCGACGGGGCTCGATCTCGTGGGCATGGTCCTCGTGCTCGTCGGCGTGGCCATACAGGAGAGGGAGACAATCGAGCGCCACCCCCGGGAGCCCGCCAGCACCTAGCGTGGGCGCACGATGCGCACGCCCTCACGCCTCCGCAACCGCCGCACTGCGCTCTTCACCGCGGTCAGTCTGTTGCTCGCGCTCTCACCCGTTGGCGGTCCCCCGGTCACCCCGGCCGGGGCGGATTCGCTGCCCCCCGACGCCATCATCGTGCGCGGGCGCGGCTTCGGGCACGGCCGGGGCCTCAGCCAGTACGGGGCGCTCGGCTGGGCCACCAAGTTCTCGAAGACGTGGCAGGAGATCCTCGCCTTCTACTACGACAAGGGGCACGTCATCTCGTCCATCGTCGAGTCGGATGCGAAGCTGCTGCCCGGTGGCAACATGACGGTGCGGCTGCAGACGCTCGACGGCGCCAACACTTCCGTGATCTCCGACAACGCCACCCTCTCGTGGGCGGGCCAGCCGGGCCAGTGGGCCGCGCTCGTCGCGAAGCCCGTGGGCCGCAACACCTACGACGTGTTCGCCTCCACGTCGGCCACCTGCGCGTCCGTGAGCATTCCCGCCACCTTCACGCGCCTCGCCACCGCGGTGGCAGGGCCGGTGGAGTTCACCAGCCTGAACGGCACCAACCCCGCGGCCGTCGCCCCCACCGACCTGGTCGGCCTGTGCGAGCCACCCGACTCCACCTACCGCAACGGCCGCATCCGCTACTACCGGGGCAGCATCAGGGCGGCAAACGACGGCAACGGCAACAGGCGCACGGTGAACGTGGTCCCGCTCGAGTCGTACCTGCGGGGCGTCGTCCCGCGCGAATCGCCCGCGTGGTGGGGTGGCGAGGCGGGCGGCCTCGGCATGAACGCCCTGCGCGCGCAGGCCGTCGCGGCGCGGAGTTATTCGGTGTCCGAGTCCCGGTACTCGTACGCAAAGACGTGCGACACGATGGACTGCCAGGTCTACGGGGGTGCCGCAACCCGGACCGTCGGCGGTTCCACCCCGGCCATCCTCGAGGACTCCCGCACCAACGCCGCCATCGCCGAGACCGCCGGTGCGGTCATAAGGTCCGCCGGCGGCGCGATCGCCCGCACGGAGTTCACCAGTTCGAACGGCGGGCGGACTGCCGCGGGGACGTTCGCCGCGAAGGCAGACGACGGTGACCTCGCCGCCGACGCCCAGCTCCAGACGTGGTCCCGCACCCTGTCGGCCGTCGACATCCAGAAGAAGTACCCGTCGATCGGCGTCCTCACGTCCGTCGTCACCTCGCACGACGGGTTGGGCGGCGAGTGGAACGGCTACGCGGTCTCGGTGACCGTCACGGGCACCGCGGGCACGGTGACGCGCAAGGCCTGGGACTTCCGCAGCGACTGGGACCTCAACTCCCCCTGGTACGACACGTCACCGGCCCCCGCGGTCGACCCGAACGCGGCCGCAGTCGGCTCCATCCTCTATGTCGGGGACTCGGTGAGCGAGAGCATCGCCAACGAGTTCGCCGCCGTGGTCACGCCGGCATACCCGAACGTCACGTGGCACGCCTGCGCCGGTCGCGGGTTCGTGGGAGCCACGTGCATCGCAAACGTCGCCGCGCCGCAGATCGACACCGACGGCATCGGCATCGTCAACTCGGTGGAGGCGCCGGCGATCGCCGTGGTGGCGCTCGGCTACAACGACGACCAGAACACCGTGGAGTCCGAGGTGCAGCAGATGCTGAGCGCACTCACCGCCAAGGGCGTCCAGCGCATCATCTTCGTCAACCTGTCCACGCGCTCCACCACCCGCAGCTACGCGCGCACCAACGCGGCACTCGCCGCGGCCGCGGCGGCCAACCCGGCGGTCACGGTGCTCGACTGGAACGCCGCCAGCGGGGCCGCCAACCAGTGGCGCCTGTTCGACAACGCGTCGCTGTGCTGCTGGGTCCACCTGAACGCATCGGGCCAGACCGAGTTCGCGCTGTTCCTGCGCGCCCAGCTGGACGACCTGCGTGCCCGCGGGCTGCTCCCCGCCGCCGCCGCGGCGATCCCGGTGGTGCCGGGACTGCCCCTCGCCACCAAGAACGAGGGAGCGATGGTGCGCACCGTGCAGGCCACCCTGAACAAGGTTCTGAAGCTGACGGGGAAGAAGAAACTCGCCACGGACGGCCAGTTCGGCAAGGGCACCGCGGCGGCAGTGTCGGCGTTCCAGGCCACGGCCAACCTGCCGTCGACCGGCACGGTGGACCGCGCCACATGGGATGCGCTCGGCCTGTCCGCACGTCCCGAACTGGGGGTTCTGCGCAAGGGCACGAAACACCCGTCGGTGAAGACAGTCGAGCGCGCTCTCGCCAAGGTTCTGAAGACGAGGATCACCGCCGACGGCGTCTACGACACCGCGCTCGTCAACCATGTGAAGACGTTCCAGAAGCGCGCCGGGTTGCCTCAGTCCGGAAGGGTCGGACCGTCCACCTGGTCGGTCCTCATGGCGACGGCGGCACGGGCCTGAACCACCCGCCGGTCAGGCGATCCCGCAGCGCTTCTTCCAGGACTCGGTGCTGACCATGTCCGGGTACGCGGCGCGGTAGGACTTCTTCAGTCTCCGGTACCCGCGCATCAGCTGGAGCGTGGTGCCGAACACCTCCCGCTGGATGCGCACGAACCTGCGGTAGTCGCGCTCGCAGACGAACCCCTCGTCGAAACGCGGGTGCCGGTACAGGATTGACTTGTGCCTGATGGCGAGGCCCACTGCACGCACGTCGATCTGGGCCACCCCGACCGCATTCGACCTGAGCGGCCGCGGCAGGAACTGCCCGGCCCCGAGGAACGGCGCCATGAGGTACCCGCCGAGCCGGATGAACTTCGGCCGCGGCGGCGTGAACCCGAGGGCGAGCTGGTCGGGGGTGAGCGGCGCCGCCTTCTCCTCGTTCACCTGGCGCACCTCGTCGTGCTTGGCCGCATGGTCGATGCGCATCCACTCCTGTGGGCCGGCGAGGAAGTCCCTCATGCCCCGGATCATGTACTCGGCGCTCGCGTACCGGTGCGAATACGCGTTGCGGAAGCCGAACCCGAGGTAACGCCAGGCCAGGTGGCGTGCCTTGTGGTCGTCGAACACGAGGGTGTCGATGAGCGCGAAATTGCGCACTTCGTAGTACAGCGACGAGGGATTGTTCTTCAGCGCGAAGTCGGCGTGCCACACGCAGATGCCCTGAAGGGTGACAGTGTGCTGGCCCGTGTGCATCAGGCCGAAGGCAACGTCGTCGCCGCGCACGAACACGGGGAGCGGGTTCTCCTTGGCGATGTGCATGGGGAAGACCGTGAACCACCACGCCGAGTAGTGGAGGTCCTCCTCGAGTGCGTCCCGCACCACGTCGGCACGGCGGCGCAGGTCGATGCCCCGGCCCACGGCGCGCAGCGGGTAGACCGCGCGGAACTCGTAGTGCGACCCCGCCTCGAACTGCAGCCAGGGCTGCTCCTCGCTCATCATCGCCCCGTGCACGCACAGGTCGGGCGAGATGGCGTGGGAGAGCAGGGTGATGGTGCGCACGATCGCCTCTGGTTCGAGGTTGATGTCGTCGTCCATGAACACGACGTGCGTGCTCCACCCCTCCTCGCGGAACTCGATCAGGCCGCGGGCGAAACCGCCCGCCCCGCCGAGGTTGGGGTTGCCGACGAGTCGGAACGGGGCGCCCTCGGGCACCTCGGGCTGAAGGTTCCGTGCGTTGTCGACGACCAGCACGCGAAGGTGCCCCGTCATCTCGGGAATCGACGCCTCGAGCGAGACGAGCGTGTCGATGGTCTTCAGCACGTACTCCTGGCGGTTGAACGTGGTGATGGCGACGCCGAGCCGCACGTCGCGTTGCGGTGCGGCGGTGGTGCGCCACTCCCCTCCCCTCACGACCACACGGTCCTCGAGCGCGGTGACGCACACGTAGAGCGACTCCGCCGAGAGCTCACGGAACCCCTCGCAGCGCACGGTGTTGTCGGACTCGGAGGTGCCGATGACGGCGTCCACCCCGTCGGCGTACGACATGAGCTCGACGCGCACCCGGCCCGTGGCGTTGATGCGCACGATCACGTCCTGGATGTCGGTGAGGCGCGACCAGCGACCGGCGGAGAACACACCGAACGTGGTGTCGAAGGTGGCGCGACCGCCCCTCATCAGGTGCAGGCCCTCGTCGTCGATCATTCCGTCCCGGTGGCGCACGTAGAGCGTGGGTTCGGGGAAGCCCGCCGGGGCCACCCTGAAACGGGCCAGCAGGTGGGAGGTCATTCTCCTAGTTTCACAGGGGATCGACGGTGAATGACGGCATTGCGGTGCCCGACCCCCGGCACTCGAGGAACACCCGGGAGGCGTCCAGGGCCTCCTTGATCGTCACGTCCATGTCCAGGTAGCGGTAGGTCCCGAGGCGGCCGAGGAACGTGACCCCCGTGGCGGCCCTCGCGGCCTCCACGTAGCGGAGCAACTGCTCCTTCTCCTTCACCAACCTGATCGGGTAGTAGGGGATGTCGTCCTCCCCCGCCAGCCGCGAGTACTCGCGGTAGATGACCGTTGCGTCGTGCGACTCCCACGGGGCGAAGTGCTTGTGCTCGGTGATCCGCGTGAAGGGGACGTCCGGGTCGCAGTAGTTCATGACGGGGCAACCCTGGAAGTCGCCCCGCATCTCCTCCGGCTCGAAATCGAGGGTGCGGTAGCCGAGACGGCCGTGGGCGTGGCGGAAGTACTCGTCGATGGGGCCCGTCCAGAACACGTGCCCTGCGCCAGCGATGTCGTCGGCCGTGACGGCACGCCCGAGCTCCACCGTGACGAGCGGGTGGTCGAGCATCCGCTCGACGATGGGGGTGTACCCGTCCCGCGGGATGGCCTGGTGCGGATGGTTGAAGTAGCTGTCCTCGTAGTTGAAGCGCACCGGCAGGCGCGCCAGGATCGAGGCCGGCAGCTCGGTGGGTGACAGCCCCCACTGCTTCTGCGTGTAGCCCTTGAAGAACGCCTCGTACAGGTCCCGGCCGACGAACTTGAGGGCCTGGTCCTCGAAGGTGACCGGGGTGCCGATCGTGTCGTCCGCCTGCTCGCGGATGAACGCCTCGGCCTCTGCCGGTGACAGCGTGCGGCCGAAGAACTGGTTGATGGTCAGCAGGTTGACGGGCAGCGAGTACACCCGGCCCGCGTACGTGGCCTTCACGCGGTGGTTGTAGGGCACCATCTCGCCGAACCGGTTGATGTACTCCCACACCTCCTCGTGCGCGGTGTGGAAGATGTGGGGTCCGTAGACATGGACCATGACCCCGTCGGCGTTGCGCTCGGTGTGGGCGTTGCCGCCCACGTGCGAGCGCTGG
>Ga0315903_10011396_pt1 | contig 10476 bp, 10 predicted proteins | sample LakEriMetagenome_7_FD_203524 | JGI IMG/M metagenome (GOLD analysis project Ga0315903, IMG submission 203524) | Freshwater fungal communities from buoy surface, Lake Erie, Ohio, United States - Buoy 2 MA119 | ecosystem: Environmental > Aquatic > Freshwater > Lake | place: USA: Lake Erie, Ohio... | reverse complement strand
ATATGTGGGTGTGTGAGAAATCCTCAAACACGGTCTTCCTCTTGCGCCAGCGATACCGAGCAAAGCACTACTGCCATGAAACGGGTCCTGATTAAGCGTCCGACTGGTCCCTAGTCTAGCCCTATTTACGCCTAGACCAATACCTGACCTTTACCTTTTTCCACGCTCATGCCACCATATATCTACTAGTAAAACTGTGGATCGGGGAAGGTCGCGCAGTTAACGCAGAGCCATCAATTAGGGCGCGCCTTGCTAGGAGAAGCTCATGGAGCAGATGAATTCATCTGGTCGTTCTGTCGCGTCAAAAACTCATGTGACAGGTTTTCTAACTATTCATAGCGCACCTGCTGCGCTGCGCCCACATATCGAATGGGGTCTGCAATCGATCCTAGGAACATGGGTCGCACTCGAGTGGAAGCCGCAACCAAAGGCAACCGGAACATTTCGCACAACACTGGAATTTAGAGATCGCGCCGGAACTGCAGCCAAAGTTGCGACAGCGCTTAAGGCCTGGCATTACCTACGCTTTGAAGTACGGGAAGAGAGTGAAGTCGGGGGAGAGTTTTTTCGCTTCACTCCCGATTTAGGAATTCATAGAAGCGTCATTGATGGTTTGGGAAGCATCATGATTTCAGAGCACCTCATTGTGCAGACTTTAGGAAAAGGTTTCGATGAGGAATCTCTACGTGAAGAGTTCCAGAGATTGTTGGGAGAATCCTGGGAGCTGGCACTCGAACCTTTCCGTGGTGTCGAAATGGAAGAGGTAATGGCACTGCGTGCGATTTAAAGTATTAAGATAGGCACATGAGCATAATTAATTCAGGTGAAAAGACCCGTTCGATCACAGTCATTGCAGCATCCCTCATTATGGCCTTGGCTGTTGGAGGAGGACTTGTAAAAGTAGGTGCCGGATTTGCAGCGCGTACCGATAATGGAATCACTGTCACCGGATCTGCCAAGACGACGGCAACTGCCGACAATGTCGTATGGACACTTAACATTGCTCTTTCAAGCCCACTTGTTGCAGATGCTGTCAGAAAAGTCGGAGCAGATGTTGATGCAGTGAGTACTTACCTTACTAAAGGTGGAATCCCAGCTAGCGCACTAACCTTGGGTGCGGTCTCAACGTATGGCAATGAGGAGTATCAAAACGGCAATAACACTGGTCGCATTATTTCTTATCGCGCTTCTCGTGACATCACGGTGCGCACAACTGATGTACAACTTGTCTACAAACTTTCACAAGGTATTGGTTCACTTCTGCAAAGTGGCGTTAACGTAAATAACTACGGTCCGCAGTATTACATCTCTACCTTGCCTGATCTTCGCCCTCAGCTACTTGAAGAGGCGATGAAGGATGCCAAGACTCGTGCTGTTGCCATTACAAAGGCAGTCGGCGGAAGTGTTGGCGCAGTCCAGAGTGTCAAGAGCGGTGTCTTTCAAGTAACGACCCCAGATTCCACTATGGTCTCTGATGGCGGGGCTTATGACACATCTACTATTGAAAAGACTGTCACATCGACAGTTTCAGTAACTTTCGAAGTATCAAAGTAATCTCTAGTAGATATCAATTACAGGGGAATATTGCCGTGAGCACCACGGCGATGAGGGGCCGCAGCTAACGCTCTAGCAAGTGCCGTGCGTGTTGCAGAAGGTTCGATGATTTCATCAACTGCACCAATCTCTACTGCACGAGCAACTCCGCCTGAAATCTTTTCATGCTCTGCTGCTAACTCAAGCTCCATATCTGCTCGCGCACTCTCTGGAAGATCTGCCAATAATCTACGATGCAAGACACGAACTGCTGCAACGGCGCCCATCACACTTACTTCCGCGTTTGGCCACGCAAAGACGCGAGTAGCACCGAGAGATTTAGAGTTCATCGCAACGTATGCTCCACCGTAGGCGCGGCGAGTAATGAGCGTTACGCGCGGAACAACTGCTTCACCAAATGCGTGGAGCAACTTGGCACCCCGTCGTACCGCACCTTCCCACTCTTGACCTGAGCCAGGTGCAAATCCCGTGACATCTGCAATGACAATGAGTGGAATACCGAAGGCATCACAGGTGCGAACAAAGCGTGCCGCCTTCTCGCCCGCGGCAGAATCTAAGACGCCACCCAGATGTTGTGGGTTATTTGCAACGACACCGACTGTGCGACCACCGAAGCGACCAAGCACCGTTGTCATATTTGCAGCCCAGACTGGCAAGAGTTCAAGCTTTGCACCATCACGATCAAGAATTGCATCGATCAGCGGATGAACTTCATAAGCTCTTTTGGTTACAGCAGGAACGTGCACAGAGAGATCGCTATCTGCAAGGTTGACATCAAAGTGACCCTGATCTGCAAAGAGTGAGACAAGATCTCTTACCTCTGCATATGCCTCATCTTCACTGGATGCGATGACGTGGGCAACACCGCTGTTTTTGCTATGTGCCTCTGGTCCTCCTAGGGATGCAATATCAATATCTTCACCGGTCACACTCTTAACAACATCAGGACCTGTCACAAAGATTCGTCCTTCGGGTGCCAACACAACGACATCGGTAAGAGCTGGGCCATATGCACCGCCACCTGCAGTGGGTCCAAGTACAAGAGAGAGTTGGGGGATTCGGCCACTTGCCGAAATCATTGCTTGAAAAACTTCACCGAATGCATCAAGGGATGCCACGCCATCACTTAAGCGCGCTCCACCTGAGTGCCAGATACCGACGATGGGAAGTTGTGCGGCCATCGCTTCTTTATATGCACCCACGATTACTTTGGAACCATCGATACCAAGTGCGCCGCTTTTTACTGTTGCATCCGAGGCAAAGACAATTACTTTATTTCCGGCGATATTTCCTGTGGCAGCCACCATGCCGCATTTATTGTTTTCAGTGAGAAGTTGGCACGTGCCAGGATCAAGCAACTTCTCAATTCGAACTACAGGATCGCGTGGGTCAACCTGCGTAGTGTCCATGCTTAGAGAGTAGCAAATGCCAATACAACGTTGTGACCACCAAAACCAAAGGAGTCATTGAGCGCAGCAATCTGTCCTGCAGGTAGTGCTCGCGCCTTATCACGCACGACATCAACGGTTACTGCAGGATCGAGATTTTCAATATTAATTGTAGGTGGAGCCAAGCGCTCCTGAAGAGCCTTAACAATAAATACAGATTCGATAGCACCAGCGCCACCAAGTAAATGGCCCGTCATTGATTTTGTAGCAGAGATGGCAACATGATCGATATCGCTACCAAGAGCCAAGCGCAGCGCATTTGCCTCAGCGACATCTCCTGCTGGAGTAGATGTTGCATGTGCATTTAAATGGACAATATCTTTTGTTGAGAGTTTTGCATCTGCAAGAGCGAATTTAATTGCACGTTGCACGCCGGCACCTTCTGGGTCTGGAGCTGCAATGTGATATCCATCTGAACTCAAACCTTGCCCAACAAGTTCACAGTAAATCTTTGCTCCACGTGCCTTTGCATGCTCGTACTCTTCAAGAATCAGTATTCCGCCACCCTCACCAAGAACAAATCCATCTCGGTCGCGGTCATATGGTCGAGATGCGCGCTCAGGTGCATCGTTGCGAGTTGATAACGCCTTCATTGCAGCAAAACCAGCCATAGGTAATTGGTGGATCGCAGCTTCAACTCCGCCGCTGACAATAATGTCGGCGCGATTGGTGCGAATCATTTCGAGTGCATAACCGATTGCTTCAGCTCCAGATGCACAGGCACTTACTGGTGTGTGAACTCCAGCTTTTGCTTGTAGCTCCAGACCAACATTTGCAGCAGGGCCATTAGGCATCAACATTGGAACGGTATGCGGGCTTACTCCTCGCGCACCTTTTTCTTTCAAAATATCGTGTTGATCGAGCAGCGTGATGACTCCGCCGATACCGGATGCGATAACTACGCCAAGGCGCTCTTTATCAACATCAGGGGATCCTGCATCTTTCCATGCTTCACGCGATGCTACGAGTGCAAATTGTTCAGAGCGATCAAGGCGACGCATCTCAACGCGTTCCATCTGATCTGCAGGTTCTGTATGAACACGTGCAGCAAAGTGCACAGGGAGTAGCTCGCGCCAATCTTCGGTGAGAAGGCGAACTCCACTTTTGCCAGCAATAAGCGCTGCCCAAGTGGAGTCAACATCTGAACCTAGGGGAGTTGTAGCCCCAAGACCTGTGACAACAACACGTCGTGTCATGTTAGAACTTACCGCTTCGCTATTACTTACTTTGCAGCGTTTACGATGAAGTTAACAGCATCGCCAACTGTGACGAGATCTGTGACTGCCTCATCAGGAATCTTTACACCAAAGCGCTCTTCAGCAGCAACGACAACTTCGACCATGCTCAATGAGTCTACTTCGAGATCATCGGTGAAGTTCTTGTCGAGTTCGATCGTAGCTGCTGAGACACCAGCAACTTCTTCAACGATCTCTTTAAGTCCTGCAAGTACATCAGCTGGTGAAAGCGCCATTGTTATTTCCTCTTCTATCTAAATAAGTTGAACGGTTATTTCAAGTCGCTATTCTCTCGGATCCAGCCCTTACTATCGAGTAATTGCGAGCATTCTGAGAGAAAATTTATGGTTTTGGCGGAAGTTCCACCACTTGTCCCGCATAAACGAGGCCTGCGCCATATCCAATAATAAGCGCTGTCTTGCCATGTAGATCCGGGCGTTCGCTCAACAGAATATCCATCGCAAGCGGAATCGATGCTGCAGATGTATTTCCATTGATGCGAATGTCGTCAGCGATCACTGTTGTTGCCGGCAACTTCATCTCTTTAGCCATCGTTTCAATTATGCGAAGATTTGCTTGGTGCGGAATAAAGACATCAATGTCATCGACGGTTAGTCCAGCTTGTTCGATGGCGGCGAGAGCAGCCTTACTGATTGCATAGACAGCCCAACGGAAAACTTTCTGTCCTTCTTGAGAGATATTTGGCCAATCAATATCGCCAACACTTTTTTGTGTTGCACTGCGCATTGCAGTCCATGGTGGATCCATCGTGATCGCATCGCGATTGTCCGCGTCCGATCCCCACACAACCGGTCCAATACCCGGAGTATCGGATGCTCCAATTACAACTGCACCTGCTCCATCGGCGAAGATAAAGGCGGTGGCGCGATCATCTGGATTTGTGAAATCAGAAATCTTTTCTACACCGATAACAAGAACTTTCTTGGAAGTACCTGCAAAGACAAAATCGTGTGCCATAGAGACGGCATAGCTAAATCCGGCACAGGCGGCGCCGATATCAAAGGCAGCAGCGGTGGGATTGCCAAGGCGAGCAATAATGGCTGTTGCAGCACTCGGTGCTTGATGTGGAAATGTAATGGTGGCGACGATGACAGTATCAATATTTGCGATTGTGACACCTGCACGCTTTAAAGCAGATTGCGCTGCCCAGCACGCCATATCAACTACTGATTCGCTCTCATCTGCAAAGCGGCGCGATTGGATACCGGTGCGTTGTTGAATCCATTCATCATTTGATTCGATGCGATCGACAATCTCAGAATTCATCACAAGTCGCTTCGGACGATATGAACCGACAGAGAGTATGCGTGAATGTGTACCGGTCTTTGCCTTAATCGTCATGAGTTATCCCTTGCTACTTGCAAATTGGCTCGCTGCTGCGAGGTCATCAGGTGATTTAAACGCATAGGTTTCAATAGTTGGGGCGGCGCGCTTGATAAGACCCACAAGAGTTCCAGCTGGTGCAACCTCAAGCGCCTTGGTGACACCGGATGATTGCAATGTTGACATGCAAAGATCCCAGCGCACAGGGTTAGCTACTTGCGAAACGATTCGATTAAGAATTTCACTTCCTGATGCCATTACCTGTCCGTCACGATTGGAGAGAACTCCCACTGTGGGATCAGATGTTGTGATTGTTGATGCAAAGTCGCTAAAGGCCTCAACAGCTGGAGACATAAAGTGAGTGTGAAATGCGCCGGCAACTTGTAGAGCGCGTACTCGCGCACCTTCTGGGGCAAGGGACGCAAGTGCATCAAGATCGCCAGCTGCAACAATTTGCCCGCCGCCATTGTCATTGGCTGCAACAAGTCCTGCTTGCGCAATCGCAGCAAGAACAACTTCGCGATCTCCACCGAGGACAGCCGCCATTCCAGATTGAGTTGCCGCCGCAGCCTTTGCCATCTCAAGACCGCGCACACGCACAAGTCGCAGCGCATCAACTGGAGTAAGAACGCCGGCAAGAGCTGCTGCAGTGATCTCGCCAACTGAATGTCCTGCAACGTATGAGAATTTTCCCTCTAGATCTAATGCACCTGCGCTAAGTAATCCTGCTGCAACAATCAGTGGTTGCGCATTAGCTGTGTCGCGAATTTCTTCTGCATCTGCTCTTGTGCCAAGGTGCAATAAATCGAGATCAATCGCTTGCGACCATTGGCCTAACAATTCAGCATTGGCAGGATCTGCAATCCAAGGAAGCAACATCCCCGGCGTCTGCGAGCCTTGTCCTGGTGCGATAAGTGCGAGCATCCTCGTATCTTATTTCATCGAAGAATTACTACCTAGTACTGCGTGTTACTAGCCATACCTGAGCAGAGTGGGCTTGCACATCAACAGACGATGAAGGAAGTGCAAGTGCGGGTTCATGCTCTGAAGTAACGTGCGAAGCATCAAATATTGAACGGAATGAATCACCCCAGGTGTCATCAGGAAAAGTAAATGTTGTTACTTGAGTTGAAGAGTTAAGAAGAAGCAGCAATCCTCGATCTGTTCCCGCATCAATGAAAACTGTCAGAGATCGTTTCTCACCATCTGCCCAATGGTCGTCACTCATTTCTTGACCACCCAAGCTAAACCAGGCTATATCTTTTCGTTGTGTACCTTGGTCTAGCGTGCCTGTGAAAAATTCAGAGGCAACATCTGCCAGATAGGTATTTCGAATGCTTGCTAACATTTCGACTGCATCGCGTATATCTTTTTGGTCAGCATCTAAATCCCAATCCATCGCCCAACCACCACCAAAAGTTTCTGGTGAGTCAACAATCGCAGCGCTCATATCGCGCGGCATTGAGTATGCATTATTGGATCCAGCTTGCGAGCGACTTACTTCATCGCCCATGGTGAGCATCGGAACACCGGATGAGAGAAGCAGAGTTGCCAACATTGACTTCTTTAAACTTTGACGAATCGCAAGAATCTGTGGGTCATCTGTTGGACCTTCAACACCTGCATTCCATGAACGGTTATCACTTGCGCCATCTCGGTTATCTTCTTGGTTAGCTAAGTTGTTTTTGGATGTGTAGCTCACTAAATCATTGAGTGTAAATCCATCGTGGGCGGTGATGAAGTTAATTGAAGAGGTAGGACCGCGGTAGTAGAAGATGTCGCTGGATCCACTTATGCGGGAAGCGATATCTGCAACACCCTCACCATATCCACGCGCAATATCTTCCAGCCAGAACTGTCTGATGGCATCGCGATAGGCGTCGTTCCATTCGCGGAATGGATGCGGAAAATCTCCCAGTGAGTAACGCGAGATATCCCAAGGCTCTGCAATCATCTTAAAGTTACGCAAGACTGAATCAGATTCAATTGCTGACATGAGCGAAGAGTTAAAGGCCGAATGACTTGTATAGAGAGCTGTGGCAAGGTCAAAGCGGAATCCATCAACACCAATTACCTCAATCCACCAGCGCAATGAATCGATGATAAAACGCACATTCTGTGGGTTACTTGCGGCAAATGTATTGCCGCACCCTGTCACATCAACATAATTGTCGTCTTCGTCATGGCGGTAGTACGCCTTGTTATCAATACCCTTAAAAGAAAGTGTGGGTCCAGCAACTCCGCCTTCGGCCGTGTGGTTATAGACAACATCTAAAATTACTTCGATACCCGCTTGATGAAGTTGATCGACCGCCCATTGCAATTCTGAAGTGGGATCATCGGTGGCGGCATACTCAGCATGTGGTGCGCTAAAGGCGAGCGCGTTATAGCCCCAATGATTCTTCCGTCCACGAGACCAGATCGTTGGCTCTGTTGCGTATGTATGTATCGGCAGAAGTTCTAACGCAGTTACTCCGAGTGATTTTAAATGTGCAATCGTGCTCGGATGTCCCAGAGCTTTATATGTGCCGCGTTCATTTTCAGCAATCGCATGATTTTTTGCAGTTAGCCCTTGCACATGTGCTTCATAAATCAAAGTCTTCGCCCACGATGTTAAGGGGCGTTCTATGTGTCGTGGGTGATACTCGGTCACAACAGAGAGCGGAACAAAGGGCGCACTATCGCGGCTATCGCGCGCGGTGAGATCACCGCTACCAATTTCATCGGTTGCGACGTGTCCGTAGATCTCTGGCACGTACTGCAGCGTTCCATCGAGCTTATGTGAGTATGGATCAATAACTAGTTTCGCTGCATTAAAACGAGAGCCATGTTCTGGTTGCCATGGTCCGTAGATGCGGTAGCCATAACGTTGACCGGGCCGCACGCCTGCGAGATAGCCATGCCAGATGGGGCCGTTGCGATGGGAGAGAGCAAAGCGAGTCTCGACTAACTTTCCATTGACCTCATTAAAGAGGCAGAGCTCGATCGCATCGGCGGCGTTGCTCCAGATCGCAAAGTTAGTTCCACCATCTGTGACGGTGGCGCCCAATGTGCGGGGATCGGCAGGAAGCATGAGGGGTATCTTGCCGTGTTTAGGATTGTGAATATTGCTACTGATGAGTAACCTAGCCCACATGAAGATTGCAGTCTGCATTAAGCAGGTCCCAGATTCATGGGCAGAGAAGAAGATGGTCAACTCGCGTCTTGATCGCGAAGGCGTTGACGCAGTCCTTAACGATCTTGATGAATACGCAGTCGAAGAAGCGTTGCGCATCGCAGAAGCTCACGGCGGCAATGAAGAAGGTGGCCCACATACAGTCACCGTTATTTCGATGGGACCTGAGCGCGCAACTGAAGCCGTTCGTAAATCTCTTTCAATGGGTGTTAATGATGCAATTCTTATTACAGATCCCGCACTGGCCGGCTCTGATGCGCTGGCCACATCGGCTGTGCTTGCAAAGACGATTGCCGATGGCGGTTTTGACCTTGTCATTTGCGGAACCGAATCAACTGATGCACGCATGAGCGTTATCCCAGCGATGATTTCAGCGCGCTTGGGATGGGCACAGATGACATTTGCTAGCAAAGTTGAGGTAAATCCCGGCGCATCTACCGTTGCGATTACTCGCGTGACCGAAGCTGGCGTAGATGAGATCAGTGCATCATTTCCTGCAGTGATTAGCGTTGTTGAAAAGATTAATGAGCCACGTTATCCATCATTTAAGGGAATCATGGCTGCCAAGAAGAAGACGATTGAATCTCGTGACCTTGCAGCAGTTGGTGTCAGTGCTGCTAGCGCATGGTCGGAAGTTAAGGATTCTGCGCCTCGCCCTGCGCGAAGTGCCGGCGTCGTTGTTACCGATAGTGGCGATGGCGGAAATGCGCTCGCAACGTTTCTAGCAGAGAAGAAGTTGATATGAGCACTGTAATCATTCTCGCCGACTTCCAAGGCGATGTCGCAACAAAAACCACTGCAGAACTTGCAACAGTGGGTGCTCGCATGGGCTCTGTCTGCGCAGTTGTATTAGCCCCTGCCGGAAAAGGTGCAGCCATGGCTGCAACTCTGACACAAGGTCCAATTACTTCCATTGCAATTGTTGAATCAGATGAGATTGCAAAGCATGGCGTTGCCGCTGCTGCCGACGCTCTGGCACAAGTTGCCAAGGCAAAGGGTGCAGAGGTTGTACTTGTTGCCTCACATGCCTTTGGAAAAGAAGTTGCAGCGCGCGTTTCGATCGAACTTGAATCAGGAATCATCACCGATGCAGTAGATGTTGCAGCCGATAAAGTTGCTACACAGCTTGTCTTTGGTGGTTCGACCACCGTGCATTCAACCGTTACACACGGAACTGCCGTCATCACACTTCGTCCAAACTCAGTTGAGGCAGATCTCAGCCCAGCAAGTGCCACAACTGAAAGCGTTGCAGTAACTATTTCAGATGCTGCAAAGAAATCTTCGATCTCATCCTCACAACCTCCTGTTAAAGGTGGACGTCCAGAACTCACTGAAGCTTCAGTTGTTGTATCCGGCGGTCGCGGAACAAATGGCGATTTTGCCGCAGTTGAATCATTTGCAGACATAATGGGCGCAGCAGTTGGCGCATCTCGCGCAGCTACTGATGCCGGTTGGTATCCACATTCACATCAAGTGGGCCAGACTGGAAAGTCAGTGAGTCCGCAGCTCTATGTCGCATGTGGAATCTCAGGTGCGATTCAACATCGCGCAGGTATGCAGACATCTAAGACAATCGTTGTGGTCAATAAAGATCCAGAAGCTCCACTCTTTGAAATCTGTGACTTCGGCGTAGTAGGCGATCTCTTCGCCGTATTGCCACAGGCAACAACGGCAGTTTCAGCACAAAAGTCATAGTGAGCCCTCTGGCCTAGACTTAGGC
>Ga0315903_10011394_pt1 | contig 10477 bp, 10 predicted proteins | sample LakEriMetagenome_7_FD_203524 | JGI IMG/M metagenome (GOLD analysis project Ga0315903, IMG submission 203524) | Freshwater fungal communities from buoy surface, Lake Erie, Ohio, United States - Buoy 2 MA119 | ecosystem: Environmental > Aquatic > Freshwater > Lake | place: USA: Lake Erie, Ohio... | reverse complement strand
CTTCGCCAACTCGTACAGCTACGACCAGGGCGCCGGCCAGAGCTTCAACTCGGCCACGGGCAAGAGCAAGTCCTTCAACGCCAGCGTGGGCTTTTAGTCATGAACTTCGGATCGATCTTCAAGAAGCTGTTCGGCCCCGGCGGGGGCGACAAACCGGACGGCTGGACCTCCGAGCAAGAAAAGGCATACAAAGCGCAGCGCGGCGTTCTCGCGTCGGAGCGCGACTCCGCGATCGCGGAAGCGTGGCACGGCGCGGCGCAAAGCGGCGCCCTTGCCGAAGGGGGCATGGCGGGCCTCGCCCGTAAGTGGGGGGAAATGCCGCTGCCGACGCGCAGCGAGTTCGCGCAGGCCAGCAAGGTCGCCGATGGCCAGGGTTCGGCCCCGCAGGGCGTGTCGCCCTCGACCATGCAGCTCATCGGCCCGCCGCAGGCTGGCAACATCAACATCACGGCCCCGACCGGGACGAAGATGAAGAACTACGTCCCCGCGCAGATGTCGATGAGCGTCCCCGCGCCGACCGCGCTGGCCCGCCTCGGCCTTGTCCAGCCGCAGGCATCGCCGTTCCAGGTGACGCTGCCGACCGGGACCAAACCGAAGAACTACCGCCCCGCGTCGATGACCATGACGCCGCCGTCGCCGGTCGGCCAGCAGGGCTTGATGCAAGTACTGGCCATGATGCGGCGGCCGCGGTCCCCGTTCGGGACTGACGGGGGCATGGGGTAAGTCATGTCGAGGCCTATGGCCCCTCTCTACGACACGGTCGAACAGGTCGAGAGCCGCGGCGATCAAAACGCGGTCAGCCCGAAAGGCGCCCGTGGCGTTATGCAGTTGATGCCGGGGACGATGCGCGATCCCGGCTTCGGCGTCACGCCGCCGCGCGATAACTCGGAAGCCGAGAACCGCCGCGCGGGCCGCGAATATCTGGACGCCATGCACGACCGCTATGGCGACCCGAAGCTGGCGCTCATGGCCTACAACTGGGGGCCTGGTTCGGTAGACAAGTGGATCAAGAACGGATCCGACTGGAACCGCGTTCCGACTGAGACGAAGAACTACGTCCAGAAGATCATGGGTGGAAAAATGGCAGGAAACACGTCCGCACCGGAGCAAAACCAGCCGGTTCTCATGCTTGGCCCATCCAAGCCTCCTGTGCTGTCAGCCCCCACCCTGGCTGCGAACCCGAACGCGCCCGAGCAGATCCAGCAGCAGCCGGTGCTGACGCAGGCCAATATCGAGGCTGCGTTCGCCCCGCAGCAGAACGTTGCTGAGAACAGCGTGGCGATGCAGCAGCTTCGCGCGCTCGAGGGCAACATCGACGCCAACGTGCGCGCGAAGCAGGCGGCCTTGCTCGGCCCCGAAGCGGCGCAGTTCGCGCAGCAGAACAACCTCGCCTTCAACGACCCGCGCGTCCTCGAGATGGCGGCCAAGCGGAACGTCAATCCGCTCCAGAAGGGCTTGTCGATCCTTCAGGGCATCATCGGTACGCCGCTGGGCATCATCGGCAACGCGCTTGGCGAGAACATCGACTACACCGCCGCGTTTACGCCCGAGAAGACCTACCGCACCCGCGCGCAGATGGCCATCGCGGCGCTGGACGAAGCTGGCCTCAAGGCCAAGGCCGAGATCGCCGGGATGCGCCAGGACACGCGCCAGTCGATATTCACTGCCGTGTCCCCGGCTGTTAGGGTGAAGTATGAAACCGCAGGCGAACAGCAGAAAGCCAACATCGGCGACAACCTTGAAGAGCAGATGATCAACGACACGCTGCGGAAGAACGGCTTCGTCGACCAGTTTGGCAACGTCGACCGCTCGTCGCCGCAGGCGCAGAACTTCATCCTGAACCTGAAGCAGCAGCTGGCCATGGCCGAGAACAGTGGCAAGCCGGATCCGAACGCAGGCATCGCCGCGGCGCTCACCGGCCTCACCACCGCGTTCACGAAGGGCCGCGACGACAAGTGGGGTGATCTGGACGCCAAGTGGCAGTCCGACACGCTGCTGTCGGCGCAGACCGCCGCGGGCCAGATCAACTCGGCCGAGACGCTGCTGTCGGCCTCACGCCGCCTTGGCGACGTGAACTACGGCGGCCTCGTTGGCGATGCGCAGCGCGAACTCCAGTCGTCGCTCGCGGCGCTCGGCTACAAGTCTGAAGATCTCAGCAACGCTGCCGTTGTGGAAGGTCTTGTCGCCGGCCAGGCGCTTCCGCGTATGCAGATGCTCGGCGGCAACGACTCCGAGAAGGAGTTGACGCTGGTCTTTAACTCGCTCGGCAGCAGCAAGGCTACCTTCGCTGCCCGCGAGACGGCGCAGCTGTCGAACCTGGCGTCGCTCAAGGCGCAAAAGGAATACGGCGACATCTTCTTGGGCTACGTCCAGCGCGTCGGTCGCCAGAACGCCAACCAGATCGATTTCATGCAGTCGCCCGAGTACAAGACGTTTACGCAGAAGAAGCTGTTCCAGTTCGAACCGCGCATTCTTCCGTCGCTTGCGCGTCTCGATCCGAAGCGTTATCAGAACTTTGCGTTGGTCAACGGCCAGGTTTACGTTAAGACCGGGAACAAGGCGGTGCCGATCACGTCGCTCTCGCAGGAGCAGATCAACCGCGCAGTGGGGAACTAACCAATGCCCAACCCAGACGGCTCCCTCACCCCGGAAGAGTTCGAACAGGCCCGCAAGGCGATGGTCGGTGGCCGGGGTACGCAAGATCCGGCTTGGGCCGGCGGCGGTTTCGTCGATAGTGGCTCGCGCCGCACCAGCTTCTCCACGCTGTCATCTGCGGATGGCGGCGGAATCGAAGGCAGCATTGACATCGCCACCGCGCCCGACGGCAGCATCTCTGCCGAAGACTTTGCGCTGGCGCAGCAAGTCGACAACGCCGACGCGGCCATCGCGCAGCTGCCCAGGAACCCCAAGGCTGGGCAGGACGGCTTCATGGGCTGGGTCACCGGCAACAGCCGCCAAGAGTACGACATCCCCGAGTTCGAGACTGGCGTCCTCGGGTCGGCCGCCACGGCGATGGCCTTCGGGGACGAAGGCAAGATGGGCATCATCCAGAAGATGTACGCGGATGAGCAGCCGACCTTCACCCCCGACAAGTTCGGCAACATTATGGTGACGTTCGGCGCTGGCGACCGGCAAGGCAAGACGTTCTACGTCAACAAGCCGGGGTTCTCCAGCGAGGACGCCACGACCCTCGGCTACAACGCCGCGCTGACCATGATCCCCGGCGGCTTGGCCGCCAACGCGGCGCGGGCCGTGGGCGCTCGCGGCGCGCTCGCTGTTGGCGGGTCCGCTGCTCTCGGCGGCATGGCCGGCGACACCGCGCGCCAGATCACCGGCAACGCCCTTGGCGATCAGACCCGCGCGGGCAATGTCATCCCCGGCATCAACATCCCCGAGATGGTGACGGCTGGCGCGGGCGAAGGCTTGGGCGCTGGCGTCGGCTACGCCGGGTCGACCTTCCCGCGCCTCGCCGATGCACCCGCCAACGTGGTCGAGAACGTCCGCAACGCGGGCGCGCTGTCCGAGCGCACCGGCATCCCGTTCACCCGTGGCCAGGTCGTCAACACGCCCGCCACGCGCACTCGCATGAGCAATCTCAGCGAGTACCCGCAGACTTCGGGCGCGATGGCCGACACGATGGCCGCGCAGACCACTGCGGCGCGCGAAGCCGTCGATGCGCTCGTCAATCCGCCGTCGAGCGCACCCGGCATCCTGGCCGACACCCGCGCCCCCGACGCGGCGGCCACCGTGATCAAGAACGCCAAAGAAGCGCGCAGGGCTGCGGCCGATCCGGCCTACACTGCTGCCCTCGACACGGGCGCTGTGATCGACACCACGCCGCTGGTGTCGAACCTCGAGAACGTCCGCAAGGGCCTCACCAAGAACAACCCGCTGCGCCCGACGCTGGACAAGGCAATCGAAGACTTGAACGCGGACGATATGTGGCAGCTGACGCCGCGTCAGATCCAAGATGTTCGCATCGCTGTAAACGACGCGCGCGAGGAAGCACTGCGCCAGGGCAAGGACGGTCTGGCGAAGAGCCTCAAGCCGGTGGTCGACGACATCACCACCTTCTTGGAAAACAACGCCAATGGCTACACCGCGGCCAACCAGCTGTGGACCGACCTGACCAAGCCGATTGAGCAGCTGGAGAGCAGCGCCATCGGCACTCTGGCTCAGTCCGATTCGTTCACCCTGGCCAAGTTCACCGAGCGCCTGTTCGGCGAGAACAGCGCGCTCAAGGCGCAGCGCGAGTTCGTCAAGCAGAACCTCGACAAGGTCGATCCGACGATCTACCCCGATCTGGCCCGCGCCGAACTGCAACGGCGCCTGTCGATGATCCCCGACTACGGGATGGGCGGTGGCGAACGCAACGTGCCGATGCAGCTCAACAAGGCGCTGTTCGGCACTGAAACGTCGCGCGAGATGTGGAAGCAGGCGCTGCCGGGGATGGAGCAGACCATCGACGACCTGGCCGACGCGCTGGACATCGCGGCGCGCGGCCGCGCCAAGGAGTCTGGAACCGTCGCCAAGGGCGCGGAAGCCGACGCGGCCACCAGCACCATCGAGAAGGCCCGCCTGCGCGACACGACCACGACCGGCATCTTGCTGTCGACCGCGCGCTGGGCGGTCACCAAGGCAGCGGAAAAGGCCGGTGGCCCCTTCACCAACCGCATTCGCCAGGGGCAGCTGGCCCAGGAGATCAACGCCGACTTCCCGAAGGAAGCCGACAAACTGCTCGAGCAGATGCGCCAGCCGAACAACGCGGCTGACCGCGCCATCGTCGCCTTCATCCAATCCGCCAAGCAGTACGCTGCATCTGAACCGGACCCGCAGGACAAGCCGAAGGTGAAGCAAGGCGTCCTCGCGGAATAACAAGAAAGCCTTAATGGATGGCATTGACTGACGACGAGTTCATCGCCGCGTGGCACCGCGCAGACTGTTCACCGGCACAAGTTGCCAAGCTCACCGGGATGGGGATCAGGTCGATCTACGACCGGCGCAAGCGGATGGCCGAGAAGGGAGTCATCCTCCCGTCCGTCCCCGTCAACGCGATGGGGGAGAGCCAGAACATCTACACCACCGACGCCGCCCGCGCCTACCCGCGTGAGCGCCGCGGCGAGGTCCACGACGGCTCCGTCATCGTCTTCTCCGACGCGCACTTCTGGCCCCAGCCGCGCACCGTGGCGAACAACGCGCTGCTCGAGCTGATCCGCGAACTGAAGCCCCGGCGCATCGTCGCCAACGGCGACATCTTCGACGGCGCTGGCAAGATCTCCACCCACCCGCCGCTCGGCTGGGCCAAGACGCCATCGGCCAAGGAAGAGATCGAAGCCTGCCAGGAGCGGATGCACGAAATTGAGCTAGTGGCCCCGCGCGGCTGCGCGCTCGACTGGAACGTCGGCAACCACGACTCGCGCTTCGACAAGAAGCTGGCGGCCATCGCTGGCGAGTACGAGGGGCTGGTCGAGCGGCTCGAGGACAAGTTCAGCGCGTGGGACTTCGCGTGGTCGCTGCGCCTCAACGAGCGGGTGATGATCAAGCACCGCTGGCACAACGGCGTCCACGCGACCTACAACAATGCGCTGAAAGGCGGCCTGACCATCGTCACTGGCCACCTTCACCGCCTCGCCGTGACGCCCTGGGCTGACTACACTGGCCATCGCTGGGGCGTCGACACCGGCACCCTGTCGGATCCGCTCGCGCCGCAGTTCGACTACTGCGAGAACAACCCGGTGCCGTGGACCAGCGGCTTCGCCGTGCTGACCTTCAAGGATGGCCGGCTGCTGCCGCCAGAGCTGTGCAGCGTAATCGACGGGGTCGCGTACTTCCGTGGCGAGGTAGTGTACCAGAATTGATCCACGGGCGTCGTAAGCCGCTGATCTGGAACGAAATACCTCCCATGATGAAGGGCATGAGGAAGCACCCCATTTTCCGTCACAAATCATCAACTTGGGGGTTGTAAACCTCAGGATTCTTGGTACAGTAGCACCATTGGCAAGTCCTTGATTTGCCACTGTGCAACACGCCAGCCCACGCTGGCACTGTACCAAGGAGTGTACCGATGGCCGTTATCCAGAAGCGCGGGGACAGCTACCGCGTCCTGATCCGCAAGAAGGGTCAGAAGCCGATCTCGAAGACCTTCAAGCAGAAGGCCGTGGCCCAGCGGTGGGCTGACCAGACCGAGTACGAGATGTCCATCGGTGCGCTCAAGGGCGCACCGGACAAGGCCACCGTGGCCGACACCATCACCAAGTACGTCCAGCGCATGGCCCAGATCGGCAAGCCGATCTCGCACAAGAAGGATCTGCTGCTGCGCCGAGTGTCGGAGCGGCTCGGTGATAAGCGTCTCGACGAGCTTACGACCGAGGTGCTGGTCGACTGGGTGTCGGGGATGAAGGTCTGCCCCAGCACCCGCCAGGGGTACGTGATCTCGTTCCGCACCGTCCTGACGACGGCCGAGACGCTGTGGGACGCCACGCCGAACATGAAGGCGTACGAGAAGGCGTCGGTGTTCCTGCGGAAGCACGGCATCGTCGGCGAATCCGAGAGCCGCGACCGCCGCGTCACCGACGCCGAGCTTGAGGCCATCCTGGCCGCGATGGTGGCCCCGCGCCTGCCGTACCGCGACATCCTCTTCTTCCAGCTGCACAGCGCGTTCCGCATCGGCGAGACGTGCCGGCTGCGCTGGGCGGATCTCAACGAGGAAGACCGGACGGTCCTGATCCGCCAGCGCAAGCACCCGAAGAAGAAGACCGACGAGATCGCGCCGCTGCTCGACGCCGCGTGGGAGATCATCCAGCGCCAGCCGCGCGGTGGCGAGTTCATCTTCCCCTACGAGCCGAACACCATCTCCCACGCCTTCGCCGACTTCGCCGAGGGCGCCGGGGTCGAGGACATCCACGTCCACGATCTGCGCCACGAAGCGATCAGCCGCCTGTTTGAGATGGGCTTCGACATCACCGAGGTGCGGCTCTTCTCTGGCCACAAAGACCTGAAGATGCTCCAGCGGTACACCCATCTGCGCCCGCGCGACGTGCGCCACGGGCCGGTGGCGATCCGCCGCTATCACGAACAGGTGGCGGCTGGGAACGTCGTGCCGTTCACCCGCGCCGCGTGATCGCCTTGAGGCCTTCCGCCCGTCGTGAAGCAAAGAACTGCTCCACGACGGCGCGGTCGGCCACGACGCGCTTGCCCAGCTTGTAGGTCGGCACCGGGAACCGCTGTTCCGCGATGGCATTGCGCGCCGACCCCAGCGTCATGCCGAACAGTTCAGCCACCTCTTTCAGACCGAGCCACGGGCGCTCCATCAGTGTTCCTCCCTCGGGTTCCGCAGCTGCCGCAGTTCGGTGCTGCCCAGCATCAGCTTTGTCTTCGCACGCCTGACCACGATCTCCACGCCAGTGCCGGTGCGGGTGCCGTGGCGCAGGGCGACCTCTGGCGGGATGTCGTACATCTCGAGCGTCAGCGACGGCTCGTCGGCCAGGATCACCCCGTGCCAGCGGGCGTTCAGGTTCGCCGGGAAGACGAATCGGAACTCACCGCGGGCCAGCGGCTCGCCCATCCTGGCAAGGATTGCCAGCTGGGTGCCGTGCTTGATGGCGAAGATGTCGACCCGGTCCTCTGCGGCCGGGATGGCGACGTGGTAGCCCGCCAGCAGCAGATAGGACATGGCGCCGTACACCGCAGCGTCGCCTCTGAGCGCCGCCTGGCGCTTGTCGGCGATCTCGAGCGGGCTGGTGCCTAACTGGAGCCACACCGGGTCCACGCCTAGCACCTTGGCCAGATCTCCGATCTTGTCAGGACGGGGCAGGCTCTCGCCCACCAGCCACTTTCTGACGGCCTCCTGCGTCACCTTCAGCTTCTTGGCCAGGTAGACCTGTCGGCCTCTGCCGTGTTCAGGCACCAGCGGGCTTTCGTCACACGCTTGGGTCAGTCGTCGAGCGAATTCCATAAGCAGCAGCACTCCGACACTTTGGGCTATAGAAACAATTATTGGTTGTATCATCCGTCACTTCTTCAATTTCTGCAAGTTCTTGACCGCTTCCAGCAGATCTGCTTGGGTTGCGTTCTTTTTCGTCAGGGTTTCCAAAACCGCTTCATCGACCGTCTCTTTGGCCAATATATGGTACACAAGCACCGGCTTGGACTGCCCCTGCCGGTGCAAACGACCGTTGAACTGGGCGTAAAGTTCCAAGCTCCACGGCAACCCGAACCAGGCGACAATGCGGCCGCCCTTCTGGAGATTCAACCCGTGGCCGGCACTGGCAGGGTGGGCCAGCAGCATCTTGATCTTCCCGGCGTTCCAGCGGCCGATGGTGGCCGGATCCTTGTCCAGCGCCACGGCCTTCGGGAACTTGGCCTTGAGCCGCGCGAGGTCCGACTTGAACTGGTACGCGACGAGAATCGGCTCGTCGGTCTGCTCGACCAGTTCGGCGAGAGCCTCGATCTTGTCGTCGTGGACGACCTCCCAGCCGCCCCCGTCGAGGTACATGGCCCCGTTGCATAGCTGGAGCAGTTTGTTGGCCTGCACGGCTGCGTTCACGGCAGTGATCTCCCCGCTCTCCAGCTGGAGAACGAAGTCCTTTTGCAGGGCCTGATATTGGGTCTGGCAAGCCTTCGGCAGTGTGATCTCGATCACACTATCGACACGGTCGGGAACGTCGATATAATCCTCGGCCTTCATCCGCAGGCAGATGTCGGCCACGGCGCCGTAGAGCCGGTCGACGCGATCCGGCCGCACCTCGAACTGGTTCCACTGCGGATTGCCGACCTGGCGGCAGAACTTCTCAAGGAAGATGCCCTTGGTCTTGCCAAGGCGTTCGCCGCGGTCCATGAGGTAGATCTGGGGCCAGATGTCGATCAGGTTGTTGCTGGCCGGCGTGGCGGTCAGTTCGACCACCCGCTTGATCCTCGGCAGCACAGAGCGCAGCGCCCGCCACCGCTTGGCCTGCGTCGACTTGAAGGCCGACGACTCGTCTATCACGACCATGTCGTACGGCCACTTCTGGCCCCAGAACTCGACCAGCCACGGCACCATCTCGCGGTTGATGATCGTCAGTTCGAAGTCGAGGCACTTGGCGCGGGCTTCGCGCACCTTGGCGCTGACGCCTGCAAGCTGGTTGACTTCGAGGTGCTTGAGGTGCCGCCAGTGGCCGATCTCGTTCGGCCAGGTCGACAGCGCCACGCGCAGCGGGCCGATGATCAAGGCGCGCTCGACTTTCTTTTCTGCGAGAAGGTCAGAAATAGCTGTTAGTGACGAAATTGTTTTGCCCAAACCCATGTCTTTCCAGAGGGCGCATGACGGGTTGTCTTTTATGAATTGAATAGCAGTCCGTTGGTATTCGTGAAGGTCAGAGCGATTTAGCATGGCGCTTCGCTTTCTTGGCTTCTTGCATTTCTGCGAGGTGGACTTTCATGTGTTCGGAGCGCGTCAGTATTTGAAGGTTCTCAGGGCGGTTATCGCGTTTGTCACCGTTGACGTGGTGGACGACTTCGTCTGGAAACAGCGCCCGCCCAAGCATCCACTCCGCAACAATCCGGTGTTCGTGACGCCCCCTGCTCTTACGATACGTTTTGCACTCGCCGCGGTCGCGCTGCTTGCTGCCGTCGTTCATTCGTCCGCGGCGCGCTTGCTCCTCGGGCGAGAAGAACTTTGTGTGGTGGCCGTGCTTATAGGTGTAAGCAGTCAGTTCGCCGCATCCGCAGGCGCACGGCTTCTTGCGGCGTTCGGCGTCCACCCTCTGGCGGTGCTTGTTACAAAGACCACGGCAACGAACAGGAGCGCCACAGTCTTCGACTGAACATACCTTAGAGATCGAGAGCATCGACGGCTCTTTCGACGGAGTCGCAGACGTGGACGACCATGAAGTGTTCGCGCAGCTTCTTGATCGTATGGGCTTGCAGCTGCGTCGGCTTCTTGCCGGGGGCCTTGAACTCGATGAACACGACGGTGCCGTCCTTGATGAAGATCCGGTCAGGGACACCGCGCACCGATGGCGACACCCACTTGAACACCAGCCACCCGGCCTTCTTCGCCAGGTCGACGACCTTCTTCTCAATGTCCTTCTCGCGGATCATTTGCGCGCCATTTCCACGTAATCGCGAAGGGCTTTGCGCCCTTCCGGCGTGTTAAGGGGCAGTTCGCCGTCGGGTGTGGCAATGAATCCCACCGGCCTTTTGCGAGCGCGCTTGTTGTTGTCCACGGTGTCGCGGAACCAGTCAGACCAAGACCTCACTTCCGATACCTTTCACACTCAAAGCCCTCGGCGTCCATCGGCAAGCCGGTGGCCCAGTCAGGCAGTTCACACATCAGCTGTTCCATCGTGGCTAGATCGCCCACGCCCTTCGGCATCTCGCAGATGATCTCGTCGTGGATCGACGCGACGACCTGGTAGCCGTTCGCCTCGAGCCGCAGCATCGCCTCGGCCAGCAGATCGCGCGCCACGGCCTGCGTGACGTTCTCAGCCAGCTTCCC
>Ga0315903_10011392_pt1 | contig 10477 bp, 8 predicted proteins | sample LakEriMetagenome_7_FD_203524 | JGI IMG/M metagenome (GOLD analysis project Ga0315903, IMG submission 203524) | Freshwater fungal communities from buoy surface, Lake Erie, Ohio, United States - Buoy 2 MA119 | ecosystem: Environmental > Aquatic > Freshwater > Lake | place: USA: Lake Erie, Ohio... | reverse complement strand
ATCAAGCATTCAAAGCAAAGGGAGGAGCTTATGTTAGAAGCCATTTCTTTGGAAAATACCCTGAATTAAGAGAATTAGTTTCAAATATGACAGATGAGGATATTTGGAAACTTAACAGAGGAGGTCACGATCCTCATAAAGTATATGCAGCATATCATGCAGCCCAAAATCATAAAGGATCTCCAACAGTAATTATAGCTAAAACCATTAAAGGTTATGGAATGGGAAAAAGTGGCGAAAGTATAAACACTACACACCAACAAAAGAAATTAGATGTGAATGATATGTACTATTTTAGGGATCGATTTAATATTCCAATTACAGACAAACAAGTTGAAAACTTAGAATTTTATAAACCTGATGAAAAATCAGAGGAAATTCAATACATTAAAGAAAGAAGAAGACAGCTTGGTGGTTTTATACCAACGAGAAGAACTAAAACAAAAGCGCTAAAAACTCCAGCAAATGAGTTTTTTGAATCTTCATATCTAGATTCAGGAGAAAGAGAATTATCAACAACTATGGCACTTGTAAGTATACTTACTAAAATTTTAAGAGATAAAGAATATTCATCAAGATTAGTTCCTATTATTCCAGATGAAGCTAGAACTTTTGGAATGGAAGGATTTTTTCAAAAAATTGGAATTTATGCACATGAAGGGCAAAAATATGAACCTGTAGACTCTGAGCAATTAAGCTCATATCGTGAAGATAAGAGCGGACAAGTATTAGAAGAAGGAATTACAGAAGCAGGCGCTATGTCTTCGTGGATAGCCGCAGGAACATCTTACTCAAATCATAATATTGAAATGATTCCTATATATCTTTTTTATTCAATGTTTGGTTTTCAAAGAATCGGTGACTTTGCGTGGGCAGCAGGTGATGCTCAATGTAGAGGATTTTTAATTGGAGCTACGTCTGGAAGAACCACTTTGGCTGGTGAAGGATTACAACACCAAGATGGACACAGTTTAGTTATGGCTTCTACTATTCCAAATTGCGTAAGTTATGATCCAACTTTTTCTTACGAATTAGCAGTTATATTTGAAGATGGATTGAAAAGAATGCATGAGAAACAAGAAAATGTTTTTTATTACATAACAACTTTAAATGAAAATTATAAACATCCGGCTATGCCGAAGGGAGTAAAAAAAGAAGATATCTTAAAAGGTATGTATTTATTTAAAGAGGTTAATAATAAAGGAAAAACTAAAGTTCAATTACTTGGATCTGGAGCAATATTAAATGAGGTAATAAAAGCAGCGGAAATATTAAGTTCTGATTTTGGAATAGACTCTGATATTTGGAGTGTAACAAGTTTTAATGAATTAAGAAAAGATGCAATAGAAATTGAAAGAAAAAATTTACTAAACGCGGATAAAAAACCAGAAAAAACTTACATAGAAAAATGTTTTGAAAAGAGAACGGGACCTTTTATAGCGGCAACAGACTATATTAGAATATTATCAGAGGGAATTAGAAACTATGTTCCAGGAACTTATGTAACTTTAGGAACAGATGGGTTTGGTAGAAGCGATACAAGAAAAAATTTGAGAAAATTTTTTGAGGTAAACAAAGAATTTATTGTTTATTCAACATTAAGCACTTTAGTAAAAGAACAAAAAATTGCATCAAAAATAGCCACTGACGCGATGAAAAAATATAACATAGATCCTAAAAAACCTATCCCAACAAAACTATAGTTCAAAATGGCTAAAATTGTTGATTTAGTAGTTCCTAATATTGGTGATTTTAAAAATGTAGAAATTATAGAAATTCTTATAAAAGAAAACCAAAATATAAAAAAAAATGATGGAATCATTACTTTGGAGAGTGACAAATCAAGTGTTGAAGTTCCCTCCCAATTTTCAGGTAAAATTAAAACCATCGAAGTTAAAATTGGAGATAAAATTTCTGAAGGAGATAAAATTGGAGAGATAGAAATAACCTCCAATGAAGTGATTCAGGAGAAGAAATCTGTAAGTAAAGAAATTAAAGTACAAGAAGAAAATAAATCCAACCAAAACAAGAATACCTCTTTTTTAAAAATTCCAAATCTCGGCTCTGGAAAAGACTTAATTGTTTCAGAAATTCTTATTAAAAAAGATCAACGTATTAGAATTGATGACATTGTATTACAAATTGAAGATGATGAAAGTGCTTACGAAATACCATCACCAATATCAGGAATTGTAAAGAATATAACGCTTAAAAAAGGAGAAAAAATTAAAGTTGGAGACTCAATTGCAGAAATTCTCAATCAGAATTTAAAAACAGAAATAAAAACCAAACCTGTTATTGAAAATATTATTTCAAATAATAATCAATATCAGAATATAAAAAGTGCAAGTCCAAAAATTAGAAAATTTGCAAGAGAACTGGGTGTAGATATCCAGTTAGTTGAGGGTAGCGCAAGAAAAGGAAGAATTCTTGAGGAAGATATTAAAAAATTTATTAAAGAATCTTTAAGTAATAAAAATATTAAAGAAGAATTAGTAAAAAAAATAGAAATAAAAGAAGAAAAACTTCCCTATGAGCATGGGGAATTTGGTGAAATTGATATACAAAAAATTCCAAGAATTAAAAGACTTTCAGGACCGCATTTAGTAAAGGCCTGGAATGAAATTCCACATGTTACTCAATTTGATGAAATTGATGTAACGGATATGGAGCACTTTAGAAAAAATTTAATTGATCTTAATACAAAAGAGAAAATTACTATTACCCCTCTTGCTTTTATTATGAAAGCACTAGTTAATGGGATGAAAAAGTATCCTAATTTTAATTGCTCACTTGAGCCTACTGGTGAGAATATTATTTATAAAAAATATTATCACATTGGAATTGCTGTTGATACTCCGCATGGTCTAATGGTTCCAAAAATTAGAAACGTTGATCAAAAAGATCTTCTAACCTTAAGTAATGAACTTAGAAAAATTAGTAAATTAAGTAAGGAACTTAAAATCGATAAAAAAGAATTTTTTGGAGGATCAATGACAATATCTAGTCTTGGCGGAATTGGAGGAAGTTTTTTTACTCCTATTATAAATAGTCCAGAGGTAGCAATAATTGGAATAGGAAAAACAGAAACAAAACAAATATTTATTGATGGAAAATTCTTAGCAAGGGCAATGATGCCAGTTTCGCTTTCTTATGATCATAGAATAATTGATGGAGCAGAGGCTGCAAGATTTTGTCAAGATTTAAAGCTTAGTCTCGGTAAAAACTTTGCTTTCAATTTATCATTTTAATAATGATAAGTGGCCACTGTGAAGAAAAATATATTCCTGTAAAAAAAATATTTGAGTCTTATTTTTTAAAACAACAGGAAATTGGAGCCTCGTTTGCAATCTATAAGGAGGGAAAGCCGTTGATAGATTTATGGGGTGGTTTTAAAAATATAAATGATAAAAAATGGGAAGAAAATACTATCGTAAATGTATTTTCAGCAACAAAGGGCATCTATGAGATTATTGTTTCAATTTTAATTGATCAAAATATTTTAGATTTAGAAAAACCTGTTTCTTATTATTGGGATACTTTTAAACAAAGCAATAAAAGAGAGATTAAGTTAAAGCATATTTTATCTCATCAATCTGGGTTTTATAGATTTAAAAAAAAAATCACGCACCAAGATCTCATGGACTGGAATAAAATAATAAATATTTTAGAAAATCAAGAACCAGATCACAAATGCGGTGAAAAAACATATTATCATGCAAAAACACACGGGTTTTTGATTGGTGAAGTCATAAAAAAAACAATTAAAAAAAGTTTAGGAGAATTAGTATTCGAATTACTATCAAAAAAACTAGAGTTAGATTTTTTTATTGGAACTCCAAAAAATCAACTGTCAAATATTGCTTTTCTTTACGAGGATAAAACTCAAACAAAAATACCATCAGAATTTAATGCATTTAATAATCCTGAACATGAAATAAATTTTTATAATAATCAAAATTGGCAAATAGCTGAGGTTCCCTCAATGAATGGTCATGGTAATGCAAGATCTATCGCTAAAATTTATGATGTATTTGTAAATGACCTAGTATTAGAAAAAAATATTTTATTATCAAAATCATCAATTAAAAAATGCTTAATAGAAAGCATTAGCAGAATAGACGAAAGCTTAATGCTACCAATTAGATGGTCTAACATTGGTCTTATACTTCGTGGAGGATGGTTATTTGGAAAGAATAAAGAATCTTTTGGTCACAATGGCTGGGGAGGATCTTTGGGTTTTGGTGATCCGGTATTAGGAATAGGAGTTGCTTACACTACAAACAAAATTAATCCCACTATGGGCTCAGATTTTAGAATTATTAATTTACTTAAAGAATTCTACAAGATTCATTAAATATTATCTGGCCTAAGCCATGAAGGTCGTCTTAAAAACGCATTAAACAACCCGTTTATTCTATAATAATGAATTAAAATTTTTTTTTTATTAAAAAATACAAAAGAAAAAAATAATTTAAAAATTGAGGAAAAAAATCTAATAATAGCAACTCTATATGCGGTTATAATTCCAAAATGTTTATAATTATAATAAAATAAAGACCACATCCAATGCCAATTTCTACACAGCTCAATATTCAAAATATTTTCCGACGCTTGTTTACCTAAGTGGTGAATTTTTGAATTCTGAATAACAAAAATCTTTCCACCACTTTTTTTAATTCTCTTACAAAGATCTATTTCTTCAAGAAATAAAAAAAAATTTTCATCGAATAAGTCTTTAGGATGAATTTTTTTTAAATTTATTAACATAGCAAAACCTTTTACATAGTCGACTTCTAATATTTCTTTGTTGATATTTTTATTACTATTTAAAATATAACCATAATTATTAAAAAGATTTGGAGCTAAAATTGTAAAATCGTCTTTTAAAAAAATTTGAGCCTTATAAAATTTTTCTAATGAATTTTTCTCTAAAATTGCATCTGGATTTAATATAAAAGCATATTGAGTATCCACTTTAGAAATTCCAAGATTATTACCTGTTCCATATCCTAAATTTTTCTTTGCAATAATAACCTGAACATTTAAAAACTTATTTTCTAAATAATCTTTAACTTGGATATTATTTGAATTTTCAACGATAATTATTTTAATTTTAGGATTAATACTTTTAATACATTTTTCTATTATATGACTGCTTCGAAAAGATACTATAACAAAGGTAATATTTTTTTCAAAACTATTCATTAATTTAAGCTATAAAGTATTTTGTAATAAATATATAAAATATTTATTAACCTTAAAGTGTAAAAAATGAAAAAAGTTATTGTAACAGGTGGCTTAGGATTTATAGGAAGTAATCTTATTAATATTCTAAAAGAAAAGTACTTTGTAATTAATATCGATAAAGTTACTTACGCTTCGAATTTTAATAATATTAGACCTGAAATAAAAAACTACCAATTTTATAAACAGGATATTAATAATAAAATTTTTATAAAAAATATTTTAAAAAAATTTAATCCATCTATTATTTTTAATCTTGCTGCAGAAACCCACGTTGACAGATCCATTGATGGGCCGAAAAAGTTTATTGAAAGTAATATTCTGGGAGTTTTTAACCTTCTTGAAGCAATTAGAGATTATAAAAAAAAAATTAAGCTAATACATATTTCAACTGATGAAGTATACGGAGACATAAAAAAAAATTATAAATCAAAAGAAGAAGATCGTTATAATCCTAGTTCTCCTTACTCGGCTTCGAAGGCAAGTGGAGATTTATTGATAAAATCATATATTAGAACTTACAAAATTCCTGCGATTATAACTAATTGCTGCAATAATTTTGGTCCAAATCAATATCCTGAAAAGTTAATTCCAACTATAATTTATAATATCCTAAATAATAAACCTATTCCAATTTATGGAAGAGGAAAAAATATAAGAGAATGGATTTATGTTGAAGATCATTGCAAAGCTCTTATTAAAATTGCAGAAAAAGGAGTTATTGGGGAAAATTATAATGTTGGCAGCGGAACAGTATTAAACAATGTTCAAATTGCAGAAAAAATAATATCGAATTTTAAAAAAATAATCTATCCTCAAAACATAAAAACGAAAATATATTTTGTAAAAGATAGACCGGGACATGATCTTCGATATTGTTTAAACTCGTCGAAAATTAAAAATAAATTAAAGTGGAAATGCAAATCAGATTTTGATCAAAGAATAAATCAAACAGTTATTTGGTATATAAATAAATTTAAAAATAACTATTTTAAAAATAAAGATTTTAAACATCGAATAGGACTAAAAATATGATAAAAAAGGGCATCATTTTAGCCGGTGGCAAAGGAACAAGACTAAGCCCTTTAACAAAAGTTTTAAATAAACAACTTCTTCCACTATATGACAAGCCTCTTATTTTTTATCCTCTTTCAGTATTAATGTTGGCTGGAATAAAAGATATTCTTATAATTACTAACCGAGGAGATACTAATTTATTTAAAAAAATTCTAGGTAATGGAAAAAATCTTGGAATTAAATTATCATACAAAGAACAAAAAAAACCAAACGGACTTCCTGAGGCATTTATAATTGGTAAAAGATTTATAAAAAATCAAAGTGTAGCTTTAATTTTAGGTGATAATTTTTTTTATGGCCAAGGTTTTACGAATAGAATCAAAGAAAAAATTCTAGAAAACCGTGGAGCTACAATCTTTACATATATTGTAAATAATCCCTCGGATTATGGGATTGTAGAATTAGATAAAAATAATGAAATTAAGAATATTTTGGAAAAGCCTAAAAAAACAAGTTCAAAACTAGCTATAACTGGTTTTTATTTATTTGATAAAAATGTAGTTGACTATTCAAAAAAATTAAAACCTTCAAAACGAAAAGAGCTTGAAATAGTAGACTTAATAAAAAAATATTTAAAACATAAAAAACTTGATGCAGAATTTATGGGACGTGGAAGTGCATGGTTAGATACTGGAACTATTCAAAATCTTAATGAAACAGCACAATTCATTTCAAGCATAGAAAGAAGACAAGGACTTAAGATTGGGTGTTTAGAAGAAATAGCATATCTTAATAAGTGGATCTCTAAAAAGGATATCTTAAAAGCTGTGAAGTTTTATGGGAATTGCGAATACTCAAACTATCTAAGAAACTTAACATAATGATAATAAGAAAAACTTTTATAAGTGGTTTAAAAATTATTAAATCAAAAAAATATCATGATACGAGAGGATATTTTAGGGAAATTTTTAAAAATAAATTATTAAAAACTAAATTTATATTTGCATGTTTATCAAGATCAAAAAAAAATGTTTTTAGAGGATTTCATATTCAAACTAAAAACCCACAGGCAAAATTTTTATCAGTAATAAAAGGAGAAATATTAGATATTGTCATAGATTTAAGAAAGAAATCAAAAACATTTGGCAAAATTTTTAAAATTAAACTATCTGAAAAAAATTCAACTTCAATTTTTATACCCAGAGGGTTCGCACATGGATTTTTAGGATTAAAGGAGGAAAATATTATTTATTATATTTGCGATAAATATAGAAATAAAAAATCAGAAATTGGAATCATGTGGAATGATAAAAATATAAGAATAAAATGGCCAACAAAAAAAATTATTTTATCTAAAAAAGATAAAAATAATATTTCTATTAAAAAATATAAAGAAATTTATTTAAAATAATCGTGAAACCCTCAATACTTCTTACAGGTTCAACAGGTTTTATTGGCTCAAATTTATTAATCTACCTAAAAAAAAAAAATATCAAAATTTATGATATTTTAAGATATCCTAAAAAAAAAGTTAAATGTAAAAATTATTATCCTATTCTTTTTAAAGATAATTCAGAGTTAGAGTCTAAATTAAAAAAAATAAAAATTAATTCTGTCATTAATTGCGCTACACATTACTCTTTAAAACAAGACTCCAATTCACTAATTCAATTAATAAATACAAATGTAACTTTTGGAACTTTGATAATAAAAAACACCTCTTCCAAAATAAAAAAGTTTATCAATTTTGGCACTATGATGGAGTTTGAAGGAAACAAACAAAACCCGAGCAACATTTATGCAATTACTAAAGTTTTTTATGAAAAAATTTTAAATTATTTTCAGAAAAAAAATAAAAAAATTAAAATATATAATATTAAAATTTTTGAAACATTTGGAGATAATGATAATAGAAAAAAAATAATTCCAACAATAATTAATAGTTATAAAAATGATAAAACTTTTGAATTACTTTCTTCAAAAATAAAAATGAATTTCGTTAGTATCGATAACGTTATTAAATTCGTAGATAAAATTTTATTTAAAAATATTAAACCAGGCTCTTATTGTTTAAGAAATAAAAAATTTATTAATATCAAAAATACTTTAAATATAGTTAATAAAAAAATAAAAAAAAAAATTAAAATAAAAATTCTTAATAGAAAGATTAAAAATCAAACTAATAAGAAAATTTCAAATCTAAGAAACATTCTTTCAAAAAACCACCTAAGTGAATTTTTATACGAACAACTTGAAAAATCCCAAATTAAATGAAAAAAAATGTATTAACTATTTTTTGTTTATGTCTTTATAATAATTTTTATAATCAATTCAAAAAGTTAAAATATATTCCAGTAGGTCTTGGAAATAATTTTTTTCATTCGAAATTTTTAAGAGATAATACAAAAAAAAATATTTCAAATAAAAATAAATACTATGGAGAATATACTTTTCATTATTGGTTTTGGAAAAATATGTTAAATAAAATGCATAACAATCAATGGATTGGTTTTTGTGCCTATAGACGTTTTTGGTCTCAAAATAATAATTTATCATCTGATTATATAAGCTCTAAAGTTAATAAATATAATTTTCTTAATTATGCTCTAAAAACACCTAATCTTAAATGGAACGATTATGAAACAATTCTTGGAGAAGAAATATATATTAACAACAAAATAAAAATCTCCAAAATTATTAAAAATGATGGTATTAGATCAATATTTCATAACTTAAAATCATTTATTTTATCAAAATCTAATTTAAAATTTCATTTTGACGTATTTCATGGAGCTGGCAATATTGAAAAAGCTATATTGTTATTGGATAAAAAAGATCAATATGATTTTTATGATTTTTTAGTAAAAAAAAGATCTTTTAATAGAGGAAATATGTTTATTTGCAAATCTAAAAAAATAATAGAACAGTATTATAAAGATATTTTTAAATGGCTAAAAAAATGTGAAAAAATTTTTGGATTTCAAGAAGGAACCTATGGTAAAACTCGTATATATGCCTTTCTTGCTGAAAGGTATATGTCTTATTGGTTTAATAAATATAGTCATTGTTTAACTTGGCCTGTCTTTTTTTCTGATACTTCAAAATTTAAATAGATGAGCTTTTAATATGAGATGTAAAGTATCTGGTAAAAATATTATACCATTTATGAGTTTTGGCAAAATGCCAATGGCAAATGGATTTATAGAAAAAAAAAATTTTAAAAACGAATTTTTTTATAATTTAGAAGTAGGTTTTTGCGAATATAACTATTTATTTCAAGTAAACGATCACCCTAAATCGCAAAAAATATTTAATAATAAATATCCTTTTTATACAAGTAAATCACAATTTATGCGTGAACACTTTCAAAATTATTTTTTTTGGGCACAAAAAAATTATTTGAAAAATAATTCAAAAATTATTGAAATAGGTTCAAATGATGGAACTTTTTTAAATAATTTTAAAAATAAAAATTATGAACATTATGGTTTTGAACCGTCAAAAAATGTAGCTGACGTTTCAAAAAAATTAAATCTGAAAGTCATAAATAATTTTTTTACCTGCAAAAATGCTAGTAAATTAAAAAAATTTAAATCAAATACTGATTTAATATGCGCCGCTAATGTGATTAGTCACATACCAAATCTAAATGATCTTATAAAAGGTGTTGAATTATTATTATCTAAAAATGGAGTTTTTGTATTCGAGGAACCTTATCTAGGATCAATGTTTACAAAAACTTCATATGATCAAATTTATGATGCTCATGTATTCATGTTCTCATTACTATCAGTTCGAGAGATATTTAAAAAATTTGACCTAGAATTAATTGACGCTTATCCGCAGATAACACATGGTGGTTCAATGAGATATGTTATTGGAAGAAAAAAAAATAGAGATATTTCTAAGAAAATAAATCTGTTGATAAAAAAAGAACTTTCTATGAATTTAAATAATATTAAATCATGCATTAAATTTAAAAATAATTGTGAAAAGTCAAAAGAGAAATTTAAAAATAAATTAATAACTTTTAAAAAAAAAGGTTATAAAATATGTGGATATGCAGCAGCTGCTAAAAGTACAACTCTTTTAAATTACTGCAATATAAATGCCAATATTATTGATTATATAGCTGACTCAACAGACGAGAAAGTTGGTAAATTTTCTCCTGGGATGCACATTCCTATAGTTTCTATTGATCATTTTAGAAAAA
>Ga0315903_10011389_pt1 | contig 10481 bp, 7 predicted proteins | sample LakEriMetagenome_7_FD_203524 | JGI IMG/M metagenome (GOLD analysis project Ga0315903, IMG submission 203524) | Freshwater fungal communities from buoy surface, Lake Erie, Ohio, United States - Buoy 2 MA119 | ecosystem: Environmental > Aquatic > Freshwater > Lake | place: USA: Lake Erie, Ohio... | reverse complement strand
TGCGTGAGCCCCCTCGCCTCGCACGAGAGGCATCCCTGGCTCCCGCCGCAGACAGCTCTTCCGGCTCTGCGGCGGCCCCCTCGGGCCCGTCGTTGTGCAACCCTCCCTACCGGCGGTTCCTGCTGGCGCTGGGGCTGTTTACCCTCGGTAACTCCAGCGATGCCTTTCTGCTGGTGCGCGCGGGGGAGGTGGGGGTGCCGGTCGCCCAGTTGCCGTTGCTGTGGTGTCTGTTCCATATCGCCAAGACCCAGGGGAACCTCTGGGCGGGACGGATGGTCGACCGGGTGGGGCCCCGGCCGCTGATCACCATGGGCTGGCTGCTGTATCTGCTGGTCTACCTGGGGTTTGGCTGGGCAGACGCTCCCTGGCAGGTCTGGGGGCTGTTCTTCTTGTATGCCGGGTTCTACGCCCTGACCGAACCGGCCGAGAAAACCCTGGTCACACAGTTGACCCCCGCTGCGGCCCGGGGCAGTGCCTTCGGTTGGTTTCATGGCATCATGGGCTTGGCCGCACTGCCAGCCAGCCTGCTGTTTGGACTGCTTTACGACCGCCTGGGGCCCACTGCGGCGTTCGGCACGGGGGCCCTGCTGGCGTTCACCGCGTTGTTGGTCTTCCGCACCATCCCGGATTCCCGCGCGGCCGCCCCGCCCCCTGTTTGACCAAGTCGCTACAATACCGCTGGTTTTTTCTCAGTCCCCGGGTCTCGAGAACAATGTTCTTGCAGCTCCCCATGGTGTGCCTGGAGTGCGCGTGATGCGGTTTTCAAAGCGGTTGGTGGGGAGTCTCGTGGCCCTGTGCGGAGTGGGTGGGGCCTCGTTGGTGAGCGGAGCCGATTGGTCGCAGTTCCGGGGAGGCATGCGGCTGAGCCATGTGGCCGAGGGGACTCCCGACAACTGGCAGCCCGCCGAGAAGCCCGCCTGGCGGACCGAACTGCCCGGTGCCGGTCTGTCGCAGCCCATCGTGGTCGACGGCGGCATTTACCTGACCACCGCCGTCGGCTCGGGCATTGCCCGTCCGAAGTCGATGGCGGGGGGCGTGGTGGACCCCAGTACGATGGGGCGGCCGCAGATTCCCAAAGAGAAGGTCAAGTTCCAGTTGATCAAGCTGAATCCCCAGGATGGCTCGATCGCGTGGACGAAGACGGTGGCCGAGAAGGTGCCTGGCACCGGGACCCATGCCTCGAACAGCTACGCGACCGAAACCCCCTGCGGTGGAGAGGGGCGGGTCTTCGCCTACTTCGGTGCGACGGGAGACCTGGCCGCCTTCGATGCCGCGGGGAAAGAACTGTGGAAGCTCGATCTGGGCCCGCAGCAGATCTCGAACCAGTTTGGCAGCGGCGCCTCGCCAGTACTGCATGGCAACCGGCTGCTGGTGCCGCGCTTCAACGAGAAGGAAGGCAGGCTGCTGTGCCTCGACGCCGCCACGGGGAAGGAATTGTGGAGTTCGGAATCGCGCGAGGGGACTTCGTGGGCGACTCCGGTCGTCTGGTCGAACGCAGGGAAGCTCGAGGTGATTGCCGCGGGAAATGGCCTGGTCGCCGGGTTTGATCTCGAGACGGGGGCCGAACGCTGGCGTCTGGGTGGGATCGACTCTTCGTTCTCTTGCTCGGTGGTGGCCGACGGGGCGGGGGTCTACTTCGGCACCTCCAGTCCCATGAGCAAAGGCCCGATCTTCGCGGTGAAGGCGGGTCACACCGGCGATCTGTCGCTGGCCGAGAACACCACCAGCAGCGATGCCGTGCTCTGGTCGAAGAACAAGAGTGGAGCGGGCATGCCGTCGCCCATCGTGGTGGATGACCTGCTCTATTTCTTCGGCAACACCGTGACCTGCTACGAGAAGCAGACGGGGGCCGAGGTGTATCGCAAGCGGATGCCCGCCGGCCAGATGGCGGCCGGTTGCCCGCTGGTGGTGGGGAAGACCATTCTGGTGGTCAACGAGACGGGCAAGCTCTTTTCGCTGCCGGCGGGTCGGGAGTTTGTCGAAACGGAAGGGGTGCAGGTGGGGAGTGCCGATGAGGTGTTCTGGGCCACTCCCGCGTTGGCCGACGGCACCTTGCTGGTCCGCTCGTCCGAGGCGCTGTACGCCATTCCGGGAAAGAAGTAAGCGAACACGCCCCGTTTGGCAAAACGGCCAGATCACCGGCCGCGGAGAGTGCTCCGCGGCCGGTGCCGTTTGGCGGCCTTCCTGCGGCACTCTACAATGACAAATGCGGCGTGCTGACTTCCCCCGGACTCCCGCGGGACCGATTGGCCCCTGCGACTCACCCGACTTCGCCGTCCCACGATCCGACCCTGTTTCTTCGCGAGAGATTCCCCCATGCCTCGACTCTGTGGTCTGCGAAACACCGACTGGTTCTGGCCCTCGGTGCTGGGTGTTCTGGTGGTTCTGGGGGCGGTGGCCGAGACTTCCGCGGACGATCAGCCGGGGGACAAGCCGCAGCCGAAATCGGTCCCTGCTGCCGGTGAGCCCAAAGAGAAAGAGAAGGCCAAACTGGCCAAGGCGGTGGTGGCGGGGGGATGTTTCTGGTGCACCGAGGCGGTGTTTGAAGAGATCGAGGGGGTGGTCTCGGTGGTCAGCGGATATTCCGGGGGGGAGGGCCAGCAGGCCAACTACCGCGCCGTCTCCACGGGCCAGTCGGGGCATGCCGAAGTGATTGAGATCACCTACAACCCCGCGCAGCTCGACTACGAAACGTTGCTCGAGGTCTTCTTCGACGCCCACGATCCCACGCAGAAGAATCGCCAGGGGCCCGATGTGGGAACGCAGTATCGCTCGGCGATTTTCTATGCCAACGACAGCGAGAAAGAGCTGGCCGAGAAAGTGATCGACCGGCTCAACATGTCGAAGAAGTACAAGAAGCCGATCGCCACCACCCTCGAAAAGCTCGAGAAGTTCTATCCCGCCGAGGAGTACCACCAGGACTACTCGGCCCGCAATCCGTTCGATCCGTACGTGCGGCAGAGTTCGACGCCCAAGGTGATGAAGGTTCGGAAGCAGCATTCGAAACTGCTCAAGCCGAAGGCTGGGGCGGGGAAGTAAGCGGGCGTCCGCAGTCGATGCTGCGCCGTTCGAGCGCGATCCGATCTTCCCAACGCTGGGTCGTGTGACCTCATAGCAACAGATCGGCGATGGGCGTACCGGGGCAGACCACCTGGGGGCGATTGGCGTTATCGGTCAGGACCAGGCCTGGGGGGACTCCCAGGCAGTGGGAGATGGTGGCCACCAGGTCGACTGGAGGGACAGGGTTCACGGTGGGATAGGCGGCATGGCGATCCGAGGCGCCGTACACCTGACCTCCACGAATTCCGCCACCGGCCACCACGCTGGTGAAGACGTTCGGCCAGTGATCGCGGCCGTCGCGCCCCGCACCGGCATCGCTGTTCCGCTGGCCAATTCGCGGGGTCCGTCCGAATTCGCCCGTCCAGACCACCAGCGTTTCGTCCAGCAGGCCCCGTTCTTCGAGATCGTCGAGCAGGGTGGAGAACGCCAGGTCGGCCGGGGGCATCAGCCGGTCTTTGAGGTCGACGAAATTCCGGCTGTGGGTATCCCAATAGACCGAGACATTCTTGATGCCGTCGTTGGGCCAGAAGACGGTGATCAGCGGCACCCCGTGCTCCACCAATCGCCGGGCCTGCAGAACCGACTGCCCGTGGGGATTCAGGCCATAGCGGGCCCGCATTTCGGGAGTCTCGGCTGACAGATCGAACGCTCCCTTGCTGGCGGCGGAGTGAATGAGGTCGAAACTGCGGCGGTAGTGCCGGTCCATCACTCCCACGGTCCCCGGGGCGTCGGCCGCCCGCAGTTGCCGGTCGATTTCCCCCAGCAGCGCCCGGCGGTCGTCCAGGCGGGCGACGGAGATCTCGGCGGGACGGTCGAAGTCTCCCACGCGATACCCGGGCAGGGACGGATCATCGTCGATGGTGAGGGGGTCGAAGTTCTGGCCCAACCAGCCGGCCCATTGCCCCCGGCTTTGTTCGACGAACCGGGGGACATCTCCGGGGAGCTTGGGGCGCATGGAGACGAATGGGGGGAGGGGATCGCGACCGCGCCCCAACCGGGCCAGCACCGATCCCAGGTGGGGCCAGTCGGTCTCGCGGGTGCCGGTGGGGAGTGGGGGCATCCCGGTGAGGAGAAAGTGCGTGGCGACCGTATGGTCGACGTTGTTGTGCGTCATCGACCGGATGATCGCCAGCTTGTCGGTCCGTTGGGCGAGCAGCGGGAAGTGCTCGCTGATCTGGATGTCGGGAATGCGGGTCGCGATTGGCCGGAATTCCCCCCGGATCTCGGCAGGGGCCTGGGGCTTGAGGTCGAACGTCTCCTGCTGGGCCGGGCCCCCCCACATAAACAGCAGGATGCACGCCTTGGCCTTGCCAAAGGCCCGCGAGTCGGCGGCGGCCGCCGGGTTCTGCTCCTGTGCGGCCAGCAGGTCAGGCAGACCCAGCCCCAGCAGGCTCAGGGACCCGGCGCGCAAGAGATCGCGGCGGGTGGCCGACAGGTGCGACTGAAAGTTGGGGCAGGGGGTCGAGCGCATGGCGGTCACGGAGGGCGGAGACCGTTGTCAGAACGGAGGCGGGACGATCATCAGCATCGACCACCACGCAATTCTAGCATCACCATCCGGGAGGATGGTACGGGTTCTGCCGGGGCGTGGCGCCGGGACTGCTCGACTCCTGGTTGAGCCGATCCAAGCGGCGGCCGCTGCGGTCGAAGCGGCCACACAGCGCCAGCGGAGTCGAAACGGGAGTGGTCAGGTTGACTTGCCCAGGGGGCCCGCTTTGCCCCGGGTGATGCCCAGGATTTCGGTCGCCAATCCGCGATTGATGGAGATGCCATTGCCCGACCAGATGCTGGGTTGGCCCATCCAGTCGACGAAGGACCCTCCCGCTTCGGTGACGATGGGGACCAGGGCGGCCGCGTCCCAGGGGTTCATCAGGGGGTCGACCATCACGTCGGCCCGGCCCGTTGCCACAAGGATGTGCCCGTAGCAGTCTCCCCACCCCCGCAGCAGGTGGGCCCGGGACACCAGCGATTCAAACACATCAAACCGGCCCACCCGCGCGTAACCCTGCACCGTGGTGAAGCAGACCGTGGCGTTTGAGAGCCGGTCGACGGCCGAGACCCGCGCGGGACGGACCGCGCCGTCCCCCGCCCGCCACCAGGCTCCCAGCCCGCGGCCTCCCCAGACAGTCTCGTTCATCGCCGGGAAGTGACAGACCCCCGCCACGCACTCGGTTCCCCGCTCGATGCCAATCAGCGTGCCGAACAGCGGCACGCCATGGATGAACGATTTGGTGCCATCCACAGGATCGAGAATCCAGCGGTAACCCGAGGTTCCCGGCTGCTCCCCAAATTCCTCTCCCAGAATCGCGTCGGCGGGAAACGCCACTGCGAGACGGGCGCGGATCAGCTCTTCCGCTCCCCGGTCGGCGGCGGTCACGGGACTGGCGTCGCGCTTGCTTTCGACCGCCAGGTTCGACGATTGGTAATACGAAAGAATCAGCGTGCTGGCCTCGGCGGCCATTTGCAGGGCCAGTTCCAGTCGTTGCTGCAGGGGTTCGCGAAACTCGGCCGCGTCGGTCATGGGTTGATCAGCAGGGAACAGAGGAAAGAACAGTGCGGGGGCCGATCAGGTGTCGTCGGCGAGGCGGTAGAGCATTTCGCCCGCCTTGCGGACCAGCAGGACCCCTTCGGCCTCGCGGTGGGCGAACGACTCGATATCGATGCTGGCCGGGTCGCGGTAACCCAGGTTGATCCGCCGGCACTCGGCTTCGGGCAGCCCCGTCGCCAGTGTGACCTGGACCCGGCCCCGTTCGACGCCGGTCGCGGCATCGAACGTGCCCTGTCCAAACACATGGGTGGAATGGGCCAGCACTCCCCGGGGAATGTGCGCGAACCGCGACCACTGCTTCAGGAAGTAGTCCCGACAGTGGTAGCCCACCTCGCCAATGAGCCCGCCATGGGTGACCGAAATCTCGCGCAGGTGGGGGGCGTAGATGATCAGCTCGCCCCCGTCAGCCACCACTGGCTCGAGCTTGTACATGCACTTCCCCGCGACCCACAGTTCGTCGTACATGGGAGGCGCGCACGACAGCACCTGTCGGAACGGCGCGGTGGCCCGGGTGATGTGCACCTGCGAAGACAACTGGCTGGCCTGCCCCCAGGCCTCTTCCGGAGTGCCGTAGAACAGGTCGTAGACTCCCGCCTGGGGAGTGACCACGAAGGCGATGCAGCGGCGGGGAATGGGAATGAGGGCGGCGGCCCGATCGACCACCGCCCGGACCGGCGTCTGCCGGACCCCGATGATCGATGCGTTGGTGATCAGCGCCCCCAGCCAGTGGAAGAAGTTCAGAATCTCGGGACCGGCGATGCCGGGGAAGAAGTACTTGTTCCCCCCCGAGAACCCCACCACCTCGTGGGGAAATACCGGCCCCAGCACCAGCAGCACGTCGTAGTCGTGGATTCGCGAGTTGATTTCGACCTGCACCGATTCCGCCAAAAGGCCGCCGGAAATCTCGCGGGTCTCGTCGGTCGAAAGCGTTCCCAGGCGGGTGAGCCGCTCGGGGCGATCCCACTCGTGGTTGTAGAGCCCCACATCGCGGAAGGGGCCCCGCGCCTCGTCTTCGGAAATTCCCAGAAGCTGCCGCAGGGCGGGGGCGGACATCGCGGGATGAGTTCCCAGGGCCACCAGGACGTCGAGCCGTTGGACCACCGGGGCCAGCCGCTCGTGAACTCCCCGAAACAAGAGGGGCAACGGGGCGGTGCGGGTGGCATCGGGCACGATCAACAGCACGCGCTGGCCGCGAAAATCGTCCGCCGGGATCCGGGTCGCCAGCCAGTGGCGCACCTGGTCTTCCGACAAGGGGGAACGAGGAACCGGGGGGATCAACTGGGGCACGGCAGGCGGGTCGTACGGGGGACTGGAGTCACGGACAGAAGAGGTGATGGGGAACGTCGGGCCCGGGTTGACTGGGTGAGGTGTCGGTGAGGTGTCGGTCAGGTGTCGGCACGGTTCCAGACCCCGGTGCCCCAGGCGTCGTTTCCGGGGCGACCACTCGCACGCCCGTGAGGGCCGACGGCACGGTTCAAAGACGTTGCCGGTGGAACACAGCGAACCCGGCCCGCCACCGGGAGGGAGACTTCGGCAGACGACCGTCCCGGGCGGCAGGACCTGGCCCGGCATCACGCCGTCTGCATTTCGAAGGGGTTCCTGGGGCCGCCGCCGCCGAACCGGCAGAGCAAAATGCCGAATTCGTACAGCACCAACAGGGGAATCATCATGGCGAGCATGCTGATGGGATCGGCCGGCGTCAGCACCATCGACAGGAAGGCGATGATGAGGATCGCCCATCGGCGATGCTCGCTGTACAGCCGGTTGGGGACCAGGTGAATGCGGTCGAGCACCACCATCACCAGGGGGAGCTGGAAGCTCAAGCCGAACATCAGCGAGACCACCAGGGCGAACATGATCCAGGTCCCGATCTTGATCTCGGGACGCACCGCCAGGTCGACGTTGAACTTGAACAGGAACGTCAGCATGAACGGAATGACCACGTAGTAGCAGAAGACCACCCCGGCCAGGAACAGCCCGATCGACAGGGGCAGGTAGCGGTAGACGTACCGCCGTTCGTTGGGGTACAGCCCCGCCGCGACAAACTGCCACAACTGAAAGAAGATCCAGGGGCTCGCCAGAATGAACCCCACCACCAGCGAGACCTTGAGGTAGATCATGAAGGCCTCGTCGACCCCGTCGGTGCGGGGCCGCATGTTCTCGAGCTGCAGGTCCTTGAGGAACTTGCCAAACGGCTGATCGGCCAGCGGGATTGCAATCAAGACCTCGGGTGCGTCGGCTGGCAGCTCGGGATAGAAGCCCGGCTGGGCGGCGTGCAGGGCCCGGGCCACATCCCGGCCGTCGATCTTCAGTTGGAACGCGGGATCTTCCGGCGGCGGGGCCGGGGCTTCCGCCGGTTCGGGCTCTTCGCGGCCCAGCCAGCGGTTGAGTGTGCGGCGGGCGGAATCCCAGACGCCCGGCTGGGTCGCCTTGTCGACCGCTTCCTGTCCGGTGACGGTCACCGTCGACTGCCCGTCGATGAACACGCTCTTCATGGCGGAGTTCACCGGGCGCTGCATCTCGATGATGACGGGCTGCGAGATCCAGAAGGCGGCGACGGTGGCGATCAGCCAGCCGACAATCGCCTTCCACAAATGCATCCGCAATGCTTCGAGATGCTCGCCGAACGTCATCGTCGAGTCGTCGAAGAGATCCTTGTCGGTCATGCCGGTGGGTGCCTTGGGGAGCCTGCGTGGTGGGAAGTCGGGGAGATGATTGCGGGGACCCGCGCTCGCGGGATCAGTCGATGATCCCCATCCCCCGGGCCCAACTGTCGGGGAGCAGGATGTGCTGTTTGTTGGTGTAGAAGTAGTAGATGAGGTTCGAAGTGACGATGATGGCCACGATCGCGAACACCAATTGGCCGTACTTCTTGAACGGCGATTCGATCGGATTGCCGAACTTGTCGACCTTCACTTCTTTCTTCACGTACTGCTTCTCGGCGACGATGGTCTGCAGGTCGAGCGTGTCGCGGAAGTAGTAGGCAATCAGCCCCAGCACGCGGGCCAGGTACACCTCGGCGAACGACCCGATCAGCACCACCACCGCTCCGCAAACCCCCAGCACCGTCCACTTGATCCAGTCGAACTGCGGGGTGGTCTGGTTCTCGATCGACTGCAGCAGTTCGTTCCCCAGCAGCGCTCCCACGATTCCCGAGGCCACCATCACAGGAATCGACCACACAATGCGGGCGAGGAAGTACATGAGTACCGCCCCGAAGTTCTTCAGGGCCAGAGCCATCGTGATCCAGGCCATCCAGGCCCGGTACGGGACCGGCATCGAGAAGTGGATCATCGAGATTGGGTAGGCCAGAAAGCCAAAGGGCATCCAGGCGTGGCTGATTGCCCAGACCACGTACTTGATCCCCAGGGCGACCGAGGTGAAGATGTCGAATTTGACGTCTTTGAGTGACGATTTTTTGACGGTTGTCAGCTTGACCGTTTCAACATTCAGGTGGAACAGCCAGCCGGGGAAGGTGAACGAACAGATCGCGCACAAGAACCCCCAGAAGGCTTTGGGAGGTCCATCCGAGCACCACCCCACCATGAATGCGCAGAACCCTGCCAAACCGGCGAAGATCAGCATGTACGACGCGGTCTGCAGCACCGAGCCGAGATTCTCGAGGGTGAATTCCCAGGCATCTTTCCAGACGACCTTGTAGAAGTCGCGCGGGTCGACCCCCTTCAGGCTCTTCCGCCGCCGGGCTTCTTTGCTGAGCTGGCCGGTGGTCGGGTCGGTGCCGCACTTGGGGCATTCGCGGGCTCCATCCGGAATGTCGGCCCCGCATTTGGGGCACAACTCGGTCTCGGAATCGACCGCCTTCGACAGGTCGAGCTTCGCCAGGAGACTGTCATCATCCTCGACTTTTTTGGGCTTGGCGGCAGGGGCACCCCCGCCTCCCTCCGCCGGGATCCGGACCCGGGTTTCACAGTCGGGACATTTCAGTGCCTTGCCCCGGGCCGCATCGGGCGCGGTCAATACCTTCTGACATCCAGGACACCGAACTTTGACCGGCATGGGCGTGCGAGACAGGGGGGCAGAAGACAGCCTGAGGATGGGTACGGACTTGCAGTGTAGCAACTCCTCGGGCTGAGTCACGCGGGAGAGAACCACCGGTCGGGTTGCGTTGCTTCCGGTTCACCGCGACAATTCGCTAGGAAGGACCCTGCCCGGTTCCCGTGGCAACCGGGAGATTTCCCGATGACCATTGTTCACCCCCCCCGCCTCACCGGAATTCCGTTCCGGAGAGGGCCTGTGTTTCCATGAATTCTGTCAGCCTGACTGTCCAGATCCTGGGTCTGCTTCCCCTGGCGGAAGTGATTCCGGGGGAGACCGCCGGGTCGTCCACCGCCACCACCCTGCTGCAATTGGCCCTGCTGGTGTTGCTGGTTTGCGCGAATGGGTTCTTTGTGGCGGCGGAATTCGCCCTCGTCAAAGTCCGGCTGAGCCAGATTGAGAATCTCGCCCGGGCGGGGTCCTGGACCGCCGGGCTCACCCGCCATGTGCTGGGGCACCTCGACGAATACCTTTCCGCCTGCCAACTGGGCATTACCCTCGCCAGTCTGGGCCTGGGGTGGGCGGGTGAGGCGGTCGCCCATCGCCTGCTCGAGCCGGTGTTTCACTGGATCGGCTTTCCCGGGGCGACGCAGTATGTGACCGTGCCACTGGCCTTCCTGCTGATTACCTTTCTGCACATTTCGCTGGGAGAGCAGGTTCCCAAGATCATGGCGATCCGGTCGGCCCAGCCGACGGCGCTGGCCGTGGCGGTCCCCCTCACCATCTTTTACAAGCTGCTGTGGCCGTTCATCTGGGTGCTGCATGCCTCCAGCAATCTCATTCTGGCCACGCTGGGGGTGCGGGTTGGGGGGGGCCA
>Ga0315903_10011388_pt1 | contig 10481 bp, 10 predicted proteins | sample LakEriMetagenome_7_FD_203524 | JGI IMG/M metagenome (GOLD analysis project Ga0315903, IMG submission 203524) | Freshwater fungal communities from buoy surface, Lake Erie, Ohio, United States - Buoy 2 MA119 | ecosystem: Environmental > Aquatic > Freshwater > Lake | place: USA: Lake Erie, Ohio... | reverse complement strand
TGGCGTGGTGGAAGTCAGTTTGAGACACCGGCACTTCATCTACTCGCTTGCCATCTACGTCGTAAGCAACACAAACAGGGATTTCTTTGATGCCAGTGAGGACGTCTAGTTTGGTGAGGAAGATATCAGTCAGTCCATTGATTCTGGTGGCATAGCGAGCAACAGGAGCATCAAACCAACCGCAGCGTCTTTCTCTTCCGGTGGTTGTTCCAAATTCACCACCAACACTTCTTAGTCGCTCTCCCCACTCATCGAACAATTCAGTTGGGAATGGTCCTGCACCAACACGTGTGGTGTAGGCCTTGAGAATTCCAATCACACTCTTAATGCGAGTTGGTCCAATTCCGCTACCGGTTGCTGCACCGCCAGCGGTTGGGTTGGAGGAGGTTACAAACGGATAGGTTCCGTGATCAACATCCAAAAGTGTTCCCTGGCCGCCCTCGAGCAATACTGTCTTGCCCTGCTCCAGTGCCTGGTTGAGAACCAATGCAGTGTCAGCAACCATTGGCTTTAGTCGCTCTGCAAAGCTCAATAGGTGGTCAACCACTTCTTGGGGCTTGATGGCTGCGCGGTTATAAACCTTGAGTAGCAGTTCATTCTTCTGCTTGAGTGCTCCCTCAACTTTTTGATAGAGGATGCTTGGGTCAAACAAGTCCTGCACTCTGATCCCTAGACGGCCCATCTTGTCGCCATAGGTTGGGCCAATCCCGCGACCTGTTGTTCCAATTGCGCGCTTACCTAAGAAGCGCTCGGAAACTTTGTCAACCGTCACGTGGTAGGGAGTGATGATGTGGGCGTTGGCAGAAATCATCAGGCGAGAGGTGTCCACGCCTTTTTCATTTAGGCCATCGATTTCTCTGAATAAAACTTCTAGGTCAACCACTACTCCGTTACCAATTACTGGTGTGCAGCCGGGGGTGAGAATTCCAGATGGAAGCAGGTGCAGAGCAAATTTTTTGTCGCCAATGACAACGGTGTGGCCTGCGTTATTTCCACCCTGGTAGCGAACTACGTAATCAACCTTGTCGCCTAATAGGTCGGTTGCTTTTCCTTTGCCTTCGTCTCCCCATTGGGCTCCGACTAGCACGATTGCCGGCATGACTGACCCCTTTCAGAAATGGGGGAACGGCTGATTTCCTTAGTAATTCTAGCCAAAAACATGCTGCATTACCCAGGTGTGCATGGCGATTGCAGCGGCGGCTGAGGCGTTGATGGAACGAGTCGAGCCAAACTGGCTAATCTCTAGCACCTGATCTGCGGCATCTAAAGCAGGTTGAGAAAGTCCTGGCCCTTCCTGCCCAAAGAGCAAAATGCACTCTTTGGGTAGCTTGCTGGTTTCCAGTTGCTTGCAGCCAGGAACGTTGTCAATGGCAATGATTGGGATTGGCTTTCCACCCTCACCCGACGTTTTTGACCACTCAACAAAGTCTTCGATGGTTGGGTGGTGAAGAACGTGCTGATAACGATCGGTCACCATGGCACCGCGTTTGTTCCACCTCTTGTTACCAACTATATGGACAGAGGATGCCAAGAATGCATTTGCATTTCTGACTATTGATCCGATGTTCAAATCATGTTGCCAGTTCTCAATTGCAACGTGAAAGGGATGGCGCTTAGAATCCAGATCTTTGACAATCTCTTCCATTTTCCAATAACGGTATTGATCGACGACATTTCTAGTGTCGCCCTCTTTCAAAAGCTGAGGATCGAACTTTGAATAATCTGAATGTTTTGATGCGTCACCTTGATAGGGACCTACGCCCCAGGTGGGCTGGGAGGTGGCCTTGGGTGTCTCGCTACTCACCACTACAGCGTAGAGCTAGGATTTGCTCATGACTAATCGTTCTCACATCCACTCCTGGCTAACCGATATGGATGGCGTCCTTTGGCATGAAGGCAAGCCCATTCCCGGAGCCCAGGATCTGATTGATAAGTGGCTGAAGAACAACACACCTTTTTTAGTCCTCACTAATAACTCCAGCTTCACTCCTCGCGACCTGGCTGCCAGGTTGCAAGACGGTGGTCTAAACGTTTCCGAAGACCGTATCTACACCTCCGCCATGGCAACCGCAGACTTTCTAAATAACCAAAAACCAAACGGAACCGCCTTCGTAATTGGTGAGGCTGGCATTCTTACCGCCATGCACGAAATCGGTTATGTGATGACGGAAGTGAACCCAGACTTTGTTGTGCTTGGTGAAACTAGAAATCTTTCCTTTGAAGCGCTAACTAAAGCCGTTCGTTTAATTGGCAAGGGTTCAAGATTTATTGTTACAAACCCAGACGTGACTGGTCCGTCACTAGAGGGCCCAATCCCAGCCGCAGGTTCTGTTGCTGCACTGATTACCAAGGCGACCGGTAGAACTCCTTATGTTGTAGGAAAGCCAAACCCGATGATGTTTAGAAGCGCTATGAGAAAAATCAAGGCTCACTCTGAGACAACTGCAATGATTGGTGACCGCATGGACACCGATGTTGTTGCTGGCATTGAGGCTGGTCTTCACACCATCTTGGTTAGAACTGGAATCTCTAACGACGCTGAAGTTTTGAAGTATCCGTTTAGACCAACAGAAGTTATCAATTCTGTTGCTGATTTAGTTTAAGTATTCAGCTGCTTGATGTATTTGTTGAAGGAAATAACAAGGCCTGCCAGCAGAACCGAAATAGCCAAAAATGTAAAGACGGCACCTACTCCGAGCGAGTCAACTGCTGTCCCAACCGCCACCATCGAGATCAGTGGTCCCGCGTTCCAAACCGTCATCTCAAGAGCAAAGACCCTGCCTCGCTTGTCTGCTGGGATTCTCTCTTGAATCACTGTGTTTAGAAGTGGCAACAGTGGCCCCCAAGCCAAACCCAAAGTGAAGAAAAAGAAAACCATGATCCACTGGTCAGGCAAGAAGCTCATTGGGATCATGGAGAGGCCGATGCCAAGAATTCCAATTCTCAAGATGTTTGCGTAAGAAAGTCGCTTGTGAATTTGCTCAAACCCCAACGCTCCAAAAATTGACGCCAGAGCTGCGGCCGAGATAGCAACACCGAGGCCTTCTGGGTCCCCTAAGGATGAGTAGTATGCCGGCAAAACCACCATTTCAGTTGGCAAGTAGATAAGGGCCAGCGCCATGATGGCGGACATCATTATCAAAATTGCTGGATTTGAAAACAGCACCTTGAATCCCTGAACTGCAAAGACAAAGAGATTGCTTTCGTCTTCCTTGGCAGAGTCATGTTGTTCTTCAACTTTTATGAAAGTCGCCACCACGCCACTCAAGATCGCGAAGCCGGCAACTACGTAGAAAGTATTTGCAGAACCGATGTGTGCAATCAGGAATGTTGCAAGCGCCGGCCCAGCGGCAAACCCTGCGGCAAATAGCCCCTCGTGAATGGAATTCGCGCGGTCTAGCGTCATGCCAGCTGGTGCTGCTACATCGGGAATAAGTGCTTTTCGCGCCGTTCCTCCACCGGGAACAATGATTGCGCGAATGATTCCAATTGCAATCAACGCAGGAATAGTTAGCTCCCAGAGCCCCGAAACAATCGGAACAAGCAGCGCCACCCCACCCGCCAATATCTCAACGGCAATAGTTGTTTTTCGGCGGCCAAATTTATCGATGAAGGAGCCTATGAATGGTGCAAGCAAAAGAGTAGGAATTGCTGTGATTGCAACAATCAACCCAGCTGTGGATGAGCTTCCTGAGAGTTCAAGCGCAATCCAGGGAATCGCGATGTAGACCATTGAGCCTGACACGATAGATGCAACTGATGAAAGTTGCGTAAAAACAAAAGGCGCGAGCTTGCGCTGCACAATAACCTCGTTCGCTAAAGACCCAGGTCACTCAGAGTTATTGCGGAGTAATACCTGAAACCCTTAGATTCTATCGCCTCTTTAGCGCCGGTATTTCTGTCAACTACCGTCGCAATAGCGAGAACATTTGCACCTGAATTTTGTAAGGCTTCTGCTGCAGTTAGTGGTGATGCACCAGTTGTTGAAGTGTCTTCCAATACAACAACATTTTTCCCTGCAACATCAGGACCCTCAACCTGTCTTCCCATTCCATGCTGCTTCGCTTGCTTTCTAACAACAAATGCGTTCAGGACTCTGCCACGGAAAGCTGCTTGATGCAGAATTGCAGTTGCTACCGGATCGGCGCCCATTGTTAGGCCACCAACTGCATCGATGTGGCCGAGATTTGCCGAATCAATCAGGTCGAGCATGACTTTGCCAATTAGCGGTGCTGCTTCATGATGAAGTGTTGCCCGTCGAAGATCCACGTAGTAGTCAGCTTCGATCCCCGAAGACAAAGTCACCTTGCCGTGAACAACCGCCAATTCCTTGACCAGTTCAACCAGTCGTGGCTTGTCTGGGGAGGTGAAAGTCATAGTTAGAGTTTAGAAGTGCAAATCGCAACCTGGAACGTCAACTCGGCCAGAGCTAGAACTGAGCGGATAGTTCAGTTTCTTCAGCGTACCCAAGTCGATGTTTTGGCTATGCAGGAGATCAAATGCAAGCCGGAGCAGTTTCCCGTAACCCGGTTGGAAGAGATTGGCTACAGGGTCATCGCCCACGGTTTGAATCAATGGAATGGCGTTGCCTTTGCCTACAAAGCAGACTTGGAGCCCGAGGACGTAGAGACCGAGTTCCCATACCAACCTCAATTCAAAGAAGTTACTGAAGCAAGAGCGCTCGGGGCTACCTTCAACGGTGTCAGGCTTTGGAGTCTTTACGTTCCCCACGGCAGAGCACTGGACGACCCCCACATGCAATACAAGCTGGAGTTTCTAGATCGACTTGCTTCCCACGCGAATGACTTAGTGAGTGAACACCCTGGTGGTCAGGTTGCTCTGATGGGAGACTTCAACATCGCACCGCTAGATAGCGATGTATTTGATGTTTCTTACTTTGAAACACACATTTCTGCGCCAGAAAGAGAAGCATTCTCGGCATTTGAACAAATCGGTTACTCAGATCTACACAGAGACTTTGTTCCAGTTGGTTACACCTATTGGGATTATCAAGACTTGCGCTTTCCTAGGAATGAAGGAATGCGAATTGACTTTGTGCTTAGCTCACCAGAACTTTCAGAGAGAATCACGCAGGGAACAATCGAGCGCGATGAAAGAAAAGGCGAAGCGCCAAGTGATCATGTGCCGGTGATTTCCAAACTAGCTGACTAATTATGCACTGGCTCTAAGCAGCCATCCACTTTTTGCGCTCTGTTTCACTGAGCTTCTCTATGGAGTAACGAAGCATGGTCCTTGGCATAGATGCCGAATAAGAACTGAGAAACTCGCGCAACCCCGCTAAATCTCGCTTGCCAGCTTCGCGCAGCATCCAACCTGATGCTTTATGAATCAAATCATGTGGATGAGTTAGAAAATCTTTATTCAATTCGAAAGCTATCTGGGTTCTTCCACTCCTAATAAACGGGAAGAGAAACATAATTGACACTCTTTGTGACCATAAGTTTTTACTTCGACCAAGTTTTCGCAAAAATGCCAGGGGTTCATCTATTTCAAGCAAGTATTGACCGACATATGGAGCAGATGCGTCAACGAGATCCCAGTTGTTTACGAGATTGGCATCGACGAGCTTCATATATAGATCAAAAACCTCTTTACGAGCGGTGGTGGTCTTTGCCTTCTTCATTTTGTGATTCAGGATCACGAGTGCCGCAAATCTCTCTTCATGAAATTTGCTCTTGGCCGCCTTGGCTACCTCCGAAAGATTCAGATCTGAAAACTCAGCAGCGACTTTTCTAGAATCTGGCACTCTGATACCCAGGAACTTATCACCCTCGCCATAGCCGCCTTTTTGAGTTTGATAGAACTCCAGTTGCTTAGTGGCTAGTTTGTGATTCGCAAGTTTTGCTAAAGCCTTAGTTAGATCAGACGACGTCGCCACTGTTTGCTTCCATCGCAAGAGAATCTTTGTCAGGTGCGACATCGACACGAACTAATGACCCATCAGCGACTTCTCCAGCCAGAATCAAATTCGCAAGTCTGTCATCGATTTCTTTTTGCATCAGTCTTCGAAGAGGTCTTGCTCCATAAACCGGATCGTATCCGTGTTCTGCCAGCCACAGTCTCGCTCCCGGAGTAACACCAAGCGATAGCCTGCGCTGTTCCAGTCTTTCCATCAATCTGTCAATTTGAAGATCAACAATCGAACCCAGTTCTTCCTTGGTTAGTGCATCAAACAAAACGATGTCATCTAGTCGGTTTAGGAATTCTGGTTTGAAGGAAGCGCGAACCATGTCCATCACTGCTTGTCGCTTCTGGTCATCACTAAGTTCTGAGTCAATCAGGAATTGTGACCCAAGGTTAGAGGTCATAATCAGAATTACGTTTCTGAAGTCAACCGTTCTTCCCTGGCCGTCCGTTAGTCGGCCGTCATCCAAAACTTGCAGCAAAATGTCGAAGACTTCTGGGTGTGCCTTTTCAATTTCATCCAGCAATACAACCGAGTATGGCCTGCGGCGGATTGCTTCAGTTAATTGGCCTCCTTCGTCATATCCGACGTATCCGGGAGGGGCACCAATCAGTCGGCTAACGCTGTGCTTCTCGCCATACTCACTCATGTCAATGCGAACCATTGACTTCTCGTCATCAAACAAAAAGTGAGCAAGGCTCTTGGCTAGCTCTGTCTTTCCAACACCAGTTGGTCCTAGAAACATAAAAGAACCGGTTGGCCTGGAGGGATCAGAGATGCCTGCCTTGGAGCGGCGAACCGCATCACTAACTGCTTTGACTGCACGCTTTTGACCAATCAAGCGCTTACCAAGTTCGTTTTCAAGGTGTAGAAGTTTTTGACTCTCTCCGGCAAGCAGGCGTCCGGTTGGGATTCCAGTCCAGGCAGAAACTACAGCCGCAATTTCATCTTCGGAAACCATTTCTCCGACCATGCGGTCACGCTTCTCACCGTCCTGACTCTCGGCTGCCTTCAGTTGCTTTTCAAGCTGCGGGATCTCGCCATATAGAAGTCTTGATGCAAGCTCCAGGTTTGCCTCGCGCTGAGCTTTATCGGCTTCAACCCTGGCTGCATCCAGCTTGGTCTTTAGCTCACCGATCTTGTTTAATTCACTGCGTTCAGCTTCCCAGCGAGTTTGCAGAGCAGTCAGCTTCTCTTGCTTTTCTGACAAATCCTCCTGCAGCTTTTCAAGTCTTTGCTTGGATGCTTCGTCTTTTTCTTTCTTTAGAGCAAGCTCTTCGAGCTTTAGTCGATCAACCGATCTTCTCAGCTCATCAATTTCTACAGGAGCGGAGTCAATCTCCATGCGCAGTCTGGACGCCGCCTCATCAACTAGGTCAATGGCCTTGTCTGGTAGTTGACGACCAGTGATGTAGCGGTTGGAAAGTTGAGCAGCTGCAACAAGTGCACTGTCAGCGATGGTTACTTTGTGGTGTGCTTCGTAGCGCTCTTTGAGCCCACGCAGGATTGCCACCGTGTCTTCGACACTTGGTTCACCAACAAACACCTGTTGGAATCTGCGCTCAAGAGCGCTGTCTTTTTCAATTCTTTCGCGGTATTCATCAAGCGTTGTGGCACCGATCAGTCTGAGCTCTCCGCGAGCAAGCATGGGCTTGAGCATGTTTGATGCATCCATAGACCCGTCAGCAGCACCAGCGCCGACCAGGGTGTGCAGCTCATCGATAAAGGTAATTACTTTGCCCTCGGCTTCCTGAATTTCTTTCAGAACTGCTTTTAGTCTTTCTTCAAATTCTCCGCGGAACTTACTTCCCGCAACCATCGCACCAAGGTCGAGAGATATGAGTGTCTTGCCTTTTAGGCTCTCTGGCACATCGCCTGCGACGATGCGCTGAGCGAGGCCTTCAACTACGGCGGTCTTTCCAACACCGGGTTCACCAATCAGCACTGGGTTGTTCTTGGTTCTTCGGGATAGCACTTGGCTAACTCTGCGAATCTCGGCGTCTCTTCCGATTACCGGATCTAGCTTTCCTGCCCGCGCTTGCGCGGTTAGGTCAATTCCAAATGCTTCAAGTGCTTTTACTTGTTCTTGGCTTTGTTGGTTCATTATCTTCTCCTCCAGAGCACGACGCTTCCGCTCTTCTCTGGTCTTTGACCAGGAGCTAGTCTGACTACTCCTTGCTCACCAGCGGCAAAGATCCGGTTGCCCGGTTGGTTCAATACCTGATTGGCGAGCTCTGCTTCTAAATCTCTTACTCGCTGTCTAAGCAGTGCATTTTCGGTTACCAAATCAAGCATTCGCTTGATTCCCTCCAATGACACTCCCTCGGCACTGAGTCTTGCTACTTCTCTAAGCTTCGCAACATCCTGCATGGTGTAGCGGCGTGAGCGACCCTCGGTTCTGGTAGGTGATACCAATCCCATTCGGTCATATTGGCGAAGGGTCTGCGGGTGCATGCCGCTGAGCTCAGCCGCAACGGAAATCACAAACAGTGGTGTGTTTTCATCTAGCCGCATTCGTCACCTCCTAGAGCAGTCCTGCTTTGCTCAGAAGATCTGCTCTTGGATCTTCTTGTGGCAGTTCTTCTTCAAACTTTTCAAGCAGCTGTTTTGCTTTGGTTGGAAGGTGCGCTGGCACAACCACTTCGATGGTTGCAAGCAAATCTCCCTGCTTGTTGCCAAACTGCACGCCCTTACCTTTTACTCGCAGCGTTCTTCCACTTGGAGTGCCGGGTGCAACCTTTAGCTTCACTGGTGATCCACCAAGCACTGGCACCTGGATCGTTGCGCCAAGGGCTGCTTCGGTGAAGGTAACTGGCACAACTACACGCACGTCATCACCATCGCGGGTGAAGACAGGGTGTGGCTTCACTTTGATAGTGACAACCAAATCTCCAGCCGGTCCGCCATTGGGTGATGCTTGACCCTTACCGCGTACCTTCAGCTTTTGACCATCCTTGATGCCAGCTGGCACCTTTACGCTCACGCTCTCGCCTCTGAGGTTGAGCTTGATAGTCGTGCCGTTGATGGAATCAATGAAGTTGACCGTTGCCGTTGAGATCAGATCTTGACCGCGCTGCGGACCAAAGCCGCCAAAGCCTGGAAAGCCACCGGCTTGAAAACCGCCACCGAAGAAGTTAGAAAACACATCTTCGAATCCGCCCTGGTTGCCAGCTTGGAAGCGAGCGCCGCCACCCATTGCGCGAATGGCGTCATACTCCTTGCGCTGTTCAACATCCGACAAAACGTCGTAAGCCTCAGAGATGTCTTTGAACCTGGCTTCTGCTATGGCGTCTCCCGGATGTAAATCGGGGTGATTGTCTTTCGCAAGCTTTCGATAAGCCTTCTTTAGTTCTGCTTGAGTGACACCCTTTGATACTCCAAGGATTTTGTAGAAGTCTTTTTCTATCCAGTCTTGCGAAGCCATAACTACTCCTCCGCGACGAACACTGCAACCTTGGCAGGACGCAGTAGTCGCTCTCCGACTTTGTAGCCACGCTCAATCACATCAGCAACTGTTGGCTCGCTAACATCGGCAGAAACATTTCTGACCAGTGCTTCGTGAATCTCGGGATCAAACTTCTCGCCCTTTTCACCAAAGACGCTCAAACCAAGCTTTTCACCAGCTGCTCTTAGCTTCTGAGCAATCGCCAGCATCGGACCATCGTTGAGATCGCCGTGTGCTTGTGCTCTATCGAGATCATCTAGCGCCGGAAGAAATGCCTTCAGAGTTTCAGCCACTGCCAGCTGACGCTCAACTCCGCGGTCTCGCTCAACACGAGCGCGGTAGTTTACAAAGTCAGCTTGCAGTCTCTGCAGATCCTGAAAGATTTCAAGTTCGCGGTCAATTGCATCAGGCTCAGCTGCTTCGGTAGTTTCCGCAGCAACTGCTTCTGCTACTTCTGGATCTTCCTTGTCAGCTTCTTCCTGCATTACTTCTTGTCCTCTTCGTCCTCGTCCACAACTTCAGCGTCAACAACGTCTTCCTTAGAAGCTTCTGCTGTTGGCTCTTCTGGCTTGGCTGAGTAGATTGCTTCGCCCATCTTCTGGGATGAGGCGGTTAGCTTCTCTTGAGCTTGCTTGACCTTTTCGATGTCATCGCCAGCGAGTGCGCTCTTGAGGGCATCGATGTCTTCCTGGACTTCCTTCTTGACGTCCCCTGGCAACTTGTCTTCGTTGTCCTTGACAAGCTTCTCAGTTGAGTAGGCAAGCTGCTCGGCAGCGTTCTTGACTTCGGCTTCCTCGCGGCGCTTCTTGTCTTCAGCTGCGTGTGCTTCCGCGTCCTTCACCATGCGCTCGATCTCTTCTTCAGAGAGCGATGAGCCGCCGGTGATGGTCATGGACTGCTCCTTGCCGGTTCCCTTGTCCTTGGCGGAAACGTGAACGATTCCGTTGGCATCGATGTCAAAGGTGACCTCGATTTGCGGGATACCGCGAGGGGCTGGGGCAATACCAGTTAATTCGAAGTTTCCTAGGCTCTTGTTGTCGCGTGTGAATTCGCGCTCGCCCTGGAACACCTGAATCGATACCGAAGGCTGGTTGTCATCAGCGGTAGTGA
>Ga0315903_10011385_pt1 | contig 10483 bp, 17 predicted proteins | sample LakEriMetagenome_7_FD_203524 | JGI IMG/M metagenome (GOLD analysis project Ga0315903, IMG submission 203524) | Freshwater fungal communities from buoy surface, Lake Erie, Ohio, United States - Buoy 2 MA119 | ecosystem: Environmental > Aquatic > Freshwater > Lake | place: USA: Lake Erie, Ohio... | reverse complement strand
CCATTGCCTGCCTCAGTCGCCTTGGCGATGAAGTGTTCGGCCTGCTGGATCTCGCGCTGCGCCTTGGCGATGCGCTCCTCCAGCGTCTTGGCGTTGGTGTTGACCGCGTGCCCCTCGACTGCGGAGAGGCGGCGAAGCATCTCCTCATTCTGCTGCTTGAGCATGCGGATCTGCCGCTCGGCGTCGTCCCGTGCCTTGCGCTGGCGATCGCGGCGGCGTTCACGGCGGCGGCGGTTGGCCGTTATGTCGTCTTCGCTGTCGTCCTCACTGGCGGCAAGTCGGGCGTCCTCCTCGTCGTCATCCTCGTCCGCATCATCGGCGGCCTGCTCTTCGCCCTCCTCGGGCTGCTCTTCGACGGGGATCAGTTCCTCGTCGTCGTTTTCCGTCATTACATTGTCTGCCATAACCGGCTCCCTGTTGTAGCCTTATCGATCAGATGAAGGCCTTGATGCCGAGCGGGTCGCCCGTCACCTTGCCGATCAGATCGAGGTCGTTGAAGATTACCAACAGCGCTTCATCTGCGCCGTCGGCGGTTTTGACGGTCCAGCGGTCGCCGCCATACTTGGGCACGCGGACGAAGTCGCCGGGTTGACACCAGCTCCCTTCGGGCCACGGCTCCATGCTCGTGCGGTTTTTGAATGCCAGTTCTCCCACGCGGACCACCTTGGCGATCTGCGTGTTCCACGCGTCCGTTTCACGCGTCTCCGTGGTCAGGATGATCCCGCCCTTGGTCTTCTGCTTCGGCGTGCGTATCTGAACCAGTACGCGGCTGCCGAACGGCTGTACGCCCGGATCGCAAGGCGGAAACGCCTCGTCCTCACTGTCGTAGCCAAACTCTACTTTATTCGCCAATTCCTGCATGTAGCGCTCCTTTTCGCAGGGTTAGAGGTTGAAGTCTCGGCGCTCCTTCTCGGCCACTAGCTCGATCAGGGTACGCTTCGCGTGTTCGAGGCCCGCATACATCCCGACGGCTCGACCGTAGTCAAAGCCGTCCTTTCCCGCAGGATGTCCCAGCGCATCGGACGCGATGCGTGCTTGCTCGAGTTCGAGGCGCTGGAGGAGGACTTCGATCTTCATGCGGGGGTTTTCTTGCCTCCGCTGACGTGGACCTTCGGATGTTGGCCCATCTTCATCAGCTTGTGCATGTTGGTGTTCGAGGCGTTCATGCCGCCTGCGACTTTGCCCTTGCTCAGGACTGCGTCATTCTTTTTCATCGTCCGTGCCTTTCTACGGGTTGGGGTTTATCCCGGTCCCCGTGGAGACCGCGATGCGTTCGCCGGACATGATCTCGGCCTGCGCGAGCGCCATGGCCGTTTGGTTGTCCTGACTGTTCATGCTCATGCGCGCCTGCAGCTCTGCGGCGGTGCGCGCGTCCTCGGACTGCTGACGCTGCTGCTCCATGGCGACCTTGGCCTGCAGCTCGGCGGCGTCCATCTGCGCGTCCATCTGCATGCGCTGGCCATCCAGCTGCAGCTTCTGCCCTTCCATCTGCGCGTCCATCTGCATCTTCTGGGCGGCCTGCTGCGCCTTCTGCCCCTCGAGCTGCAGCTTCTGCGTCTCGATGGCGAGGCGCGGATCCTGCATCGGCTGCTGTTGGAACTGCTGCATGATCTGCTGCGCCTGCTGGATGATCTGCGGCAGCTGCTGGAAGATCTGGCCGCCCTCAGTCAGCGCCGTGGTGCTGGCCTCGGAGAGCATGCGGTCGAGGGCCTTGCGACCCTGCGTGTCCTTCGGGCTCATCTCGCGCATGGCCTCGCCCAGATCCTTGCCGTCCATGGCCTCGGTCGACACGTCGAAGACGGTCGAGGCGTACCACAGGGCGACGTGCTCCTTGAGGTGGTTGAGGATGGCGGGGATGTACACCGGCGCGAAGATCGGGTTCGATCCGAACGTCGGGCTCATCAGATATGAGATGTGCGTCTGCAGGTGCGCGAGGTGGTCCTGCTCGGGGAAGGCCGTGACCGGCCGACCCAGAGACGCCGCGACGTTCTCGTTGACGGCGTTCTGCTCGGTCGGCTCCATCGGCGGGTTGAGCAGGTCTTTGGAGTTCGGGATCTTGAGCGTATCGAGGATACGCTCCTCGACCTTGCGCATGTTGTAGAGCTGCGGCAGTGCGGCCGCGCGCTGGGCGACGGCCTGTATCTGCGCGTAGCGTTGCGCCTCGCTGAAGATGTTCGGGTCGGACACCGGCACGACGTCGAGGACGCCGTCGAAGTCAGCGCGCGACGCCAGCTCCTCGCCCGCGTCGGTCTCGAGGCGATCGTCGTCAAGGTTGTGGCCGTTGAGGCGGTCGAGGATCCGCAGCATGCGCGCCATGGCGTCGTGCAGGCGTGCGTGGATGGCCGAGTAGACGACCGCACCCTGCTCGAGCTTGGCCAGCGTCGTGCCGACCGGCGCGTTGGGGTTGCCGTCGGCGATGTCGTCCATCGACGTGCGCACGACGCCCTTGCCCGCCTCGACGAGGAAGCCCAGCAGCTGGAAGAGAACCGGCGATGGCGGGTTGTACGGCAGCGGCATGGCCAGCTTGCGCACGTCGTCGACGTTCAGGCCGCCCTCGATCTCCTCGGTCTGGCCGGGCTGGATCGACAGGCTCTGCCCGCCAGCCGTGCCGCCCTTGAGCTTGAGCATGGTCTGGCTGTTGCTGATGTGCGCGCTGTCGAGCAGGGCGCGCAGTGCGCCCGTCGCCGCGCCGGACAGGCCGCCGATCATGTGCGGCAGGCCGATCGGGTACGCGCCGCGCCACGGGATGAATGGCCACTCGACGAACCACTGCATCTCCTCGGGGTATTCGTCCTCCTCGATCCAGTTGCGGTAGATCGAGAGCACCTTGCCCGTCGGCTTGTCGACGCTGATGATGTAGGGGTAGGCCTCCTCGTCGTCGCCGATCCGCGTCATGGCGTAGATCTCGTAGACGATGCGCAGGCCGTCCTCGTTGTAGCTCGTCGGGTCGCGTCCCTCGATCTTGTCGTTGGCCACACCGGCCACGGACTGCTCGGGCTCCATGCCTGACGGCGACAACTCGACGTCGCGGTACATGCCCTCGGCGACGCGCTCTTCGTAGTCGAGCTGCGTCAGGTACTGGACGTGCGTGCGGCGCTGTGCCGTGTAGAAGTTGGTGGCGGCGTAGGGCAGGTAGATGTCGTCGATCGGCACGAACAGGAACGTCGGCCGGTTGCGCCGCTCGTCCCAGCCCAGCTTGAGGTACTGCGCGCCGCCCAGCGGCACCTGCGTCATCAGCTGCTCGAGTTCGGCACGCACCTCGGGGCACTGCACCGTCATCTGCCAGTTGAGCAGGGAACTCTTGCGCTTGGCCTTGTTGACCTTCTCCTGCGTCGCCTCGCCGGGGATGTAGTCCTTGGCCGGGCCCTGCGGCGGGAAGATCTCCTTCATGGCGCGCGCCGCGAAGTCGACGCAGGCCTCGGTCATGAGCGGGTGGACGACCTTGTTCGCGCCTTGGAACTGCGCGCCGCCGGGCGCGTCCTCTCCGAGGCCGGTGCGGCGTAGGCCCTCTTCGTACTGCTCGTCGCGCTTCTTGCGCGCCTCCTTGTCCTTGCTGATCAGGTCGAGGTAGGTCGAGGAGATGCTGGCCAGCTCGCTCTCGCTCATGTCCTCGGCGAGGTTGGCGTAGAACTCGCTCTCGGCTGGGCGGGGCTCGTCGTCCCCGTCATCGAGGCGGACGATCGCGCCTCCGTCAGGCGTATCCTCGACGTCGTCTGCGACGTCGGGCAGTTCCTGATACTCGCCCTCGGGCATCTCGTCTTCGTCCATGCCTCAGTCCTTCATTGGCTGTAGGGATTGACCGCCGCGCTGGGCGGGGGTCGATGCTGCTGGTCTTTTTTGGTCTTTAGCACGGAGACGAGCCCTTTGTCGATGCAGAGCCTGACGACCTGCGTCAGGGCGTCGACATAGTCGTCGTGCTTGATGCTGCCCGGACCGGTGAAGGCGCACACCTGCGCCAGCATCGGCTCGATCCAGTTGCGCGGTCGGCCGGGGTGCGCGTCGCTCTCCGGCAGCCAGACGCGCTTGCGGGCGAAGATGTGGCTGACCATGTGCAGGCGCGCCAGCTTGTCGGCGCGGCCGGGGTTGTAGGCGTAGGCCAGCAGGCCCTCACGCTCGAGCATCTGCCGCAGGCTGATGCCGCTGCCCTTGTCCTCGATCAGCAGCATGTCCGGCTTGCGGCCCGACGTGCGGGGCTTGTCGCTGCCGAAGAGCGGCTTGACCAGCGCCGCGTCCTCGTCACCGCCATAGGCCGTGTTCAGCTCGCGCTTCACGCGCTTGATCAGGTCGGGCATGCCGAGCTGGTCCGACCAGCAGTCCAGCACGATGAGGTGGCTGTTGCCCTCCTTGTCGTGGAAGCTGCCCATCACGACGCAGGCCGTGCTGTCGGGGTCGCCCTTCTTCTTGTCGTACGTCGCCTCGGTGAAGGCGGTGTCGAGGCTCATGATGATGTAGTCGAAGGCGGGCAGCGGCTGCTTGGACGGCCACAGGCGGAAGTCGCTGCGCTTGATGATGCCGCTCTCTTCGGGGTCGATCAGCTCGCCGTACAGCTCCTGCCTGCCGATCGTCGTGCCCTCGTACTGCTCGAGCTGCCTGAAGAAGCTGTCGGGCAGGTTGGCCTTGTTGTCGAAGGTCGAGCCGCGCACGATGATGCGCTTGTCCTGTGGCTTGCTGAGGCGGCGGATCAGCTCCCTCGGCTTGGGCGTCGTCGTCCACAGTACCTGCGGGCTGACGCCGAGGCGCAGGCCCATCATGGCCATGTCCCACGTATCCTCGTCATACTGCCACGCCGCCAGCTCGTCGAACCAGCCGCGCGTGTGCTGCGGCCCGCGCAGTCGCTCGGGCTTCTCGGCCGTGAAGCCGCGTATCGTGCTGACGCCGCCAGCGATGTTGCGCATCTTGATGATCATGTCGGACTTGTTGTGCTCGACGAGCAGCTCGGGCGGCAGGACGGACAGGATCCCGCTCTCACCCTCGAAGCAGGTGAACTTGACGTCCTGATAGGTCGGCGCGATCACGCAGCTGTCGAAGCCGCTCGGATCCTGATAGACGGCGCGCGTGAGCCACTCGGCCCCGACGCGTGTCTTGCCGAAGCCGCGCCCGGCGAGGTAGCCACACTCGGTCCAGTCAGTCTTGGGTACGATCTGGTTCGGGCGCGCAGTGCCACGCCAGCGCGCCTGCCAGTCGAGGTGGACAACCTGAAGCGGTTCGAGTTGTTTGAGGGCGGCCTCGACGTCGAGCATACTGCCGCGCGTCACTCGCCCTTGTTGAGCAGCGCATCAGCGAGCCGCAGCGTGAGGGCGACGGTGTCGATGCTGTTGTCGACCTTGAGCGTCTCGCCCTCCTTGTTGCCGACCTCGTGCGTGGTCTTCTCGCCGTACTTCTTCGGCTTGAGCTTGCCCATGGCCCACTTGCGCGTGTCGATGCGCACGCGCTTCTCCTGCGTGTCGATCGTGGGGTCGTCGGCGATCTCGAGGATGTCCTCGAGCATGTCCTCCGTGGCGGTTTCGCGCGCGCGGGCGTAGCGCTCGGCGAACTCGGGGAAGCGATCGATCCACACGTAGATCGTCGACGGGTTCGGGAAGCCATCCATCTTGCACAGCTTGCGCACGCTCATGCCCTCTGTGAGCTTGTCACAGATCAGGTTGCCCATCTCTTCGGTGTAGGTACTCGGTCGTCCGCCGGCCATCGTCTGCTTGCTCCGTAATCGTGACAGTGCTTCCAGTCGCCCCACATATACGACCGATCCGGCCGACGTGCAAGCCTCAGAGCATCACGCGCCCCGAGACCACCTCAAGCCGACCGCGTTGCGCCAACCTCTTGATCGCGCGCACCACCGACTGTCGACGCGTGTCGCGCTTGCTCGGGTCGCCCGGCGGCAGCCTCTTGATCGCTTGCTCCGTCAGCGCATCGACGCTGACCTCCTCGGCCACCAGCGTCATCGCCCCGATCACGCCCAACACCGCCTCCTCGTTCGGGCCGATGCGCGGCTGCTTGGGCCGCTTCACCTTGCCCTGCTTGGGCACTATCTCCGCGATCTGCTCCTGCGTCTTCCACGCATGCTCCATGGGCGTGCTGAAGCCGAAGCGATGTGCAGGGCAGCACCGCACCAGATGCGGTGACGACATCCACTGGTGAACCTCCTTGGTCGATATGAAATACTCACCGCACCCCTCGACCGCGCAGGCCGCCTCGAGGTCGACGAACAGCATGAACTTGCCCCGACGCTTGAAGGCCCTGACGGCGACCACCTCATACGCCTGCTCGATGTCCGGCAGCACGCACCGATCCCCCTCGAGCCACTTCAACTCCTTATGCGCATCGATGAAACTCTTAACCTCGTCTGCATTGGTCCACATGACCCGATCCTCCTTTTTTACGAGGGGATCCATATGCCACCGTGCATCTGCATCTGCAACACCAATCTAATACATCACTGTACTTGCATCCCTACATCACACAGCAGCAACTTGAACTACAAGTTAAGTGCTGCTGCATGATGTATGTTGCAGATTTGCACCGCGCAGCACCACGCAACGCGATGCAGCGTGATGCATGGTGCTGCATTTTTTCACCCCTGTGCATTTTGTGTATTGCAACCCTGCGTTGCAGCGTCTAGGAGGGGGCATCAACACAGAAGGAGTACCATCCAATGACCACCGTATCGACCCACACCGGAATTTGCCAAGCCTGCGGACGCCGTCAGGCTGTGCACGTCAACTCTGGTCTGATCGCCAAGCACGGCTACACCACCGAGTACGGCTACTTCAACGGCACCTGCGACGGCAGCGACAAGCTACCCCTCGAACTGGACACCAAGGTTAACGTCGCCATCGTCGCCTCCATCTACAAGTGGGCCGCAGAGCAGGAAGCCAAGGCCGACAGTGAGATCCTCAAGGTCGCTGTGCAGGTCGGCAAGGCTCGCTACGTCGGTCAGCGCCGCGTTGTCGACACCAAGCTGGTCGACCGCGCCGAGTTCGAAGCGACCCAGCCATCCTACGCCTCGTTCGACCGCGAAGTCGAGAGCATCCGCTACAGCCTGCGCCGTCAGGCTGAGATCGCCCGCGCCAACGCAGCGGAACTCGACGACCTGCGCGACAAAGTCCACGGTCAGCCGCTTCAGCCGCGCGCTGTCGAGGCTCCGATCAAGCGCGAATATTTCAAGGCCATCCGAGAAGCCTACGCCCGTCAGGCTGAATTGAAAGAGCAGGGCGTCGAGGCTCGCATTCGTCGCGGCACTTACGTCGGCCAGCCTCACACCTTGACTTACCGCTAACCACCAACCGGGGGCTTCGGCCCCCACCCTCTCAGGAGTACCATCCCATGGACTACCGCAACTGGACGATCGACTGGTGCCCCTACCAGCAGGCCTACGAGGCCGTGTCGCCTGACTACGAGCCCGTATGGCTGGGCGAGGAGGGCGGCTGGCTGGACGGCGAGCGCTTCACCGCGCCGACGCTGCAGGAGGCGCAGATCGAGATCGACGCGCGCCTCGCCGAACTTTTTTCAAATTAGCTATTGCAATGCTTCGTGGCATCGTCCATAGACTGATCAACACCAACACGGAGTACCATCCAATGAACGTCACCTCGATCCACGCTTCCTGCTTCGCCGGTTCCAACAACCGCCCGCTTGCCGGCTTCGTCACTTTCAGCGACGGCAAGGCCTATGACTGGATGGTCCACCCGATCGACGGCGGCATCATCTTCCACACCATCCGCCGCTTCGATGGCTACTCGGACACCGTGTCGTTCAAGTCCGCCAAGCGCGCAGCCGCTGTCCTCACAGCCCTCGACCTCTAAGCAAGGAGTACCACCCAATGATCACCCCCCAGCTCAACATCAACGGATCCAGCGCCGCCGACCTGATCGATCCGCGCCTCAAGGCCATGGCCAACCTCGACCTCGCCATCGAGGCCCTGTCGCAGGCCGTCCCCAACGGCCGCGACTACCCCGGCAACGCCGTGGCCTGCACGGCCGATCGTGAGGAGCACTACGACCGCCTCAACTTAATCGCCGCCATCCGCGAGAGCATCTACGCCGAGGCGATCGCCATCAAGCAGCAGGATCAGGCAGCATGAGCGACGAGTATCTGGTCAAGGTGACCATCCGCAATAACCTGATAGTGCGACGGATGAAGGCGCTGGGCATCAAGAGCCAAGCGGAGCTGGCTAAACGGTCGGGGCTCTCCCTGATCACCGTAAGCACGCTCATCTGCATGAAGAGACGCCCTGTGAGTGCCGTGACCGGCGAGTGGCTCGACACCGCCTTCGCCCTGTCCTCGGCCCTGCAGGTCGAGCCCGAGGAGCTGTGGACAGAGAAGCAACGCAACATGACCCTCGATAGCAACTCGCGTGAAGTCAGCATGAGCGAGGAGGCCGTCATGCAACTCGCGTCCGGTGTTCGGTTTGAACATAACGCCATCGCGTCGAAAATGTTGGCCGAGGCGATGGAAACGCTATCCCCACGAGAGCAGGACGTCCTACATGGCAGGTTCTTCAACGGGGAGACCCTGCGAGAGATAGGCGACAGGCAAGGCGTGCAACAAGAGCGGATACGTCAGCTTGAGGCGAGGGCACTGCGCAAGATGAGGCACCCCTCGCGGTCCAGAGGCCTCAGAGACATCATACCTCTCATTGAACAGTGAACTGCAACCAATAAGCAGAAGGAGTACTGAGACATGATCATTACCGAAGACACGCCTGAAGGCGGCCCAGAGGATCTGCAGTGGAAGATCGACCGGCTCACCGAGAAAGTCGAGCAGCAATCTGCAAGTCTGGAGCGTGAGTACCAGAAACGTGCCGCTAAAGTAGAGGAACTGCACGCGCTGCAAGCCCGCTACGACACCCTGACATCGCGCCTGACCGTCGGCGTCCTGCGCGCGGCGGGCTTCACTGTCGAGATTGGGCTGCCGGAGTTCTGCGAAACCTGTGGAGAGGAGTACTGAGACATGACCACAGACGTCCGACTGCAGGCGATGATCCGCGCCCTCGACGAGCGACTGAAGACAGTCAGCATCGACGATGTCGAACTGAGCGTACGCACCCTGAAGGCGCTTAAGGATTGCGGCGTGCGCACCCTACACGAAGCCCAGATGGCGCTGATCAACCGCCAACTTGGTAAGCAGCCCGGCATCGGCCCCAAGGCGATCCGTGAGGTCGAGGAGATCATCTTCAACGTCACTGCCGCCCTGCCGCCACCAGCGGAGGTCGCAAGGCAGCAGCGCCGCCTTGAGCTTAACAGCCTGCTGCTGGCCTACGAGATGCATGTGCTCGCACTGTATACCTACCAGAACGCCGATGCGCGCCCCGAGGACTTTCTGGGTATCGACGTCGGGGGCTCGATCGCCAAGTGCAAGGCCTCTGTCAACAAGGTCCGCGAGCTGATCCTCGCCTTCGCAGACCGCCCATAAACAAGGAGTACCACCAGAATGACTAACAACCCGCCATCCGCCGACGACATCCTCCGCCTGCCACTGGCAGAGGGTGCACGCTACCAACTCGACCAGCTCGACATCATCCGCGTCCGGGCGCGCGTCTACGCCCTGAACAAGGACAACGCCGCCGGCTGGAAGTGGCGCACGACGATGATCCGCGCCAAGACCAAGAGCAGGAAAAAGACGGTCATCAATAATCTTGTCCACACCTTAATTGTGTGGCGGATCAAATAGCAGACGTCGCTAGACGACACTGGACAAAACCCACCGTCTTGCGGCCGGCCACCGTCTGTGCCACACAGGCGCATCAGCAACAACGAAAGTACCGCCATGCCCCTTGAAGCATTCATACTAATCGGGATCATCCTGTGCATGCTCCCTGTAGCGATCGACGAACTGCGTCGGTGAGGAGACACGACATGAAGGAAGGTTTGAGAGCATTGATGGACGCGGGCATGCCCGAGGACCACGCCCGCACGCTGCTGGCATCGCTGGAGAAGAGGGGCTACACCGTCTACCGCAAGAAGCAGCGCAAGAACGCACGCAGGCCCAACGCCAGCGAGCCTATGACGCCGGAGCTGGCGACCGAGATCCGCACCTTCTTCGCGTGGCAGCGGCACTTCACGCAGCAGGAGATCGCGCATATCTTCAACGTGAACATCGGCCGCGTCAACGAGGCGCTGGACGAGCTGATATGACCACGCTGCGCACAGTCGCCGGGATCCTGATCGTCAGCGCCAGCATATTGGCCGTCTGGGCGATCGGGGTCTACTTTTTAGGGATATATTGACATGATACCTAACATCCGCACCAACTTTTGCCCCAACTGCGAGGCACAGGCAAACACCATTGAAGAGCTGCGAGCCGCAAATGAAAGATGGGTTATCGCCTTCAATCAAGCAAAAGCCGACGCCACTGGTCGCATCGAAGCCCTGCAAGCCGACAATGCGCGGCTGCGTGAGGCGGTGAAGGAGATTAAGGACGCATGGGATTGGTGGCAGGTAGACACCTACGACCGCTGTGCATCTGTTGTAGATGACGCAATCAGCGC
>Ga0315903_10011383_pt1 | contig 10485 bp, 7 predicted proteins | sample LakEriMetagenome_7_FD_203524 | JGI IMG/M metagenome (GOLD analysis project Ga0315903, IMG submission 203524) | Freshwater fungal communities from buoy surface, Lake Erie, Ohio, United States - Buoy 2 MA119 | ecosystem: Environmental > Aquatic > Freshwater > Lake | place: USA: Lake Erie, Ohio... | reverse complement strand
TCTTCAGCATCAATTAAAATCATTTTTCCATGTAAATATGCGCATTCACAAATCCGTTCAATTCTGTCTCGAACTCTCAAGGCTTCGTCATGCTCTTGTGGCAATAAGTCTTTATTGTCGTGCAATTTTTCAAGCAATTCAAATCGTGCGAAAGCAGTTACTTTCAAGCTTATAAAAGGAATATTGGATTTATCGGCAGCGAATTTTATAGTTTCAATAAATGAATCTGTTGTTTTCTCAAATTCAATTTCACTTGATTTACCTTCTACACCATAATCCATTATGACACTAATACCATAAGGTGCGAGTTGCTTAGCTGTTTCGTTAGCTTCTATCAAGGTTTCACCTCCGCAAAATTGTTTAAATATCGTTTCTTTGATCAGACCTTTAATAGGTAACTTCAGCCTAAAACTTAATTTGGTTATTGTTATACCTATTCTAGTAAGCAACGAATTGGCCATGGATGAAAAGAGGAAATGGGCTTGTTTGAGTGAACCAGTCGATTTGGCCGCAAATGCTATTTCAGTATTGTCAAAATTCATCTATCGCTTTATTAATTATTTTGGGCGCAAAAATAACGTAGATAATAAGTTTTAGAATTATTTTTTTGGCATCTAGAAATTTTTCTTATAATTTTACGCTTAAATATTTTAAAATAATACAAATGAAAAAAATCTTACTTTCAGGCTTCTTAGCTTTATCTGTACTCATCAGTACTGCACAAACTCGTAACCCAATCACTCATTTTAAACAAGATCAAAATCGTGTAACTAAAGGCAAACCTGTTGTTACTAATTCACCTAAAAAGAAAACTAGAGGTGGTTCAAGATGGTATAATGTTGTAGATGCGACTAATGAAGCGCTAGGTGGTCAAATTTACAACAATTTTCAAAATAATGTAAACACAGCTATTATTTGGCAAGACTCTACAATGAAAGCTCTTTATGGAGACGGAAGCGGCGGTGTAGTTCAAGAAGCAATTTGGGTAAAGGGCTTTGGACAAGTTATAGACCCTGCTTCAGCTATTTTTAATGATGCAACCGTTTTTCCTGGTGAAATTGAAATCAAACGAGGAAAAACCTATACAGTAGATTCAGTAGGTGTATTTTGTATCTATGAGAGAAATGCATCAAAACCGAACATTGTTGATACACTTATTATTTCTGTTGCTAATAGCTCTGACTTATTTTTAATTAACGAAACTCAAACTGCTGTTACAAATAATTACTCAACAGATACATTGAAAAATGCTGATTTCAGTTATAATTTCAACACGAACGCAATCAAAGGATCATCTACTATCATTAAGAAAATTCCTTTAACAGCAAGCTCTGTAAATGATACATTGGAAAGTGGTTGGAACTATTTTGCTACACCGATTAATCTTACAGTAGCGGCTGGTGGATTGAATTTAGCAGGAATGACAGCTGTTTTCAAATCTGGAGACACTTGGACACCTCTTGTTGATTCTTGCGGTTCTGGGTCTAATGTTATCTACAACAGATTAAGATTAGTTTCGTTTGAAGAATCTGAAAACACGTTTAGAAGTTACACAAAAGGAGATTATAATTCTTCTCAATTAATGAGAAATGACACTACAGGTTGGGGTGAAGATTTAATTCCTTCATTTTACTTTACTTCAACAGCCTACTCTTATGAGCAACATTGGTTTGAATGGAAATTATCATGTGCTACATGTAACCCAGTTTCAATAGACGCTGTTAACAATATTATTTCTCAAACTGCGGTATATCCAAATCCTACGAATTCAGTAGTTAATTTCGATTTCTATTTGCAAGAGTCTGCTAAAAATGTTACCATCGAATTAACAAATTTAGTTGGGCAAGTTGTAAAAACTAAAACTTTGAACAATGTAAATGCAAACACGAAGACAAATGCTAGCATTTCAGTGGCTGATTTGACTTCAGGGCTATACATATATACAATCCATGCAAATGGTCAAAAGGTATCTAATAAGTTAATGATAAAATAAAATTGCTCCTCAGCAAACAGAAAAAGCCTCACAATTTGTGAGGCTTTTTTTATTATTTTCACTTAGAATTGCTTCCTTTATACGGAATATAATAATAATTTAGTCCATCGATTATAACTAGCAATCATACCTTCTAATTTTTCTTAAAGCCAATGGCCTTTTTTAAAATTGTTAGATTGTATAACCCAACCATTCTTAACAATAATGAGTCTTTCCTAATAAGAAATACGATTTAATAATTGAACACCGCTTTGAGCTACATTGGAAATCATTTAGACCCCCAAACACTTGAACTGATTGATAGTTGCAAGGCTGGTAATCGTGTGGCCCAAGAGAGATTATATAAATTGTATTATCCAAAAATGATGAGTATGGTGAAACGATATACCAATATTCATCAATATCATTTGGCGGAAGAAATATTAAATAACGGATTCCTAAAAGTTTTTCAAAAAATAGATTCCTACAAATTTCAAGGATCATTCGAAGGTTGGGTTAGAAGAGTTATCTATCACTCAATTTTTGATTATATAAGACAGAACATGAAGTACACAGAAAAAGTTGTTTTTGTGGAAAAAGATGAAACTGTCAACACAGATTTGGCGGCAGGTATGCATTATGATGAACTGATGAAGCTCGTGCAAGAACTAACTGAAACCACTCGAACTGTTTTTAATTTATATGTCATTGATGGATATTCTCATAAAGAAATCGGTGAAAACTTATCAATAAGCGAAGGAACAAGTAAATGGCATCTTTTTGAGGCAAGGCGAGTGTTGAAAATAAAAATAGAAAAATTGTATCAATTAAAATAATAATAATGGATAATCGAATTCCAATTGATGAACTGTTTAGAAAGCACCTTTCCGAGGGGAAAGAACCTCATAATTTGGGTGCTTGGGCAAATATGGAACGTATGCTTGATGGCAAAAATCCATATGCGGACGACGCAGAACCTAGAAAAAAACGCAGATTACTTCCTTTAATTGGTCTGATCGTTGCGCTTACAGGAATATTAAGCGCTGGATATTTGGCAAAAAAAGCGAACCCGACTAAATCAGATCAATCATACGCATCGCATGTAAAACCATTGCACGAGGCTGATTCAAACCAAAATACGATTGAATCTTCAGGCTTGGTTGTAAATGACAATTCAATCTCAAGTAATAAAGTATCTGAGCCATCAGAAATCGAGTCAGATAATTCGAAAAATATTCAAAATTTACCTTCTAGTAACCACTCAAAAAATTCAGATTTTGCGAGTACTTCAACCACAGATAACCTACCTAAGAAAGTACAACAAAACGACTTTAATTCTGAATCTCAAATAAATGAAACGCCTCAGAAAATAAATAAACATCATAAAATCAAAGCTTCAAAATCGTCGGTATCAAATAAACTTTCTTCGGTTGATTTAGCAAAAGGTGACAAGACTGAGTCTCAATCAAACAATTCATCAGTACCTAACGGCACAAGTGACGTATCAAATAGTAAGATCGATACTCATGTTAAAGTTGATAGTATTCAACGCGTGAAAATTACTCAAACAATCCAGAAGGATAGACAAGGCGTAATTAAAAAAATTGTATCAGATTCTGTTCCATTACCTTCAATGGCAAAACAAAAAATAGAGACATCAACACTCGAAACACAAAATACGCCTGAAAATTTAGCTGAAGCCAAACCCGAAGTTGTGAATCCTCGTTATGTTCAGCTATCGCCTGAGGAAGAAATTGCGGCTAATGAATCAGTGACTTTGGCATCTGCAAGTATGCAAATAGAGTCTCCTACGTTAATTGAATCAAAGAAAGATCTGACTTTAGATAATAAACCAATTTCTACTCACGAAACTAATCAAGTAAAAATAAGGGATTCAAAAAATAGTCAATCAAAAAGCTTCTTTCAAGATATGGTCAACGCAACCAAAGCAAACTACGAAAAAATTAAGAATTCGAAATTTAATCCATTTAGTGGAATGATTGAAACTTATCCAGGCATTACAGCAGGTGTAAACTCAAGCTTAATTAATTCGAAAAATAATTTTGGTGGCTTTCAAATTGGCTTAACCGATTTAATACCTATCAACGATTACTTTAGCATTCTAACTGAACTGAAAGGATTTTGGAGAAATAATAGCGGCTATACCATCAATGATATGCAAACAAAAGTATTTGAAAAGAATACAGATATTACAAGTTTAGCAAGTCAAAATGAAGTCATATATACTTATCAAACCGAAACAAGTACCCGAAAACATAATTTTAAAAGTTTCGCTTCTCTTGAATTGCCAATTATGTTACAACGCAATTTTAAAAACTTTGGTGTGTATGGAGGTGTAAATTTAGCTTATAACTTTAGACTAAATACAACATCACAAAGTGCTTCAACACCTGCTAAACGAGATACAATTATACTTTCAAAGTTTGAGACATTTAATTTCCCAAGTGATAATTCATATGAATACGTTCGCGATGATTTTAAATCTCGATTAGGCATGGGTTACGCATTTGGTTGTTCATATAGCTTTAATCCTCAAATTTATGTGGATTTACGAGTTACCCAAAGCCTTTGGAATACCGGCAATTCAGCCTCTTCAAAACTTATCTCTAAAGGAGTTTTCCAAGAGCCAAGTTTCCAATTCTCATTAGCCTATCGTTTCAGAAAATATAGTCCAGAATCGAGATAATGCATCTTTTTGTTGTTTATTTCCCGTAATAGAAAGGTTGGGCATAAAGAGTGACCTTTTTTTGTAATTGTCTTGATTTTTCCAGACTATACTTTCTATTTTTACTTAAAATTATATTATGCCACTTTTACAAGAAATTATTAATTCAATTGAAGTCTTTGCGCCGCTTAGCTTACAAGAAGATTATGACAATGCAGGTTTATTAGTTGGCAATCGGGAAACAGAAATTAGAAAAGCAATTGTTTCTTTAGATTGTATAGAAAAAGTTGTGGATGAAGCGATTGCAAATGAAGCTAATCTAATTATTTGCCACCACCCTATTCTATTTAAAGGTATAAAATCCTTAACGGGTGCCAATTATATTGAGAAAGTCATCATTAAAGCCATAAAAAACGATATAGCAATTTATGCTGCTCATACAAATTTGGACAATGTCAAACAAGGTGTAAATGCTAAAATCGCAGAGAAGTTAGGATTACAAAACATATCAGTATTACAGCCTAAATCAAATATGCTAAATTTATTATATGTATATGTTCCCAAATCGCATGCGGATAAGGTAAGAGATGCGCTGTTTGCAGCAGGTGCCGGAAATCTTGGTAATTATTCCCATTGTAGTTTTAATATAAGTGGAGAAGGAACATTTTGGGCTCAAGAAGGTGCTAAGCCATTTGTAGGAGATAAAGAAAATATACATACAGAAGATGAAGTGAAAATTGAAGTAATATTTAATAAATCTCTGAAATACAATATATTAAGTAATTTATTTGAATCTCACCCCTACGAGGAAATTGCCTACGGAATTCTTGAATTAAGCAATTCTAACCAACTTATTGGTGCCGGGATGATTGGTGAACTAAGCAAAGAAATGACTCATAACGAGTTCCTAGAACTCTTAAAAATGAATATGCAAACACAGATGATACGTTACACAACTGCTAGTCAGAAATATATTAAAAAAATAGCGATGTGTGGAGGCGCTGGCAGTTTTTTACTCAATGAAGCAAAATCTCGTGGCGCTGATGCTTTTATAACCGGCGACTTTAAATATCATGAATTTTTTGATGCTGAAAATGAAATCATGATTTGTGATATAGGACACTATGAAAGTGAGCAATTTACTTCGGAAATATTTATTGATTTACTCTCGGAAAAATTCCCTAATTTCGCAGTCCAAATATCAAACGTGAACACTAATCCTGTTCATTATTACTAAAATAAATTATGGCAGCAGTAAAAGAATTTTCAGTTCAAGAGAAACTTACAACCATCATTGTACTTCAAAAGATTGACTCAAAGATTGATGAAATTAACAAACTTCGTGGTGAATTACCGATAGAAGTTAAAGACTTAGAAGATGAAATCGAAGGTTTCAATACAAGATTGAAGAGTATTGAAAATGAAATCAGTTTTATTGAGGATGATATAAAGAGTAAGCAAAATTTACAAGCTGAATGTGCTGAATCTTTAAAGAAATATGAAAAGCAGCAAGAAAACGTAAAGAATAGTCGAGAATTTGAAGCCATTAATAAAGAAATAGAATTGGCAGAATTGGAAATTAAAGCCTGCGATAAAAAAATTAAGGATGCTCGCGTTGAAATAGAAGAGCAAAATATTCACAAAAATACAACCCTAGGTTTCATATCTGAGAAACAAGAAGTTCTGAAAATTAAGCAAGGAGAGTTGAAGAAGATCACTGAAGAGACCGAGAAAGAGGAAGAAGATTTGAATATTAAAAGAACAAGTGCAGCCGCTAATGTAGAACCACGCTTATTAATCGCTTACGAAAGAATACGTGGAAGCTTCAAAAATGGCTTAGCCGTTGCTGCTGTTGAGCGTGATTCTTGTGGAGGTTGTTACAATTCTATACCACCTCAAAGACAATCTGATATTCGCTTGCGCAAGAAAATGATTGTTTGTGAACATTGCGGTCGTATCATGATTGATAGTGAATTGAGCGAATCAGTGAGTATCTAAGAATAATTTTTATATTAATATGATTGAGGTAAGTCTGTCGGACTTACCTCTTTTTTTTATGGCAGTAAAATCGGTTATTTGCAATGTGAAGTTGAAACTATTTTCGATCTTACTTTTTTGCACACAACTTGTGTCAGTGCATCTCAAGGCGCAAGAATTTCAAATGAGTAATGATTGCCAAAAAGCATATCAGGCTTTTATGGCCATGAAAATTGACTTGGGAAAGTCGTTTTTGAGAAGCGAGATTGACAAACATCCGAAAAATATTTTACCCCATATTTTAATCAATTATGAAGATTTTATTTCCCTAACTTTCAATGAGAATCAGGAGCAATATAAACTTCAAAAAACGAATCTTTCTAAACGAATTCAATTACTTGAATTAGCAGATAAACAATCACCTTACTTCTTATTTTGTAAAGCACTTCTATATTATCAATGGAGCATCATTCGTATCAAACATAATGATTACTGGGATGGTGTTTGGGATTTTCGTAAATCTCATGCGTTGTTTAAGGAGAATCACAAAATGTTCCCTAATTTTCTACCGAATAAAATATTCTTAGGAAGCCAAGAGGCGCTTATAAGCACAATTCCCAATGGTTACAAATGGGTATCTAACTTACTTGGCATGCATGGTGAAATGAAAAATGGAATTGGCAACTTACGATTATACCTATATTCCAACGAGAGTGCCTTTAGAGAAGAAGCTTGCTTTTATTATGTGTACTTAAAAACTTACTTAGAAAATGATGTAGAAGGTGCTTATAAATTTATTCAAGATGCAAATTTAGATATTAAAAATAATCAATTATTTGCCTTTATGGCTGCCAATATCGCCTTAAATAATAAAAATGCTATGCAAACAGAAAGCATTTTACTAGCTCGAACGAAAGGTAAAGAGTACATGAATTTTCCCATGCTAGATTATGAAATGGGCTGCGCTAAATTGAGGCAGTTAGACTTTTCAGCTTCGACTTATTTTTTAACTTTTTTAAAAGAATACAAAGGGCATTTTTACGTAAAGGATTCCTACCATCAATTGGCATTAGCTGAGTATTTAAAAGGGAATCACGATGCCGCCAAAATATATCTAAAAAAGATTATCTCGAATGGCAAAACAGAATCAGATGCTGATAAACAAGCACAAAAATTTGCGAAACAAGGTATTTTTCCGAATGTCGAAATTCTAAAGGCACGCTTATTAAATGATGGTGGTAATAACCAATCATCGTTGAAAATATGCCTAGAATTAGAAAAATCAAATACACTTTCATCAAACGATATATTAGAGTTAAACTACCGAATGGCAAGGGTTTATGACGATTTAAGTAAATTTGACGAAGCCATAAAGTATTACAAGAAAACAATTGCATTAGGAAGTAAATCGACAGAATATTATGCAGCTCGTGCCGCGTTGCAGTGTGGTTTTATTTATGCAAATAGAAAAAACATAGTGGAAGCCAAAAGATACTTTCAATTGGTACTTGATTTAGATGACCATGATTATAAGAACTCGTTAGACCAGCGTGCAAAGTCTGCATTAAACAGATTATGATGTTGAAAAAGTTCAGCACATGCAAGCTTTAAAGCTATTATATTTGCGATTGTGCTCCAATATTTATACATACGAAATTTTGCAATCATCGAAGAAATTCGGATTGATTTTGCGAAAGGACTAAATATTATTACAGGCGAAACTGGTGCAGGAAAATCCATACTAATTGGTGCTTTGTCTTACATACTTGGCGAAAGAGCCGATTCAAGTATTGTCTCAAAACAGTCCGATAAATGCGTTTTAGAATCCTCTTTTGATATTTCAAAAATTAAAACCGTTATAGATGAGCTAAAAAAGTTGGAATTGTATGATGGCGATGAGCTCATTATTCGCAGAGAAATAAGCGCTCAAGGTAAATCGCGGGTTTTTATTAACGATATTCCGAGTACCTTACAAACGCTTCAACCTTTAGCTGCAAAGCTGATTGATTTGCATCGCCAATTTGATACGATTGATTTGCAACTTGAGCATAATCAATTGAATATGTTAGATGAAATAGCAAATCATGTTGCAAAAGTTCAAACCTACCAAAGTATTTTTCTATCCTACAAAAAAATTGAACAGACCTATAAAAGCTTATTGGAGGAAAATGAACTTATCAAACAGGAACTTGATTATTTACAATTTCAGTATAGTGAACTAGAAGCATTCAAAGTAAAACCGAACGAAATTGAAGACGCTGAAAAAGAGTTGACGCTCATACAACACAGTGAGGCTATAAAAGCTGGATTGCAAAAATCAATTTACATACTTAACGAATCAAGCGAACCCATTTTACCTTCTCTAAAAACAGTGTTGCAAACCGTAGAAGTTTATGCTAGCAAACTAGTTTCACTGCAATCCATTACCGAAAGACTCAAAGCAACATATATCGAGTTGAAAGATATAAATGATGAAATAGAAGGCATTTTTGAACATATTGATTTTAATGAAGAACATGCGAACTACTTGCTTGAAAGGGTAAATGAAGGCAATCGGCTATTAACCAAACACAGGCTGAAGTCCTCAGAAGATTTAGTTCAATTGCAAATAGAGCTCAGTAGCAAAATAGAAAAAGTAAATAGCGCGGATGAATCGGCTATTCAACTCAAGGTTGAGCTTGATAAACAATTAGAATTAGTCAAGCAACATGCACTTGTCATAAGCGATCTAAGACAAAAAGCAATACCCGGTATCGTAATGAAAGTAAATGCATTATTATTTCAAGTTGGAATGCCGAATGCAAAGATTTCGATTGACCAAAAAAGAATAGCTCCCAATACTACAGGAATGGATAATATTGAGTTTTTGTTTGATGCAAATAAAACAGAGGTTTATCAAAGTATTTCGAAAGTAGCTTCGGGCGGTGAATTAAGCCGACTCATGCTTTGCATAAAATCTTTACTTGCGAAAACAACAGCCTTACCAAGCCTTGTTTTTGATGAAATCGATACTGGAATATCTGGAGAAACTGCCATACAAGTTGGACAACTCATGAAGGAATTGTCGAGCCAACACCAGCTTATTTGCATTACGCATTTACCACAAATTGCGAGTAAAGCAAATGCACATTTTTATATCTATAAGCATGAAAATGAAAGCGGAAGCATACAAACCTCTGTAAAAAAATTGAATGATGAAGAACGTGTTGATGTGCTTTCAGAAATGTTAAGCGGCAAAAATACTGATAAGCATAGCAAAGAATTGGTGCGAAGTATGATGAAGTAATGATAGAATATAATCTAAAATTTTAAGTAGGATTGCTAGTCCAAGAATTAGGATTATCATTTGTATTTCTAGTTTTTCACGTATAATCTATGGTATTTATCGAAAAGAACAAGAACTCCTAAGTTGAGACCGTTGGAAAGAATGATTATCCGTTAAACTACCTTAATATGGTGAATGAATAGAGATGACATCAATTGAGTACCTAATTTTTTCAAAGCATTGTATCAAGTAAAAGTTTTAATGTAAGATACGGCCTAAGATTTGAGGCATATAAAAATATTGAAATCGGAGCTTAACTTTTATCCACTGTTTGAGCACAGACGAATCTAGTTATGGAGCTAGTATCTTCATGTGCGAGTTTGGATAAAAGTAGCGTAGATGAAATTATTTTTATGCCAAGAATCTTCAGCCTTGTCTCGTCACTAGTGACGAGATGGAAAAGAAAAAAGGTAACTTTACGGATAATCATAAATTTCTATAACAATTTGAGATAAATAGATGATAACTATAATAAATTTTATATGCAATATTTTATAATGTGAATTATTTTTAAGTAATTAATGA
>Ga0315903_10011377_pt1 | contig 10488 bp, 8 predicted proteins | sample LakEriMetagenome_7_FD_203524 | JGI IMG/M metagenome (GOLD analysis project Ga0315903, IMG submission 203524) | Freshwater fungal communities from buoy surface, Lake Erie, Ohio, United States - Buoy 2 MA119 | ecosystem: Environmental > Aquatic > Freshwater > Lake | place: USA: Lake Erie, Ohio... | reverse complement strand
GGGCTCATCATGATTCCACCCGTCTCGGTCTGCCACCACGTGTCGACGATCGGGCACCGCTTTCCGCCGATCACCTCGTGGTACCACATCCACGCCTCGGGATTGATGCCCTCGCCCACCGTGCCGAGCAGCCGCAGGCTCGAGAGGTCGCGGCCCTCAATATGCTGCATGCCCCATTTCATGAACGAGCGGATTGCCGTGGGCGCCGTGTAGAAGATCGTCGGCTTCTCCTGCTCGATGATCTCCCAGAAGCGGCCCTCGTGCGGGGCGTTGGGGGCCCCCTCGTAAATCAGGATGCTCGCGCCGGCCGCGAGCGGGCCGTAGGTCACATAGCTGTGGCCGGTGATCCAGCCACAGTCGGCCGTGCACCAGAAGAGGTCGTCGTCGCGGAGGTCGAAGACCCACTCGGCCGTCGTCTTGGCCCAGAGGATGTAGCCGGCGGTGGTGTGCTTGATCCCCTTGGGCTTCCCGGTCGAGCCGCTCGTGTAGAGGATGAACAGCGGCGACTCCGAATCCATCGGCTCGGCCGGCAGGTCGGCCGGCATCCCAGCCACGAGGTCGTGCCACCAGACGTCGCGGCCGGCAACCATGTCCACCGGCTGGCCCGTCCGCTTCAGCACGATCACGTGCTTCACGGTGGTGGCCGGGTGCGCCGCCGATGTGAGGGCCGCATCGACGTTCTTCTTGAGGGGCAGCTGCGAACCACGTCGCCAGCCGCCGTCGGCAGTGATCACGGCCACCGCCTTGGCGTCGTGGTTGCGGTCAGCGATCGCCTCGCTGGAAAAACCGCCGAAGATCACCGAGTGCACGGCGCCGATCCGGGCGCAGCCCAGCATCGCGATCACGAGTTCGGGTGTCATCGGCATGTAGATCGAGACCACGTCGCCTCGCTTCACACCGAGCTTTTTCAGGCCCGCGGCAAACCGCGACACCTCCGCATGGAGTTCGCGGTAGGTGTAGGTCCGCCGCTCCCCGGTGGGCTCGCCCACCCAGACGATCGCTGTCTTATCGCCGCGGCCCGCCGCGATCTGCTGGTCGAGGCAGGCGGCCGAGGCGTTGGTCTGACCGCCGACGAACCACTGCGCCGCGGGCGGCTGCCAGTCGAGCACTTTTGTGTAGGGCTTCATCCAGGGCAGCTGGCGGCCACGCTCGTCCCAGAACCCTTCCGGATCGCGGGCCGCGGCGTCGTACAGTCGGCGATAGTCCTCAAGCGAGCCGATCCGGGCCCGTCGCGAAAACTCGGCCGGGGGGGGGAAGACCCGCGTCTCCTGCATCACGCTCGAAACCTTGCCGCCGCCTGCGGATTCAGCCATGAACGATCGCTCCTTATCTCGCGTCTCTTGTTGTCTCGCGTCTCTTGTCTCGCGTTCGCGTATCTCGTGTCAGGAGGCCGCCGGTGGCCTCGATCCCACGCCGACCGCGAACGGCTCACCATCCTCGTCGTCGCCGAAGCCGATGCCAAGCGCCCGTGCGGCCTGCACCGCGGAACCGCGGGGATCGACCGTTGAGAGCCGGCCGATGGCCTGGGCGATCGACACGCTGGCGATGTCGGGCGGCCGGTAGCAGACCATCTCGCCGAACCGTCCCTCGTGGACGAGCCGCGCGGCATGGGCCCCGAACTCCGTCGCCAACACGCGGTCGAACGCCGTCGGCGGGCCGCCCCGCTGCAGGTGCCCGAGGACGACCGTGCGAACCTCCCGGCCGAGCCGGCCCGCCACCTCCCGGGCCACGATCTCACCGATCCCGCCGAGCTTCACCTGGCCCCGACCGCCTGTCTCGCCGCTGTGAACGAGACCGCCTTCCGGAAGGTGGGCTCCCTCGGCGACCACGATCAGCGTGTATCGCTTTCCCTCGCGGTCGCGGTGCGTCACCGTGCGACAGACGTTTTCGAACGTCCAGGCGATCTCCGGCAGCAGGATCACGTCGCCGCCACCGGCGATGCCCGCATGCAGCGCGATCCAGCCGGCGTGGCGGCCCATCACCTCGAGCACCATCACCCGCTCGTGGCTGGCGGCGGTCGTGTGCAGCCGGTCGAGGGCATCGGTCGCCGTGGCCACGGCGGAGTCGAAGCCGAACGTGAAGGCGGTGCAGCCGAGGTCGTTGTCGATCGTCTTAGGCACGCCCACCACGGGGATGCCGTGCTCGTGAAGTTGCTGGGCGATGCCGAGCGACCCGTCACCCCCCACGCAGATGAGGCCCGCGATTCCCATCTGCTTCACCGTGGCTGCGGCCCGTGCGAGCAGTTCGGGATCGATCCCCACCCGCTCACCCTCGCCGACAAGCGATGTAAACCGGCCCTTGTTGGTCGAGCCGAGGATCGTGCCGCCCTGAAGGAGAATGCCCGCCGTGTTGTGTGCGTCGAGCGGCATGTAGCTCACCGGATCGACGAGCCCCTCGTAGCCCCGCAGAAAGCCCACGCAGTCGTAGCCCAGGCGGACGGCCGACTTGGTCGCTGCCCGGATCACGGCGTTGAGCCCCGGGCAGTCGCCGCCGCCGGTGAGGATCCCGATTGTGGGCCTGCGGCTCATGGCTCAGTGCTCGCCGTGCTCGGCCAGCCACCGCTCCGCGTCGAGCGCCGACATGCAGCCGGTGCCGGCCGCCGAGATCGCCTGCCGGTAGTAGTCGTCGGCCACGTCGCCCGCCGCGAACACGCCGTCCACGCTTGTCGCCGTCCGGAAGTGCTTCGTCCAAACGATGTATTTCTTGGCGTTGAGCTCGAGTTGCCCTTCGAGAAACCCGGTGTTTGGCGTATGGCCAATCGCCAGGAACACGCCGGTGGCATCCAGCGTCTTCACGCTCTGCGGGTCGACCGTGCTTGCCAGCCGCACGCCGGTCACGCCGCTGGCGTCGTCACCGAGCACCTCGGCAAGCCCCGAGTTGAAGTGGATCGTGATCTTCGGGTTCTCGTGGGCCCGGGCGGCCATGATCTTCGAGGCACGAAGTTCATCCCGCCGATGCACGAGGTGCACCATGCTCGCGAACTTCGTGAGGTAGGTCGCCTCCTCCACCGCCGAATCGCCGCCGCCGACGACCACAATCGGCTTGTTGCGGAACCTCGGCAGCGCCCCGTCGCAGACGGCGCAGGCGCTCACACCCCGATTTTTGAACTTCTCCTCGCTCGGCAGGCCGAGCCAGTTGGCACTCGCGCCCGTGGCCACGATCACACACTTCGCTTCGACGACGCCCCCCTCGGCCGGAAAGAGCTTGAATGGCCGCGATGAGAAATCGACCTTCACGATGTCGTCGGTGACAATCCGCGTGCCGAAGTTCGTGGCCTGCTGCCGCATCAGCTCCATCAGCTCCGGACCGGTCACGCCCTTCCCCTCGTGGGGCGGCATCATCATCCGCCGCTCCTTGGGCAGGGCCGATTCGAGGAAGCCGCCAAGGTCGCCGTGCGGAAACCCGGCGTAGTTCTCGACCTCGCTCGTCAGCGCGAGCTGCCCGAGCGGCAGCGTGCCCGCCATCCGGTTTTTCTCCGAGATCGCTCCCTCGTAGACGAGGGGCTGGAGCTGAGCGCGGGCGGCGTAGGTGGCGGACGACCAGCCGGCCGGTCCGCTGCCGATGATCACGAGCTTCTCGGGCGATGATGACATGCGGTGACTCCCCGGTGGATCGCGGCCGCGTCGTCGCGTCGACGCCGGCCGCGTGAACAGGCATGATGTACCTGTTCCTGCCGCGCAGGAAAACCCGCCCCCCGCAATCGCCGGAACCGGACCCCCCATGAGCCTTCTCGCCGTCCTCCTGCCGAGCGCCGCCGTGCTGCTCGTGGCCTACCGGATCTATGGGAGCCTGCTCGTGCGGCTCTTCCGGCTCGACGCCACCGCGGCCACACCGGCCGTCACGCTCCGCGACGACGTGGACTACGAGCCGATCCCGCCGCAGCTGCTCCTGGGGCAGCACTTCTCGGCGATCGCCGCGGCCGGCCCGATCGTAGGGCCGATTCTCGCCGGCGTGGCGTTTGGTTGGGTGCCCGCCCTGCTCTGGATCCTGGTGGGCAGCATCCTGATTGGCGGCGTACACGACTTCGCGGCGCTCGTGGCGTCGGTCCGTCACAAGGCCCGCTCGATCGCCGAGGTGGTTCGCGACCACATGAGCCGGCGCGCGTATGTTCTCTTCCTGGCGTTTGTCTGGATCGCGCTGGTCTACATCATCGTGGCCTTCACCGACATCACCGCGCAGAGTTTCGTGGGCCGGCAGGTGCTGGAGAACGGCGAGAGCGTGTCGGGGGGCGGCATCGCCACCTCGAGCCTGCTCTACCTCGTGCTGCCGGTGATCATGGGCTTCTGCATGCGGTTCGCGCGGATGCCGCTCTGGCTGGCGACGAGCGTGTTCCTGCCGTTGGTTGGCCTCGCGATCTGGGGCGGTCAGAAGATCCCGTTCGATCTCGCCGCCACCTTCGGCACGAGCGACTTCACAGCGCAGAAAATCTGGGGCGTACTCCTGCTGGGCTACTGCCTGGTGGCGGCGATGGTGCCGATGTGGCTCCTGCTCCAGCCTCGCGGCCACCTCGGCGGCTGCTTTCTCTACGTCGCCCTCGCCGGGGCGGCGATCGGCCTGGTCGCGAGCGACTCCTCGCTGGCGGGCGTGTTTGGCGGCCAGTCGACGATCCGCTATCCGGCCTTCACGGGCTGGCAGGCGGCAAATGGCCAGCACCTCGTGCCGATGCTCTTCATCACAATCGCCTGCGGAGCCTGCTCCGGCTTCCACTCGCTGATCGCCTCGGGGACCACGAGCAAGCAGCTCCGCCGCGAGACCGACGCCCGTGCGATCGGCTATGGCACGATGCTCTTGGAGGCGATGGTGGCGGTGGTCAGCCTCTGCTGCGTGATGGTGCTGACCCGTGACAATCCGCTCACGAAGCAGTCGCCAAACTTCATCTATGCCCTCGGCATGGGGCAGTTTCTAGAGATCCTCGGCGTGCCCGCCACGATCGGCGTCTCCTTCGCCCTGATGGCCTTCACGACATTCGTCTACGACACGCTCGATGTCTGCACGCGGCTGGGCCGCTACATCGTGCAGGAACTCACCGGGCTCTCGGGCCGCGCCGGGGGCTGGCTGGGCACGGCTCTCACCGCCGGCGTGCCGCTGATTTTCCTGCTCCGGCCAAACCTCGACGCCAACGGCAATCCCGTGCCCGCCTGGAAGATGTTCTGGAACCTGTTTGGGGCGAGCAACCAGTTGCTGGCGGCACTCACGCTCCTCGGCGTCACCGTCTGGCTCTGGCGAACGCGGCGCGAGACCTGGGTCTGGCTCGTCACCGGCCTGCCAACGGCCTTCATGTACGCCATGAGCACCTGGGCACTCGTCACGCTCACGCTTCCGCGGTTCCGTGGCCCAGACGGCTGGATCGTTCCCACCGACCCGGTCCCCTGGGCCGGGCTCGTCCTGCTCGTGCTCGCAGGAGTCATGCTCGTCGAGGCCATCCGGGCGATTGGCGGTGGACCGACGGCCGAGCCACCGAAGCAGGCGTTGGCTCATCCTATTCTCGCACAACACTAACGGCCCCCTTATTTCGGTTCGCTCCACTCTCCGCGGCCTCAAAGCCTCGTCGCTGACCACATTGGTCGCGATGACCTTCCTTCCGCCGTGGAGAGTTTCATGCCGACCGTCCGCGCGCCCCACTGGGGCTTTACGCTCGTCGAACTTCTTGTCGTCATTGCGATCATCGCAACGCTGATCGGACTTCTCCTGCCGGCCGTGCAGAGTGCCCGTGAGTCGGCTCGCCGGACGCAGTGCCAGAACAACATGAAGCAGATCGGGCTCGGCGTGATGACCTACGAGTCGGCCAACCGGAAGCTCCCCTATGCGGGCCAGTGCGACTCCACCGGCTCTTCCACCACGGTCTACATGATCCACTCCACGGCAACCCTGATCCTGCCCTTCATCGAGCAGGCCCAGATCTACAGCCAGTTCGACACCACGTATGACGTGGCCGGCTACGGTGGAACCGTCAACGCGGCAGGCAACCGCGTCTTGCCGTCGGGTGCTCAACTGCATAGCAAGGCTCGGGGCAGGTCGTACGACGATGCCGCATTTCCAGCCGGTCAGGCGGCCGCGAAAAACTCCATCAACACGTTCCTCTGCGCAAGCGCACCTGGCGGATCAGTGCGCGATCCGGTCAGCAACTATGGCGGCTTCGACTACATGTTCGTGGCCTTGTCCGACGTGAACTCCACACCGGGCGACCCGCTCTACGGCGAACGGCAGCAACCCGCGGGCAATGCAGCCTGGGTCGCGCAGGTGCAGGATGGTTGCCTCAACTGCTCCGACAAGGGTTTCTCGCGGGTGCTCGACGGAACTTCCAAGACGTTTCTCTGCATGGAGGACGCCGGTCGCTCGCACCCCGACGTGGGGTTGTTCGGCGCCTACTCGAGCCGCGATGCCGTGACTGGGTCGAGCCAGGCCGACCCGGTCAAGAAGGGCAGTGCGAGCGGCTCGTCGGGCGGCCGCCGGGTGTTCGCCTGGGCCGACCCCGACGCGTGCACCAACGGCTACTCGGGTCCGAGCAACTCGACCGGCTCCAAGAAGGCGGCCATCAACCAAAATGCCATCCCGATCGGCGGGCCGGCGGAGTGCCCGTGGCAGACGAACAACTGCGGGCCAAACGACGAACCCTTCGCCTTCCACCCGAGCGGCCTGAACGTGGTGATGGCGGACGGCTCGGTAAGGTTCCTGTCTGAATCGATCGACGGAGTGGCGGTGAAGTGGCTCGTCGGAGCGAGGGACGGCCAGCCGTCGCCAGAGTTCTGAGGATGGCGCGGGCCGCCACGGTGGGGGCTGCCTGGCCTTCGCGGCCTGCGCTGCTTCCGCAGGTTTCCGCCACCTTGGCGCCCCTTCTGCAAAACCCGCTTCAATCCTCAAGCAGTCGAACCGGTCGTACCGATTTTGCTGGATGTCAGGGGAGGGCGGGACATGGCACAGCGGTTTCTGCGCGCCGTGGCGGTCGGCTGCGGGCTCATGCTCGCCTGCGGACTCACGGCGAGTCGCGGCTTCGGCCAGACCTACGGGATCGACTTTCGCAACACCCTCATGCCCGCCTCCGGCGGCATGGCGGGCACGAGCGTGGCCGCGCCCCAGGATTTCATTTCGGCGATCAACGCGAATCCAGCCGCGCTGACGCAGTACCGCGGCACGAACTTCACGCTCGGTGGGGCGTTTGCCGAGGCCACCGTCAATCTGACGCAGACGGCGCCGGTACCAGCGCTCGGCGTGGCGCCGTTCTCGGCCAAGAGCAGCACGCCGGGGGCGATCGTCCCCGCGATCGGCGTAGCACAGGAAGTGGACGGCATGCTGCTGCCCACCACCGTGGGCCTCGCTGTCTTCGGTGCAGCGGGGGGAGGCTCCAGCTACGTGCAGGTGCCCGCCAGCAACGCCACGTCGTCCTACCTGCTCCTGCTTGAGTTTGCGCCGTCGGTCGGAATCGAACTCACCGAGCGGCTCTCGATCGGCGCCACGATGTTCATCGGCGACGGCTACGCGTCGGGCCCGTTCGTCGGCACCAGTGGCATGACCAACGCCTACTCCCTGCGGGGTGGATTCGGGCTCGACTACGCCCTCGGCGAGGCGACCCGCCTCGGCGCTTACTACCAGACGAACCAGGACTTCCGCTTTCAGGACGAGGCGATCCTGTTCTCGGAACGGAGGCCCCGCGACGTCGACATGGGCCTGCCGCAGCAGGTGGGCATGGGGATCGCCAACGAGTCGCTCGCGGACGGCCGGCTTCTCCTGGCCGCCGACGCCCTCTACCTCGACTGGCGGAGTGCGGCGCTCTTCAAGAACCTCTACCGAGGCCAGTGGGTGATGCAGCTCGGCGCCCAGTACCGCGCGACCGACCGCGTGAAGCTGCGGCTCGGCTACGCGCTCGCCCAAAACCCGATCAACCCGACGGTCGGCACGCAGATCGGGCCAATCGCGGTGCCGGGTGGGATTCCTTCGGTCAAGTACCTGCAGTCGCAGTTCGCGATCGTCAACGAACACCGCATGGCCGCAGGCGCCGGTATCGAAGACCTGTTTATGCCCGGCTTCGATCTCGACGTCTTCGCCGGCGGCATGTTTCCCGCAGGCGAACAGCTTGGGAACGCCACCCATGTGAATATCGAGAGCTACTGGATCGGGCTCGGCTTCACCTGGCACTTCAATCAGCCTCAGGTGGCCCGCGATCCGGGGTAAGCAGGATGTTCGATCGGGCGTGTCATCGGCTGCGGCGGGCGGCAATCACAACGGCGGTTGCCTGCCTGGCGGGCGTGGGCCTCGCCGCCGAGCGGGAGGAACTCGAGACGGACCGCGACTCGTTTACGTTCGCCCCCACGACGGCCGGCCGCGACCTTTCGATCCTCGAATCGTCGTATTCCTTCATCGACAACCGTACCGGCCCCGAGGCCCACAGCGTGCCGGAGATTCTCCTTCGCCGCGGGATTGGCGATCGCCTCGAACTCCGGCTCGGCTTCAACTACGAAGCGGGTGGTCCGGGCACCGTGTCGGGCAGCGAGCTGGGCGGGCAAGACATCGAGACGGAAGACGAGAGCCGCGTGCTCTACGGTGCGAAGGTGGAGACCTCAGACCAAGAGGGCTGGCTGCCGCGGTCGGCCGCCGTCGTGCAGGGCTACACACCCACCTATGGCCCGTCGACTGTGTCGACCGTGGTCGTGGGCGAATCGTGGGGCTGGCGGTTCGCCAACGGCTGGGAGTGGACGTCAGCGATGCGGTATGGCACCGGCTTCGACAAGGGAGACGCCTTCAACCAGTGGGCACCATCCACGGTGGTGAAGGCTCCCGTCGGCGAACGCTGGAACGTGCACGTGGAATACTTCGGCATCCTTTCGACGGGAAAGGAGGAGCCGGTGGACGCCCAGTTCGCGAGCTTCGGCGGGCACGTGCTGGTCACGGAGGATTTCGAGGTGGGCCTCCGCGTCGGCTGGGGGCTCACCGACAGTTCGCCAAACTTCTTCACGAACCTCGGCATCGGGGTTCGCTACTGACGCCGGGCGACGCGGTCACTCGCCGGCCGGGGAAACGAGTGCCGGAGGTGGGACTTGAACCCACACGCCCTTGCGGGCAACGGATTTTGAGTGCAAACGACATTGTACTTCATGTGGCAGTCATCCCGCGATCATGCCTATTCCTCGGGAACAGCGCGTGATGCCGAAGCGCCGAAAATCGCGTGCGCGGCGATTTTCCTAACAGTTTGCCTAACAGCGAGGCAGGGTCGTCTGCCTCCTCGCCGATCTCGATCTGCAGGCTGTGAAACCGAATGACGTCGCCGGCACGGAAGTGAATCCGCTTGTAGGGCATGGCGGGGCTCCGCAGTGGGGCGGCCGTGCCATGCGGCGAACATTGGGCAACCGGCGTCTACGCGGGCGGGCAATCATCGAGTTCAGGGGAGGCAGCGGCAGTCCGCACGACAGGGACAACACAGAAAGACGGATCGCAAGCCACTCTGTTAGACTCCGCGGCCTCGGTTTATAAAGACGTCAGCCGTCCGATCGAATCGTTCTCATGCGAGGAAAGACCATGCGTTACCTAACCCTGTCAGTGCTGGTCGTGTCTGCATCGATGTCTCTCATTATTTCACCTTCCCTTCATGCTGCCGATCCCGACACGCAAGGGGTCCAAGCCGCTCTGACCGCTTATCACGAGGCGCTCAATAAACTTTTCACAGGCGACGCAGCGCCGATGAAGACCGTATGGTCCCATGCCGATGACGTGACATACATGGGCCCTGCGGGCGGCATGCTGCACGGCTGGCCACAGGTGGAGCAGTACTGGGACAGGCAGGCAGCGAAGAAACTGCTGGGCAAAGTCGATCCGGAGAAGGCACACGTTTTTGCCGGGCAGACGTTGGCGGTTGTCTGCTACCACGAACATGGCGAACACGTTTTCGATGGCAAACCGCAGCCCGTGTCGATTCGGGCGACGACCACGTTCCGTAAGGAGGATGGCCAGTGGAAGGTGATCGGCCACCACACCGACACGCTGGCGGAATACCTCAAAAAGTAGGGCGACGCTTCTCTCGCCGACCCCACGATCACCACGACGAACACGCCTCGGGAAGCGAAGAGCCCGAAGACCGCTTATGGGGCATGTTCAAAACTGGACGATGGCGTCGCAGCCGAGATACCACTGGCCGAACGCGTTGCCTGTGATCAGCCCGTCGGGGAGCGTCTTGATCGGGCCGAACGGGAGGGCGCCGGTGCCGTAGGCCGCCGGCGTGTACCAGTCGTACCGCACTTCCGGGCGCACGATCCAGTTGGCCGTCGGCATCCAGTTACATCCGAACGTCGCCGCCCACAGGTTGCCGGCGAACCCGGTGGCGACGGGTGACGTGTTCGTGGCCGCGTTGCGGGCGGGGTAGGCGATGCGGTAGCCGTTGTTGTCGCGAAACCAATCCAGCCGCAGGCCGGCGGAGAGCGTGTCGGTGAGGCCGCGGTAGAGATACTGCGAGACACCGTACCACTGGGCGAGCCCGCCGGGCTGGCCGCGGTTTTGCAT
>Ga0315903_10011370_pt1 | contig 10493 bp, 12 predicted proteins | sample LakEriMetagenome_7_FD_203524 | JGI IMG/M metagenome (GOLD analysis project Ga0315903, IMG submission 203524) | Freshwater fungal communities from buoy surface, Lake Erie, Ohio, United States - Buoy 2 MA119 | ecosystem: Environmental > Aquatic > Freshwater > Lake | place: USA: Lake Erie, Ohio... | reverse complement strand
GTGCTTCCGGCCTGTGCCCCCGTGCCCCTGATTACCTGGCCGGGGCGCCTTCGGCGCCCCGGCATTTTACCCTTCCCCCTGTCCAGCCGACCCTCTACTCCCCCAGGCTGAAGACAAATTCATGGAACTCCGCAACCTCGCCATCATCGCTCACGTCGACCACGGAAAGACGACGCTGACCGACCGCCTCCTCTACCAGTCCGGCATGTTCCGGACCGAGGACCTCGACAAGCTGGCCGGCGGCCAGCACGGCCTGATCATGGACTCGGGCGACCTCGAGCGCGAGCGCGGCATCACCATCACCGCCAAGAACTGCGCCGTCCGCTGGACCGACGCCCGGACCGGCAAGGACTACAAGCTGAACCTCATCGACACCCCGGGCCACGCCGACTTCGGCGGCGAGGTCGAGCGCGTGCTCAACATGGCCGACGGCTGCCTGCTCGTGGTCGACTCCTTCGAGGGGCCCATGCCCCAGACCCGCTTCGTCCTCTCCAAGGCCCTGGCCCTCGGCCTCAAGCCCATCGTCATCATCAACAAGATCGACAAGCCGTCCGCCCGCCCCGACGCCGTGGTCAACGAGGTCTTCGACCTCCTCGTCGCCCTCGAGGCCCCGGAGTACGCCCTCGACTTCCCCATCGTCTACGCCTCCGGCCGCGAGGGCTGGGGCACGCTCGACCGGGCCAAGACGGAGGAGGGCAAGCGCCCCAAGGACCTGCTCGAGCTCTTCCAGGCCATCGTCGACCACATCCCCGCCCCCTACGCCCCGGGCTCGCCCCGCGGCTCGGCCGCCGGCTTCAAGTCGCGCGAGGAGGCCCTCGCCCACTCGCTGCAGATCATGGTCACCTCCATCCTCTACAGCGACTACGTCGGTCGCATCGCGGTCGGCCGCGTGACCGCCGGCACCATCCGCCCCTCCATGCCCGTCAGCCTGGTCACCCGCGGCGGCGAGGTCTCCCGCCAGCGCGTGCTCAAGGTCGAGGTCTTCGAGGCCCTCGGCCGCGCCGAGGCCAAGGAAGTCACCGCCGGCGACATCGTGGCGGTGATCGGCGTCGAGGGCGTCGAGATCGGCGCGACCATCGCCGACGCCGACAACCCCGTGGCCCTTCCCCCGGTGAGCGTCGACGAGCCCACCGTGACCATGGCCTTCCGGGTCAACGACTCGCCCTTCGCCGGGCGCGACGGCAAGTTCGTCACCGGCCGCCAGGTCGGCGACCGCCTGACCCGCGAGCTCGAGCGCAACGTGGCCCTGCGCGTCGAGCGCGAGCCGGGCGCCGACGCCTTCCAGGTCTCGGGCCGCGGCCTGATGCACCTCGGCGTCCTCATCGAGACCATGCGCCGCGAGGGCTACGAGCTCCAGGTCGGCAAGCCCAGGGTCATCCTCAAGGAGGTCGACGGCGTCACCTGCGAGCCGGTCGAGACCCTCGCGGTCGACTGCCCCGAGTCCTGCCAGAGCGACGTCATGTCGCTCGTCCTCGGCCGCAAGGGCGAGCTCCGCCACATGGACGCCAAGGCCGGCACCAGCGGCTGGATCCACATGGAGTTCAAGATCCCCTCCCGCTCCCTCTTCGGCCTGCGCACGATGATGCTCACCACCACCCGCGGGGAGGCCGTGATGTACCACACCCTGCTCGGCTACGAGCCCGTCCGCGGCGAGCCGCCCCGCCGCCCGGCCGGCGTGCTCATCGCGGGGGAGCCCGGCCAGGTCTTCGCCTACTCGCTCGACCGCCTCTACGACCGCGGCGACTTCTTCGTCAGCCCCGGCGACGAGGTCTACGAGGGCATGGTGGTCGGCGAGCATTGCAAGGACAACGACCTGGTCATCAACCTCAGCCACAACAAGAAGCTGACCAACGTCCGCGCCGCCGGCTCCGACGACGCCGCGCGCATCAAGCCCCCGCGCAAGATGTCGCTCGAGGCCTGCCTCGAGTACATCGAGATCGACGAGCTGGTCGAGGTCACCCCCAACTTCATCCGCATGCGCAAGCGCCACCTGACCGAGAACGATCGCAAGCGGTTCGACAAGCAGGCCGTCCCGGCCTGAGCCCCCGGCCGCTCAGCCCAGGTTGGCCCGGGGCGGGCGGTTGGCGAACCCGAAGGCGACCAGCACGAGCCCGGCGATCAGCAGCGGGTAGTGCCGGTCCTCCGCCATGCCCAGGGGATTGCGGGCGGACTGGTGCGTGGCCATGATGGACTGGGCCGACATCGCCAGGCCGATGCCCGCCATGACAAGGCTGGCCGGCCGGCAAACCGACCGGGGCAGGGTGCCCCATCGGGTGAGCGCGCCGAGCGCCAGCCCGAGCACCGCCATGCCCGCGCCTCCGACGGCGGAGATGAGGCCCGCGATGAGGAGGTCGCCCGGCTGCATCGACTCCCCCGCCACGACGACCTCCATGGCCATGACCAGGACCGCGACGCTGAGCGCCGCGACCGTCACGCGCACGCGCAGGTGACGGTTGCTTTCCTCAAAGGCCTCGCGGTGCGGCTTTCTGGGCATGCGCTGAAGTTGGGAGACTCGGGTCTAGGCACAAGCCTCGGGAAGGCGATTCAGTTATGCAATGTCATTGCACAAGGGCGAGGCGGCGCTCGTCCCCCGGCCCCGGCGTGATCCTCAGTCTCCAGGCGCCGGGCGGCTCGCGGCCCGCGATGCGCTCCGGCCACTCGATGACGGTGTTGCAGGGCGGCCGGGCCACCTCGTCGAGCAGGAGCCCGTCGAGGTCGCCGGGCTTGGCCAGGCGGTAGGCGTCGACGTGCAGCAGCTGGCGCCGGGAGCCGCGGTGGACGGCGAGCAGGGCGAAGGTCGGGCTGGTGATGTCGCCCTCCACGCCGAGGCCCCGGGCGAGCCCGCGCACCAGCGTGGTCTTGCCCGCGCCGAGGTCGCCCTCGAGCAGGAGGGTGGCGCCCTCCGGCAGGAGCCCGGCCAGCTCCCCGCCCGCGCGCTCGGTCTCGTCGGCGGAGCGGGTCGTGAATCCCCGCCGCCAGCGGCTGAGTCGGTCGTCCTCCATGGCGCCATCGTCTTCCGCGGCCACCCCTGCGGCAAACGCAAAGAAAGGGGCCCGGCCGAGCCGGGCCCCTTGGCCGGAGCGGGAGCGCTCAGCTGACGACGCCGAGGGGAGCCTGGGTCTTCCAGCCGCCGCGGGTGAAGTCGGGGCACTGGACGGGCATGCTGCCGTTCTTCACCGAGCAGGCGGAGATCTCGAGGATGGCCGACCAGTCGGCGGCGTCGTAGACGGTCATGTCAGGGGTGATGCCCTGGCGCACGCAGTCGAGCAGGCGGTAGTTCATGATGTAGTCCATGCCGCCGTGGCCGCCGACCTTGCGGGCGAGCTCGCCGACCTTCTTCCACAGGGGGTGGGCGTTCTCCTGCTTGAACTTGTTCATCGTGGGGCCCTCGTACGTCCAGCGGTGGCTGTCGCCGTCGACCGCCATGCGGTCGGGGTAGCCGAAGAAGGTGGCCCGGCTGCCGCAGAGCGCGTTGATGCGGGAGTAGGGACGGGGGCTGACCACGTCGTGCTGGATCATGATCGAGCGCCCCTTCTCGGTCTTGATCAGGGAGGTGTTCATGTCGCCGCAGACGTACTTCTCGTCCTTGTGGCGCCCGCCGTTGGGGTTGTGCTTGTCGCGCCACTGGGTGAGGTTGACCTCGGGCGAGGACATCGAGACGACGTACTTGAAGGCGTCGCCGCGGTTGATGCCCATGTACTGGGCGACGGGGCCCAGGCCGTGGGTCGGGTAGAGGTTGCCGTCGATGAAGGTGTGGTAGTTGCGGCGCCAGGCTCCCTCGGCCCCGAGGCTGAAGAGCTGCTCCTTGCGGAGGTCGTGGATGTAGGCGCACTCGGCGTGCTTGAGCTCGCCGAAGAAGCCCTGCCGGGCGAGGTTGAGGACAAACAGCTCGCTGTCGCCGTAGCAGCAGTTCTCCAGGATGACGCAATGCTTCTGGGTGAGCTCGGAGGTGTCGACCAGCTGCCAGCACTCGTCGACCGTGACCGCGGGCGAGACCTCGACGAAGGCGTGCTTGCCCTCGCGCATGGCCTTGACGCACATCGGCACGTGCCATTCCCAGGGGGTGCTCACGTAGACGACGTCGATGTCGGTCCGCTCGACCATCTTTTCCCAGGCGTTCTCGCTGCCGGCGTAGACCGCGGGCTCCTTGCCCGTCTTGGCCTTGACCCGGTCGGCGGCCCGCTTGGCGCGGTCCTCGAGGAGGTCGCACACCGCCACGACCTCGACGAAGGGCAGGTTGAGGCTGTCGTTGACGTGGGTCATGCCCCGGGCGAGGCCGATGTGGGCGACGCGCACCTTCTCGAGCGGCTTGGTCGTGAGGCTCCAGACCGGCTTGGCGCCGGCGGGCCGGGGCCGGGGCTTGGCCATGTCCTGCAGGGCGGTGTAGGTCAGGGCGCGGGGGTCGGGCGCCGCGGCCGCGTCGGCCGTCAGGCCGTTGGCAAGCCCGAGGCCGAGACCGGCGAGAGCGGTGTTGCGGAGGAAGTCGCGGCGGGAGTTCTCTTGGTTGCTCATGGGGAGGTGCGGGTGTGACAGCCTAGGAGGGAGTTGGTTTCGGACGAAATCAACCTCAACCGACAAACCCCTGCGCATCCTTGATGCCGAAGACCGCCAGGTTGCGGACCGCGTGGGCCACCATGGCGGGCGCGAGCGACCGTCCGGGATTCAGGGGGTTGAACCGGCAAGCGTAGAACCAGAGCGAAAGGGCGAAGGCCGAGCCCGTGGAGACCAGCCCCTTGGTGTCCGAGACCCCGTGCCCGTGGATCCAGGCGAAGACGGCCGACCCGACCACCGCGACCCCGAGGAGCTTGGCGCCCCGCAGGTCGGCCGGGCTGGCGAAGCCCCGGAAGGCCACCTCCTCGATCACCGCGGCCCCGAGCATGGCCATGAGGAAGTGGGAGGGGATGGTGGTTTGCTCCGAACTGACGCCAAAGTGGATCTCCAGCCCGGTCTCCAGGAGGGTCAGGACCAGGGCCCCGGCCGAGGCCCAGGCCAGGGCGGGCCACCCGCAGGCGCGCGCGCCCGGCCAAAAGGCCTCGCTCTCGGGCTCCGCGCGGCGGAGCTGGCGGATCCAGAGGACGAGCACGGCGCCGCCAAGGACCAGGTAGGCGAGGGATTCAAACGGGTTGGAGGGCATGGTTCAGGGGGAGCTGGGGCGCGCCCAGGCGAGGTAAGCCTCGGAGGCCGTGGCCCCGAGCACAAGCCATTGCGGCACGCGGTGGGGGTGCAGGGCGTGGACGCGGTCGCGGAGGGCGTTCTCGCGGGCCGGGTCGGTCTTGAGCGCCAGCCGCCACTCCTGCTCCCGGCAGACCCGTCCCTCCCAGCGGTAGTGGGAGGTGATCGGGCCCTCCACCTGGGCGCAGGCGGCGAGACCCTCGCTGACGACGGCGGCGGCGAGGCGTTCCGCGGCCTCGCGGTCGGGGAGCGTGGTCAGGGCGACGCGGAGCGTCTCACTCACGGGGCCGTCCGTCCGGGGAGAGGTAGAGGCGCTTCATCTCCTCGATGAGGAAGTCCCGGGCCTCCTCGACACTGTCGACATGTCGGTACAGCTGGTCGTCCTCGGGCGAGATCATGCCCCACTCATGCATGACGTCGAGGTTGAGCAGGCTCTTCCAGAAGTCCGAGCCGAAGAGCAGGATGGGGATCTTCTTCCGGGTCTTCTTGGTCTGAACCAGGGTGAGCATCTCGAAGAGCTCGTCGAAGGTGCCGAAGCCCCCGGGGAAGACGACCATGGCCTTGGCCAGGTAGAGGAACCAGAACTTGCGGATGAAGAAGTAGTGGAACTCGAGGTCGAGCTCCTGGGGGATGTAGACGTTGTGCGACTGCTCGAAGGGCAGGGCGATGCCGAGGCCGACGGACTTGCCCCCCGCCTCGGTGGCGCCCCGGTTGGCCGCCTCCATGATGCCGGGGCCCCCGCCCGAGCAGATGTAGAAGCGCTGCCACTCGGGCAGGGTCAGCGACCAGCGGGTCAGCTCGGCCGAGAGCCGCCGGCAGGCCTCGTAGTATTTGGAGCTGCGCAGGGCGTGCTCGGCCTTGAGGAGGGCCGCGGCGTCGGCCCCGGCGGCCCGGAGCTCGGCGAGGCGGCCCTCGGCGACGTCCCTGGGCAGGGTGCGGGCCGAGCCGAACATGACGAAGGTGTTGCGGACGCCATGGCGCTTGAAGCGCATGTAGGGCTCCTGCATCTCGCACTGCACGCGGATGCTGCGCGCGAAGGTCGAGTGCATGAACTCGGGGTTGTCGAATGCCTTGAGCGGGGTCACCCGCTTGGGGGCCGGGTCGGGTGTGGACATGGCTCCATCCTGCCGGGAATCCGGGGGATGCCAAGCAGGACCGATGGCTAGGCGGCTTGACAGGGGGGCCGGGCGGGGCTTGTCTCGTCCCATCCAAGTCCATGCAACCCACTTACCGCCCCTCCAAGATCGCCCGCGCCCGCAAGGTGGGTTTCCGCGCCCGCAAGAAGACCCGGGGCGGCCGCAAGGTGCTCCGCAACCGCCGCCGCAACGGCCGCAAGCGGCTGTCGGTCGTCTGAGGCGCCCATGCGCCTTCCCCGGGAGCGACGTCTCCGTCTCCAGGGGGATTTCAACCGGCTGAGAGGCTCCGGCATCCGGCTGGAGTGCGGCTCCTTCTTCCTGAACACCGGCCCCGCGCCCGCGGCTGCCGGGCCCTCGCGCCTCGGGATTGTCGCCGCCAAGGCCCAGCTGCCGCTTGCCGTTGACCGCAACCGGGCCAAGCGGCTCGTCCGGGAGGCCTTTCGGGCATGCCCGGGCCTGTTCCCGGACGGCTGGGATGTCGTCGTGGTGGTTCGCAAGTCGCTCATTCGGCAGCCCTTGCCGCGCCTCGTCGCCGCCCTGCGCGACGGCGCGGCCAAGGCCAAGGCGGCCCTCGGTCATGGGTGAGCCGCGGGCATCATGGGCCGTGCGGCCCCTGCTCGGCGCCATCTGGCTCTACCGGAGACTCCTCTCGCCGGCCCTCCACGCCTTGGCGCCTGGCTCGGGTTGCCGCTTTCATCCCACCTGCTCCGCCTATGCCGCCGAGGCGCTTCGGCGGCACGGCCTCCTGCGCGGCCTTCCCCTGGCGGTCAGGCGGATCGGCCGCTGCCATCCCTGGGGCGGCTCCGGGGAGGACCCGGTGCCCTGAGGCTCAGCGCCCGGACCAGTTGGTGATGTTGTCGGACCGGGTGAAGCCGGTGCCGTCCTCGAAGTAAGCCGGCGAGACCGTCCCGCGCGTCGTCATCGAGAAGGTGGGGGGCGACGGCGAGGAGGGAAGGGAGGCGTGCCAGTACTCGTTCATCAGGGGCACGTGAGGGGTGGCGGCGACGGCGCTGGGCACGAAGCTCGCGCCGCAGCTGACGATGAAGAAGTCGGGCGCGAGCCAGGTGGTGAAGGGCGTGGCGTCGGTCGCGCCGCCCGAGGCGGGGAGCACGCGGTAGCGGTAGTCGTAGGCGTTGCCCCAGGGGTCGAGGAACTGGGTCATCTGCTCCGGGGTCACGCGGTCGTCGCCCGTGTCGCTGCAGCCCTGGATGAGCTCGGCGCTGAGCAGGGGGCGGGCGATTCTTCGGGAGGCGTTGGGCAGGGAGGGGTCGTTGAAGGCGACCAGGGCGAGGTTGGTCCTGCCGGCGGCGAGCGCGGTGGCGTTGAGGATCTTGCGCCCGACCAGTTGGTCGTAGAGGTCCTGGCGGTAGGCCGGGTAGTCGGTGGTCATGGTCGAGTAGGTGCCGTTGCGGACGCAGGGGAACTCGCCGTAGAGCTTGCGGAAGGCGTCGCAGGCGCCCGCGAGGGCCTTGATCTCGCCGGTGGCGCGGGCCTTGCGCTGGCTGTTGATGGCGCCGCCCACCAGCGGGATCATCACGGCGGCGAGGATGCCGATGACGCCCATGACGAGCAACAGCTCGATGAGGGTGAAGGCCGGGCGGTTGGCGGGGCGGGGCATGTCAGATGTGGCGGGAATCGTCGGCGTCCTTCTTGGCGTAGCCGCTGTCCTGGCGCTGGTGGTTGACGGCGTTCTTCTTGAGGTAAGCCTGGTGCAGGTCCTCCGCCGACATGCCGAGGACCTGGGCGGTGGAGATGAGGAAGTGGAAGAGGTCGATGACCTCGACCTTGGCGTTCTGCTCGTCGAACTTCTGGTACTTCGCCCACCATTTCCAGGGCACGGAGTCGACCAGCTCGGCCATCTCCTGCTGCATCGCGCGGACGTAGTTGAGGGTCCAGCGGACCTTCTCCTCCTCGGTCATCGCGCGGGTGTCGACGCCGATGCGGCGGTTCAACTCCTCCTGCATGCGGAAGATCTCGTCGAGCTTGTCTGCGGCCATGCCACCATCCAAAGCGAAGGGCGGGGTCGAGGAAAGGGGAAACCTCGCCGGGCAAGGGCGCTTGCCTTCCCCCCGCCGCCCCCTAGCCCTTGGCGCGTGCCCGTTGTCGCGTCCCATCTGCGCAAGCCCGAGGTGCTCGCGCCGGCGGGCGACTGGGACTGCGTGCGCGCCGCGGTCGAGAACGGCGCCGACGCCGTCTTCTTCGGGGTGGGCCGGTTCAACGCCCGCGTCCGGGCGCGCAACTTCACGCCGGAGGACCTGCCCGAGCTCATGGCCTACCTCCATCGGAGGGGCGCCCGGGGCTACCTGACCTTCAACACCCTCATCTTCGCCGACGAGCTGGCCGAGGCCGCCCTGACCCTCCGGGCCGCCATCGCCGCCGGGGTCGACGCCGCCATCGTCCAGGACGCCGGGATCTGCCGGCTCATCCGCCGGATCTCGCCCGACTTCCCCATCCACGCCTCGACCCAGATGACCGTGACCAGCGCGGCCGGCGCCGGCTTCGCCCGCGAGCTCGGCGCCTCGCTCGCCGTCCTCGGCCGCGAGGTCTCCCTCCCCGAGATGCGCGCCCTCCAGGAGCAGCAGGCGTCGGTTGGCCAGCCGATCGACCTCGAGGTGTTCGTCCACGGCGCCCTCTGCGTCGCCTACTCCGGCCAGTGCCTCACCAGCGAGTCGCTCGGCGGCCGCTCGGCCAACCGCGGGGAGTGCGCCCAGGCCTGCCGCCTGCCCTACGAGCTGGTGGTCGACGGCGCCAAGCGCGACCTCGGCGACCGCGCCTACCTCCTCTCCCCCCAGGACCTCGCGGGCATCGAGGTCGTGCCCGACCTCATCCGCGCCGGCATCCGCTCGCTCAAGATCGAGGGCCGCCTCAAGTCGCCCGGCTACGTCGCCGCCATCACCCGCGCCTACCGGCGGGCGGTCGACGCCGCTTGGGTCGCCCTCGCCGCCGGCCGGGACGCCGACGCCGCCGCCGCCCAGGTCCGCCGGGACGAGGACTACGCGCTGCAGATGACCTTCTCGCGCGGGCTGCACACCGGCTGGCTGCGCGGCATCGACAACCAGACGCTCGTCCACGCCCGCTTCGGCAAGAAGCGCGGCGTGCGCCTCGGCACGGTCGCCGCCCTCGAGCCGCCCCGCCTCCGCCTCCGTCTCGAGGCCCCGCTCAAGGCGGGCGACGGCGTGGTCTTCGACGACGGCCGCCCCGCCGAGCGCGAGGAGGGCGGCTACGTCCATTCCGTCGACCCCGCCCCCGGGGGCCTCTCCACCGTGCGCTTCGGCAAGGAGAGCGTCGACTGGTCGCGCGTCGCGCCCGGCCAGATCCTCTGGAAGACGAGCGACCCCGAGCTCGACCGCCAGCTCGAGCAGACCTGGAACCGGCCCAAGCCCAACCATCGCCGTCTCATCCGCGCCGAGGTCGACGGCGCCCCGGGCCGCCCCCTCCGCGTCACCTTCGCCGACGAGGAGGGCCGGTCCGTCGCCGCCGAGTCCGAGATTCCCTGCGCGCCCGCCGAGAACCGGGCGCTCGACGCCGATATCCTCCGCGACCAGCTCGGCCGCCTCGGCGACACGCCCTTCGCCCTCGGCGACCTCGCGTGCAACCTGGAGGGCCGGCTCCTCGTCCCCGCTTCCGAGCTCAACCGCCTGCGCCGCGACCTCGCCGCCCGCCTCGAGGCGCTCTGGGCCGCGCCCCGCCGCTGGACCCTCCTGCCGCCCTCGCCCGCCTCCCTGCGCGTCGGCGAGAAGGTCGAGAACCGTCCGGCCGCGCGCCCCGTGCTCATCCCGGTGGTGCGCGAGCTGGCCCAGCTCGCCCCGGCCCTGGCCTTCGGCCCGCCCGCGGTCTACGTCGAGCTCGAGGATCCCAAGCGCCTGAAGGACGCCGTCGCCCAGGCCCGCGCGGCCGAGGCGGCCGGAGGCCCGCGGGTCGAGGTCTGGGCGGTCGGGCCGCGCGTCTTCAAGCAGGGCGAGGACTGGATTGTCCGCCACCTCCTTGAGTCGGGCGCCGACGGCTTCCTCGTCCGCAACCACGAGCACCTGAGGGCCTTCGCGGGCCGCCGCCGCCGCGGCGACTTCTCCCTCAACGTCGCCAACCCCCTCGCCGCCGAGTGGCTCGTGCGCCAGCACGGCCTCGAGGGCGTGACCGCCTCCTACGACCTCAACGCCGACCAGCTGGCCGGGCTCCTGCGCGGCG
>Ga0315903_10011369_pt1 | contig 10494 bp, 9 predicted proteins | sample LakEriMetagenome_7_FD_203524 | JGI IMG/M metagenome (GOLD analysis project Ga0315903, IMG submission 203524) | Freshwater fungal communities from buoy surface, Lake Erie, Ohio, United States - Buoy 2 MA119 | ecosystem: Environmental > Aquatic > Freshwater > Lake | place: USA: Lake Erie, Ohio... | reverse complement strand
CCGGTGGTGAGCAGCGTCTCGCATGCGACGCGCGCGTTCGGGTCCTTCTCGAGGATCGCGTCGAGCACCGAGTCGGAGACCTGGTCGGCCATCTTGTCGGGGTGACCCTCGGTCACGCTTTCTGACGTGAAAGTGAACTTTCTCACTGGAACTCCTGCCGTGTCGGGGTGCGCCGGGTCTTACCCCCGGACCTGCACAACGCTATCCAACAGCGCGACCGCGACCGCGCGTTTCGAGGCGAGGTGAACGGACTTCCGGTCGCCTGTGGACAACCAGATGGTGACAGCGTTCGTGTCGTGACCGAAACCCACCCCCGGGGCGGAGACGTCGTTCGCCACGACCATGTCGAGGTTCTTGCGGCGGAGCTTGTCGAGGGCGTTCGCCTCCAGGTTGTCGGTCTCGGCCGCGAAGCCCACGAGAACCTGGCCGGGGCGCTTCGACTCCCCCAGCCCGGCGAGGATGTCCGGGGTCGCCTCCAGGATGATCTCGGGCGCGCCGTCCCTCTTCTTCAGCTTGCCGCCGGCGGCGCGCACGGGCCTGAAGTCGGCGACGGCGGCGGCCATCACCACGACGTCGGCGGTCGGTGCGACCCTGTCGACGGCGGTCTTCATCTGCTCGGCGGTCTCCACGCACACCACGTCCACACCGGCGGGCGCGGGGATCTCGACGGTCGACACCAGCGTCACGCGTGCACCGCGCTCTGCCGCCACCGCCGCCACTGCGTAGCCCTGCTTGCCGCTCGACCGGTTGGCGATGACACGCACGGCATCGATCGGCTCGCGCGTGCCGCCGGCGGTCACGAGAACGTGCAGACCTTCCATGTCCCGGGCGGTCCCGAGAACGGCGGTCGCGGCGGCGACGATCGACTCGGGGGACGCGAGCCGCCCGGCGCCCGAGTCGCCGCCGGCCAGACGGCCGGACTCCGGGTCGACCACGTGCACGCCGCGCGCGCGGAGGACCGCGAGGTTGTCCTGCACGGAGGGGTGCTCCCACATCTCGGTGTGCATCGCGGGACACACGATGACGGGGGCCCTCGTGGCGATGAGGGTCGCCACGAGGAGGTCGGCGGAGTAGCCGGTCGCGTAGGCACTGAGCACGCGCGCCGTGGCGGGCGCCACGATCATGAGGTCGGCCGCCTGGCCCAGCCTGGTGTGCGGGATGGACGAGTCGTCGTCCCACAGGGAGGTGTGCACCTTCTCCGACGAGAGCGCGGAGAACGTGACAGGACCGACGAAGCGGTGGGCGTCCTCGGTCATGATGACCGACACGTGGGCCCCTGCGTCGACCATGCGCCGGCAGACCTCGACAGCCTTGTACGCGGCGATGCCGCCGGCCACGCCGAGGACTATGCGCCGGCCGCTCAGGCTGGACATGTGCGTGGGCCTATTCGGCGTCTTCCGCGGGTGCGTCGGCGGAGTCACCGAGCTCGCCGAACATCTCGGCCGCCTCTGCCTCCATCTCCTCGTAGTCGAGGCGCTCCGTCTTCACGATCTTCCCGGCGGCGATCTCCTCGAAGGCGATCGACAGGGGCTTGCGCGCCACGGAGGAGACCTGCGGCGGGATCGCATGGCCGAGGCCCTCGCCCAGCTGGTTGAAGTAGGAGTTGATTCCGCGCGCGCGGTAGGACGCGAGGGTCACGAGCGCGAACTTGGAGCCCTCGAGGTCGGGGCGCGCGAGAAGGGTCTCGATCTGGGGGTCGATCATCGAATCGTGCTGGCGGGACATGGGATGCTCCTCGTGGTCGGCACTTCAGGCTACCGACGGGCCGCCCGTGCCGCACCGATGAAATCCCGCAATTCCCGCGTGGCGCGGGCCAGGTCGTCGTTCACGATCACCAGGTCGGCCAGCCGGCCGCCGAGAACCTCCTCGTCCTCGGCCTTCCTCAGCCTCTCTGCCACGTGGTGCTCCGGGTCCCCCCGCCCGAGGAGGCGGCGCTGCTGCTCCTCGCGGGACGGCGGCATGACGAAGACGAGCAGTGCCTCGGGATGGCGTTCCTTCACCTGCTGTGCGCCGTGCAGCTCGATCTCGAGGAGGACGTCGTGGTCGTCGTCGGGCGACGGCACGGGAGAGCCGTAGTAGTTGCCGAGGAACTCCGTCCACTCGAGGAAACCGTCGGCTGCGATCTTCGCCTCGAAGGCTTCACGGCCGACGAACACGTAGGCATCCTCCGGCTCGCCGTCGCGCCGTGCGCGGGTCGTCCACGACCTGCTCAGCCAGATGCGGGACTCGACCTGCAGCAACTCGTCGACGAGCGTGCCCTTCCCCGCGCCGCCGGGGCCCGACACGATGATGATGAGCGGCTCACCCACGGTCGCACCTGCAGGCGGACACCACCGACCGGACGGCGCCCGGGGACATCTCCCCGATGCGGGTCCGCGGCGCGAGCCCGAGTCCGGCCATCAGGCGCCGCCCCGCCACCTTGCCGAGACAGGGATGGACGTCGAGGACCTTGACGAGGTACGCGTGGCCCGTGTCGTCCCGCGACAGGACCCCGGCAAGGGGCGAGGAGGCTCCCGCCCCGACAGCCCTCTCGATCTCGCCGCGCCATTCACGCACCGTCTCGAGAGCTTTCCGGCGCGTATCCATGCACCGATTCTAGTTGCGGCACCCCTGAAGCACGGTTCCGCACCGGGTCAACGGGCCGTGAGCGCCGCCCCGCTGAGTTCCCGCCATGATGCGGCGCCCGCGCGCCGCGCCTCGCGCGCGGCGGCCCGGAGGATCCGCAGGCTCGCATCAGGACGGGCGAACGTCGCGGTGCCGACCTGCACCGCCCTGGCGCCCGCGAGCATCATCTCGACCGCGTCGCGCCCCGAGGAGATCCCCCCCACCCCGATGATGTCGATGCCGGGGAGGGCAACCGCGACGTCGTGCACGGCGCGCACCGCGACCGGGTGGACGGGTGGGCCGGAGAGCCCGCCGCCGCCGTTGCCGAGGGACGGCCTGCGGGTGACGGTGTCGATCTGCATGCCGAGCAGGGTGTTTATGAGCGTCACGGCGGAGGCGCCTGCCGACATGACCGCGCCGGCGACATCCACGATCCTGTCGGTGTTCGCGCTCAGCTTGGCCCAGACCGGAACGCCCGACTCGGCGGCCACTGCGGCGACCACCTCCGCACTGAGCACGGGGTCGTGGGCAAAGATCGAGTTGCGGCCCTCCAGGTTCGGGCACGAGAGGTTCACCTCGACCGCGACAGGACCGGGGTGCCGCGCGAGCTGTGCCGCGGCCGAGCGGTACTCCTCCACCGAGCGCCCCCAGATGCTCGCGACAGTCGTCGCACCCGCGGCACGCAGTCGCGGGAGGGACTCCGCGCACCATGCCTCCACACCGGGGCCCTCGAGTCCAACGGCGTTGATCATCCCGCTGCCCGCCACGTGCACGCGGGGTGCCGGGTTGCCGGGCCACGGCGCGTGGTAGAGCGATTTCACGACCACGGCGCCGAGCAACGAGACGTCGAAGTACGCCCCGAGCTCGGTGTCGTGCCCCGCGGTCCCCGACGCGGTCATGACCGGGTTCGCCAGGACGACCCCGCCGACGGTCACCGTGCCGAGCCCGGACCACGAGTCACGCGCCATGTCAGGCCCTCCCGTGGTATTCCTGCAGCGAGCGCACGGTCACCTCGGAGAGCCTCTGCTCCACCAGACCGTTCACCGCGGCGAGCGCCGCCTCGACGGTGGTCACCGACGGCACGCGGTTGGCGTTGGCGGCCTTGCGGATCGCCTCGCCGTCCTCTCGCGAGCCGCGGCCGTGCGGCGTGTTGACCACGAAACTGATCGCGCCGTCCGTGATGAGGTCGACTGCGTTCGCCATGCCCGAGCCGTCGCTCATCTGGGAGATCTTCCCGATGACCTTGTCGACGGGCTGGCCGAACTTCGCGAGGTACTCGGCCGTGCCCGTGGTGGCGGCGATGCCGAGACCGAGGTCGCGGAGCCGCTTGGCCACGACGAGGCCCGCGGGCTTGTCCGTGTCGTTGAGCGAGAGGAAGACGAGGCCGCCCGTCGGCAGCGTCGTTCCCGCCGCCGACTGCGACTTCACGTACGCACGCCCGAAGGAGACGTCGATCCCCATGACCTCGCCCGTGGAGCGCATCTCCGGCCCGAGCGCGGTGTCGACCTCCGGGAACCTGTTGAACGGGAGCACCGCCTCCTTCACGGACACGTGCCCGCCCTGCACCGGCTCGCGGAGCAGCCCCTCGGCACGCAGCTCCGAGAGCGTCGCCCCGAGCATGACCCGGCTGGCCACCTTCGCGAGCGGCACACCCGTGGCCTTGGCCACGAACGGCACCGTGCGCGAGGCGCGCGGGTTCGCCTCGATCACGTAGACAGCAGTGCCCATCACCGCGTACTGGACGTTGATGAGGCCGCGCACGTCGAGGGCCTCGGCGATCGACCGGGTGTAGGCCTCGATCACCTCCACGACCCAGCGCGGGAGCGTCTGCGGCGGGATGGCGCACGCGCTGTCGCCGGAGTGCACCCCTGCCTCCTCCACGTGCTCCATCACCCCGCCGATGACGACGTCGCCCGTGTGGTCGCGGATCGCGTCCACGTCCACCTCGGTCGCGCCGGCGAGGAAGCGGTCGACGAGCACGGGTCGTTCCGCGGAGAGCCCTCCCTCCCTGCCGAGGGTGCCGAAGCGGGAGAGCTCCTCCATCGCCTTCTCGAGCGCTGCGGTGTCGTGGACGATCTGCATCGCCCGGCCGCCGAGGACGTAGCTGGGACGCACCAGCACCGGGAACCCGACGCGCAGCGCGATCTCGCGCGCCTGCTCGAAGCTGACCGCGGTGCCGCCAGGGGGCTGCGGGATGGACAGCCTGTCGCACAGCTCGTTCCACTTCTCGCGGTCCTCGGCCAGGTCGATCGACTCCGGCGACGTGCCTGCGACGAGCTCGCGCGGGATCTGCCCGGAGAGCTTGAGCGGGGTCTGCCCGCCGAGGCTGACGATCACCTTCGGTGCCCGGCCGCCGGCGGCGCGTGTCTCCGCGGCGATCACGTTGAGCACGTCCTCCCTGGTCAGCGGCTCGAAGTACAGGCGGTCCGAGGTGTCGTAGTCGGTGGACACGGTCTCGGGGTTGCAGTTCAGCATCACCGTCTCGTACCCCGCGTCGCGCAGCGCGAAACTCGCGTGCACGCAGCAGTAGTCGAACTCGATGCCCTGGCCGATCCGGTTCGGGCCCGAACCGAGGATGAGCACGCGCTCGCGCGGGGACTCGCGGACCTCGTCCTCGTCCTCCCAGCTCGAGTAGTGGTACGGCGTGTTGGCCGCGAACTCGGCGCTGCACGTGTCGACGGTCTTGTAGGTCGGGAGGACCCCCGCGGCCCCGCGCAGCGACCTGACAGTGTCCTCGTCGGAACCGGTGAGGTGGGCGATCTGCGCGTCGGAGAACCCGAGCCGCTTGGCGCGGCGCCACTGCGCTCGCCCCCAGGCGGCAGGGTCGGTGCCCTCGATCACCTTGCGCTCCTCCACGATCATCGCCATCTGGTCCACGAACCACGGGTCGATGCGGGTCGCCTGCTGCACCTCCGCCGTGAGGCCGCGGCGGATCGCCTCGCCCACCTGGAAGATGCGCTCGGGGGTGGGGACCGCCGCGCGAGCGAGGAGGTCCGCGTCGGAGAGCGCGTCGAACGCCTTCTCCCCCGGGTCGCCGTTCAGGCCCATGCGGCCCTGCTCCAGCGAGCGGAGCCCTTTCTGCAGGCTCTCGGGGAACGTGCGCCCGATCGCCATCGCCTCGCCGACGCTCTGCATCTGCGTCCCGAGCACACCCGAGGTGCCGGGCAGCTTCTCGAATGCCCAGCGCGGGATCTTGGTGACCACGTAGTCGATCGTGGGCTCGAACGACGCGGGTGTCATCCGGGTGATGTCGTTCGGGATCTCGTCGAGCGTGTAGCCGACGGCGAGCTTGGCGGCGATCTTCGCGATCGGGAAGCCGGTGGCCTTCGAGGCGAGGGCGGACGACCGCGACACTCGCGGGTTCATCTCGATGACGACCATCTCGCCGTCCGCCGGGTTGAGCGCGAACTGCACGTTCGACCCGCCGGTCTCCACGCCGACACGCCGGATGCATGCGAACGCGGCGTCGCGCATGGCCTGGTACTCGACGTCCGAGAGGGTCTGGGCGGGGGCCACCGTGATCGAGTCACCGGTGTGGACGCCCATCGGGTCGAAGTTCTCGATCGAGCAGATGATCACGCAGTTGTCCTTGCGGTCGCGCATCACCTCCAGCTCGTACTCCTTCCACCCCACGATGGAGGTCTCGATGAGGATCTCGCTGATGGGGCTGGCGTCGAGGCCGTTCTGGGCCACCGCACGGAACTCGTCCATCGTGTTCGCGATCCCGGTGCCCCGCCCGCCGAGGATGTAGGCCGGGCGGATGATGACGGGCAGGCCGATCTCCGCGAGCACACGGTCGGCCTCCTCCATGTTGTGCGCGATCCCGCTGCGCGGCACGCGGAGGCCGATCTCGATCATCGCCTGCTTGAACTTGTCGCGGTCCTCGGCCGTGGCGATCGCCTCGGCGTTCGCGCCGATGAGCTCCGGCGTGCCGGGGACGCCGACCAGTCCCTGGCCGTGGAGCGCCATCGCGAGGTTGAGCCCCGTCTGGCCGCCGAGCGTCGGCAGCACGGCGTCCGGCTTCTCCCTCTCGATGATGCGGGCGAGTATCTCGGGCGTCAGCGGCTCGATGTAGGTGCGGTCGGCGAAGTCGGGGTCGGTCATGATCGTGGCCGGGTTCGAGTTGGCCAGGACGACCCTGTACCCCTCGGACTTCAGGACGCGGCATGCCTGGGTGCCCGAGTAGTCGAACTCGCACGCCTGGCCGATCACGATCGGGCCCGACCCGATGATGAGGATGTTCTCGAGGTCGTTGCGGCGCGGCATCAGCGGTTCTCCATGAGGTCTGCGAACTGGGCGAAGAGGTAGCGGCTGTCGTGCGGGCCGGGGCCCGCCTCCGGGTGGTACTGCACACTGAACGCGCGGTGGCCGGTGATGCGCATCCCCTCGTTCGTGTTGTCGTTGAGGTTGACGTGCGTGATGTCGGCCACCCCGGACAGCGAGTCCGGGTCGACGCAGAAGTTGTGGTTCTGGCTGGTGATCTCGACGCTCCCGGTGGCGATGTTCCTCACCGGGTGGTTGCCGCCGTGGTGACCGAACGGGAGCTTGAAGGTGTGCCCGCCGAAGGCCCGCGACAGCAGCTGGTGCCCGAGGCAGATGCCGAACGTCGGGACCCCCGCCTCGACGATGCTGCGGATGGCGGTGGTCGCCCCGGCGACCATGCCGGGGTCACCCGGGCCGTTGGAGAGGAAGACTCCGTCCGGCGACATGGCGAGCACCTCCTCGGCCGGGGTGGAGGCCGGCACGACTGTCACGCTGGCGATGCCGGAGAGGCAGCGCAGGATCGTGGTCTTGATCCCGAAGTCGTACGCGACCACGGAGAACCTGCCGCCGTCGACGGTGTACGGCGCGGGCGTGGTGACCTCGGCGACCAGGTCGACGCCGGACGTGCCCCTGTCGGCACGTGCAGCCGCCAGCAGCGTGCCCTCGTCGGCCGTGCCGAAGGCGCCGCGCAGCGATCCTGCGTCGCGCAGGATCCGAGTGAGGCGCCGCGTGTCCAGCCCGGCGATTCCCGGCAGACGGTTGGCGGACAGCATGCCGTCCAGGTCCTCGGTGGCGCGCCAGTTGCTGTGCCTGCGCGCGAGCTCGCGCACGATCACGCCGCGGGCGAACGTGCCGCGGGACTCGTTGTCGGCACCGGTCGTGCCGTAGTTGCCGATGTGGCTGTTCGTGAAGGTGATGATCTGGCCGGCGTACGACGGGTCCGTGATGACCTCCTGGTAGCCGGTCATCACAGTGTTGAAGACGACCTCGCCGGCGGCGACGCCGTCCGCGGGGACGTGCCCGATCGCCTCGCCCTCGAAGACGGAACCGTCCTCGAGCACGAGCTGTGCCTCCGTGATGGGCGTCGTCATGCCAGTGCCTTTCCGTCTCTCACGACCGTGCGGCCGTGGCGAATCGTGTGTACGTTCCTGCCGCGCAGTTCCATCCCGTGGTACGGGGTGTTCGTGCTGCGGCTGGCGAGTGCATCCCGCGACACGGTCCACACCTCCGCCGCGTTCCAGACCGCGATGTTCGCCGGCTCCCCGGGCGCGACGGGGCGGCCCTGGGTGTCCGAGATGCCGGCGATGCGCGCGGGGTTCCAGGACATCAGCTCGCACAGTCGCTGCGGGTCGGGGTTGACCGCCGTGACGAGCACGCCGAGCGCGGTCTCCAGCCCGAGCATCCCCGGGGGTGCCTGGTCGAGCGGCAGTTCCTTCGCGTGCGCGGCGTGCGGGGCGTGGTCCGTGGCGACCGCGTCGATCGTGCCGTCGGCGACCCCGGCCTTCAGTGCGGCGATGTCCTCCCGCGTGCGCAGCGGCGGGTTCACCTTGAACACCGGGTCCCAGCCCGCGAGCAGCTCGTGGTCGAGCGCGAGGTGGTGCGGGGTGACCTCGGCGGTGACGGGGAGACCGTCGGCCTTCGCCCGCCGCACCAGCTCCACGCTGCCGGCCGTGGAGAGGTGCAGGAAGTGCATCGGCGCGCCCGTGAGACGGACGAGCTCGATGTCGCGGTGGAGCATCAGCTCCTCGGCGAGGGCGGGCCAGCCCGGCACGCCCATGTGCGAGCAGCACGAGCCCTCGTGCATCACTGCCCCTTCGGTGAGCCTGGACACCTCGCAGTGCTGGGCGAGCGTGATGCCGAGGTCGCGCGCGTACTCGAGGGCACGCCGCATCAGCAGCGGGTCCTGCACGCCGTTGCCGTCGTCGGTGAAGAGACGCACCCCGGCCGCGGCGAGCGACGCGTAGGGCGCGAGTGCCGTGCCGGCGCGCCCGACGGTGATGCACCCCGCGGGGTGCACGTCGACGAGGCCGGCCCGCCTCCCCTGCTCGCGCACGAACTCCACGACCATCACGGAGTCCTGCGCGGGGTCGGTGTTCGGCATCGCAACGACCGCGGTGTACCCGCCGATCGCGGCGGCGCGGCTCCCGGTCTCGATGGTCTCGGCCTCCTCCTTGCCGGGCTCGCGCAGGTGCGTGTGGAGGTCGACGAACCCGGACGACACGTGGCAGCCCGTGGCGTCCAGCACCTCGTCGCCATCCAGACCGGGCCCGACCTCGGCGACGACGCCGTCCACGATCACCACGTCCGCGGCCACGACGGAGCCGGGGTTGACCACCGTCCCGCCCTTCACGACCAGTCTTCTTCCTGACCCCACCGTCATCCCCTCTCGTCCCGGTGCGTGCCCGCGGGCGGGCACTGCGTTCCGTCGGTTGCTGTTGCCGTTCTCATGCGTCCCCCTGGGCGAGGCCCGTGACCGCGCCGCCGAGGAGCGTGAAGAGCACCGCCATGCGCACCGCGACCCCGTTCGCCACCTGGGCGAGGATCCTCGACCCCGGCAGGGTCGACGGGTCGACCAGCATCTCCACTCCCCTGTTCATGGGACCCGGGTGCATCACCAGGGCGTGCCCCGGCAGGCGCGCGGCTCGCGCGGCGTCCAGCCCGAACCGCGCCGAGTACTCCCCGAGTTCCGGCACGAGCGCAGAATCCATCCGCTCCCGCTGCATCCGCAGCATGTAGAGCACGTCGCAGGACCCGATCACCTCGTCGATCCCGTGCGCGGTCTCGACACCCTCCGGCAGGCCGCCGGGCGGCAGCAGCGTCGACGGTGCGACGACGGTGACGCTGGCACCGAGCTTGGCGAACACGTCCATGTTGCTGCGGGCGACGCGGGAGTGCTTCACGTCGCCGACGATCGCGACCCTCCGCCCGCCCATGGTGTTGCCGTCCCCGAACGAGCGCGTGACGGTGAATGCGTCCAGCAGGGCCTGGGTGGGGTGCTGGTGCCAGCCGTCTCCCGCGTTGACGACCGAGGCGTCGGTCCACTGCGTGACCGCCTCGGGCACGCCGCTCGACTTGTGGCGCACGACGAAGGCGTCGACCCCCATCGCCGACAGGGTCTCGACCGTGTCGCGGAGGCTCTCCCCCTTGTTCACGCTCGAGGTGGAGGCGCTGAACGTCATCGTGTCGGCCGAGAGACGCTTGGCGGCCGTCTCGAAACTGAGGCGGGTGCGCGTGCTGTCCTCGAAGAAGACGCTCGCGACGGTGCGCCCCCGGAGCGCGGGGACCTTCGGCACCTGCCGCGTGTTGATCTCCGCCATGTGGTCGGCGACGTCGAGGATCCCGCCGATGGCGGCGGCATCGAGCGCCGCCGTGGTGATGAGGTGCTTCATCACGCCGTTGCCTCCATCGTGGTGGTGATGACGACGCCGTCCGGCCCGACGGTCACGTCGTCCGCCATGTGGGTCGGCACGTTCTTGCCGACGTAGTCCGGCCGGATGGGCAGCTCGCGGTGGCCGCGGTCGACGATGACGGCCAGCTGCACCGCGCGCGGGCGTCCGTGGTCGTTCAGCGCCTCGAGTGCCGCCCGCACCGTCCTGCCGGTGTACAGGACGTTGTCGACGAGCACGA
>Ga0315903_10011368_pt1 | contig 10495 bp, 6 predicted proteins | sample LakEriMetagenome_7_FD_203524 | JGI IMG/M metagenome (GOLD analysis project Ga0315903, IMG submission 203524) | Freshwater fungal communities from buoy surface, Lake Erie, Ohio, United States - Buoy 2 MA119 | ecosystem: Environmental > Aquatic > Freshwater > Lake | place: USA: Lake Erie, Ohio... | reverse complement strand
CGCCTTCTTCAACAGGGAGGTCAGTTTACGACACAATTCCTGCTTGTCGATCGGCTTGGAGCGTTGGGGGGCTACCATGGCTGTCCTGGATCGCAAATCTTGTCCTCAGCGCGGAACCGCAGACGGTTCCGCACCGGGATCGTCCTGATGGTCCGCCGCTGTCCCGCCCGACGGGGCGGCCCACACCTCCGGGGTCTCACCCGTCTCCCCGGAAAACCTTTGCTCGGGCATCGGTGGCTCGGGCATCGGTGGCTCGGTCTCGTTCCCAGCCAGGGCCGAGAGATCCCGTTCTTCGGGATTTGCCGCGACATCCGCTGCGTCGGCGGCTCCCTCCGCAGTCGATGCCGCCGTTTGTGCCATCGCCTCCCGCAGCACCGCTGAAGTCTCGGCGGCCAGCTTCGCTCCGGGATCCAGAACGAACTGCAGCACCGGGGTGTACCGCAGGTCCAACTGCACGGCGATCTGGTGCTGGATGAAACCCCGGGCCGATTCCAACCCGTGCATCGCCAGCACCGCGTGCCGGGGTTCGCCCCGGACCGAGATGAACACCTTCACACTCTTGAGGTCGGGAGCCGCATCGGCCCACAACACCGTCACATTCTTCACCCGGGGGTCCTTCAGGCCGAACAGGATCGTGGTGGCAACCACCTCGCGCACGGCCTCAGCCACCTTGGCGGTTCGCCGGCTCATGCGATCCTCCCAGCATGGGTGGCACCCATCCACATCGGAAGGCTCTGGGGAAAATCACGGACAGGGATGTTCTCTGGCAGGCCGCTCACAGTGTGCGTTTGACCTCCTCGATCTTGATCGCCTCGAACATGTCGCCTTCCTTGACATCGTCGAAACCGTCCAGGCGGATCCCGCACTCCATCCCCTCACGCACTTCCTTCGCGTCGTCCTTGCCGCGCTTCAGGGAGGCCATCTTGTACTCGCTCAACACCCGTTGATCCCGGATGATCCGGATCAGGCTGTTGCGCTCGATCGTGCCGTTGAGCACGCGGCAACCCGCCACGCGTCCGAACCGGCTGATGTCGAAGGTCTGCAGCACCAGGGCCCGGCCCATTCGCGACTGCACCACCTCGGGCTTGAGCAGCCCTTCCATCGCCTTCTTGATGTCGTCCGTGACCTCATAAATGATGTTGTACTGCCGGATCTCGACCCCTTCGCGCTCGGCGAGGGCCTCGGCCCGATCTTCGGCCACCACGTGGAAGGCGACGATGATCGCCCCCGACGCGGCCGCCAGATAGACATCGCTCTCGTTCACACCCCCCACCCCGTCGTGCAGGATCACGACCCGCACCTCGGGATGCTGGAACTTCAGCACTTCGCCCCGCAGGGCCTCCAGCGAGCCGGGGGTATCGGCCTTCATGATGACGGGCAGATCCTGGACCTCGCCCTTTTCGGCCTGGCTCAGAATTTCCTGCAGCGTCCGCACCCGGCCCTTCTTGGCCAGTTGGGCTTCGCGGCCCCGCTGCCGCCGCACCTCGGCGATCTCACGGGCCTCGTCAATCTCCGAGAGGACGTAGAACCGGTCACCCGCGGCGGGCACTTCATCGAGCCCCGATACCTTCACAGGGACCGACGGGCCGGCTTCCTCGACCTCGCGGCCGTGATCGTCGTACATCGCGCGGATCCGGCCATACGAGGTGCCGCACAGCACCACATCCCCCTTGCGGAGGGTCCCGTCCTGCACGATCAGCCAGACGAGGGCCCCGCGCCCTTCGTCTCGGAACGCCTCCAGACAGATTCCGTTGGCGCTCTTCTCGGGATTGCCGGTCAGCTCGCCCAGTTCGGCCACCGTCTGCAGTGTCTCCAGCAGGTCGTCGATCCCCTGGCCAGTCTGGCCCGAGGTCCGTACGACTTCGGTGTCGCCACCCCATTCGGCGGCCAGCAGGTTCTGCGTCGCCAGTTCCTGCAGCACCCGCTGCTCGTTCCGCTCGGGAAGGTCGATCTTGTTCATCGCCACCACAATTGGCACGCCGGCCGCGCGGGCGTGATTCAACGCCTCGACCGTCTGCGGCATCACTCCGTCGTTCGCCGCCACCACCAGTACGGCGATGTCGGTCACATTCGCCCCGCGGGCCCGCATCTCGGCGAATGCCGCGTGACCCGGCGTATCGAGAAACGTGATCTTCCGTCCGTTGTGCTCGACCTGGTACGCCGCAATGTGTTGCGTGATCCCGCCGAATTCCCCAGCCGCCACATTGGCCGAACGGATCTTGTCGAGCAGAGTCGTTTTCCCGTGGTCGACGTGTCCCAGGATGGTGACGATCGCCGGGCGGGTGATCCGGTCGCCCGGATCCCCTTCAGCGGAGGCCACCTCTTCCAGGTGCTCTTCGACATCCTTCTCGCGTTCGATGTGCAGATCGACACCGCATTCCATCGCCAACTCGAGCGCCTGCTCCTCCTCGAGGTACGAGTTGATCGTGACCATCTGGCCCTTTTTCATCATCAGGCCAATGAGTTCATTGGCCCGACGGCCCATGGCTTCCGACAGGCCGCGGACGGTGATGGGGAATTCGATCTCAGCCTCGCTTTTCTGCTCCACCTTCTGGCCGCGACGCAGTTGCCGGGGGCGATGCGCTCGGAGCCGGGATCCCTCTTCCTCGTCTTCCCGCAGGCGACCGGTACCACGCTTGCCAACGCGCGCCTTCCGGTCGGCAACCACTCCGGGCGTGCCGCCCACCATGGGCCGCACGGGACCCCGGCCGACCCCCTTCTTGCTTTCCTCCGAAAAGTCTTCCGGAGTGTCGTCGACCTTCCGCTTCTTGTCCTGGTTGTGCTGCTTGATGTGCTCATGCAGCGGCGTCCGCTCCAGCATGTCCCGCGAAATGCGCATCTCGGGCTTCTGGGCCGGGCCACCACTGGCGGCCGGTGTGGTGGCTGCCTGCGACGCCTTCGGAGACGGAGGAGGGGCCGCCAGCTTCGGCAGCGTGGGCATCGGCCTCGACTTCGGCTTTTTCGAATCGCGCTGCAACCCCGAAACGGCTCCAATGGCCGTCATCTCACGGGTCCGCGAAGTCCCCGAGGCACCGATATAATCTTCCCGACGCAGAGGGGCCAGGGGCGCTTTGCCCGGAGCCGGCGTGGGAGGCGTGTCGACAGGGGTTGACGTCGACGTGTCCGAGGCTTCCCCATCCGCCTCCACCTCCGGCAGAATCTCTTCCACCGGCTCGCTGGCGGTCACCGGAGCAGCGCTGACCTCCTCCACAATTGGTTCCGCCTCCGGAGGTGGGACCACAGGCTCGGTCGCCTCGGCTGCGACCTTCTTGGGGCGGGTGATTGCGGGGGGACGATTGGACCGCAACACGGGGGGCTTGCCCGTCGCCGCGGGCTTCGACGGCCTCACGGGAACATCGAGCGGAGCCACCGGCGATTCCGCAGCCCGGGGGGCTACTGGCTCGGCCGCAGGTCGGGGGGAATCCGCCCGTTCCGGCACTCCACGCCCGGGAGTTCCCTTCTCGGGAGCCGTACGTTCCGCAGGAACTTTTTCGGGGGCCGGTTCACGCTGCGGCCGCAAGGGAGACACGGGGCGGGGCGGGGGCTCGCCCCCGCGGACTGGCTGCGGAACGGGGGGGGCCGACAGTTCGGGAACAGTGGTCTCAATCGGTCCGCTGACGGCGGGCGGGGTGACCACCTCCGGAGCGGAAAGCTCTTCCTCCTCCGGCGTCGCAGCCGGGCGGTTGGGAGCGGCCACCGGACGGATCGTCGGAACCTTCCCGCCAACCATCCGCGGGGCATCGCGCGAGGGAGTCGCCGCAGCGGAGGCTTTCGGGGCTTCTCCCGATTCCCGGCCTTGGCTCTTGATGAACTCCAGCACCCGGTCGCGCTGCTCTTCCGAGATGCTCGACAGGGGCGAGTCCTTCAGGTCGATGCCCAGCTTCTGACACCACCCGATCAGGACTTTGCTGTCCATCTCGAGTTCTTTGGCAAGCGAAAAAATCCGAATCTTCAACAGCCTGTCTCCCAGGGGGCCTCAAGACCCCGCGGTTCGTAAACCGTCAGGGCCACCTCAATCCACGGCATCGCGTTGCCTGGCTGGGCGTTGCAAGGCTCGTCACTGCAACGCACAAGGACAATGTCCCCAGTGCGAATCTACAGCGATGAACCATCGCCGCTGAACATTGGCCACCGTGTACTGCACCACAGAACCGTGAACTGCACCACAGAACCGTGCACTGCACCACAGAGTCGAATGATCAACCGGCAATCTTCACCCAGCACACCCGAGACCCACGGCCTCGTGCGGGACGAACGGAAGGCCGGATGACTGACATCCCTCGCTTTCGTTCGCCACTTCCCATCATTCGCCCCGAATGTCGCGTGGTCGAGATGAAATTCGTCCCCGCATGGGGCCGACAGCTTTCCACTGCTCGATGCGAATCTCTCGGCGAGTCTCTCGTTGCGTTTTCTTCCCAAATGCCCAAGCCAGTCCCGCTCTGCCGTCGGGATCGATCCCGCAAGCTGCTGGATCTGTCTTCGATCCGCGACTTGAGATCATCCATCAAGCATCCGGAGTGATCCGGCAGCAGGGTGTCTCGACTTTTGGTCCGGAGGGCCTTCTGGGCCAAGCCCCCGCAGGGTCTGTTGCTGAAAGCCCACAGGGCCTTCCCCCATCCTGTTCTCAGTGACTGCTGTTAGTGACTGGCCGCCGCCCCCCCCTCATTCGAACTCTCCTCCACAGTGGTTGTGTCTGGTCCAGCGGCGGGTACCACCGCCTCTTCTGCCTCGGGAGCGGGTGTGGATTCCAGGTCCTCCACAGGAGGCTCCTCGATCACGGCTGTCTTTCCTCCGGGCGTCCGCGCGGGGGACCGGGGAGGAAGCGTACCCGCGGCTTTCTGGGCGGCCTGCTCCGCCTCGAGCCGCTCAGCTTCCTGTTCGGCGTATTCGACCACCCCCATGCATTCGTCTTCGCTCAACCCCGAGAGTTCCGCCAGTTGGTCGAGCTCGATGACCGACAGGTCGTCGAAGGTGAAAAAGCCCTGTTCGATGAGGTTCTCGGCCATCTCGGGGGGTGCCCCCGGAATCGAGCTGAAGGCCTCGAGAGATTTGTCGAGCTTTTCGTTCAGCTCTTCGCGGGTCATGATGTCGATGTCCCAGCCGACCAACTTCGACGCCAGCCGCACATTCTGGCCCCGCTTGCCAATCGCCAGAGACAGCTGGTCATCCTTCACCAGGACAATCACCCGGCCCAGCATCGGGCAGAGAATGACCTCTTCCACTTCAGCCGGCTGGAGGGCGTTGGGAACCAGCACCTGCAGCGAATCGTTCCAGCGGACAATGTCAATCCGCTCGCCCGCCAATTCCTCGACGATATTCTTGATGCGCGAACCCCGGACCCCTACGCAGGCACCGACCGCGTCAATTTTCTGATCGAGGCAAGAGACGGCCACTTTGGACCGATAGCCCGCCTCGCGCGCCAGCGAACGGATCTCAATCACCTGCTCACTGATCTCGGGAATCTCAATTTCAAACAGACGACGCACCAGGTCGGGATGCACGCGAGACAGCACGATCCGCACCCGGGCACCCGCTTTGCGCACTTCCAAAACAACGGCCCGCACCCGCTCACCCACCCGGAACGATTCCCCGGGAATTTGCTCACTCTTGGGGAGAATCCCCTCGACCTTCCCCAGGTTCACCGCCGCGGTCGAACCCTCGAACCGGGTGATCGTGCCATTGACCAGCGAACCCCGCATTGACAGGTATTCGTCAAACAGGGCATCACGTTCCGCTTCGCGGATCTTCTGGATCATCACCTGCTTGGCGCTTTGGGCCGAGATCCGCCCCAAGATCTCTCCCAACTGCTCCGAATCAATCGGAGCCCCCTCTTTGATCACCGTCGTGTGACCTGTGATCCGGTCGATTTTTGACTCGAGGGGGATCTCTTCGCCGTAATGCTTGCGCGCCGCCGACAAGATTGCCTGTTCGAGTACTTCGAACACAATCTCTTTGTCGATGTTCTTGTCGCGATGGATCGCGTCGACCGTCCGCAGCACTTCGGCGTCGTTCATGATCTTCTTCAGTCCTTCGTCCGCTCCGCCAACAAAAAAGGCGGGAGTCGAGCTCCCACAGGCAACTCGCCGACTCTCCGCCAGAGACCGCCACGCCAACACGGACAGAATCCAGTCCATGTGGTGGACCGGCACTATCCCCCCTGTCGCAGGCGACCAGAATTGGGCGGCCCGAAGGCCGTTCCATCTCGACTACATACGGTCGTCCTCGGTGTGCCAGCTCGCTTCCGAGCGAAGCCTGACGTGTCTTGGCAACGTTCTCTGTGCAGAGAATTCTGTGTAGAGACTTCTGCGTTCAGAATTCTCTGGTTGAAGAGCCTTCTTGGTGAAACGAACTGAAGATTTACAACCTTGGTTCACACACGTCGACCAAAGACGTCAAAATTCATCGCCGGTTGGCCGAGCCCGCTGCTCGCCCAACTCACCTCGAATCTCTCGTAATAAAGCTACAGGTGGACGATCCAACTGTCAAGTTGCGCGGGGAAATTCCAGCCGGCACAGCCGATCTGTTCACCAGCGGACGGTTCTGTCCCGGGTTTTCCCAGCCTGTGGTGGGGATTCCAACCCCCTCATCGGTCGGCTGGATGGTCGCTGGACCACCCTCACCACCTGTGCGGGCGTCAAGCCTCCGCAGCCCTCCCCCGCAGAGACCAACCCGCCCCCGGCGGCTCAGGTCAGGCCCGCAATAGGGTCTCCGTAATAAATGTGGTTCGGTCGCCCGGTTTCGTCGAACCAGGCGGTTGTCTCCGGCAGTCCCAGGGCACTGTAAATGGTGGCCGCCATGTTCTCGGGACGCTGCGGATGCGCCGCCGGGTACGCCCCCAGCTTGTCGGTCGAACCAACCACCGTCCCCCCTCGCACCCCACCCCCCGCGAAAAACACTGACTGGACCGCTCCCCAGTGGTCCCGCCCCGGCAACTTGTAGTGCTGGGGCAGGTGCGAAATCTTCGGGGTCCGGCCAAACTCACCCGCCATCACAATCAGGGTCGAGTCCAGCAGCCCACTGTCGTACAGGTCGTCCAGCAGGGCCGAGAGCGCCTTGTCGGTCGGTGGAAACAGCATCTCTTTGAGGTGGGGGAACATTTCCCCGTGCGTGTCCCAGGTCTCGTTGTTCCCCAGGTTCACCTGCACCAGATTGACCCCCGCCTCCACCAGGCGGCGGGCCATCAGCAACGACCAGCCAAATGAATTCTTCCCGTACCGCTCCTGTTGTTCAGCGGTGGCCTGGGTGACATCAATCGCCTGCCGGATCCGCTGGTCGGTCAGTAGCGAAATCGCCCCCTGGCGGTAGCGATCGAACGATTCAATCTGGGCCTGCCGCTCGAGGTCAGCCCGCTGCCGGTCGATCTGCCCCAGCAAGGCCAGACGGTCGCTCAGCCGGCGCTCTCCAAATCCCTCCGGCAACGACAGGCTCGGCGCCTGAAACGCCGTCCGCCGGGGCATGTTCGGCCGATCCTGGTGATCAAATTCATACTCGGGGTACGCTCCATACCCCAGCGAGTTGTAAGGAGAACTTTCGATGAACCAGGGATCGCGGCGGGCCCCCATCAAACCGGCAAACTGTCCTGGAATGACCCGTTTCGAGTAGTGCACCAGCTTCTCGGGTAGCACCACGGCGGGGGGCAGGTTGTTGCGGGGCTGCGTGACACCCCCCGCGATGGCGGCGATGGCCGGCCAGTCGGTGGGCATCGGCACCGACGAATTAAAGCCGGGGGGCAGCATCGTCCGCCCGGTCAGCATGATGTGATGCCCGGCCGAGTGGTCGTTGCTGGGGTGGGCCAACGACCGGCACAAACCCCAGAGGTGGCTTCGCTGGGCCAAGAGCGGCAGATGTTCGCAGATCTGCAGCCCGGGCGTGTTGGTGTCGATGGGGCGGAATTCCCCCCGCACCTCCGCCGGGGCCTCGGGCTTCATGTCGAAGCTGTCGTGCTGACCCAGCCCACCCGACAGAAAGATGTAGATCACCGAACGGGCCCGGGCCGGAGTCCCGCCGGCCACTTCGGCCGCCCGCGCTTCCCGCAGAGCCTGCAGGTGATTGGTCCCCAGCCCCAGCAGTCCCACCGCACCGGCCTGCACGGCAGAACGCCGGGACAACCGGGGGTGACCGCAGGCCATCGCAGATCGGGGCACAGACATCGCTCAACCTTCCACCAGGGTCCGCCGGAAACCGTCCTCGTCCGTGACACATCCACAAATCATAAACCCCGCTTGATCCATCGGCAATTCCAGCCCACTGGACCGAGAGAAGTTCTGCCGCGTGTTCCCATCCCCCCATGGGCGGCTGGCTGCATTCCGCCTGGCCCTCTGTCGAGGGGCTGCCCAGATCGGCGGCCGAGCCCAGTCCCTGGGCGGAACTCAGCAGAGCTCGGGCAAGTCGCCCCGAGACCGGCGACTGAAATGGCAGTTGGCAATCCCCGCCCGGTCGGGAATTCCCCCCGGGAGAGGAGAGTCGGGACAGATCGGGCAAGTCGTCGGGGTCGCTGAACCAGTGACGAAACACGGCATCGATGGAGGGATGGTCCGGAAAGTCGATCTTGGCCTGAATGATTTTCAACACCAAAAGTCACATCTGTCGGATCTCTGATTCATCCAGCATCAAAATGTCAATGACGTCACTCCCCCTGGGAGTGTCACTCACAACTCGACCATCGGCGTCGATTCGGAGATGCGCACCGTATCCAGCCTCATTGGGATTCATCAGGCCGGTGACATCCTGCTTGAGGGAATTGCCGCACAAACATGAATCCACCAGGTTTTCATAGGACCGTCCTTGCGGCGACATCTGGACTCTGGAAACAAAGTGATCTACTGAGAAAGTGATCTACCGAGAAGGAGTCAGCCCCCTTGGGATACCGCCGTTCCCGAGAAAGGCAAGAAACACATCGACAACAAGTCTCATCCCGCGGAAACGGCTTGCACCTGGCTTGACTGGAATCGCGAGCCGGACCGTGAACGCGAACCGGCGAAACCGACAACGATCTCAAACGGTCGAGGCCAATCCATCACGTTGGATCGTAGATCTGGTCCAGTTTCTGCGAGACTTCTTTGAGTGCCGGCGGGCAGGGAAAAGCCTCGCCAATCGCCCGGTCAGCAGACTGATCCAGCGCGGTCAGCTCCCGCATCTCAACTTCCGGGAGTCCTTCGCGATTCTTACGAAAATCAACTCGAAACAGCGCTGATTCAGAGCCGCCCACTCGGGAGTTCCCACCCGGATGACCACCGCCGCGGGATCAACAGGATTCATCAACATCTCTCTTGCCAAGAGTTCCCAGCCGACACCCCATTCCCTGGCGCATTGCGCGCGCTCACCCACAAGACGAATCGTCCGAACGTCCCCCAGGCCGTCTCAAGAACTTTCTGAGAGACCGGTGTGCGAAAGAGCGTGCCGTTGGTGCCCCGCCGGGCCCGGCTCCGTCATGGATTGGCGGCGAGGAGTGCGGTTTGCTGTTTGACGCACAGAAACCGTGAGGGGGGTCGTGTCGAACTCTTCCCCGATCCGGGAGAATTCAACCCCGCGCACGGCGACGACCACCGACAGCCGGCAGGCTCAAGAAGTCGAACGCCAGACAGCCCGCAGCGACCTCACTCAAACCGCAACGCCGTGATGGGGTCCAGCCGCGACGCTTTCCAGGCGGGGTAGAACCCAAACACCAGTCCCACCGTCAGCGAGACGAAGACCGAGGCGATCATCGCCCCGGGGGCCAGTTCGGTCGGCCACTCCAGCAACTCGCGTACGAGAATCGAACTTCCCCGCCCCAGGGCGATGCCCAGCGCGCCCCCCGCGAGGCAGAGCACCACCGCCTCCACGAGAAACTGATCGAGAATATCTCCCCCGCGGGCCCCAATCGCCATCCGCAGTCCAATCTCCCGCGTCCGCTCGGTCACCGAGACCAGCATGATGTTCATGATCCCCACGCCCCCCACGATCAGCGAGATCAGGGCTACCCACATCAACAACGTCCCCATGGTTTCCGTCGTGGCGGTCAGCGCCTTGTTCGCCTCGGCCATGTCGCGGATGTTGAAGTCGTCAGGCTGGTTCCGCCGCAACCGGTGCTGCTCGCGGATCACCCCCTTGATCTGCGCGATCGCATCGGGCACCTCCGCCGCGCTCGATACTTTCACCAGGATCTGGTCAATATTGGTGAATCGGACCGGCTGCGGAGTGTTGGCCTGCTGGGTGATCGAGGGGACCGGATACAGCGGGCTCGCCCCCGGATACAGCCGGTTCAGGGTATTCACCTTCTGCAGACTGTCGGCCCCCGCCGGCGCGCTCTGGTTGACGGTGGTGGCCGAGGTGGCCGCGACCCGGGATTTGATCGCCGTCCACGGCGCCAGCACGATGTCATCCTGATCGACCCCCGTCATGTTGGCTCCCTTGCGGCGCAGCACTCCAATCACCCGGAACGCCACGTTCTGGATGCGCAGTTCTTCGCCAATGGGCGATTCCCCCCGGAACAACTCGCGGACGATGGTCTGCCCCA
>Ga0315903_10011364_pt1 | contig 10498 bp, 11 predicted proteins | sample LakEriMetagenome_7_FD_203524 | JGI IMG/M metagenome (GOLD analysis project Ga0315903, IMG submission 203524) | Freshwater fungal communities from buoy surface, Lake Erie, Ohio, United States - Buoy 2 MA119 | ecosystem: Environmental > Aquatic > Freshwater > Lake | place: USA: Lake Erie, Ohio... | reverse complement strand
CACCAAATAACTTAATAAATAACTCACTAGCCCCATTAATTATTGGTGGAATAGCAACAAAGCCGGGGATACCATTAACAAATCCACCTACTCGAACTATCTTTTCAATTTGATCGATATCTGCAACCAATGCAATGGCAGCAAGTGCATTTAATGCACAAAGTTGGGCCATATCCTTTGCTTCCTCAGGTGTTACCTCTTTACCTACCTTGCCCTCTTTAACAATCTTGCCATCCAATAATGGCAGCTGCCCAGCAACAAAAACTAGCTTGCCAGTTTTAACCGCTGGCACATATGCTGCAACTGGAAGAGCAGCAACTGGAAGTTGTAAGCCAAGGGATTCTATCTTTTCTTTTATTCTCATTTGATCTCTCGCTTCATATAAGCAACTAATTGCTCACCACTTCCGGGTGCTGGAATTACTTGAACTAACTCCCAACCATCACTTCCCCAGGTATCTAATATCTGCTTTGTGGCATGGGTTAGTAAGGGCACTGTTGCATACTCATACTTCATATTTTTATCTTCCCTCTGTTAGTTAATTACCACTTAGATTTACCTTTTAAATCTATTAAGCCAGAGCTGCTTTAACCAATGCCGATACTAAACCGCCATCTGCTTTACCGGCAATCTTTGGCTGTAGCTGCTTCATTACTAATCCCATTCCAGATGGGCCAGCTGCTCCAGTGGATTCAATCGCCTCTTGGATTAATTTCTTAATCTCATCCTCACTTAATTGCTTAGGAAGATACTGCGCAATTACGGCAGCCTCTGCCTTTTCCTTATTTGCTAAATCATCACGTTTTGCTTGGGCGTAAGCCTCAACTGCCTCTCTGCGTTTTTTAGCTTCACGCGATAAGACGGTAATAATCTCAGCATCACTTAATACCTTTGCAGCTTTACCTGCTACCTCTTCATTGGTAATTGCAGCTAGCAACATTCGAATAGTTCCGCTTTGAAGCTCATCCCGGCTACGAATAGCCTGGGTTAGATCTGTCTGAAGTTTTTCTTTTAGTCCCATAGCGGTATCTTCTCATGCCTATGGCATACAAAGTACGCACCAATACCCTGCCGCTACTGCCTAAGGGTGCATCTGATATTAAAATCCTTCACTTTTCAGATCTTCACCTAACCCCATCAAGGAAAGCTTTGGTTAAAGATATAAAAAGTTGGATTGATCTAAAGCCAGATTTAATTATCTCAACCGGTGATTTTCTAGCCCATAAAGAGGGCATAAAGCCAGTAATAAATGCCTTAGATAAATTATTAGATACTCCAGGCCTATTTGTATTTGGCTCCAATGATTACTACGCCCCTAGATTTAAAAATCCATTTTCATACCTGATGCCAGATCGGGGAGATCGAAAATTGGGTGAGAAGCTAAATTGGCGCCTTTTACAAAAAGAGTTAACAGATCGTGATTGGAAAGATTTAAATCACAAAAAAGTAAAGATAAAGATTAAAGGTGTAGTAATTGAAGCACGTGGTACAGATGATGCTCACTTAGAGTTAGATAATTATTTACTTGTTGAGGGTAAAAAAAGTAAGAGTGCTGATATTTCAATTGGTGTCACACACGCACCATATGAGCGAGTATTAGCGGCAATGGCGCAAGATAAATTAGATCTTATATTTGCTGGCCACACCCATGGTGGTCAGGTCAGATTGCCTTGGCCAGGAGGAAGTAAAGCACTTACGACAAATTGTGATTTAGATAATTGGCGAGCATCTGGTTTAAGTAAGGTAAATGATGAGCCTTGGTTAAATGTTTCAGCTGGTATGGGAACTAGTCCTTATGCGCCAATTAGATTTGCCTGCCCGCCTGAGGTTTCACTTATCACCTTAACAGCTTAAGTTAATTCTTAAGGTAGGCTTAAATAATGAATCTAACCTCAGTTAAATTACATCGGGTATATCTACTACTTACATTTCTACTAATACTTCCAGATACCTTTTACTGGTACACATTAAATGATTACACAAATCTACCAATTGCCTTTAACGCCATTACCTCATCCACCGGCTTAACCTGGTTACTAGTTAGCTACCTTGCGCTATTTTTTGCAATCTTTGCCCAAAACCTTGAACTTCGAGCTTTTTTAACAGTGGTAGCACTTGTTAGTCGAATCTTCTTTTTAGTTTGGATTACCGATATTTGGCGCACCAATGAGGTTAGTCTTTCAACCTTACTTAAAAATGTATTTATTAAAACTGGAGAGGCTCCTTACATAGAGGCCTTCGCAACTATTGCTCTAATTCCATTGGTTTTATCATTAGTGATTCAAAAAACAAGGGTTGCAAATCTTTTAACTGGTTTAGTTAACTTTTTAAAGGCACCTGCTAATAAAACTCACCAAATAGTTTTTTACACAATCTTTGCTGCCAGCTTTATCGGGGCAACGATCGCAATGATTATCTCCCTGCTTGATAATTACTATTTAGTTAGATCAGATCTGCCAAGTGGCTTTGCTGCTAGCCTGGTATGGCTATTTATACTTGGCGTAATTCAAATTGCTCTAAAGCTACTAATTTTAGGGCTGGCATTAATTGCAGCGCTTTGGGCTTGGATTACTTGGAAAAATGATATTAAAACTGTTCTAGGACATATGAAGGATTTTAAATTATCTGAGTATCTAACTAGAAAGGTTGCCTCCTACCTTTACACATTTTACTTTGTGAGCATTATTGGATTAGCAGCTGTTGGTATTCCTGTTTATGCAGCAAGCACTTACGGTATTAATCAAGATTACGCAGCATTTCCAATGGTTGCATTTGGTGGGGTAGTAATTACCTTCTTAATAATCTTGGCAATCCGCTTAGTATTTGAATTAGCAGTTGCTATTGTGCATATTGCTGAAAATACTAAATTACCTATTCGTAGGTAAAGTTATTTTGGTTGAGATTTAATTTTTTCTAAATCGGCATCAACCATTAATTTAGCCAATGCCTTCCAGTCAGTATTAGCTTTCCAACCTAAAACTTTTTCAGCTTTACTTGCATCTCCAATTAGGGCATCAACCTCAGTTGGTCGCACATATCTCTTATCCACTTCCACGTGATCTTTGTAGTTTAAACCGACATGCTCAAATGCGACTTGGGCAAACTCTCTTACTGTTGCACCTTTGCCGGTTGCAACTACATAATCATCTGACTTATTTTGTTGAAGCATCAACCACATTGATTCAACATACTCCTTTGCATATCCCCAGTCCCGTGTTGCTTCTAAATTTCCTAAGTAGAGTTTGTCTTTCCCACCATTAGCAATTTTTGCTACGGCTCTAGTAATTTTTCTTGTAACGAAAGTCTCACCACGTCTAGGTGACTCATGATTAAACAAAATTCCATTTGTTGCATGAACTCCGTAAGCCTCACGGTAATTAACCGTTGACCAATATGCCATTAGTTTTGCAGCAGCATATGGACTCCTTGGCCTAAAGACAGAGTTTTCATTTTGTGGAGGGGGGGTAGATCCATAAAGCTCGCTAGTACTTGCTTGGTAGTACCGACAATTTACTCCTGATGCTCTTATTGATTCTAAGAGTGCAACGGTGCCCACAGCATCTACCTGAGCTGTGTATTGCGGCAGTGTAAAAGAAACCTGAACATGAGATTGAGCACCAAGGTTATAAACTTCAGTTGGCTGAATTTGGTGAATCAAATTTGTTAAATTCACGCCATCAGTTAAATCACCATAATGTAAAAAAAGTTTTGGGTTTGGTAAATGCGGGTCTTGATATATGTGATCTATTCTTCCAGTATTGAATGAACTTGATCTTCTAATTAATCCATGAACTTCATAACCTTTTTCTAAAAGTAGCTCTGCTAAATATGAGCCATCTTGACCCGTTACACCTGTTATGAATGCACGCTTAATGCTCAATTTAACTCCCTACTTATTTTCAATGTACCACTCTACTGTTGTCCTAATTCCTTCATCTAGTGAAATTGATGGTTTCCACCCCAAATTTGATATTTTTTGAACATCCAATACCTTTTGAAGAGTTCCATCAACTTTTGCAATATCCCACTCAATGACTCCTTCAAACCCAACTGACGATGCTATTTTAGTTGCTAACTCACTAATTGTTAGATCAATACCACTTCCAATATTTATTGGACCGTTTGAATTGTATTTTTCAATGCATAAAATGATGGCTTTGGCTAAATCATCAACATGAAGGAACTCACGCCTTGGCTTTCCAGTTCCCCATAAAATTACAGATTTTAAAGACGATTTTTTAGCCTCAATAAATTTTCTTATCAAGGCAGCAAAGACATGACTATTCTCTAAATCAAAATTATCATTTGGGCCATATAAATTTGTCGGCATAACACTTATCCAAGAATGACCAAACTCTTTTCGATATGAATTAATCAACTCGATACCTGCAATTTTAGCCACTGCATAGGCAGAGTTTGTGGGTTCGAGCGCACCTGTTAATAAATATTCTTCTCTTATTGGTTGGGGACAATTTTTTGGATATACGCAACTTGAACCAAGAAAAACAAATTTTTCTACTTGAGCATTGTGAGAAGCATCCATAAGGTTGGTTTGGATCTGAATATTCTCAGATAAGAACTCGACTGGATATGAGTTGTTTGCTCCAATACCTCCAACTTTTGCTGCTGCATCAATTACGGTAGTTGGTTTAATTTCATTTAAGAATGCAAATGTTGCTTTTCTATCGAGTAAATTTAAATCTCTACTTGAAATTCCAACTACAGTTTTACCTATGCGAGTGAGTTCTCTAACAATTGCAGAGCCTGCTAATCCAGTTGCACCCGCAACTAAAATTGTCATTTGATAACCTTATAGGTAGGAATTAAAACTCAGCAGCAACTAACTCTGCGATCTGGGCAGTATTTAATGCTGCCCCTTTGCGCAAATTATCACCGCAGACAAATAGCTCTAGCGCATTTGGATCATCTAAAGATTTTCTAACTCTGCCTACCCAGGTTGGATCGGTTCCAACCACATCTGCTGGGGTTGGAAACTTATAATTTTCTGGATCATCTACTAACTCAACTCCAGCGGCATCTTTAAGCACATTTTGGGCTACCTGCCTTGATACTTCTTTAATAAAGATTGCATGCACAGCAAGTGAGTGAGTAGTTAAAACTGGCACTCGAACACAGGTCGCTGAAACCTTTAGATCTTTTAATCCTAAGATCTTTCTAGATTCATTTCTTACCTTTAATTCCTCTGATGAATAACCATCTTGCTTTAATGAACCAGCCCATGGAATTACATTTAAAGCAAGGGGAGCTGGAAATGGTCCATTATCTTTAATTACATTTCGTATATCCCCTGCTACATCGCCAACAGCAGTATTTGCAACCTCATTAATTTGTTTACGTAATATATCTAAACCACTTTGACCAGCACCTGAGGCTGCTTGGTAGGAGGCAACAACTAACTCTTTTAATACATACTCTTTATGAAGTGCCCCCATTGCCACTATCATCGAAAGAGTAGTGCAATTTGGATTTGAAATAATTCCCTTTGGTCTATTTTTTACCTGCTCTGGATTTACCTCAGGAACAATCAATGGCACCTGATCATCCATCCGAAATGCACCAGAGTTATCTACAACTACGCACCCTTTACTTGCCGCAATTGGTGCCCATTCAAGTGAAACCTCATCTGGCACATCAAACATTGCAATATCAATTCCTTCAAAGGCCTGCGGGGTTAAAGCCACTACAGTTAACTCTTGTCCTCGACAAATAAGTTTTTTACCAGCACTTCTAGCTGATGCAATTAATCTAATCTCACCATAAACATCTTTACGATTAGATAAAATATCTAGCATTACTGTGCCTACAGCACCTGTGGCACCTACTACAGCAAGTGATGGTTTTTTACTCATCGACCACTACCACCATAGACAACTGCCTCAATTTGATCAGCATCTAATTCAAATGCGGTGTGAGCTGCCCTTACACCTTTATCTAAATCACTAGATCTGCAGACAATTGAGATTCTAATTTCACTAGTTGAAATCATTTCAATATTTACGCCCGCCTCTGATAAACAAGCAAAGAATGTGGCAGTTACCCCTGGATGACTTCGCATACCAGCGCCAATTAAGGATAATTTGCCGATTTGATCATCATATTGAATAGATGCAAAACCGATCTCACCTTGAATGCGCTTTAAAACGCCAGTGGCATTAGCACCTTCTGTTTTTGGCAGAGTAAATGAGATATCAGTTAACCCAGTTGCAGCTGCTGAAACATTTTGCACAATCATATCAATATTAATATCAGCATCTGCAATGGCTTGAAAAATTGCAGCAGCCACCCCAGTTCGATCTGGCACACCAACTATGGTTACCTTAGCCTCACTTTTATCATGTGCTATTCCTGCGATTATTGCTGCTTCCATTTCGCCCCTTTCTGGATGATCTTTAACCACCCAGGTTCCTTCCTTGTTGGAAAAAGATGATCTAACATGAATTGGTAGGTCATATTTGCGTGCATACTCAACACAACGAAGATGTAATACTTTGGCACCACTGGCTGCTAGCTCTAACATCTCTTCATAGGTAACAGTTGATAACTTTCTAGCAGCAGGTACAACTCTAGGATCTGCTGAAAAGATGCCATCAACATCGGTATAAATCTCACAAACATCTGCATCAAGGGCAGCAGCTAATGCAACTGCTGTGGTATCAGAGCCACCTCTACCTAAAGTTGTAATGTCATTTGTATCTTGAGATACACCTTGAAAGCCAGCAACAATTGCAATTGAACCCTCTTTAAGGGCTTCTTGAATTCTGCCGGGAGTAACATCAATTACTCGCGCCTTGCCATGAGTTGAGGTAGTAATAATTCCAGCTTGGCTGCCAGTAAAAGATCTTGCTTCATGGCCTAAATTAGAAATTGCCATTGCAAGCAGTGCCATTGAGATTCGCTCACCTGCAGTAAGCAACATATCTAACTCACGGCCATTAGGTAGTGGAGATACTTGATTAGCTAACTCAATTAATTCATCCGTTGTATCACCCATGGCGCTAACTACTACAACTACTTGATGGCCAGCTTTTTTGGTGGCAACGATTCGATTTGCCACCCGCTTCAGCCCTTCGGCATCGGCAACAGAGGAGCCGCCAAACTTTTGCACTATTAATCCCATGGCCCAATTGTGGGGCATGGGTTATTGATTTTGAGAATTATCTCAAATAATAAGACGCTGAAATATCTTATATTTTGAGATAATCTAATTATCGTAGCTTCTGCGCCCCTCAAAAGCTCTGCCCAGGGTAACCTCATCGGCGTACTCAAGATCGCCGCCAACAGGTAGGCCTGATGCCAATCTGCTCACTTTGATCCCAAGTGGCTTAATTAATCTAGTTAAGTAGGTAGCAGTTGCCTCACCTTCAAGATTTGGATCAGTTGCAATGATTACCTCAAAGATTTGAGTTTGTGCCAACCTGGTCATTAGCTCTTTTATTCTTAAGTTCTCTGGTCCAATCCCATCTATTGGTGAGATTGCACCGCCTAGAACATGGTACTTACCCTTAAACTCCCGAGTTTTTTCAATTGCTAATACATCTTTACTCTCTTCAACTACACAAATTGCTGAATCATCTCTTCTTGGATCTCGACAGATCTTGCACTGTTGTTCCTCTGAGATATTGCCGCAGATAGTACAAAACTTAACCCGCTCTTTAACAGTTTTTAAAACCTCAGCCAATCTAGTTACATCTACCCGATCTGATTGAATAATATGAAATGCAATACGCTGAGCACTCTTTGGTCCTACCCCAGGTAATCTTCCTAGCTCATCAATTAAATCTTGAATGATTCCTTCATACATAATTTATTTAACTAAAGTAATACTTTAGTTGGACTCCTTAATAACCTTTGCGCCCAATTTACTAGCTAATAGCTCAGCCCCAGACAACATATTGGCATCTGCTGGATCCTCATCATTTTGTGCCATAGTGGTGGCAGTAATTGAGGTATCAACAGTTGCAGCTATCTTTCTTCTTACTCCAGTTACCTCTTCAAAGGCATCAGATAAAATCACATCACTTTCTGATCTAATAAATGAATCCTTTGCCCCCACATTAACCATGCCAATGGTAATTACCTCATCATCTAAGGAAATTATCTGCGCACTAGTAGAAAGTAATGACCAAGTTAATCTTCTTCGTTTTTTTACATTTTCAATTACCTCAGGCCACATTCTTCGCAGAGCTGAGATCTCAATGGCACCAGATGGCTTTTGAATACTTAACTTTTCAATCTTCGTTAAATCTTGCTTTGCCTCTTCAATTTTTGGCTCAGTATTAACCACTCTTTTTTCTTCAACTTTTTCAACCGCTTTATCTGCTGGTTTAGGCACTTGAGTACCTACCTGTGCTTGGATAGGTGCAATCGGAGTTGATACTGAAAGTACTTTTTCTAGTTTTTCTACCCGCGCCAAGAACGCTGCATCATCTGATGCTGGCAATAAAATACGGCCGCAAATTAACTCCAAAATTAATCTAGGTGGAGTTGCTCCGCGCATTGCAGTTAATCCTGCCGCCAAAGTATCTGCTGCTCTTATTAATGTTGCTACCCCAATTAACTTAGCTTGGGTGCGGATTCGATCTAATTGATCCTGCGGTAAATCATTTAAAACCGAAGAGTTACTTTGATCTGATGCACCAATAATTATTAGATCACGAAATCGCTCAAGTAAATCTTGGGCAAATCTTTTTGGATCAGCACCAGATTCAACAACTTTATCTACCGTATTAAATAAGGATGCACTATCTCTTGCAGCTAGAGCATCAATTGCCTCATCTAAAAGGGCAGAGTCTGTGTAACCAAGCAGTGCTACTGCAATCTCATAGGTAACACCATCGCTACCAGCACCAGCTAGTAATTGACCCAATACAGATAGCGCATCTCTAACTGAGCCACCGGATGATCTAACAACTAATGAAATAACACCCTTTGCCACCTTAATACCCTCTTGCTCACAGATTTTTTCTAGGTGGCTACTTAATATTGCAGGTGGAACCAATCTAAATGGATAGTGATGAGTTCTAGATCTAATGGTGGCAATTAATTTATCTGGCTCAGTTGTGGCAAATATAAATAAAACATGGGCAGGTGGTTCTTCTACTACTTTAAGTAAGGCATTTGCTGCTCCAGGCCCTAATTGATGAGCCTCATCAATAATATAAATCTTGTATCTAGATGAAACTGGTGCAAAAAAAGCTTTATCCCTTAGATCTCTGGCATCATCTACTAAACCATGAGTAGCAGCATCTAATTCAATAACATCTAATGATCCAGGCCCATTTGCCACTAAATCTTTACAGGATTGGCAGGTGCCACATGGATTTGGTGTTGGACCTTTTTCACAATTTAAAGATCGAGCCATAATTCGTGCGCTAGATGTTTTACCGCAACCTCTTGGTCCACTAAATAGGTAAGCGTGGTGAATATTTCCAGACGATAAGGCATTTGAAAGTGGTGTTGTTACATGCTCTTGGCCAATAACATCGGCAAATATTGATGGGCGATACTTACGATATAACGCTAATGACATTACCGAATTCCTCTAGATGAATCGAAATTAGTCTCAAAATCTCTACGCCTCGGAGCTGATGGCGAGTCTAACCCATTTATTGGTAACTTATTAACTTTGGAAGTGGCATCAAAAAGATCAAGGTTAATAAAAGTAAACTCACAAATATTCGGTATACCTTTCATATCGACCTTGCCATAGTTATTTATATGAGAGTGAACTAATGCGAATTTAGACTTTAGCTTATCTAATGAATTTACAAACTCTTTGTCTCTGCTGTGGATATCGTGAAATTCAATCACTAGAACTTTGATTTGTCTACTAAAATTTAGGATCTGATCAACAATTTCATATTCATAGCCTTCTATATCAATTTTAAGAAATATTCTAGATTTTGAGTCTAAAACATAAACTTCAAATACCTGAGATAAACTTAACCAATTATTATTTCCTGGTTCACCTACCGCACAAATTTTTTTTCTAACATGTACATATTTTAAAAATACAAAATCTCTTAAATAACGGAATAAAACTATTGATAGATACATATAAGAATTTAAATTAGGCTTTCTCAAGAGTAAATTTTTTAATAGTTTGCTTACATTTACCGTATGATCAAAAACGATAAATCTATCTACCTGTTTGCACCTAATTAAATCTAATTCGAATTTCCAGTCATAGCCCAGACCAAAAGAGATCAAAAGATTCGCCGTTAAATCTGAAGGAATCACATATCCGCCATCATGAACAGAACCTCTACGAGCTAAATTTTCATATTTGTATGGCTGAAAATCGGTTATACTTACCACTAGTTTATTCTCTCCAAAACTATTAACTTATTTTTCACGGGATCCCCCGCACACCCACTTTAAAGATTACCTACCCTTGCTGCATTCCTGCCCTGGGGGAGTTCGGCACCTAAGTGCCGCACGGGGGATCTAACGGTAAATCATAGTAAGTACCACCGAT
>Ga0315903_10011360_pt1 | contig 10499 bp, 7 predicted proteins | sample LakEriMetagenome_7_FD_203524 | JGI IMG/M metagenome (GOLD analysis project Ga0315903, IMG submission 203524) | Freshwater fungal communities from buoy surface, Lake Erie, Ohio, United States - Buoy 2 MA119 | ecosystem: Environmental > Aquatic > Freshwater > Lake | place: USA: Lake Erie, Ohio... | reverse complement strand
CCTTGTAATACCTATCATCACGGTTCCAGTAGCAATTAACTTGTACCGTTAAAACATCTCCAATGGTGCCATTGCTTACTATTTCTTTCATCCATTTACTTGGAGGACTGTATCTGTTTTGTTTTACAACAAATACTTGCTTACTCATTTGTAGTGATCTAAATATAACAGCTTCGCATTCTGCTTTTGTTAAACCCATGGGTTTTTCAATAACCACATTGTACCCTGACTCTAATGCTCGAATGGCATAAGAACAATGGTAACCATTAGGCGTGGCAATATTCACTACATCACAAACTACTTTTGCGTCAAGGAATTCTTCCATTGAACTAAAAAACTGTGCCCCCTTAGGAAATAATTCATGATTCTTTGAATAGGGATTAATATCCACTATCGCTACCACTTCACAATTCGGAAAATCATTTGCTATTGTAGCATGCCGGCGGCCAATATGGCCGAATCCTAATATTGCGAATTTAATTTTCTTCATAAACGTTATTTAACTCTATCACCAAAACCTTTACCAAAAACTGTAGCAATAATATATTTAAAATATTTAACCATAGTAAATTGTTGAATCATTTTATAATCTGTTTCTGCTAATAATTTTGGTGTAGACATATCAATTTCCTTTATTTGTGCCAAACCTGTTATGCCTGGCCTGACTATATAAACACCTCTATTATCTCTTTCTTCTATTAATTCTATTTGATTGAAGAGATTTGGCCTTGGACCAACCAAACTCATATCCCCCAAAAAAACATTAATGAGTTGCGGCAATTCATCAAGCTTACTCTTACGTAAAAAACTCCCGAAAGGAGTAATTGCTGTTTTATTAACTAAATGCGTAGCCACAAATTGTGTTTGGGGGCGCATAGTTCTAAATTTTATTAGTGTAAATGGTTTTTTATTCTTTCCTACCCTGCTTTGAAAAAATAACGGTGAGCCAGTATCGAAAAGTCCAATGATAAACAATAACATCATTATTGGAATTAAAACTAAAATACCTAATAAGGAAAAAATAAAATCAAAAAAACGTATCATATTACTATTAGAAAATATTACCAATAACAGGCTTCGGATTCCAATTCAATTTTTGTTTGGCTAAGTCAGAAGAAAAAGTTAAATTAGAATTCATTTTTGATAATTTATATGAGTTAAACGGGAATTTAGTTATATAATCACCAATTTTAGCCAATAACTTAGCCAAATATAAAGGCATTACTTTTATGTTTTTATCAAAAACACCTGCTAGGTAACTATCAAGTTCTTTAAAACTAGGATTCTCTACATCAGTTAAATTGTAAATCCCCCCAATAACAGACGCATGGCATATTATTTCTGCTACATCACTTGCCAAAACCATAGAGCGTTTGGCTAAGCCAGAACCTATTCTAAAATAATACCCTTTTTTAATGGCATTTAACATGGCTCCAAAGTTACCTGGTGCACATGGGCCCACTACTAATGGTAAACGTAAAATGGTTAGAACAATGTTATGCTTTTTGCACCAATCAATTAAAAATAATTCTGCCCTTATTTTTGAAATAGCATAGGGAGAAGTCCCCATTAATTTAGCATCTTCTCTAATATTTTCACCTGTTTCTATCCCATAAACTGCAACGGTACTAATAAATATAAATTTTTTAGGGATTTGTCCAGATTTTTCAATTCCATGACAAAGATTTTTGGTGCCTTCAAAATTTACTTTATTAAAGACTAAAGCACTTTCTTCCTTTCTAGGAACCATATGTGCTTTACCAGCAACATGAATAACCAAATCAAACCCTGTCATGATGTTTGGCTCACATTCAGCTAAATCGCATTTTATTGAAGAATTTTCAACTCTACCCAAAGTCCAAACTTTATTAAGTTGACTAAAGGTTTGAAAAATGTAATTCCCCAAAAATCCAGAAACACCTGTAATTAATACTTCCATTAATCAAAAATTCGAATGTACTTTTCAGCAATTACTTTATAAGTATGATTAGCCATAAATCCATTTCTTCCTGCTTGGCCCATTTCATCCAACCTTTTCTTAGGCATATCCGCTGCATTTTCAATAGCATTAGCAATGGAAATAGCGTCTTCAGGATTTGCTATAAAAGCACAGCCATAAATTACAGCAGGATCTCTTTTAGCATCACCTGCAATCATTATTGGTTTTGAATGAGCCATATAATCAAAATATTTGTTAGGGCTAACTCCTAATTGATAAAGTTTAGATTTTTGCCAACAAAACAATCCTAGAGAAATTCTCTCAATGAAAAATGAAATCTGGTTTTTGGGCATTCTATCCAAAAATATTACATTAGGAAGGCCTTCGGCTTGCCTCACAATTTCACTTTTAAGGTATCCATCACCCACCAAAACAAAAACAATATCGGTTCTATTTTTCAGCAGCCTTGCGGCATCAATTAAATGACATAAAGAATTTGCAAAACCAAAGGTACCTGCATAACCTGCAATAAACTTATCTCTTGGAATTCTATTTAGTTGTATTTGTGTTTCTGACTGAATCTGCATTTGATTAAAAGAAGGTTCAGAGCCATTAGGTATATGAATAACTTTTTCTGAACTCCCAATTATTTTTGTTACATAATCAAAAGGATTTGATGGGACCGAAATAATAGTTGTGGCCTTCTTCAAACCAATTTTCTGAATTAGGCCCATTAGTAAAATTAAGGGATTATTTTTTCCCGCTTTACCTAATAGAACAGGAGTTAATGGCCAAAAGTCACGAATTTCAAAAACAAACTTTTCCAAGTTATGTTTCCATTTAAAATAAATAGCTGGAAAAATTGGAAACAATGGCATTGAAGATACTACAATTATTTCTGGCCGACCACAATCTTTAATTGGAATAAAAAAAAGTCGTATCATAAATACAAGCATACTAAAAAACCGACCAAGTGATTCGGGATTATACTTTGGTGTTTTTACCCAAACAAAATTTACTCCAGCCTCATCGCTTTGTTCAAAAGCAACCTTACCAGCTCTATTATTTTTAAACACATGCGTATAGGAACCAGAAAATATGGTTACTTTATAACCATTTTCAATAAGGTACTTTCCTATAAACAAATGCCGTTCACCCCAGCCAGAATTAGAATCTCCTGCAAATTGATTAAAAATCCAAACGACTTTTTTCTGCATATTTAATTTTTGAAACTACTCATTTATATCTACAATTTGAATCAGGCGCGGAAAATTTAACATCTATACCATAAGTTAAACATTCTTAGATTAAATCCTCTTGAATTGTAAACCTTTTCAATGACTTCCAGCATTTGAGATAGTAATTACAATTTAAACAAAAGATTAATAATTAGGCTAAAGTTTAAAGTAGGTATTTACAATTCTTTAAAATGAATCTATCACTTATAGTTTTGTCAAAATATTGAATTTAATGCACCAATTTATTAACTAAATTTAATTCTCAATAGCCCGCGAAATACATTAACTATTTTTACAAATTTTAGACTTGCAATAATATTTTTATAATTTTTATGGGTTTCTTTTAACGTGTGATATAACGGCTTTAAATTTCCCGTTTCTATTTCTGGGAATTTGATCGACTTCTGTAACTCTAAGTAAAATATCCCCTAATTGTGATTGCATTCTTCTGAATAATTCATCTTTTTCATAATCTACTAGTTTGTCAGTAGCCACAAAAACAATTTCAAATTCTTTTAAAGTATGCTGAATTATTTGACCCTCTACAATTTTTGGCATATTGATAAATATTCCATGAAATCTCACCATCTCCCTTCCGTCCATGCCAATTACCGTATCCTCAACCCTTCCTATTATCTCGTCTACAATCGGCATATGCCTACTGCAATCGCAAGTTTGGTCTAAACTCAGTTTTAACAAATCCCCAATTCTATAACGAATAAGTGGTTGGTCATAATTTAAGAAACCCGTACAAATTGCTTCGCCAATTTCCCCAGGTTGAGCATATTCTCCGTTATCTTTTATTAATTCAATTATTCCTACATCTGGACTCATGTGTAGTTTTCCAAACTCACATTCAGTTACAAGTCCGCAAGCTTCTAATCCACTATAAGTATCATATGTTTTGCACCCATATACTTCTCTGAAGGTATCTCTCATCTCTCGAGTTAATTTCTCACTTGAGGTGATAATTGCCTTTAATTTAGGAGCTCTTAAACCTTTCTCTTGAATAAACCTTGCCAAAATGAAATTACTCATAGCATATCCGGTCATATAATCAACATGATGCTTTAACATTCCATTTAGATAACCTTGAGCATTCTCGGCATTAATATGATAAGCAGAAAAATACACTTGCTTTTCAACTAAGTTATAACGGAAATATGGCCCCTTCTTTGCGTCTCCCTCTGAAATTATTCTTCTTCCTCCTATCATACCTCTAGGATTCTTAATACTTAAACCCGCCCAATTCCTTCCACGTGCTTCAAAAGCTGCACTCCATCTTTGATGCATTGCTTTTGAAAATAATATTTGTGTCGGAGTGCCAGTACTACCGCTACTTGAAAAAAACTCCCCGTTTTCCTCTTTAACACTTGAAAGTAAATTTCCTTTTCCATGTATTCGCAAATCATTCTTTTCCAAATATGGAATTTTCATCATTTCATTAAGCTCAAAATTATCGAAATCATTTAAATGAAATCCTGCATTTTTAAATGATTGCTGATAAAAGGGAACATATTGAAATGCATGAGTCAATATGTTCCTAAGTTCTTTAGTTTGAAATTCCTCCCATTGAATAGTATTAAATTTCTCCCTATCAATATATTTCACTAATTCTTCTTTAAATAAGCCTCCAAATCTTCTTTTATGCCATTTATAACCATAAATACTGATTGCTATATTTTGCACAAACAATGGCAAATTGGGGTATATTTTATCTTGAATAAATCCTGCCATTTTATTGATTAAATTAATTTTCAGATTGTTTGAATTTTGAATTTTCTAAATATTCACATTTCCAAACATAAATCATGAACAAATTAAGTAACAAATTAAAATTAAAAGTATCTCCACCTTTGGCCTTTAGAAAAATTGTTTTACAATCGAATTCTCTCAATATTGGAAATTGTTCAAATTCATTTGAATTCCATGAATTGATTATATTTAGAAATACTGAATCTTCAAACAAATAACGATTCCAAGGAATACTAAATCCCACTTTTTTAAAAGTTCTAATATAATCTGGAAGTGATAAACCAATTGAGTTTGAAAGCAAAAACTTACCCTTTTTACCCTTCACAAAATAATTTGAAGGTAAATTAGCTAATCCTTCTACAAGACGGAAATCGAGAAATGGTTCTCTGCATTCAATAGATGCACCCATAGTTGCACGGTCGTTTCTATCTAATAAGGATTGCAAATAAGTATTCTGATCAAAATACATTAATTGCCTTTCAACACTATCAGAATACAATTCTATTGCATCGGAAATAACAGACTCTCTAAACTCAAATTTATCATGACCCAAATGAAGGCCTAATTCCTTTAAGTCAGATAAAAATAGGTTTGAACTATTAAAACGAATAAGATTTTTTCTATCGTTAAATTCTGAATACCTTAATAATTTATGGATTCGTTTATCTTTAATATTTGATTTAGTAATATTAAGAGCCTTCAAAATAAAAGAATACCTGTTTATTAAGCGTGGTGCCTTATAACGCACATAGCCACCTAATATTTCATCCGCCCCTTCTCCAGATAATAATACTTTTACTTTGGTGTTTGCAAATTTTGAAATGCCAAGTATATGTGGATCATTCATATGAATTAGGGGCTCATCTAAAAACCATGTAGATTCTTTAATTAGATTTAACAATACATCTGAACCAAACCCTTTTGTGAAAAAATTAAAGCCTAATGCAGCTGATAATCTTTCTGCTAACCCAGATTCATCTTCCGCGTAATCATCCATTTTAACATTGAAGGTATTTATTCCATCAAATCCAAGTTTTTTAAGTGTAATAGCAATAGATGAACTGTCTAAACCTCCACTTAATAAAACACCAACAGGTACATCACTTACCATTCTATACTTTAAAGAACTTTCAAAAGTGTCCGCAAACCAATTAAGCGGTTTGCTTATTTTTTCAGAATCAAATGTATTAACTTTAGTCTTTAAATTCCACCATCTTTTTTTTTCCAAACCTTTTCTGGTAACATGAATGAATTCTCCTGGTAATACTTTATAGATATTATCGAAAAGTGTATTTGAACCAGCTACAAACCGAAAGGTGAAAAACTCCTCAAATGCAGATTCATTTATTCTTGCGGGAACACCAAATTTGATCAGTGATTTAACTTCTGAAGAAAAAACAAAATTGGAATTATGCTCGGCAAAATATAATGGTTTAACCCCTAACCTATCTCTGCAAATTATTAAATCCCTTTTAACAGAATCCCATAATGCAAAAGCAAACATACCATTCACAAATTCCAGGACGTCCATTCCATACAGTATTAATAAATACATTAGAACTTCTGTATCTGAATTTGATTCAATTTTCACACCTCTTGAGGTAACTAATGGCGTGAGCTCTTTGTAGTTGTAAATCTCACCATTAAAAACTATTGCAAACCTTCCATCTCGTGAAAGAAACGGCTGATGTCCTGCTTGCGACAGGTCAATAATAGATAAACGCCTATGCCCAAGTCCAATCTCTTCGTCTTCAAAATACCCTGAATCATCCGGACCACGATGCGAAATAATGTCTGTTATTTCAATTAACTTATTTTTATTAATTGATTGTCCACTAAAATTGTAAATCCCAGTTATTCCGCACATAATTCTCGATATTTTGCTATAAATAATTTCATATTCTTACAATTATCCGCTATTTTATTAATTAGTTCAAAATTAAAAGTAGAAGCCCTACCTAAATAGTCTTGTGAACCTATACTATTTAAGATTTCCCAAGAAATAGCTTTTGGGTCCAAATTTTTCAATATGGTTCCATTCTTTCTATTAACAATAAATTCATCATAAGATGGCAAATTACTCAATATTGGATAGCAACCACATGCCATCGCTTCAAACAAAGATGCTGAAACGCCTTCCGTTACAGGAATAGAAATGTAAACATCCGATTTTTGGTAATAAAAACTTAATTGCATAATATCTAGCTTACCCCGAAATTTAATTTCTTTTTCTAAATCTAATTCATTGACCAATTTTTTTAAACTGTCTTCCAACACTCCTGCTCCAACAATATTAAATATAAAAGGTATATTAAATTTTTTAAACTCATAAAATGCCCAAATTAATTTTTGATGATTATAATCCGGGGAAAGGGCCCTAGTCGTTATGAACGTGTATACATAGTTATTATCAATAGAAAATATGTCCTTCCTGTTTTTATTGTTAAAAATACTTTTATCTATACCTCTTGGCATTAATAGTATTTTATGAGAACACGGATAGACTTTCTGTAAATTTAAATTCATTTCATTACCCCAAGCATGAATCAAATGCGCTTTTCGTAGAGCTCTTTTCATAAGAATCCTCTTAAATTTGGCCATCAAACCACTTGGAGGCCAAATATCTGTTGCTCCTTGAGCGGCGATGACAATTTTTGTATTATTTACAAATGATGCTAAAAATCCATAACTTGGGATTCGATAGCCAATAACAATATCGTATTTCCCATCTTCAACAATTTTATCGATCATAAAAATCAACTCAATCCATTGAAAAACTCGCAAGACTTTACTTTTAAAATCTGAAGGAAATTGCAAAGACTTTACTCTAATTTCTATGTTACTATCAACATTTTTAATTCCCAAAATCCAATTTTCAAGATTTGGACTTGGATCAGCTAAAAATAGAATTTTCATATTCTTTATAACAAATCTTTTAATAGAGCTTTGGGATCTTATTTATAGTTTTTATTGCATCCAATAAATCAACTCCTATCGTATCGCAATACCACCTTATAGAATCATATCGTGGTTTATTTTCAATAATTGCTTTTTTCAGAGCTTCTTCACGTGTTATAATTCCCTCTAAAACTTGATTGCTTCTTAAACAATCATTTTCAGTAAACCCTGCTACCGTTGCATAAATATAATTATAAAATGCTGCTGTACCATCTCCAATCCTCCAAGATGTTACAGTATCTGGAGACAACTCCCAATTATATTCATTCACTAAAACTCTATTTACCTCGTTTTCTTCCCAAGGCACATATCTGAAAACATTACTAACGTTTAAAGATTCTAAATAATAATACTTATAAGCTTTTAAGGTATCAAGAATACTCAAATTAAGGAGCTTAGGATTTTTAAAACTTTGTGTAACAAAGAAGTTTATTAATGAAAACCTATCCTTCCAGGTTCGCTTAGCAAAATTTGGTTTTACATTCGAAAAACCCTCCTTAAAATACGTCCATTCCATTGGGCATGAACCACCTAACAAAGGCAAATTCATTTTTTTTGACAAATCCGCTGCATAATGATTAACTGCCTTATCTCCTGCCATGAAGAGACCAATAATACCCAAATGAGGTTGATGCAAGAAAGCTTGAACATTTTTGCGGATATTTTTGCGTTTATAGCTTATATCTGCAGAAACAATGATATGTTCCACACCTAATTTAGCACACATTCTTACTTGATTTCGCCTTCCTAAATCAGTCAACATCCCCCAATCATATGAATAAGCTACAGGATTTAAACCAAAGACCTTTTTTACTAGGTGTAATGCATAACAACTATCGCGACCACCACTTAGCATTACAATACAATTTACACCTTCTTTCTTTTTAATTTCTGCAAATTCTTTCTCAAATTTTTCCTTACCCCATAAAGTTTTCTTTTTACGTGTAGAATAGTGCCGGCAATAATTACATACTCCATTCTCATCGAAATCTATATGAGGATGAGTCTCTGGCAAAATACAATTTGTACATCTTCTTATTTCGGCCCACTTTTCTGGATCGTAATATAAAGCATCTTTAATCTCTTCTTCTGTTTGACTATTTATGAACGGCAGTTTGGGTTTATCTGTTGTTAGTTCAATATGTGTAAACATTATTTCAGAAAGTGGCAGCGTATTTACAACTGGTTCTCCTGATTGCATTAAGGTAAATTCTAAACTTCTTTCATCAATAATACCATAAGAAACGGGACTAAGTTGAACAATATCTAGTTCATCAAAAACAATATCAACCCTTGCTAACGCATTTTGTAAAATAAATTTTTCAGAAGCAAACACAAAAAAACCTTTACCATAAAAATAATAAAGCGAACCACAATTTGATGCTATTAAAACACTATTGTAATTATCAAATAACGCACCAAGGGAAGCAGTTCCTTCAATCTCTTCAAAAACATTTTCAATACTCCCAAATACGTCTTCCCCATGGGTATCATCTAAATTATTTTTTAATAGCCCAAGTAAAAGTTCAGTATCTATCACTTGTCTTCTATCCAAATCTTTGTGTTTATTCCACAAAGGTTCAATATTACATAAGATTCCGTTGTGAATTCCAAAACAACCATTTTTAACAATAGGTTGATTATCCAATGTCAAATAACCATTTGTCGCAATTCTTGTATGTCCCAACAAACTAAATCCTTCTGGTCGGTTATTTCCTTGGAGTTTCTGAAAAATCTTTTTATAAGCATCAGATTTGACAAACAAACTTCCTTTGCTACTTTGTCTAAATGTTGATATAGTCTTACAACTTTGATTTTTCAGAACAAGTCCCGAGGATTCCATGCCCCTGAGCTCTGAAAAAAGAAATAGTTCTTTCACCAACTTTGAAAGTTGAGCATCTGAAATACTCGTCTTGTCATTCGTAATTATTCCAAAAATTCCACACATATTATTTATTTTTCTGATTGATATATTAATACTGATAGACCTGTTAATAAAGGTGATATAAATGTTCGCATGGCTGCGTGAAAGGTAGTGTAAATCGCTAGTAACAAACAAGCTACAATGAAACATTTCCCAAAATTCGAACTCTGGTTTGAAAAACCAGAAACACCCAAGATCACCCAACCAACAAAGAAGAACAAGCCAAATAAACCTTGTTCTGCCAATAATCTACTAAATTCAGAGTGCGCTAACATTCCATTCGCTTTCTTCCTTTCATTTGGTGAATTCCCGATTCCTACGCCGGTAATGAAATTGTCTTCCCACAATTCTAAATCCCCCAAAAATATATTATATCTCCCAGTCGTTATTTCATTAATTGTTTTTTCTTTTGAACCTGCAAGTACTCCTTCAGTATTTCCTGCATATCTGTCTAATAATAAACCTGATGTTGTAGTATTTGCTACAAAAAAAGTAACGATCAAGATTGCAGAAAAAGCAACGGTCTGTAACAGCCTTTTACGGGAGCGATCCAATACATTATTTAACAAAACGAAAATAAGTATAGCTAATAAGGAACCTAACATCCCCCCCCTTGAAAAAGACATTAAACCTTGAAAAGTAATCCCAAAAAGTGTAATATAATCTATCCAACGATTTCCGCTGA
>Ga0315903_10011359_pt1 | contig 10499 bp, 8 predicted proteins | sample LakEriMetagenome_7_FD_203524 | JGI IMG/M metagenome (GOLD analysis project Ga0315903, IMG submission 203524) | Freshwater fungal communities from buoy surface, Lake Erie, Ohio, United States - Buoy 2 MA119 | ecosystem: Environmental > Aquatic > Freshwater > Lake | place: USA: Lake Erie, Ohio... | reverse complement strand
ATCAGCTCTCATTCGAAGGGATTGTTTAATCAAATCCTTCATCGTGATTAAACCCATTCCTTCAATATTTGCTGGTCTTGATTCCAAAGAAATAACATGAGGATGTTGAGGATTTAACTCTCTGGAGTCTTCAATGATTAAAATTCTTTGGTTTTCATCACAACTACTAAGTAGTGAATTAAGTAACGTAGTTTTTCCAGATCCCGTGCCTCCACTTATTACAAATGACTTATTCTCCTTAATTAATTTCTCAAAGAATTCTTTCTGTTGTTTAGTTATTGTTATTGATTCAACTAGATCTTTGAGTGAAAGAACTTCGGGTCTATGAATTCTTAGGGAAATAATTGACCCAGGATTTGAAACGGGACTTAAAATCGCATGAAGTCTTATTGTTTTACTTAATTGGGCATCAACGTAGGGTTGTGATTGATCTAGTCTTCTGCCAGTTGAAAGAGCTAATTGTTGGGCAAGGGATCTAACACTTTCTTCATTCAGAAATGAAAGTTTTGTTCTTTCTAGACCGCTTCCTTGATCAATCCAAACTTCCTTGTAACCATTAACCAAAATATCTGTAACTTGTGAGTTTTCTAACAAAACGTCAAGTATGCCAAGGGATGGATTATTTACAGATGAATTGTTGGTTAGGTGATAAAGATTCGATATAGAGATATGGACCTGGTTTCAAAGATCGTTTTTGGAAGAAGTTCTCTCATTAGAACAAAAACGGTGATTTGGTTACTAGAAGGTGTTTAAAATTGTGTATAAGTATTTAAACCCTTGAACTATCTGGGTTTTAAGCACAATTCCAAACACCTACTTGCCAACTCTGTTGGGGTGCTGGTGGAATTCTTCCTAACAAGAAGATTCACTACCTGTGGGAAAAGAGGTTCATTCAAAAATGGCTAATGATGCCTTAGAAAACCTTGCCACCGAAAATCGAATCTATGAACCAACCAAAGAATTCAGCAGTAATGCCAATGCACAAAGTTCAATGTATGAAGAAGCAAAAAAAGATCGCATCAAATTTTGGGAAAATCAAGCTCTTCGTTTAACTTGGGATAAACCTTGGACAACTGCCCTTGATTGGTCTGATGCCCCCTTTGCTAAATGGTTTGTAGGTGGCAAATTAAATATTTCCTATAACTGTGTTGATCGACATGTTGAACAGGGTCATGGTGATCAAATTGCAATTTATTTTGAAGGTGAACCTGGAGATACCAGAACTATCACCTACAAACAATTACAAGATGAAGTTTGTAAAACCACAAATGCACTTATTGAATTAGGTATTGGATTTGGTGACCGCGTAGCAATTTATTTACCAATGATTCCCGAAGCTGCTTTTGCAATGCTTGCCTGTGCGCGCATTGGTGCAATTCACTCAGTGGTATTTGGTGGATTCAGTGCTGAAGCCTTGCGTTCAAGAATTGATGATGCAAAAGCAAAGTTAGTTATTACTTCAGATGGTGGCAATAGAAAAGGTTCAGTTTTACCTTTAAAGCCAGCAGTTGATGAAGCAATTAAACAAACCCCCAGTGTGGAAAAAGTTTTAGTTGTAAAAAGAACCAACAACGAAGTCAACTGGGATAAAGATAAAAATGTTTGGTGGCATGAAATTGTTGATAAACAATCAACCACACATAAACCTGAAAGCTTTGATGCTGAAACTCCATTGTTTATTCTTTACACTTCTGGAACTACCGGAAAACCTAAAGGTATTTTGCATACAAGTGGTGGATATCTAACTCAAGCTGCTTTTACTCATTTCAATGTCTTTGATCTCAAAGCAGATAAAGATATTTACTGGTGCACAGCCGATGTTGGTTGGATAACTGGGCATTCTTATGTTGTTTATGGACCATTAGCTAATAGAGCAACTCAGTTAATGTATGAAGGAACACCTGATACTCCCCATAAGGGAAGATTCTGGGAATTAATTCAAAAATACAAAGTTTCTATTCTTTACACTGCCCCAACTGCCATTAGAACATTTATGAAATGGGGCGATGATGTTCCTGCCAAATTTGATATGTCATCTTTAAGAGTTTTAGGTTCTGTGGGAGAACCAATTAATCCTGAAGCTTGGATTTGGTATCGCGAACACATTGGTTCAAATAGAACTCCAATTGTTGATACCTGGTGGCAAACAGAAACTGGTTCCATCATGATTTCTCCACTTCCAGGTGTTTCTAAATGCAAACCAGGTTCAGCCATGACTGCTCTTCCAGGAATTAGTGCTGAAGTTATTAATGAAGAAGGAACTGCTGTTGACAATGGTCACGGTGGTTACTTAGCTTTGACTGAACCTTGGCCAAGTATGTTACGTGGAATTTGGGGAAATCCTGAAAGATTCAAAGAAACTTATTGGTCAAGATTTCCAGGAAAATATTTTGCAGGAGATGGTGCCAAATTAGATAACGATGGTTGTTTGTGGCTACTGGGTCGAGTTGATGATGTGATGAACGTTTCAGGACACAGAATTTCAACAACAGAAGTTGAAAGTGCTCTTGTTTCTAATTCAATGGTTGCCGAAGCTGCCGTAGTTGGAGCAAATGATGAATTAACTGGCCAAGCAATTGTTGCATTTGTAATTCTTCGCCAAGGATCCCTTGAAGGTCCAGAAACAGTTAGAGAATTAAGAAATCATGTGGCAAAAGAAATTGGAGCAATTGCCAAGCCTAAGAAAATTCTTATTGTTGCAGAATTACCAAAAACTCGATCTGGAAAAATTATGCGAAGACTACTTAGGGATGTGGCGGAAAACCGCTCTCTTGGGGATGTCACAACTTTGGCAGACCCAACTGTGATGAATTTAATCGGACAAGGTCTATCAACAAGTTCTGATAGCGATTAGGAATTCACCTCATTCAACATAGATTAGACATAATCGCCACTTAACTCTTTAACAGCTTCTCTGCTAAAATCTGTTTGACTTTGGTTTCTGGGTAGAGTGTGAACATGGGTGTTCCATATCTTCTTCTGAGATACTTGTAGAACTAGAAGAAACGAGAAAAATGTCAGATTCACATAAAACTTCAGTAGCCAAAATGATTTTGCAGTCCGTAGAAGATTTTGCAACCATTGTTAAAGGTGAAATCGATATTGCCAAAAAGAGTCTCGTTAATTCTGTTAAGAAAATTGGTTCTGGAATTGGGTTTATAATTACTGCATTTTTACTTATTAATGTTTCATTACTCTTTTTATTAATTGCACTTGCCTATGGTTTCATCCAATGGGGAATGCCTAGCTGGGCATCATTTTTACTAGTAGCGGCAATCATGATTGCTCTGGCCATTATTTTTGTTCTTTTTTCTTTTCGATCATTCAGAAAAGTTAGAGGTATTGGTGATGCCTCTCGTATTGGAAGCGAAACAGGCAAGTATTTAACTGAGAATATTAAAAAACCAACAAAAGATTCCGGTTGGAATTCCTTAATCTAAATAAGTTCATTTCTGAGTAAAATTAGACCTTTAAGGTGCGTATAAATAATTTTTGGTAGTTTTCGAAGCAAATAAACTTGAGTCTTCCCCTCAGACCTAACTCTATGTTCAACAGGTATTTCAATTACTTTTAAACTTTTATTAGATATCCTTGCCTGAAATTCCCACCAAAATCCAAAACTCAATTTCAAATCAACGAATGATAGGAAATCTAAATCTTTTTTATAGGCAGCAATAAATGGTGAAGACGGGTCCTTTAGATTCAACCTGAAAAGAATTCGAAAAACTAATCCGAAGCAACTTGAGTAGAACTTTCTTATAAATGAATCATTTCTAGGACTTCTTACGCCACAAACAACAATTTCTTTATCAAGTGAATTAATTAATAATTCAATTTGGACTGGGTTGTATTGTCCATCAGAATCTAAAAAGACCAAAATTTTTTCAGAACACGCTGAAATAGCTTTTTGCACACCCCGGCTGTACCCTAATCTTTCTGATTCAGGTGCTAATTCAGTAAGAATTCTCGAATTTTTTGCAAACCTTAATACTTCATTGCGGGTGTTATCTTTACTACCATCTTCTGCAATATATAACTTGAATTCGTAACCTTGAACTAGTTTTAGAGAATTTTCTATTTCCGCTAGTGTCCCATAGATACTTTGTCCCTCATTATGGGTGGGCAGAATTATTGCAACTTTAGTCTTTTCTAAATTCATCTAGCTAAAAGTTTCTTTTCAAGTTCACTAATAGTTTTAGGCTTATCATTCAAGTCTAGGTACCACTCAATTGTTCTCTTTATTCCTTCACTAAGACCAACACTGGGTTGCCAACCGAAGATTTCTTCAATCTTCGAATTATCCGATGCCCTTGAACCAACACCTGCAGGCTTATCTATTTGAAAATTCCACTCTTTGGGGTGCCACTTCAACTGAGTGTGAATTTCTGCTATGAATTCATTTACCGTGAAATGCTGATTCATCCCAACATTGAAAACATCAAATTCTAAATCTCTCTCATCAGAACCTAAGTAGAGTAATCCTTTTACGGTGTCAGAAACGTGAGTAAAGTTTCTGGTTTGATTACCTGATCCCCAAACTGGAAAAGGGTCTATCTTTAATTCACTTTTAGCTATTAAAGCAATTGCGGCATGGGATAAATTTTCCCTTTCCCCATAAGCTGTAAAAATTCTGGCAGAGCGGCCTTTAAATGATTGAGTAGCTAAAGTTTCGAGTTGGAATTCTCCCATCAATTTAGTCCAACCATAAACTCCGTCTGGGAAAGCTTTTCCTGGCTTACTCATTGAGGCTTGGGTCTCAATCAATAAATTTCTGTCTGATTCGTTTTCTTGTAAATTGATTGGATAAGCACACGCTGAAGATGCATGAACAAGGATATTTACGCCACTATTTTTTGCCATTTTCATAACATTTGTATCAATATTCAAATTATCAAGCATCTGACTTTGCTGAGTTTCAATGAAACCTCTTCCGCCATGAATGGCTGCTAAATGAAAAACGATATTTACATTCTTGAAATGTTGTTCAACTTTAGACATAAAGCGAAGATCGTGGTCTATGAAATCTATTTTTTCCTTAACCTGATTTATGTTAAGTAAAGAACCAGAAGATAAATCATCGATAACTGTAACACGGCTTCCAAATTTTATAAGCTCATCAACTAAGTGGGATCCAATAAAACTGGCTCCACCTGTAACTAGAACAGATTTATCCTGGTAATAGTTTGCTAAATCGGTGAACACACCTAAGACGATACACTACTTATTATCAGTCCCTCCTTGATACCAAAGGTAATCTTATATTTGATGAATACTTCTAGTAAATTGAGTTCGGACATTAAAGTTTATAGGTTTTATCTATTATTAATTTTTATCTACTGCTTTTATCTTTCTTGGGTCGACGCAGACATCATCCAAAGATCTATTGATGGTGGCCTTATAATTGCTAAGAAAATAAATTATCCTAACAATTCAATCATTTTAGAAACCACGGACTCTCTTTTCACTTTTTTGCACCAAGTTAGTGGAGTTCTTTTATATTTGACGGATAGTATTTATATTTCTAGTTTCATAATTCAATATTCGAGTTTGCTTATTCTAAGTTTTGGGATTATTCTCATCGGTAGATCTATAAATTTAGATCTCTTCTCCATTTCTATAGTTATATTACTTTTTACAGCTGCCATTCCTTTTGCGTTGAAAAACCTAACCAATGTATATCCATTGATATTTAGAGGTGAAGCTACTTATGGAATTTATGGTTTATCTCTAGCAATCTTAACTATCTCATTTTTTATGCAGAAAAAGTTTTTCGCTCTAGGATTTATACTTCCGATATTTGTTATCACTCAAGCAGCGTGGGCGCTGTGGACAGTGCTTGTCCTTACGTTAACAAGTTTATTGTTGAAAGATTCTAGATTTCGAGACGGCTTTAGGAAGATTGTTCGTGGTGCTTCTTTTTCTTTCCCAATTCTAACTGTCAGCTTCTTATATTTTATTGTAAATAAATCAAAATCTACTTTAGAATTTGGATCACCATTTTCGATTCAAGACTTATGGATAAGTTATATATCATTTTGGGATTATCACAGAAGTTTAGATTTTGACTATCCCTCAGTCTATTTAAATCTGTTTATTTTTATCGCTTTAATATTTGTATTGCGCTTTGGTAAGCAAACAAATAGGAGCACAATTTTCTTAACAGTTATTACAATGCTGTCTTTAGTTATTTCAACATCATTATATTTATTAAACGACTATTTTTTCGGCAATAAATTAATTCTACTAAGCTCACTTATGCCAGGTAGATTCAATAATTTACACCCAGTTTTACTGATATTTATTTTGTTGTCTTTACTAAGAACATATTTTAAAAATCAATCTAGGATTTATTACTTATTTATAACAACTCTATTTGCGTTTGTGTATTTCTATCCTAACTTTACTCCAAAAATTGATTTCCAAAGTACCTTAAATCCTAGACAAATTAACTCTAATTACAAAGCTATTTGTAGCAATTTAATGAACAGCAATTTGCCAGTTTTAACTCTCGGGGAGGCATCTAGATTTGTAACCCTTGAATGTAAATTGCCAATTCTTCTTGACACTACTCAAATTGATTTTGCGGCTTACAATCCAAATTCGCTTTTCAAACTTTCAGAAATTACCTCCGATCTTTACGGCGTTAATTTTATGAATCCTGTTGATGCGTGGACTAGTTCAGGAAGAATTATTCGTCCGTCGGGCTCACTAGATAAACGAATAGTGAAATCTACCTGGAGTTTTAGAAATCTTAATTCTTGGGAGAATTTAGCCTGCAAATATGGATTTTCCAATATTGTTACTGACTCGACTTTCGAACTTGGGCTTCCGTTAATTTACAAAGATGAGTTATTTTCAATCTATTCACTTAAACAAAATTGTAATGCGCCCAGAAGTGAGTTAGAGATTTTTTCAACTATTGATGTTGAATTTACAAAAGCTAATCTACCTTTCCAGTGGGTAACCGATTCAGGTATTAAAACCTATTTTTTTAATCCTTCAAACTATTTAAAGAAATTTGTTGTGACTTATACTTTTAGCCCAAACCCTTGTAGATTAGAAAATGATTTTGTGTTTCAAATTGACAAGAATAAACAGGAAAATTCACTTGGTGTTGAGAAAATTACAAAATCATTCAATTTATCAATTAATCCGTATTCTCAGAATTCAATCGGAATTAACCTTGTCTCAGATCCTCAACCCTGTTTTGTGACCGGTGATGATAGAAATCTTTTATTTGGGATCTCTCAAATAAACTTTAACTAGTTTTAGCACAACTTCCAGTGCCTATCTTTTCTACCTTAAATCTTTCTTGGCTTAAGAAACTTGTAATTTCATTTGGCGTTAATGCATATCCCGTATCCTCGTTTTGAGCATCTGCTGCAAAAACCATTCCTATAACTTGTCCTATTTCATTAAAGAGAGGTCCACCTGAATTTCCAGGCTTAATTTTTCCTCCAAAAACAATCACGTCTCTATTAACTTCGCCTTCGTTGTCTATGTCTTTACCAATAGATTCAAACTCAGAAGAAATTGAAACTGGGGTCGTCCGTAAACGTCCTCCATTTGGGTAGCCTGCAACAAATCCAACTTCTTTTGGAGATATGGGACCCATAAAGATTAGAGGATCACCATTGAGCCCTGGCACATAAATAAGGGCTAAATCTTTTTGTCGGTCTATTCCTGTAACTCTTCCAGCAAGCTGAATGTTTGAGTTACTCGCGGTCACGACAGGGTCTGTCACCCCTGCAATTACGTGAGCGTTTGTGATTACTCTTTCTGGGGCAACGATGAAACCTGTCCCGACCATGGCAGCAGAACAACTTTCGGCAACTCCCTCAATTTTAACAACCGAGTTTATTGATTTTTCTACCTTCAGTGGAATCTCAACATCTGATGGTGCTTCATCGGAAGTTATTCGAGACTCAACTAAACTTCGAAAAACTTCAGTTAAAGGTGATATTGAAAGGTTATTTTGCAGTTGATCACCAAGAGTCTTTATTTGACTTGGCAAGAAAAGTTCGATTTCATCTATAATTATCGAGCTATCAAATGCATTTTTAATTGTTTTATTAGGAATAACTTGGGCAGCGGTTGCTAGGGTCCAAGCTATGGTTGCAACAGTAACAATTGAGATGATAAGCCCAATTATTGAATCAATTAGTCTCAAAAAAGCAAAAGGTAATAGAACTATTCTTAAGAAACTTCCTATAATTCCAAACAGAAATAATCCAAGAGAAGCCCCAAAAATAATAAATGTCAGTCCAATTGATGGAATGAACCCAAGGGAATATTTCGAAAGTAAAGCCTGAATATTTGGGGTTGTTACTACTGCCAAACCACCACCAACAAATAACCCAATAACGCTTATGACTGTTCTTAAGATTCCTCGTCTAAAGCCAATCCAGCCAAAGACTAGAAAAGCAGCAGCAATAAAAATATCAAGAAAATTCATATGATTTAAACTTATCGGAAATCAGAATCTTTTTTAACTAATTTCATAGCTATTTCCTTGTCAGTTGGACCTTCTCCAAATGAAGGACATAAATCAGCGATGGGACATGCTCCACAAGCTGGTTTTCTCGCATGGCATCTTCTTCGACCATGCCATACAACTAATTGACTTAAATGCGTCCAATATTTTGGTGGAAATATTTCGTGCATTGCAAATTCCACTTTTACAGGATCTGTTTCATTAGTCCATCCAAATCTTCTACTAAGTCGGCCAAAGTGTGTATCAACAGTTATTCCTGGAATATCAAAAGCGTTTCCTAAAATAACGTTAGCTGTTTTTCGCCCGACACCAGGCAATGAAACTAAATCATCTAAGTTATTTGGGATTTTGCCACCAAAATCATCACAAACTTTTCGAGCCATCCCAATGATGCTGGTGGCTTTATTTTTATAGAATCCGGTTGTTTTGATTAATTCTTCTAATTCACTTTTCTTTGCACTAGCAAAATCTTCGATTTTTTTATATTTTTTAAACAAAGCCGGAGTTACCATATTGACCCTTTTATCGGTGCATTGCGCTGCCAAAATAGTTGCAACCAACAATTGCAAAGGATTCTTAAAATCAAGTTCACAATGAGCATTTGGATAAAGCTTGTTTAAACCTGTGTATATCTTTTTGGCTCGAAGCTTTAATTCAGTAGGGGACTCTTTTGCCTTTTTTGCCATAACAAGAGATTACGCGCCTACAAGGACATAAATTAGTCTGGGCGAACTAAGCGACTAGAATAAAAGAACCAGGATGAAGAGGATTAATGGAAGACGCAGTTAGAAACGCTCCCCTGTTTCTTGCTCTTGATGAAGAGGCCTCAGTTGCCTTAAGAGCTTCAATGGTTGAAATTGATTTCAATAGGGGTCAAATTGTTTTTTCTGAAGGAGAACCAGGAGATCGCCTTTATGTAATTATGGATGGAAAAATAAAGCTTGGCACCACTTCAAATGATGGTCGGGAAAGCTTGTTAGCAGTTCTTGGACCTGGTGAAATGTTTGGTGAGTTATCTTTATTTGATCCAGGTCCAAGAACTGCCACAGCTACAGCACTTACTGAAACAATTCTTTTAGGACTAGGTCATGAAGCACTTGGTCCTTGGTTAACTGGAAGACCAGTAGTTGCTGAAGCCTTGTTAAAAGCTCTTGCTCAAAGATTAAGAAGAACTAATGAAAACTTATCTGATTTAGTTTTCTCTGATGTTCCAGGAAGAGTGGCCAAAGCATTAGTTGAATTGAATGAAAAATTTGGGGAAAAGCGGCCTGAAGGTTTTTACGTTGAGCATGATCTCACTCAAGAAGAACTAGCCCAATTAGTTGGGGCGTCCAGAGAAACAGTTAATAAAGCTTTAGCGGATTTTGTCCAAAGAGAATGGATAAAACTAGAACCAAGAGCAGTTTTACTGCTGGATGTTGAAAGATTAGAAAAAAGAGCACGCTAAATGTTTTTTAATTGGAAATTTGATAAGAAATTCTATTTAGCCACAAATCCCGATGTATTAAAAGCAAAACTAAACCCATATAAACATTATTTAGAATATGGAAAATTAGAGGGAAGGTTACCGACAAAAAATGCAAAGCTTCCTATTGTTGATACAGACCATATTTGCCATAAACATAATTTTAATTCATTAACTTCAATTCCTCTGATTATTCCTACCTTTAACAATCCAACTTATCTTAAAAGGTTTATAGATCAAGTACAAAGATTTCCAAAGTTACAGGTTATGATTTATGACAACAATTCAACTTACGTACCTATGTTGCAACTTCTAAATGAATTAGAGAATTCATATCTTATAATTAGAAATAGTGAAAACAGAGGACCTGAATTTGTTTATCAAGATCAAAATATATTAAAGACGCTGCCCCCACAATTTTTACTAAGTGATCCAGATTTAGATTTAAATCCAGAAATGCCAATCGATTTTTTTGAAACTTTTTTTGCATTGACTGAGTTCTATAAAATTGGTAAAGCTGGATCTGCTTTATCAATTCCA
>Ga0315903_10011356_pt1 | contig 10500 bp, 9 predicted proteins | sample LakEriMetagenome_7_FD_203524 | JGI IMG/M metagenome (GOLD analysis project Ga0315903, IMG submission 203524) | Freshwater fungal communities from buoy surface, Lake Erie, Ohio, United States - Buoy 2 MA119 | ecosystem: Environmental > Aquatic > Freshwater > Lake | place: USA: Lake Erie, Ohio... | reverse complement strand
TTGAAGTGGTGCCGCTCAGGGCGAAGGCAGGCTACACGGCCGGTTACAACGATCCGGAGTTCATCAGCACACTCCCTACATTTCAGCTGCCTTTTCTATCTCATGAACGTAAATACCGGGCATTTCAGATCGACGGCGATTCCATGCTGCCCATCCGGCACGGGTCGTGGATCATCGCCGAATTTGTGCACGACTGGCGCGACGTGAAGGATGGTAGCGCTTATATAGTGGTCACCAAAGATGACGGCATCGTGTTCAAGATTATGTTCAACCAGGTGCGCAAGCATAAGAACTTCCTGCTACGTTCACTGAACCCCGACTACGAACCATATGAGGTGCCTGCCAACCAGGTGCTGGAAATCTGGAGATTCATCAACTACATCAGCAGCGAACTGCCCGAACCCGAATCCACCCAGGAACAACTCAGCACGCTGGTAAAGCAGTTGAAAAGTGATATTTCGGATCTGAAGGCAAGCGCGGGAGGGAAGAAGAAACCCGGCGCTTCGGTACGCTGACCAGATGCGCATGCGCGCATCTGGTCAGCACTCAGCGACCGGTTTTCTTCTTCTGGTGTTCTTCTGAAGCCATTGCATCAGTACTAATTCAATGAATAATCCTGGTCACTGAGTGCCGGAAAACGGGACCCTTCTGAAGCTATTGCTTCAGTACTAATTCAATGAATAATCCTGGTCACTGAGTGCCGGGAAATGGTGCGTCAGCACCATTTCCCGGCGTATCGAAGTGACCCTCCGGAGGCCCCCCTTCACCCCAATTTCCCATTGTTCCACCAAAAAAACACCTGTTCCACCCCGAAAATGCGCAAATTGATGGTAAACCCGCCATATTCCCGGATACTCCGGTTGAGACTCATGCGTTAGATATTCATCATCGCTGTGGCGCAAATCACTAAAAACTTCATACCATGAAAACCACATGCTGTGATACGCGGAGGTTTCTTGTATTGGATCACCGGACAGTTTGCATGAACGAGTCCTGCAATCATTACCTCACGGAAACGAAAATTGGCAGGGAATACGATAAGGCCAGAAAGGCGCTTTCGGTTTCACTGTTTACCTTTTGTCTGCTTTTTTCTTTTGAGGACTCCAGCAAGGCATTGTTTCCGGCCAAACCGCTGGAATTGAAATACCTTGATGCAGATATCAGTGAACTGACTCTGGATGATGTGAAAAGGGAAATCAACTTGCAGAAGGTCCTTTGTGAAGAAGAAGTTATTGCACAGGCTCGGCTGGAATCGGCCAACCTGAAATCGTATCTGTTTATCAAAACCAACAACATGTTTGGTATGCGGTATCCGGCAAAGCGTCCTACTACAGCGGCAGGAATGTATCTTCCCGCAAAGGACACAATCATTTATGGAGAACAAAAGGAGCTCCGACGTCATGCTGCTCAAAACAATTATGCTGTTTATGACCACTGGCGCGATGCGGTGGCCGACTATAAGCTGTGGCAGCAGCATAATTTTAAAGTGCAGGAACGATATACCGAATTTTTAGGAAGGGTGTACGCTGAGGATTCCCTCTATGTGTCCAAAATCAGGCGCATGAGCAGGCAGACAGGGATTTGACGCAAAGGAGCATTCTATTGGAATGGCCTTTGTAATTTCGGGCTCTCGAATCTTCCCCGAGCGCCCATGACCTACCAGCCAATCACTCCTGAGTTAGTCTCTGAACTGAGATCTGTATGTGGAGAGAACCATGTTTTCACCGATCAGGATATACTCACCGATTATTCTCACGACTACACTGAAGATCTCCGCTTTCATCCTGAAGTGGTGGTGAAGCCCAGGACGGCAGAAGAAATTTCCGCGATTCTGAAAATCTGCAACCGTGAGTTGATACCAGCAACGCCAAGGGGAGCCGGAACCGGACTCAGCGGCGGAGCCTTGCCGGTTCACGGTGGTATCATCATTTCGATGGAACGCTTCAATTCCATTCTGGAAATTGATGAAAGGAATCTTCAGGCCACAGTCGAGCCAGGTGTAATCAATCAGATTTTTCGTGACGCAGTGGAAGCAAAAGGGCTTTTTTACCCTCCTGATCCGGCCAGTCGCGGATCCTGTTTTTTAGGAGGCAATCTCGCAGAATGTGCGGGCGGGCCCAAAGCGGTCAAGTATGGTGTTACCAAGGACTATGTGCTGAATTGCGAAGTGGTGTTACCCACCGGAGAAATCATTTGGACAGGCGCCAAAGTGCTGAAAAACTCCACCGGATATAACCTCACCCAGCTGATGGTGGGAAGCGAAGGAACCCTCGGCATCATCACCAAAATTGTGTTCCGGCTCGTTCCGCTGCCCCGTCATGACATGCTGTTGCTGGTGCCGTTTACCTCTGCCGAGAAAGCCTGTGAAGCGGTTTCAGCAGTCTTCAGGTCAGGCATCACACCTTCGGCCATGGAGTTCATGGAGCGTGATGCCATCGATTTTGTGAGAAAATATGTGGAGGTGTCACTCGAAATTCCCGACGATATCAAAGCGCATCTGATTATTGAAGTCGATGGCAACGACCCGGATGCGTTGTTTAAAGACTGTGAGAAAATCACGGAAGTGATGTATGAATACGGAGCCTCCGATGTGCTATTTGCCGATTCGGCCCAGCAGAAAGCTGAACTCTGGAAAATGCGCCGCGCAACCGGTGAAGCCGTCAAGTCACATTCCATTTACAAGGAAGAAGATACTGTTGTACCGCGTGCCGAACTCCCGAAACTGTTGAAAGGAGTGAAGCAGATAGGAGAGAAGTACGGTTTCCGTTCGGTTTGCTATGGTCATGCCGGCGACGGAAACCTCCACGTGAACATTATCCGCGAAAGCATGAGTGACGACGCCTGGAACAACGAGGTGCCCAAAGGAATCAGGGAAATTTTTGAACTGTGCGTTTCCCTTGGCGGGACGATTTCGGGCGAACACGGTATCGGTCTGGTGCAAAAAGATTATATGGACATCGCCTTCAACGACACGCAGATGAACCTTCAGAAAGGGATCAAAAAGCTCTTTGACCCTAACCTGATCCTCAATCCCGGAAAAATGTTCAAATGATGTGAGAAATGGCAGGCAATTTTACCCTTTTCGGGACGTTTTGAAGGTAACTTTGCATTCTATAACCAGCTTCCGGCCCTTACCGGATTTGATCATGCCCGGGAAATTCAGACTCATCATACTTGCGGGTTTAACCCTAATCTCCTTTAATGCGTTTTCGCAGGAAATGCTGGGCATCAGCAATTCCAACTTTGCCGGAAACATGGGAATGGGCCTGAACCCATCCTTGTTTGTGGGATCACCTTATTTGCAGGAACTCAACATCATTTCAGCCGACTTCTTTGTCGATAATGATTATGCTTTTATCAAACGCCGCTCACGTTTCATCACCAAAAGTCTGACCGGAGAATCCATTCCCGAAGAACGTTTCGGAGATTACTACAACTCCAAAACCAAGAATGCCTACAGCAGTGTCTTCGTTCGTGGCCCCTCTTTTATTCAGAATAAGGAAAAGTTTTCGTGGGGGGTGCATACCGCTTTGCGATCAGCTGTAAGTGCCACTGATGTGCCGTTCCATACAGCCAAGTTCATCAAAGAAGGCTTCGATTTTATTCCTCAGCACGATCAGGACTGGGAATCGACACCTTTTCGCAGTGCCGCCATGTTGTGGGGAGAGTTGGGAGGTACCTATGGCAGGAAGATTTATGAAGAGCGGAATAAAAAATATCTCGCGGCCGCAGTCACACTGAAATTAATTGCCGGTTTCGATGGTTTTTATGCTAAGGTGGATGAATTCGATTACCGGTTGCCCAACTCCGATACGCTCATCATGTATGATGTTACCGCTGAGTATGCACATGCAATGGAAGATCAGTCGGAGGGATTTAAAAAGCCCCTCGCTTTGCGCGGATATGGTTTCGGTGTCGACCTGGGTCTTACTTATTATCGTGGTAAAATTCACGGCTCAGGCGATTGTAATAAGTCGGCCGAGATCCTGAAAAAGTACAAATACCGTGTTGGCCTGAGTTTGATTGACGCGGGACTGGTCATGTTCCGTAACGACGCTAAGCTTTTCTCTTTCGAAAACGCTTCAGCAGTTTGGCCCGGAATCGACACAGTGAAGTTTCCAACGATTATGGATCTGGATACTACACTCAGTAATCAATTCTTCAATGACCCCGGAAAATCGCAAACCGGCGACAAGTTTGATATTTACCTGCCCACTGCACTCAGTCTGCAGTTTGATTACTGCCTCGCTCCAAAATTTTATGCAAATGCAACCTGGGTGCAGGCTGTTCCGCTTTCAAAATATGCCATCGTTCGTTCATCCCAGATAGCCGTTTCAGCCAGATATGAAACCAGACGATTTGAGGTAACAGTTCCGCTGACTTTTTACGAATACACCACCCCGCACCTAGGACTGGCCTTTCGTTACCGGTTTTTCGTCATCGGCACCGACCGACTTGGTTCTTACACCGGCTTATGGGACACCACCGGGATGGACCTTTTCTTCGGATTCAAATGGAACTGGTGTGAAAAAGGAGGGAAGAGAGGGAATCCGAATTGTCCGGCATACTCCAACTAAGTTCTTAGTTTTTAGTTTTTAGTTCTTAGTTCATACGATTGAAATGAATTTTGAATTTCAGCCTCTTTATTCAATTGTTTTAATTATATTTGACAATCTTTTCTTGATCGCTTTTCTAAATAATACTTTTCAATGGCTTCCATCAAATCACTTGATGATTTTCAAACCTGGCAGAAATCCAAGGAAGTTAACAAATTGGTAGCTACAGCAGTTAATTGTCCGGAGTTTCAAAATTTTCTGAAGCTTAAAAATCAAATTATCAATTCATCAATGTCTGTAATGGCAAATCTTGCGGAGGGATTTGGAAGACAAGGCAATGCTGAATTCATTCAATTTATTAGCATAGCAATTGCTTCATCGGTAGAACTTCGCTCTCACATTCAGGGAGCATGCGACTTTAGTTTGATTAATAAGGAAAAAGGAGATGAGATTATCTCTAAGTCCAATGAAGTAGAGGCAATGGCATTTACTTTAATGAAGAAGATTAAAAGCAGTAGTTATAGAGGATGGAAATACAAATCGCATTAATTGCATAGATGAATTGATCGAAAGCCAGGAGGTGCTTTGAAAATAAGAAATAGATGAATAAGTTGCTGATTCCAGTCAACTAATATATATGAATCAAGAACTAAAAACTAAAAACTAAGAACTAAGAACTAAGAACTAAGAACTCTAAACTTTCCAGCTACCACCAAAGTCTTCAAATCTCCCGAGTAATCATAGAATCCTGCCCCCGATTTTCTTCCAAGATTACCGGATGTCACCATATTCACCAGAAGCGGGCAGGGGGCGTATTTAGGATTGCCGAAGCCGTCGTGCATGACGCGGAGAATGGATAAGCAAACATCCAGACCGATAAAATCTGCAAGTTGCAGCGGGCCCATCGGGTGAGCCATACCCAGTTTCATGACTGTATCAATTTCTTCTACTCCCGCAACACCTTCGTAAAGTGAATAAATGGCTTCATTGATCATGGGCATCAGAATACGGTTGGCAATAAATCCCGGATAATCGTTAACTTCGGTAGGTATTTTTCCGAGCTTTTTCGATGTTTCCAGAATGGTATGGGTCACCTCATCACTGGTAGCGTATCCTCTGATTACTTCCACCAGTTTCATTACAGGCACCGGATTCATAAAGTGCATTCCGATTACTTTGTCACCTCTTTTGGTTACTGAAGCGATTTTTGTGATCGAAATGGATGAGGTATTGGATGCAAGAATGGCTTCTGGCTTGCACATGGCATCCAGATCGCGGAAAAGATTGAGCTTGATTTCAATGTTCTCAGTGGCTGCTTCAACCACCAGGTCAGCATCTTTAACACCATCAGCAATAGCGGTATGAGTGTTGATGTTGGCGAGAGTGGAGTTCTTTATTTCCTCCGTAATGGTGCCCTTTGTGACCATGCGGTCGAGGTTGGTTGAAATGGTTTTCAAGGCACGGTCGAGCGCCGGCTGACTGATGTCAATCAGATTCACCTTAAATCCGCTTTGCGCGAAGACGTGAGCAATACCATTTCCCATGGTTCCTGATCCGATTACTGAGATGTTTTTCATGTTGATTCTGGATTATTTGCCGCTCCTTTGAAGGACGGTTTTGACGGTATAAATTAAGATTTTAATATCGAGTGCGAGCGACATGTTTTCAATATAGATGATATCGTATTTGAGTCTCTCCACCATCTCATCCACGTTCTCGGCATAACCGAACTTTACCTGTCCCCAGGAAGTGATGCCGGGTTTTACCTTGTGTAGATGTCTGTAATGCGGAGCTATCGGCATGATCTGATCGATAAAGAATTGCCTTTCGGGACGTGGCCCTACCAGCGACATATCACCGATCAGAACGTTGTAAAACTGAGGAATTTCATCGAGCCTGACCTTGCGCATGAATTTCCCGAAAGGAGTGATCCGGCTGTCATTATCACTTGACAGCATGGGTGTACCTTTTTCAGCACCCACGAACATCGACCTGTATTTGTAGATGTTGAAAGGGACTCCATGCAGCCCGATCCTTTCCTGAATGAAGAACACGGGTCCTTTGGAAGTCAGTTTTACAATCAGGGCTACTGTTAAAAAAACGGGCGAGAAGATGATCAGAAACATTGAGGAAACTATAATATCAATCAGCCGTTTTGCCGCCTGTTGCCATACCGGCATCAGGTCAGGTGAAATCTCGATCAGCGGTGCTCCGTAAATGGCATTCATCTTCACGGAGCCGCTGAGGATGTCGTACATATCGGGGATGATTTTCACCAGCACAGGAGTATCTTCCAGCATATTGATGATCTTGCCGATGCTTTCGTGTTCCGATGATTCAATGGCTATAATGACCTCCTCTACGTTTCTGGTTTCAATGATGCTTCTCAGATCGTTGATTGAACCCAGGTGCGGCAGGTGTCCCTTGAGGAGGTGTCCGTTGTTATGGTCAACATGAATGAAGCCAATGAAGAGGTTTCCCTGGCTTTCCCTGGCCGATTGTAACTCCTGGTATAATTTGAGAGCTTTCTGGTTGCTTCCCACCAACAGGGTGTTGAATCCGATCTTACGGGTTTTGATCTTCCTGCCGGTGATGGAGGTGATAGTGAATCTTACAGTGGCCGTGATAAAGAAATGGAGACCAAGCAATACGAAAAACGTGCTGTAGTAGCTCTTGTAGGAGATGATGGTGTCGTCAAGCAGCAAAGTGAAAAAGATCACCAGGGCTCCGATTACCGAAATGTAAAGGGTTTGCCCGAATTCCTTGAGTCGCGATTTCCTGAAAATATTGGAATATGTTCCCGTAAAGGCATACACAATGACCCAGAGCACGGGCAGGACGACTATGCCGATGTAGAACTTTTCATCCAGACGCAATGGTTCCTGCAAACCGGGTATGCCTGCTTCAATGTACAGTTTCCGGTACATGAAAAACAGCGCCCAGGCAACCGAGGCGGCAGCAAGGTCACAAATGATATAAATAAAAGCCTGAAGCCTTTTGTTCATCAGAAATTAACCACTTTGATATTGTCGATGAAAAATTCTGATTTGACCGTTTCAGGACTCTTGAGTGCACCGACAAAAAATTTGAAGGTGGCATTGGGATAAGAGCTTACGGTGTACCCCAGCTGAACATAAACTTTGTTCCATTCTTCATTGGCCCTCAGCGTCAGAATTGGAACCTGAAGATCGGTTTCTCCGGATCGGATCACCACCAGACCAACTTTCATCTCCTGGTTGATCTTGTAATCCAATTCGAGATAAACCGGCTGAGATGATCCGGGTGGGGTAAAGGTGGTGGTGGAAGCCACTTCGAATATGCTGTTCTCTTTTGTCAGGTATGCAGCACCGCTTCCGGCGCCTTCAAACACATTGGGGTCGGAGGGAGGCAGCAGGTACATCACGGTATCGCTTTGAGCTGTTGGCGACAAGCTGAACCCTGAGCCTTCAAAAGATTCGCAATAGGTGCACTCTGCCAGATCAAAGTATTCAGTTGACGGATCAATGGTCACCGAACCATTAGGCGGAATGGAAATGGCGTGTTCACTGCCTTTGTAAAACGGGTAGGGCGAACGGGTGCCGGCAATACCGTTCAGTAATATACCCGGTAGTACCAAAAATTCCCTGCTGCCTGTTTCCAGGATGGGGAATCGGGCGGGCAGCTCATAGGTGCCATGAAACTTACCATCGATATAAACCCATGCATCCTTGATTTTGGTGGATGTGGAAGGTCCGAATTCCTGCGCGCCGGGTAAAGGGTCAAAGGAAAATGATTTGATCTCCAGATAGCCCGGTGCATCTTCGTCCGGATTGATCAGATCGCAGGAGGGCAGCAGAAAGAAAAGCGGAATTGCCAGTAAACGGATATAATGACGAGTTGAATTTTTCATTTCGAAATTTGGTAAAAATGTATGATCAGGCAAAAGTGGTTGTTCTGGCTTTGATCTTATCTGCAATCAAATGCGCCACTTCAAGTGCACGGTATCCGTCCTGAATATCAACAACAGGCCGGGTATTGCCCAGAATGGACTTCGCGAAAGTGCTCAGCTCATTTTGAATGGCATTGGATTCCTGAACGGCCGGGTTTTCAAAGTAAATCTGCCTCGTCCCTTTTCCGGGACCCAGATCAATGATGGCTGCAAGTGGATCAGGTTCCCCTTCAACAGTTTTAATTTTTACTATCTCGGATGTCTTTTTCAGAAAGTCCACTGAAATGTAAGCGTCACGCTGGAAAAAGCGTGTCTTACGCATGTTTTTAAGTGATATTCTGCTTGCGGTGAGGTTGGCTACGCACCCGTTTTCAAATTCAATCCGGGCATTGGCGATATCCGGGGTATCGCTGACCACCGCCACACCACTGGTATTGACCTTGCTGACCTCTGATTTCACAACACTGAGCACTACGTCAATGTCGTGTATCATCAAATCTAGCACAACTGAAACATCGGTTCCGCGGGGATTGAACTGGGCCAGGCGATGCGTTTCAATAAACATCGGATTGTCGATATAGGGAGCCGCTGCAATGAAGGCCGGATTGAACCTTTCCACATGTCCTACCTGAACCTTTACATTTGCCCGGCTCGCAAGTTCCATGAGTGCCCTGCCTTCATCAAGGGTATTTGCCAGAGGCTTTTCAATAAACACATGTTTTGATTTTTTCAGCGCGGCAGAAGCACCTTCAAAATGGAAAATCGTAGGTGTGACAACATCAATCACATCTGAATCGTCTATCAGTCGGTCGGGATTGTCGTAAGCCACAATGCCGTATTCTGCAGCCACTTTTTCCCTTACCACCGGGTCTGCATCGTAAAAACCGGTTAACCTGTATTCAGGTATTTCTTTAATCAGTCTAAGGTGGATTTTGCCCAAATGGCCTGCCCCTAAAACTCCTATCCTCAGCATTTCATGTTTTTTTGCAAAATTAACCTTTTTGCCCTTAGGTCATCGACTAAATTTGCCACCTTTGTTGTTAGAATGAGGTATATTTGTGTTCTTTTAATGCATTCTTTTTCAAATGATTGAAGATAATTTCAGGCATCAGGGACTGAGGCGCAGACTGGTTGATGAAATACGGGGCAAAGGAATTACCGATGAAAATGTTCTCAAGGCAATTTCCGAAGTGCCGCGTCATTTATTTATTGACAAGGCTTTTCTGGAGTTTGCCTATCAGGATAAGGCCTTTCCGATTGATGCAGGACAAACCATTTCTCAACCTTATACAGTTGCTTACCAGTCGCAGTTATTGGTGGCCGAGCCCGGCATGAAAGTGCTCGAAATCGGTACCGGATCGGGTTACCAGACAAGTGTATTGTGTAAAATGGGACTCAAGGTTTTTTCCATCGAACGGCACAAAGTACTTTTTACCAAAACCAAAATGCTGCTCCAGGATTTGAATATACCGGCCAAACTTTTCTATGGTGATGGCTTCAAAGGGTTGCCGGCCTATGCGCCCTTCGATCGTATTCTGGTGACCTGCGGCGCAAGAGAGGTGCCTTCTGACCTGCTGGGACAACTTTCAATTGGTGGGGTTATGGTTATTCCATTAGGTCCTGAAGATCAACAGATAATGACTACCTATCTAAAGAAAGGCGTTAACGATTATGAAGTCATTCGTTTGGATAAATTCAGATTCGTCCCGATGCTGGCGAACAAAGCACCCTGATTGCGGCTGTTTATAAACCTGTTGACAAAACTGTGACACTTTTGGCTTGCGCAAGCCATAGCTGCTAACTTTGGGTATGTTGTTAACCTAAAAAACAAATAGCTATGAAAAGAATGATTCTATGCGTGTGCATGGCCGTTGCTGCAACGGGAGCCTTAGCACAAAACACGTCCAAGAACGGTCATCAAATCACGCCTGAGGCCAAAGACTGGGGCTTGGGAATTGATGTGAACCCGCTGTTTAACTACTTTGGGAACATGTTCAATGCGACTTCTGACAACAG
>Ga0315903_10011354_pt1 | contig 10500 bp, 6 predicted proteins | sample LakEriMetagenome_7_FD_203524 | JGI IMG/M metagenome (GOLD analysis project Ga0315903, IMG submission 203524) | Freshwater fungal communities from buoy surface, Lake Erie, Ohio, United States - Buoy 2 MA119 | ecosystem: Environmental > Aquatic > Freshwater > Lake | place: USA: Lake Erie, Ohio... | reverse complement strand
CATAACTCAATGCACGAATATAACCACTGCCGGCTAAAGTTGAATTGTATGTTGTTGTGTTTGATCTATTAACACCTGTTGTGCCAACAATGTGAAAATCAACTGCGCTTCCTGTTGTGATATCAAAAAAACTATTGCCTTGCCCTTTTACATTGTCAACATAAATGTAATTTCCGTAGTCAATAAAGTTACTATTATTATTTACCGAATCTGTAGTTCTTGCACGATCTGATGTAATTTGTAGTGTTGATTGATTCTCTACTCTGAAACCTTGAACATATGCAATGCCAGGACCAACTCCCAAAATATATGTGTTCGCATCGATTGTGTTTGCTGATGGAGTTATCTTGAAATTGCTGACAATATAGTCGCCATTTGTTTCCGAAGTTCTCTTTGCAAAATATTCATCGATGACAGAATAAACTGTATTGTTGACTTGTTTCTGTACATTACCATTTTCGATTCTTAACAGTTCAACAAACTGATCATCATTACCTAACTCCAATGGCAATGTTATTAGTGAAAGGTTAATTTGATATCTGTCTGCACCTGGTGCCTGATAATTGGATGCACCAACGGCAGGATCCAATAATGATGGATCATCGATGTAGTCTACAATTGTTTCTTGGATCGACAAACCGACACGATAGGACGGTGTTGAACTGTACTTGTCTAGTATTGTTGTTTGTGGTTGAACAGATACAAAGTTACCAATAGAGTATTTGGTAAACGAACCATCTTCATTTTGTGTATTCGACTGCGAATAACCGTTGACAATATAGAAAACACCATCTGAAATAGATGCAACAGAAGAGAGCCCAATACCTGTTGAACCACCAATGGTGCCAATAATTGTTGCAGCAAAATTGGAACCATCTGCTGGGAAAATTTCCATGCCATCACTAAACTGACCACCAGAAAGGTACGTAACGATTAATGTTGGTGGATCACCAGCTGCAGCGTCTGTACCTGTGGATTCTGCTGTCTTAATTACTTTTGCAATAACTTGACCAGTTGAGTCTTGAATAATTTTATTGGTGAAATCACCAGCAACAATGTCTACACTATTGTACTGTGCGTTCAGTTTTAAATAATAACAATTTTGGTTAACAGTAACTTTACCACCAGTAACTGGTGTATTCTGTGAGAAAATATTATCTGCAAACTTGGAAATCTGGCTTTGCAGCATTGTTTGAGACTGTGTTAGTTCTCTCGCTTGTACCGCCACACCCGGTTTAAAAAGAATACGATGAAAATTCTTTGAGGGATCAAAATCATCGTAATATGGATCAACGTTAAAATTCAGAGCCATTTTTTTCCTTTAGTAACCTAATACGAATCTATATTGTTCTATGCCGTCAGAACTTCTTTGAATGCTTTCTCTATTTTCTATATATGCCAAGTAACCAGAGAATAAAACAAAGCTTGGATAACTGACGGTTAGTACAGTTCTTGCTGTTGATGATGTGTTTCCGTAAACAGAACCATTAATTATTGGAGTTCCCGTTATATTTATGAGTCTAAGTACATTGCTAGCAACATCAAAACTTAAAACTTTTGCAGTAAAGGTTGCTGCAGCTAAAGATGTACCTTGATAAACAATTTCATCATTTTCAAAAGCACCAAAACCTGAAGCCAAAATAAAATCGGTGGTTGTTCTATAGATTGCACCGTTTGCGGCGTCTGGAGTTGTTTGTTTTGAGGTGGGATTGACAACTAAACCTAATTGGTGAAAATCAATGTCTGTTGGTATTTGATTACTTTCCGAACCATTAAATTCAATCGAATACATAACATGTGAACAACCAAGTTCAGAAATTGGATCGAATCCGTGGCCACCAACTGGTGATGTGTTTGCATATGCAACAACACCATTACCTAACGAAGATGTTACTACAACATTTGCATAAGTATAATTTGCACCAGGATTTGTAACGATGATATCAATAATTGAACCATTGGATGTATTTGCGGTTGCAACTACACCATTACCATCTCCTGTTACAGTTACTGTAATTGTTGCATTAACCGAATCGTAACCGGAACCACCATTAAAAACATTTATGACTTCAACTCCACCAATACCTTCTGAAGATAATAGTGGGTTCAATGATGTTGCACTGACGCCAATGGGCATCCAATTTATATCCATGAATTTAACTTTTAAGCCGGCGTCAATTGAATAAATAAATTTCCATTTGTAACCATCCGAGCCAGCATAAATGTTATTTGTTCCGTATGTACCAGGTGTAAACACTGGTTCATCTGTTGCAACAGCGCCGTTTCCATTCCACAGACACTTAAAAACCTGATCATATTTATTTTTAGCATAAAAATTATAATTCAAAATTTTGTTTTCGTCTTTTTCCAACATATTAACATTATCACGGTAATAATCAAAAACAACTCCCGGCTCCCAATCTATTCTTTGTATCACAGGAGAAATGTCGGATGTATTTACTTTTTTTACGGCAAAAATATTTTTAAAAACTTCTTTTCTACTTTTTTGATCCAGTCCAGGAGTAGGTGGAGTATTTGCTACTGGCCAAGGATCCACTCTTGAAAGAAAACAATAGTTTGTTTCAGCGGGCAAATTATTTTTTGCTGTAATTACAGCAACAGGTGCATAATAACTTTGTTGAACTTGTAAAAGTTTTGCTTCTGGTGTGATTACGATTTTATTTGTCATAGTATTTTATTTATTCTGAATTTTATTGATTGTTTCATCGGCGGTTCAGTTACATCACCTTCCTTTAAGAAGGTAAAGTTCCAGTGTTTTGTGGAGGATTTCCTGGAGTCATTTGTGCTTGTCTTAAGTTTCCTGGCCATACTATAAGTATTCCGCCGGCCTTGCCGCCCAGGCCGGTGGGCAATACGGGGCTTTTACTGGATCCGCCGCCGGAACCAGGGAAGTTACCTCCGGACCCGGAATTAGTTAAACCTGCAAAACCTGAAGCCCCCGTGGCGCCGACCGAGCCATTTACTAAAGTTCCTAATCCATGGGTAAGATCACAACCCCCACCGGCGCCGCCGATGCCCCCGCTGCTGGCACCTCCGCCGCCACCGCCGCCGCTGCCTGTCTGAGCGGCGAAGCCAGCGGCGGTGCTGCCACCTTGGCCGCCATTACCTGCTAGTCCGCCGGCACCACCACCGCCGCCGGCGTTAGTACTGTTGCCTTGTCCACCGGCGCCGCCATTGCCGCCAAGATCGGTCGTGCCGCTTCGAACGCCGCCGGCGCCGCCGGTGGCACCAGTTGCTGCTTGACCTCCACCAGCGATTGCTGATCGGCACGACGAAGCTCCACCATTTCCACCATTGGTAGTATTTGCTCCACCAGTTCCACCCGCACCGATAGTGTAACTTACTGTGCCGCCAGGCGTTACAGCTACATTATTTCGAGCTGCAACAGCACCTCCTCCTCCCCCGCCTCGGCCAGTGCCGGATTGATAACCGCCGCCGCCGCCGCCACCACCAACGATTATGAAAGAAATACTAGTAACTCCATCGGGAACAGTCCAACTTCTTGATCCAGCCACCTCATCAATAAAGGTTCCCGCAATTACGGTAGAAACTGTAATGTCTGCGCTAGTAGCAACAATTGGTCCTGTTGTACTTCCGGTACGAACATTCATTCTCCATACATTATCCGATTCAGTATTATTGGAGTTTATTCCAACAAAATAGGAAACTGTGGCTTCTCCTCCAGACACAGTTACAGTTTTAAATGCGGCGTTTAATGAATGAGGTCGTAAATTTTGAGGAGTTAGAAAATATGTATTACTGGGGCCAGTAATTGTGAAAACCACCTCTTCACCCTCAGTCATGCTTGTTGTGCTTGGTGTAATAATTAAAGGTACCGGGCCCGCAAGTATAGACAAACTACCGGAAAATGATGAAAATAATGGCATGATTAGTACTTAAGAAAATTTAGAAATTCCAGCCAATACAGTATAAGTGGATGCGGCCGTTTTAATAATAGTAATATTATAAACATCAATGCTGTTAGCATTACCTGAACTTGGTGCAATTCCAGTTAACCATTTTGGAGTTACTGATACCCCATCAATTTGAAATGCATTTATGTAAAAACCCGTAGCACCATTTGTAATCAATACTACCGCGGTTGTGATCTGACCAGTTTGTATTGTGTTATCTAATGTTGTGGTGGAATTACCTCTAAAATTTATAGTGATGTTTGAAGAGGTATTACTGGTGTAATAAGTGCTCGATTGGTTCAATGTGTCAATAGTGATCGATGATCCGGGTGAAGTTAGTATCGTAAATGTTTCTACAAAAGCTTGACCAGGAAAAGTGGTTTTCGAAGTCCAACTTAAATTTCCTCCTACACCATCTGTGGTTAAAATATTGTTTGCTGAACCACCAGTAATGATTACATTACTAACGTTTCCTAGGTTTGTGAATGCTGTTACTGTTACATTGCCAGTTACCGTGCCACCAGTATTCGCATCAAGAGAATTGTTGGCTCTGGTATAAGCAGCATTTGCTTGTATGAAAGAACCGTTGGCATACAATGCTGCTGAGTTTGCCACATCAAATGCAGAGTTTGCATAAGATCCAGCTGTTACTGCTTTGGAGTCTGCTGTATTGGCTGCTGAAAATGCTGAATTTGCATAAGAACCAGCTGTTACTGCTTTGGAGTCTGCTGTATTGGCTGCTGAAAATGCTGAATTTGCATATGATCCAGCTGTAACTGCTTTACTATCAGCTGAATTGGCTGCTGAAAATGCTGAGTTAGCATAAGATCCAGTTGATACTGCTTTTGAATCTGCTGTAGCTGCATTTGTGTTGGCGGTATTAGCTTGAGTATATGCTGAGTTTGCATATGAACCAGTAGTATTCTGTGAGTTATATGCTGAGTTTGCATTTAAGAAAGCAGCATTTGCATATGTGCCTGTCACAACAAAAGAAGTATTTTGTGTTGTACCATCAGCAAATGTAATTGGTTTACTCAGTAATGTGAAATTGTTACCAACATTCAACGAATTATTCGCATACAGATTGTCTGCCATGTTTTTGGCTGTATATTTTCCTGTTATACCTGTCTCTAAATCTACACCAACAAATATTGTATTTGCAGTATCAGATGTTAATGTTCTTGCTGATAATTCTGTAATTTTTATTGTTGCCATTTTTTATCCTAATAGAAGTTTTCTATCATCCTGAGTTATTATTATCAAACCATTTTCTGTTGTGATTTCTGGTAAAGTATAAGATTGACCAATTATTCCGTAAATGAATATCTGTTTTGAATTTGTTGATGTGTTTGCAACAAATGTTCTGTTCACTGCCATGTATGAATTACCAACATTCGATGTTAAATTCGTTGTCAAATAAATTCGATCATTTTCAAAATCAACACTCTGTACAATCTTACTTGTATTATTATCCACCAAAACGCTATCGCCCACATAGACAATATCTTTGATTGGATAGGCTGTGTTGCTATATTGACCATTGTTTATAATATTATAAGCGTTAGTCAATGATGTAATATTTATGACATTGGAACCGGAATTACCAGACACGAACGCAACATTCGCAAATGTTAACCAAACATTACTTTCAATCGTAACTGTTGAGGCTGCACCATTGACATAAATCACTTTCGACGATACTTGAGGACCATTTGTTGGTTTCAAAACAATTGAATTTGTGTTTGCCGATACAATATTTGCAAGGTTTACACTATTCAAATTACTGAAATAAATTATATTATTACTTTTATTTGTAAAGTTGGCATACATTTGTGCCTGTGTGGCAGTAGTTCCTGTAAAAAAATCTATCGGTTTGCCTTGATCTAATGAACTAGAAGCATCCAGATTTAATTCTGTATTTGATCTAAGTATGTAACGCCCCAAAAAATTCATTCCAGTTGGGTGTAAGAGATTCAATAATATTTCTCTATACTTTTCAATCTCTTTTTCAACACTAATTATGTAAGTGAAGTTGTTATATATTTTACTTTGCAATACATCTGAAGAACTTGGTTTGCCTCTTGAGTTCAGGTATTGCCCTTGACTGACAACCAGCCCGTTCAAAAATGATGCATTAGCTCTTGCGTTACCGTCACCATATCTTCTCACGCCACTAGAATTATAGTTTGAATCTAGTGCTGCACCAACCATTTGTAGATTAACATTGTTTTCTGCCTTCAATGGTAATGCAGTATTTGGTGTCGTATTGTAGTCGTAGACACGCAAGTTGTATATTGTTTGTGCAGGATCATTATTGAATTGATATACTGAAAGTGAATCTATGTATGCCAAATATGTCGATGTATTGGCATTAGTGCCTTGAAAAATAACATCTCCTTTTTCCAATGTTGAACTGACATTGGAAACTAAAATATCTTCAACCTTTAAAGAAATACCAGGTGCTGAAACATAATCTTCACCAGGATTAACTACATTAATTGTTGTAACGGAACCAGTTCTGTCTGTAACTAAAGAGAATGTTGCACCTCTACCAAGCACACCAGGGACAATCAAACTCGCATTCGCAGCTTGTCCATTGGCTGATTGTACGGTTAATGTAGGTAAAGACAGTTGAGAATAACCAAAACCACCAGGTGGATAATCTTTTACAGAGACAGAAAGATATTCAACATCTGTGATTGCACCAGTATTGGAGACAGCTGTCACATTTGCTCGAGCACCAACACCACTTCCACCAGAAAAAACAATTTGATCATTCGCTTGATATCCGTGACCACCACTTATGATTCGAATTGGTGAAAGTATACCCAGATTACCCAGATCAACCGAGCCGCCTATATCATTCTGATATACGGATGTCGCTTGCACCGTTGGAATAGTTCTAACGCCGCCGCCACCATTTGTAACAAAAATGGACGATATTGGATATGCAGAAAACTGAATAAAAGAAAACGCATCAGATAATCTGGTATTTGCATTTGCGGAAGCAACGTTCGAAAAGAAATAATTTGTATTTCCTATTGGTGTGAATCTTTTTAGTGCAATTGTTTCTATGGGTATTAAGGCAACATTGGCGGTTTTTGTTGAGTCGGGATCTATAGAACCAACAACAGCAGTTGCACCTGGTGCATTTGTAAATGAAATGATTGTATTTGGATTTTCTCTATATCCATAACTTCCATCAATAACATTTATACGTTGAATTGATCCTGATGTTGTTAATCCAACTGTTGCAGATGCACCAATTCCATTGGCAGAGTTTAATCCACCATAAACGACTACTGGATCGCCAGTTTCATACAATAAACCTCTTTTGTTTGGATCAATTCTTATCTGACTAATTTGTCCCACAATTTTTGCTCTAAGTGATTGTCCACCAAACAAAATATCTTGATTGTTTGTATCAACTACTCTAACAAATTCACCCGACTGAAACAATCTTGTAATGTCGGAAATAAAAACTTCAATTATATTGCCTGTTGATGTTGCATTTTCAATTGTTGCAATCGTCTTTGTTGTCTCACCAAACAGTCTATAGTTATTGACTTTCAAGAAATTTTTATTTCCTGTTGCCAGTTTTAAACTTTTCGCAACATACCAAGCACCATCAGAAGCTTTTAGAACTGCATCTTTTGTATAGAAAACATCAAAATCTGAATTATATAAAATTCTAAACAAAAATTGATAAGATGCTGGTGTGCCTTTTGTGTAGTACAGCTGACGAGCATACTTTACGGCAGTTTTCTTGTCGATTAGAACTTCTTGTGGAAAATATTGCAAGAATTCATTTGTGAAATAATCTAAAAATTCTTCCGATGTTCTGTCAATATCTTTATAGTTGAGAATGTTTTTACTTCTCTCTGTGACATTACCATTCTGTTCCATCCATTCGTAGTATGCCTGCAAGAACGTAACGAACTTGTCATAGTCTGGATTTTCCCTAACAAAAGAGGGAAGTTGAGATGGTATCAGTAAAGAAGTTTTCTGAAAATCGGGAATCATTTTACTTAGTATTTACGTTAACAATAATCGAATTCGGATCAAATGAATCTACTGTGATGATCCTATTATAAGTTGACGAAATAATCGATGTTGTTGGATTTGCAGAAACTGTCAACTGACCGAGATCATTCTGTACACCATAAGGATTGAAGTTTTCAAGTGTTATCACACCCAAGTTGTAATCAATAGTACCAACAGAACTATTCAATATGATCTTCACGTTCTCATTGTTATTGTAGAATGATCTTAGTGTACCGTAACGACCTTCAAGGTTTACAATTGCGGCCGCCAATTGACCTGTAGTATCATTTGACTTTGCTGTAATCTTAACAATCGCATTTGTGTAACCAGAACCTTTGTTAGTTATATTGATCGACTTCAATGAACCGGTAATAGAAATTACAGCCTCTGCTGTTGCACCAACGCCGTCGCCAAGAATTTCAATTGTTGGTGCACTCTGATAACCAAAGCCTGGATTGATAATGGAAATTGATTCAACACCACCAGTTGACGATGGCATCTCTTCAATTTGTACGCCATCAATAATTGATGATAGATTGTCTGGATCTCTGAATTGCAATGATGGTGATGTGCTGATTCCACTTTGGAACATACCTCTTTTGAGTGGTGTTCCATAATAAAGACTATATGTTGTTGGTACAGTCAAAATTGGAAAGAATTTCTTCTGTACTTGTACACTTATTTCATTTGTAATAATTGATGAACTGACATTGTTTACCACATTATTAAAGTTTGTAATATTAAATGTGGAGTTAAAAGTATTTAACTGACTTGCAGCCAAATTTAAAATTGCAGTCTTCACATTTGTTTTGATTTGTGAAGATGTTAAATTTGTTTTATTTGGATCATACAGTACATTTATAGTCAATTGCAAGTAACTATAGTCCGGATCCACAATTGTTGGTGTCACTGTAAGTACCGAAATTGGCTTAATTACATCTTGAATCAACTTCTGTTTCTGTAATTGCGTTAGGTTGTAAGAACCTGCTGGCTTCAATGAAATGAAAACTTGGCCATAAATTGGTACATCATTTTCTTGTCCACCCCAAACGTTGACAGCATCAAAAGAATAACCTAAATTGTTCTGTTGAATTGCTGTTATATAATCTTCTTTAGTCACTGCACGTTTTTGTGCAGAGAAAGACTTTGGTGCCTGAAACTTTATGGAATCTACAGATTCTCTATCTTGGCCAAAGGATGCTGGCTGTACAGATGTAACAGTAACGTTGGAGAATCCTCCAATTGAATTCATGTTGATGAAACTGTTTGCACCAGCGGATCCTGATCCGCTTGTAGACAAGTAATTCAGATTAACAATATTACCATTAACAAGTTTTTTGCCTAATATACCATCACCAAAATTGATTTCATATAAACCGTTGACACCCTCCTGCAAGAAGTAAACAGTTGACTCGGCCGTTAACAACAAAACATCTGATGCTTTTGTGAAGATTTCATATGTTGTATTCGAAACAGACTGTTGTACAGACACCAAAAGTGTTGTGGTATCAACGTTCTCATCAGGAATAGAGAAGGTATATGTTGGATTTGTGGTAGAATCCACTTGATATGATATTGATGAAACAATACCTTGTTTTATTGATACATTTGAAAAGAGTGCTTGCTGGCCAGAAACCGCCACAGTTGAAGAGTCTGTTGTGACAAAGTTATAGTTAGTACCATCAATATTTTCCGAAAGAAACTGTGCATTTTTAGGTAAAGTTAATGATGCATCTGTTACCTGATTCACAAGAACATTAATTGTAGCTTCGGGTGCAATAGCGGATTTTGGTGTGTAATTTAAAAGTTTTGCTAGTGAAACGACAGATTCTCTCTGAATTGCGGAGTCTAAGAACATCTCATTTGCAACCATGTTCAAATAATATGCATTGTACTGCGTATTATATGAGAGAATGTCTAATAGTACAGAGAGTGCTGAACCTTCAAAGTTATAGTCTTTTAAAGCGTTTTGCGACTTTAAGAAGTTCCTCAGATTAGTTTTAATATCATTAAAATCCAAGTCTGTTATCTGAATATTGCTATTTGCTCCAGCCATTTATCGGTTTCTCTCTAAAAGGATTGTTATTGATGTTGGTGTGGTAGCATTCTGTAGGAAAAAACTTATTGTCACATTGTAGGCATTTTGAGCATCATTTGCTTCCACATTCACTTTTTGCAAAATTACTCTGGGTTCATATGCCTCAATCATCTGAACAATTTCATTTTCTATACTGTTTTCCGTCAAGGGGCTCATAGGTTCAAATAATATTGCGTTTAATTGTGAACCTAGATCAGGATTAAAAGGTCTATCGTAGTTATTTGTTTGTAATAAATTTCTGACGGAACGTGTGACAGCCTGAAAATCATAACTAACGGCAACATCACCTGTCACCGGTACTCTGGTGAAAGTGAAGTCTATATCCGAGTATAGTTTGTTTAGTGTTTGTGCCATCTTTTATTTATGTGCGAAAAGTAAATCGCTTTTTTGGATTTTTGAATTCGTCGGAGAAAATTCTTGGGC
>Ga0315903_10011352_pt1 | contig 10502 bp, 11 predicted proteins | sample LakEriMetagenome_7_FD_203524 | JGI IMG/M metagenome (GOLD analysis project Ga0315903, IMG submission 203524) | Freshwater fungal communities from buoy surface, Lake Erie, Ohio, United States - Buoy 2 MA119 | ecosystem: Environmental > Aquatic > Freshwater > Lake | place: USA: Lake Erie, Ohio... | reverse complement strand
TCTGCGCGATACTTCGCCACCTGCGCCCTCAGATAACCGATGGCGGCTTCGCGTTGTGGACTCACGGCGCTGGCTCCCCCGGCGCCCGATGCGTGTGACCTGCACGGGGCCTCGCCAGCATCGCTAAAGGATTCCGCCGCCCCGCATTTGTCTCAGGTCAAGAACGAACGACGCCTAAGCCCGCTTCCCCTCCATCAGCGCATACCAGGCCCACCACTTCAGCCCCGGCACGCGCAGCAGAACCGCATCCATTGCCGACCCGATGCCCCGCACCAGCCCCAGCAGTGGCGTCCTGCGAAACAGCACCGACCCCAGCGACGTCAGTCCGTACAGCCGCACATCCGTCCGCTCGAATGTCGCGTCGAACTTGGCAAAATCCGGGACCAGCAGCGGATGCTCGTCCGGTGTTCGCGCCTCGGGCGTACGCTTGCGGTAGAACTCAATCGCCGGGTTATGCCCCAGCGGCTCGGTGAACAGCACCACGCCGCCCGGCTTCAGCACGCGCCGCAGTTCCGCCATCGCCTTCGCATAGTCGAGGTGATGCAGGATGCCCGAGCCGAAAATGAAATCGAACGTGCCATCGGCGAAGTCCATCGCCTCCGCATTCTGCACCGACAGCCTCACATTCGCGATGCCGCGCGCCGCGATCTCCGCATTGCCGGCCGCGACGGCCTCCTTCGAAATGTCGATGCCTTCAACGCGGCGCGCCAGGCCAGCCAACGCAATCGCATTGCCGCCATGCGCGCAGCCATATTCGAGCACCACCGCGCCCTTCGCCAGTTCCGCCCGCCGCTTGGCATAGCGATCGAAACACGGCTTCAGCGCGACATAGTATTTCATCTGCGCCGAACGATCGTCCTCGCCGCCCGCAAAGCGCGCGTCATGGAACGCCCGCTCCCGCTCGATCCGATCCGCGTCCATTAACCAGGCCCTCGACGTGCAACCCGACGCCATGCACCGCTTGGGCCATCCCCGGCGCAGCAAAGACACACCCTCCAAAATCCCGCATCGCTCGCGGAAACGCGCGCATTTTTTGGGGGATGGAGAAGGTTCGCTCCCGAACACTTTCAACGCGCTACGCCCCAAAAGTGCAGCACGCAGAGATCGCGAAAAGGATTCAAACCAGCACCCCCTCCGCACGGCCGTATGATTCGGCCCATGACACGAGCACGCACGGCATCAATTGGAGTAGGCGACCTCGCCGCGATCCAGCCTTTGCTGGGCGCGGTGCTGATGCTGCGCGTGAGCCTCGTGCAAGGCGCCCGAACAACGCTCGGGATGATCTGCAACCGCTCTCTTCGTGATTGGCGCACCGTGACTGCAAGCGAGGTTCTGCCCCAGGCGAGGTCCGGCAAACAATCTCTGGAATCCAACACCACCCAAGGAGTCATTCTCGGCCTTGTGCCGACAATCTCTGTTGGCCCAAGGCCGAGAATGACTTCGCTGATGTTGCGCCACCCGCCGAATGGAAGCGACCTCCTTCGTCCGCGAGTAGATTCAGCGGGCTTCTAACCAGCGCGCGCGCAAGCCCAACCAACCCCGCCGCCCCGCGGCCGGGAACGCGCCCGCTTACCCGAAGCGCCGCACACTCCGCACCTCGCCCGCAATCGGGCGTATGCGATCGACCGCCTGCGCCAGCGGCTCGATCTCGCAATGCATGTCGCGCGCGCTCGAATGCAGCAGCATGGTCGGCGAGCACATGATCCCCACATGCCCCTTCCAGAACACGAGGTCGCCGCGCTCCATGCTGGAGAACTCGGAGTCCGGTTCAAGCGGCAGGCCAAGCGTCTGCTCATGCATGTCGGAATCGCGCAGCGGAAAAATCCCGGTCGCCTGCAGCGAGACCTGCACCAGCCCGGAGCAGTCGATGCCCGCGCTCTCGCGCCCGCCCCACAGATAAGGCGCGCCGACAAACTTCTGCGCCACGGCGACAAAATCCGTCTCGGTGTCATCAAGCGGCGTAACATGCCTGGCAAACACCCAGCCCGATCCCTCGATGCGCACGAAATTCCCAGACGTCTCCTCCAGCGCCATCCGCGCATTCATCGACGCATGGCGCATCGGCCGGCTCTTCATGTCCGGCTTCTCGTAGATGAACGTCCGCAACACCCGCACCCGATGCGTGGCGTCCCGTCCCGCCGGCTGCAGCGATGCAAGGCGCATCCACCCGACATAATGATCGAGCCCGAGCTGGACATAGGCCCACTCGCCTTCTCTCTCGAGAACGCGAACCGGTTCGCCAAACAGGGCCTGATTCACCTGCTCGGCGGATCCATCCGGCTCCCGCCGCAACGCCGCGGATCCGGCCGCAACGCGCATGCGCTCGCTATGGCCGGATACGGGCTTCGGATTCAGGCGAGGGTCTGTCGACCAGCGGTCAGGCGGCATGCGAGTTGGAGGTGCTCTCATTAGCCTGCAGGCTTGGCCGCGACTGCGGCGAAAGCTGCAGCTGCGCGGGAGCCTTTCCCGAGGCCAGCGCTCGCTCGCACGAGATCACCCGGTCGCCAAGCCCTGCGAGCGCCGCAAGTCCACGCGCCGTGCTCTGCACCAGAACGCTCCGCCGATCGCTCTCATCGGGGACACGTGTTGCAAATCCGAGGCCTTCAAGCGCATCAAGCGCCCGGCTCACCGCAGGCTTTCCAAGCTGCAGGGCTTCGGCAAGTCCCCGTACCGTGTGCGGCCCGGGTTCAAGTGAAACCCGCAGCAAGATGGCAGACTGCCTGACATTCAGGTCCGGACCATCGGCCCGTACGGTTTCAGCGAGAACATCTTTAAGCAAGGCGAGGGCGGACGCGCGATCCATGACAGCTCCAATTCAGCCGGCCCCACAGACAGACTCGCTCGTTTTTCATCTCGGGGCAAGCGGAACGAAGCGATCACGCGTATCGTTTTTTCAACATTGCCCAAACCGCACGCAACCCGCACGCGGCCGCCCCGGCCGGACGTCCATATCTAGCGGGTCGCCACGCCCAGATATCAAAATGCGCCCAGCTCGGCGCGTTCACAAAAGCTTTGAGGAACAACGCCGCCGTGATGGAACCTCCCATCGGCCCGTCGCCAAGATTTTTCATGTCGGCGATCGGCGACTTCAGCCCGCCCTCATATCCGGCCCACAGCGGCATCCGCCAGACCGGATCGCCGGTCTCCTTCGCGGACTCAGCGATATCAGCGGCCAGCTGTTCATCGTCCGTATAAAGAGGCGCGAGATCCGGCCCCAGCGCCACGCGGGCGGCGCCCGTCAGCGTGGCGAAATCAATGATGAGTTCCGGCCCATGCTCGCTGGCTCGTGTCAGTGCATCTGCAAGTATCAGGCGGCCCTCTGCGTCCGTGTCCTCGACCTCGACCGTCAGTCCCTTGCGCGACTTCAGAATGTCGGAGGGCCTGAACGCATCCGGCCCGATTGCGTTCTCGACTGCCGGGACACAGCACACCAGCCGCGCCGGCAATCCCGCACTCATGATCATGCGGGAAAGAGCCAGCGCGTGGGCTGCGCCGCCCATGTCCTTCTTCATCAGCCCCATGCCGGCTGTCTTGATGTTCAGGCCACCCGTATCGAACGCCACGCCTTTGCCGACGATGGCGATCTTCGGGTCGCTCATGCGTCCCCACTGGATTTCGATATGCCGCGGCGCCTGGGCCGCGCCCTTGCCCACCGCGTGAACCATGGGGAAGCCCTGCTCGAGCGCCTCGCCCTCAGTGATCTCGATCGTTGCGCCGAATTCAGCCGCCAGCGCCTGCGCCTCCGACGTGATCTCCACCGGCCCCATGTCGCAAGGCGGCGTGTTCACGAGATCGCGCAGCCAGTCGATCGCCTCGGCCTGACGGTGCACCTCCACCGCATCGAGACCCTCCGGTAGCATCAGCCGGCGCGACTTCTCGCCCGCCTTGTACTTCGTGAACCGGTAGGCCCCGTCCGCCCATCCCAGCGCCAGTGTCTCGCCATCGAGCCCCGCCGGAATCTCGCTCAGCCGGTAATCCCCGGCCGGCAGGCTCCCCGGCAGGCTCGCAAGCGCAAAACCGTCCGTCCCCTCGCCCAGCCCGACGAGAACCCGCTCCAGGCCGCCCTCCGAGTCATGCAGCAGCAACGACCGTCCCGAATCACCCCGGAACCCGGCGGCATCCACCAGCCGCTTCACCCGGTCCGGCTGCTCCCTGGTCCATGGCCCGAGGCCCTTCGCGGTCAGCAGCACCAGCGGAACGGCGGTGTCGGGGTGGGCGTGGAAGGCAGGGTGCATTGTAATGTCCGAAGGCTGCAGGTCTGGCGCGCCGCTTTAACGGTTCATTGATCAGGCGCGCCGCAAGGTTCCGGTAATATATCCGGGGATTGCCCATGTCTGCCACCAGCAAGCCTGTCACCCGCCTGATTGCGACCGCCAGCCTCGCCGCCCTGCTTTCGGGCTGCATCACCGCCGCTCCCCAGACCCCCGAGGAACTGGCGCTGGTTGATTCCGCGGTGAGCCCCCTCTTGCCGGCCACGCGGGCCGACCGCGCCATGGCCGACAAGCAGGACCTCCTCACCCAGGCCCGCTTCTGGGGCGGCGAATACGAGAAGAACCCCAACGAATACGAGGCGTCGCTGAAATACGCCCGCATCCTGCGCGCCATCGGCTCGGCCCCGCGCGCCGCCGAAGTCGCCCAGCAGGCCCTGACGCTCAAGCAGGGCGACGTCGAGATGACGATGATCTACGCTCAGGCCTCGCTCGACATCGGCAAGGCCGACGACGCCGCCTACGCCCTCGCCCGTGCGGAAGCCGAAGGCGGCAAGGACTGGCGCCTGCTCTCGATAATCGGCGTCACCATGGACACGCTCGACCAGCACGGCGCGGCCCAGGACTATTATCGCCGCGCCCTCGCAATTTCGCCGGACAATCCCAAAATCCTGTCCAACCTGGGACTTTCCTACATCCTTGAGGGCAAGCCGGGCCTTGCCGAGCAGACGCTTCGCCAGGCGGCCGCCCTGCCTGGCGCCGACAGCCGGATCACCCAGAACCTCATCATGGCGCTTGGCGTCCAGGGCAAGTTCGACGAGGTCGAACAGGTTGCGGCGACCGACCTTCCGCCCGCCCTGATTGCGGCAAACCGGGAGTATTTCCGAAGCCTGCTCAACCCCTCGCGCTCGTGGGAAACGCTTCGCGGGACGCAGAACTGAGCCCGATACTGAGCACCACTGCGGTAACCAAGTAACAGCAAAATAATCCGCTGACTTTGCGGCTGGCGCGGCTCGCCAGTGCAGCCGAGACCCGCTATCTGTCCGGGCAGGATGGAGGGTCTTCGACATGCGTAAGCTTCGCACACTGGCATTCACTGCAGTTCTCGGCCTTGGGCTTGCCGCCTGCAGCCAGGGCGGCTCCGGCGCGATCGGCGCGATCGATGTCGATCCCAAGTCCGTTGAAGCGCACGTCACAAAGCTCGCTGGCGAAACCTTCAAGGGCACGGCGACTTCCGCGGCCGACATCGAATCGCTGCGGTCGGCGCTTCCCGCCGAAGTGGCTGTCAGCTGGGGCGGACTCACGTTCGACGCCGCCACCGGTTCGACACTTCTCACCGCTGTGAAAGTGACGCCGAAGGACAACACCGAAGTTGGCGTCAGCATCGACGAGCTGCGCCTCTACGATCTCGACGTCGAACTCCTGAAGGCGCGCCTCACCGGCCAGCGCCTGAGCGAATCCGGGCCGCTCGCACGCCGTATCGACGCGAAGAACGTATCCGCCTTCGGCCTCGCCAGCCTGATGAACGGCATGATGGGCGACGTCTATGACGGCTTCACCGATGGCGCCTTCCCTGAAGACCTGCCGCCCGCGCAGGACGTCCTTCCGGCTGAGCCCGCCAACCCGCTGAAATTCCAGCCGACCGATCCGGTCGCCGGGGCGCCCGAGGGCTGGCCCCCGACAATCGAACCCGAGCTTGGTTTCCCGGACGATGACTTCTCCGCGACGTTCGGGACGACGTTCGACCGTTATGATTTCTCGGTCGGCCGCGTCATCTTCGACGACATCGTCCTGAAGCCCTACCAGGCCGCCCCGGCGCCAGCCGCTGCAGCCAGTGCGGATGATCCGATGGCGTCCTTCATGTCGGTGCTGCAGATGTTCGCCGCCTTCAACCAGTCGTTCGGCATCGACACGGCCGCCTATTTCGACATGAAAGGCGTCATGGGGATGACGCAGTTCGGCGAGGCCATGTCGACCGACCTGGCGATCAAGTCATTCGGCGCGCGCGGCATGCGGGGCGGCGACACCGACGCGATGTATATGCGCGGACTGTCCTACACATCGACGGGCTCCAACATGGGCATGCCGATGGACATGACCTATGGCGTCGATCTTTACACGATCAAGGACGTCCGCCTCGGCAAGGTGATGGACTTCCTCGCCAAGGGCGTTGTTCCGCCGCGCACCGAGACCAATCTCATGAGCCTCGGCGTCTGGCGCAGCGAGTCTGAAAGCTTCAAGCTCGGCGGCAAGGAGTTCTACGCGGTCGCTGAATCGATGTTCGATGGGACCGGCTTCCACTGGTTCATCCCGACCAAGCTTGCCGCAAGCGGCAAAGGCATTTCGATCGACGTCGGCGGCTTGATCGAATATGCGCAGCAGGCCAGCTCCGCCATGATGGGCGACATGGGCGACGACCCGTTCTACGCAGAACAGGCGGCTGCCCAGAACGCCGAGATGCAGCAGATGCTCGCCACTCTGAACAAGAATGGCCTGTCCAAGATTGCGGGCGACTACAATTTCGGCTGGAACTGGAATGCGGGCAATGGCGACGCCAAGCTCGACCTTGGCTTCGACGGCAAGGACCTGCTCAAGTTCAACACCAAGTATGAAGGCGGCTTCCCCAGCTTCAAGCTGGTGTCCGACCTGATCCCCGACAACATCGAGGCGACCGACCAGGAAGCTCTCGCGAACGTCTTCAACACCAACACCTCGCTGAAGCTCATCGAGTTCAACATCGAGGACAAGGGCGGCCTGCCGAAGATCTACGGCCTGATGGGCGACTTCGCTCCTGCCATGGGCATGGGCGCCGAGCCGATGACGGCGGAGAATGTCCGCGTGATGGCCTCCAGCGGCCTGAAGACGATGGCGGCTGCGGTCAGCCAGGAAATTCCGGAGATTCCGGGCCTGCTGAACCCGATCGCGGCGTTCCTGGAACTCGGCGGCAAGCTTCGCCTCGCGATCCAGCCGGCGAAACCCATGCCGTTCTCCAGCTTCGAGACGGTCATGACGGGCGCGATGATGGGCTCTTCGACACCGTCCCAGATCATCAAGGACCTGGGCGTGAAATCCGAGCACACCAAGTAACCCAAACCGGGGCGCGATGACGTTCGTTACGCGCTTCGCGCCAAGTCCGACCGGCCGTCTCCACCTCGGCCACGCCTATTCCGCCCTCCTTGCGCACGATATGTCGCGCCGGGAGGGCGGCCTGGTTCTGCTCCGGCTCGAAGACATCGACGGGACGCGCTGCCGTCCCGAATACGAGACTGCGATTCTCGAAGACCTGGCCTGGCTTGGAATCACCTGGCCGACCCCGTTCCGCCGCCAGTCCGAACACTTCGCCGAATACGCATCCGCACTCGAGAAGCTGCGCGGCCTCGGCGTTCTCTATCGCTGCTTCCTGACGCGTCGCGAAATTGCCGAGCAGGCGATGTCGGCGCCGCACGCGCCCGGTGAAGGTTCCGATGGAACCATCTATCGCGGACCATCAACGCCGATGAGCGAAGACGAGGAACAATCGCGCCTCGCACGCGGCGAAGCATTCGCCTGGCGGCTCTCGATGAGTTATTCACAAGACCTGCTAGGCGAAGAATTCGCGCGTCTGGAATTTCGCGAACGCGACGAAGCAACAAACGCGGAACACATGATTGCAGCGCGTCCAGCAATGCACGGCGATGTCGTCCTCGCGCGCAAGGACACGCCTGCCAGTTATCATCTATGCGTTGTGCATGATGATGCACTGCAGGGCGTAACGCATGTGATTCGCGGCGAGGACCTTCGCGACGCGACTCATATGCATGTGCTGCTTCAGAGACTGCTCGGCCTGCCCCAGCCCGTCTACATCCATCACCGCCTGCTCACCGATGAGACCGGCAAGCGATTCGCCAAGCGCGACCGCGCGCTGACCCTCGCGGCCCTGCGCGATGCCGGCCAGTCGCGCGCCGGCATTCGCGCCCGCATCGGATTGCCAGCTTGAACATGCCTGCCGCAACCACTGCGCCTTGGCCCTCCTGGGCCGGCCCCGCCATGCTCATCGCCGGCGCCATCGCGATCGGCTTTGCGCCCATCGGCCTGCGCCTCTCCGCGTTCGAACCACAGGCCACCGGCTTCTGGCGCTTCGCATTCGCCCTGCCGCTCATCGCACTGGTGATCAAGGCGCAGGGCGGCACGATCGGCCGGCCCTCGCCGATGGCGCTCCTCGCCGGAATGTTCTTCGGCCTCGACATCGCCTTCTGGCATGCGTCGCTCGTAATGACGTCGGTCGCCAACGCGACTTTCCTCGTCAATCTCGGCAACGCCGCCGTCGGCCTCGTCGCATGGGCCGTCCTGCGCGAACGGCCCGCCCGCATCTGGCTGGTCGCTCTCGCCATGGCGCTTACCGGCGCCTTCATGCTGTCGCGCGGCGCGGCCAACGCGGGCGGCGCAGCGCTCTCGGGCGATCTTCTTGCAGTTGTGGCCGCTGTGATGGTCGGCCTCTACCTTTTCTTCGCGAAACTCGCCCGCCGTCAAACTGGCGCGATGGCCGTCCTGTTCTGGTCGACGGCGACGACGCTGGCCGTATCCGCGATCGCGTGCGGCGTGCGCGGCGAGACGCTGATCCCGCCCGACCCCATCTGGTTCCTGTGGCCGCTCGCCCTCGCCATCGTCGCCCACGTCATCGGCCAGGGCCTGATCATCGCCGGCGTTGGCGCGACGCCCGCCGCCCTCGCTGGCCTTCTGCTGCTGATCCAGCCGGTCGCCGCAGCGCTAGCCGCCTGGCCGCTTTTCGGAGAGGCGCTCACGACCATGCAGCTTGCAGGCTGTGCACTGGTCCTCGCAGGCGTATGGCTGGCCGGGCGGCGATAAGGAGTCAGAACAAACGCCCGCCAACGGGCGCGTCGAGGTCCGGCGCGATCAGCACGACTTCACCCGCCTCATCCGGCACGCCCAGCGTCAGCACCTCGGACATGAACTTGCCGATCTGGCGCGGCGGAAAATTCACCACCGCCAGCACGCGCTTTCCAACAAGCGCGTCCGGCGAATAGTGCCTGGTGATCTGCGCCGACGATTTCTTCTCGCCGATCTCCGGCCCGAAATCGATCCGCAGCTTGATTGCGGGCTTGCGCGCTTCCGGAAACGGCTCCGCAGCCACCACAATGCCGACCCGAATGTCGATCTTCAGAAAGTCGTCAAAGCCGATCGTCGGAGCGGTCATGTGCGGTCCCGTCTATGTGGAAACCGCCCTATGCAGCCACCATCCGCCCGCGCGCAACTGCAGCGTCCATGCAGTCCGCCTCAACGCGCCTTCACGGAGCATGTGTTGATGCCGAGCATCGCATAGAGGGGACAAAACCCGATCAGGCCGGTCGCCAACGGAACGAGGCCAACATAGCCCCACGGCGTCTGCGGCCCAGCGAAAGCCAGCGACAGGATGCCAAGGCCCACAACCACGCGCAGCACCCGGTCGATCGTTCCTTCATTCGGCTTCATCGCGCTTCTCCATGCCCGGACGGCGAACCGTCATTGATCATGGATCGACCATGCCTGATGCCGGTCAGCGCGTCGGTGACCAAGTCACATAGGAGCCGCGGCCAGCTGCGACAGGCCGTCACGGTCGAGAATCTCGATAACGCCGCGACACGCCGCCAGAAACCCGCCACGGGCGAGCGCCGCAATCTGACGCGAAACCGCCTCACGGGCGGAGCCAATCTCTATTGCGATCTGCTCGTGCGTTATCCGCGCCTCGCCGCCCGCGCCCGCGACCCGCAGGATCGCTTGCGCCACGCGCTGCTCAAGGCCAGCGAACGCAAGCGTCTCGACCACATGCTCGAATTCTGCAAAGCGATGAGCCACAGCTCCCAATACCTGCTGGCGGAACGTATCGTCCGTCGCCATGCGATGGCTGAAGACATTCGGTGGTATGAGTTCGCCGGATAGCTCAGCCTCGACAACGCCCTCAGCCAGATAGCGCCGTCCTTCGACGAGGCAGGCAAAAGTCTGCAGGCAGACCTCTCCCGGCCCAACACGATAAAGCACGATCTCGCGTCCGTTAGCGGACACCAGCGACACGCGGATGCAGCCAGCGGTAACGGCCAAATAGCCCGGACACTCATCGCCCGCCCGGAAAAGAACTGCGCCGACAGGCTTGTGGAGTGGAATTGCAGTCATGCCGCAAACGCCGCCAGCCGCGCATCCAGCCCATCACGCACGCCCGGCCAGTCTTCGCGGATCACGCTGAACCACGCCGTATCCCGCAGCCTGCCGTCGGGCCGCACCATGTGGGACCGGTGAATTCCCTCGAACGTCGCGCCGAAC
>Ga0315903_10011351_pt1 | contig 10502 bp, 7 predicted proteins | sample LakEriMetagenome_7_FD_203524 | JGI IMG/M metagenome (GOLD analysis project Ga0315903, IMG submission 203524) | Freshwater fungal communities from buoy surface, Lake Erie, Ohio, United States - Buoy 2 MA119 | ecosystem: Environmental > Aquatic > Freshwater > Lake | place: USA: Lake Erie, Ohio... | reverse complement strand
CAACGTTGATTTCGGTGATTTTTCCTTCACCTTTCAGAATCTTAAACGCCCTGTCAAATTTCTCGGTTAAATTCTCAAACATGTCGTAATATCAAATGGTGCGCAAAAATAGGGACTAGCTACTGACTACTGATTACAGAGTACTGAATCCTGAAAATTTAAATGTGATGCAGAACATTCATTTCACTTCAATACATCCAGATTACCATTTGCTCCCCTGTAAACAAAGCTCAGTAATTCTTAACAAGTGGCGTTTACCTATCACCTCTTACCTAATTACCCCTTCCCCAATAAAAACATCACCGGCATCTTATTGATATCCGGCTTTCGGGTCGACCAATCCATGATGGTTCGGGTATTGATTCGTTCGTTGTCACATGTAATATTGGAAGCGATGCATAATTTGGTTTCCATGCGACAGGTTTGAAGTAAATCATCGAGCACTTGATTGTTTCTATACGGTGCGTCCATGAAAATTTGTGTGATTCCTGTGAGGGCCAATTGCTCGAGTTGCTTAATCTTCCGAATGCGGTCTGTTCGTTCGCGTGGCAGGTAGCCATTGAATGTGAACTGTTGCCCATTAAATCCGCTTGCCATTAAAGCCATTAGAATGGAGGAGGGGCCAACGAGAGGCACTACTTTCACTCCTGCTTCGTGCGCCATTGCAACAACGCTGCTCCCGGGATCCGCAACACAGGGCAATCCGGCTTCACTGATAAGTCCCATGTCGAGGCCTTGAAGCAAAGGCTCTATAACCGTGTCAATTTCACTCGTGCGAGTGTGTTCGTTAAGCATTCGAAAGTCAAGCTCTTCAAGTGGGCGTGATACTCCCATTTGTCTTAACAGTCGACGGGCGCTTTTAATTTCTTCTACAATGAAATGCTCAATTTTAGATACGGTTGAAATGAGTTGTTGAGTTGCGTATTTGTCAGTTCCACTCCCAAGAGTGTTGGGAATCAAGTAGAGGGTGCCCTTTGTATTTGCCATATAGTTGCAATGTTACGATACAAAAAGGGCCGCAAGTTGCGGCCCGTATGTTTTACAGTGTTAATCCAATATGAAAAAAGGCTTGTCTAATGATCCTTACCTAGATCATCAAAATTGAAATCCGCACTATTGCTGAAACCGTCAGTATTATGGCCTAATTCCTCGTCAGAACCATGTTCGGCTAATTCACGCCCGGTTTTGCGATTGCTATCGGCCGACCGATATTCTCCGGTTCCCTGCAAATTACGAATGTGGTCAATAGCCTTCTGCAGGCCCTCCGCAAAACCATCAAAATCTTCTTTGTATAAAAAGATCTTATGCTTTTCATAATGTACAGGCCCATCGTTTTCATGTCCAACACGTTTGCTCTCTGTAATGGTCATGAAGAGGTCGTTCCCACGGGTCGCCTTTACGTCGAAAAAATAAGTGCGCTTCCCTGCGCGTACCGATGTTGAAAACACATCTTCTTTGTAACTCTCATTCATAAGTTGTAGAGTTTATTCTAAACTGTCAATTTTAGTTTGCAGCCAAATATAATACCTGTACACTTTTATGCAAATTTTTTTATATCAACGAGTTATGACTATGGAAAAAATTGACAGCATTATCGAATAACAGAAAACGTTCCCTTGAATTCATGCGATTGCAAGAGGAGGTCTCTTATGAAGATACGATAATGGTAAACACCATTGGGCGCATAGTATTTTCCATCATTTATTTGACCTGACCAAGGCCGTTCCAAATCATTGGATTTAAAAATGAGATCTCCCCAGCGGTTGAAAATGTTCAACTCCATAGATGTTACTCCTGTCATTTCGGGAAGCCAGTAGTCGTTAATTCCATCATCATTGGGGGTGAATGAAGTGGGCGTGTGAAAAGTAAAACCTTGGATTATTACTTCTCCGGTTGCGGACGATGTGCATCCCTGTGGACTGGTAACATAGTGTGTAATGGTTTGAACTCCCGAAGCAGTCCAGCTATACTCGAAGTCGCATTCATTGCTCTCGCCACCATCACTCATAAAGTATTGGCATGATCCATCCTGGTATATGCTCGAAATATGACATTCTGCCTCGGTGATTTCCATTATCTGAGGATCAATTGTGAAACTGGCATCCGGGTTCGGAAAAACTGTTACAGCATTCGGAAAAGTTATAGTAAGACTATCATAGCAACCTTCATTTGTAAATGCAGTAGCTGTAATGGAGTAGGTGCCGGGCATATCGTAGGTTTGAACGGTTACTCCTTGAGAAGAGACAGAGCCATTTCCAAAATCCCAGATGTAATTTACCGGTACGACAGATTCTGTAACGGCAACAACTTGTGCGATTAATCCGGGGCAACCTACGGTGTTCTCAATTTCGAAATCTGGGAGAATGTTGAGAGCAACACCCACAGAATCCGTGTAAGAATTAGTGCATCCGCTTTCTGAAATAGTGAGCGTTACATCATGATAACCCGGCGAGTCGAATGTGATACCGGTGGGCTGAGCCAATGTGCTGCTCGCCATGTTCGCAAATGGCCCAAAGCTCCATGAATACTGAGGGTTCAGAGAAGTTTCACCTTGGGCTTCAAAGCTGAAGCTGTTATTTGCAAGGCATTGTGCCGCTTGCGGTTCAAAATAAGGTGCCGGATTCTCCGCGATATCAAATGTCACCGTTGAGGTGTCGTTGCAAGCGTTGTTTCCAGTAACTATCAGCTGCACATCATAGGTTCCTCCGGTAATATACTCGAAGATTGGATTCAGAAGATCGGATAAATCTTCCGTTCCCAAACCATCGAAGTCCCAAATGTGCTGGTTCGCATTGATTGAGCTACTCTCAAATTGATAAACTAATCCATTGCAGAATACATCTTGCGGTTGTATTGAAGCTACGGGATCGGGTGCATTTAGGATTGTTTCTGTGTCTGTTCCAATACATCCATTTTCTTCCACTTGCACCGTCACTGTCCAGCTCGCTGAAGAAGACGGAAATTCCACATTTGGAGGACTATCACTTGAAGAGCCGGCAGGGCTTGCTCCTGCTCCGAAGTTCCAATAAATATCAGCCAAGTTGGAGTAATCACCGGTCACTATAAAGTCGTATGTATCCACCAGGTCGATACATTCGTAATCACCCACCGTTATGCTAGGAATGACAGGTGGATGAACAATGTATTCATTTATTACTTGGTCCTCACAAGGCCATCCTGGGTTGGCTGTAAGAGTAATGATGTAAGAGCCGGGTCCTGGAAATGAAAAGGTAGGCTCAAATACATTAGAAGTATCGCTATTGGTTCCTGCGACCCCGAAGTCCCAATGGTAGGTTGTATTGGCTGACGCCGTGCTGGTATTTTCAAAATTGACAGCCAGGCCACTGCACGATTCATATGATGAATTTTCTAACGTAGGAAAGTTCGCTTCGCTGGAGGCGCAGAATATCACGCGGTATTGGAAATCGCGATAGACTGTATTAACCAAAACGCCATTTCGGTATTCACTCACACATACACCGACTGAGTACACACCAATAGCTGTTGCTGTGCCGGTAATAAACCCGGTTTGCGGGTCAATGGCAAATTGAGGATTAGCTGTAATGGGATTACTTGCATTGAAACCATTGGCGTAGGTGATTGACGCATAGGGAGGACCGTCAGGTGGACTAGGCATAGGCGCATCAGCAGTAGCGCCATTTAGCGGGGCACAAAAGGAATACACCAGTTCATCGCCATCAGGGTCTGTGGCACCGTGATCGAAGTAAAACTCTGCTCCCTGACAAAGGGAAACCGGGGGTAATTCTGTGAAGCGGGCTGAACTGTTGGTGCCTCCAATATCTTCAGCGTCGGGGATAGTTGTTGTTAATGTGCTGCCTTGCTGATCGAATAGCAGATTATCGATGCCATTAGGTCGGCAGCACCTTTGGTAAGCCAGCGTGTATCCGCCTGAGATAGGGGGGAGGCTAATCGTAAGGGTGTAAACAGCTTTTTCAATGCAAACTTGCGGAGGAAGCAGGTTACATGGGTTTTCGAGAATGGGTGGCATGTCGGTAACTTCCGCATTGTCCAGACTCATATTATAGCTGTCGTATAAATCGCCTGTTGCAGTTTCGAATACACCCAGCGATGCGTCCTGGTCGAATTGTGTGGAAGACTCACAATCGCGGTAAACCACCAAAGTGACCAAATATTGATTGTTTCCCAAAAAATTATAGAACAACTCACCGCCCACAATGTGAGCGCCTTGTATGCTTTTTAATGAGCACAAAGCAAGGAAAACAAGCATTATCCTGCGGAAAATATGGGAGCTCGTTGGTTTCAAATTGTGGTTTGGTTGCTCTAAATACACCCTTTTCAACTGAATTCTTGGGTGCGACCTATGTAAAACAACAAAGGTCGGTTAATAGTTGCATGTGCAGCTATTACATATTTCTCCGGTATTGCCCTCCCACCTCAAACATAGCTTTGGTAAGTTGGCCTAAAGAGCAATGCTTTACGGCTTCCATTAATTCGCTGAACATATTCCGGTTCTGAATGGCTGCATGTTGTAACTGCCTCAAAGATTCGGAACTTTTGCCTTCCGCAGCCTTGTGCAATTGAGCGAGCATTTCAATTTGATACTGTTTCTCAGCTTCTGTTGCCCGAATAACTTCTTTCGGAAGTATAGTAGGGGAGCCCTTGGATGATAAGAATGTATTTACTCCGATGATAGGATATTCTCCCGTATGCTTCAAGGTTTCATAATAAAGACTTTCCTCTTGAATCTTACTGCGCTGATACATGGTTTCCATTGCGCCCAAAACACCTCCTCGCTCCGTTATGCGGTCGAATTCACTCAGTACCGCTTCCTCAACTAAATCTGTCAACTCCTCAATAATGAAAGATCCTTGCAGCGGATTTTCGTTTTTCGCCAGGCCCAACTCACGGTTTATGATAAGCTGAATGGCCATTGCCCTTCGCACACTTTCTTCCGTTGGGGTGGTTATGGCTTCGTCGTAAGCATTGGTATGCAACGAATTGCAGTTATCATAAATGGCATACAAAGCCTGCAGGGTAGTCCGAATATCGTTGAAGTCGATTTCCTGTGCATGAAGAGAACGCCCGCTTGTCTGTATGTGGTACTTCAACATTTGAGCTCGCGCATTAGCTCCATATTTCTTCGCTAATGCCTTCGACCAAATGCGGCGCGCAACTCGGCCAATTACAGCATACTCCGGGTCGATACCGTTGCTGAAGAAGAATGATAAGTTCGGACCGAACTCATTGATATCCATTCCACGAGATAGGTAATACTCTACATAGGTAAAGCCATTGGAAAGAGTAAAAGCCAATTGCGTGATGGGGTTGGCGCCGGCTTCAGCAATGTGATAACCGCTTATCGATACCGAATAAAAGTTACGTACCTGCTTTTCAATGAAATACTCTTGAACATCACCCATCAAGCGAAGGGCAAACTCCGTCGAGAATATGCAGGTGTTTTGGGCCTGGTCTTCCTTTAAAATATCAGCCTGAACCGTGCCTCGAACTTGTTTCAACGTTTCCGTTTTGATTTTTTCGTAGACATCCCGAGGAAGAACTTCTTCTCCGGTCACACCCAAAAGCATTAACCCTAATCCGTCATTTCCCTCGGGTAATTCGCCCTGGTATTTAGGTCGGCTAATGCCTTGTTTTTCATATTTGTTAGATAGGCATGATTCAACCTTTTCTTCAATCTTGTGTTCTCGTATGTATTTCTCGCAATTTTGATCGATGGCGGCATTCATAAAGAAGGCAAGAAGCATAGGGGCCGGACCGTTAATGGTCATGCTCACCGATGTCTTTGGGTCGCTTAGGTCGAATCCGGAATATAACTTCTTGGCGTCGTCCAGGCAGCAAATACTCACTCCGCTGTTGCCCACCTTTCCATAGATGTCCGGTCGATGGTCCGGATCGTTGCCATAAAGTGTTACACTATCGAAAGCTGTCGATAACCGCTTGGCTGGCATGCCCAGGCTCACATAATGAAAACGGCGATTGGTGCGCTCAGGCCCGCCTTCTCCCGCAAACATGCGCGTGGGATCTTCGCCTTCGCGCTTAAATGGATACAATCCCGAGGTATAGGGGAATTCTCCCGGAACATTTTCTTGCAAAACCCAGCGAACTATATCGCCCCAACTGCGGTAGGAGGGAGTTACTACCTTGGGTATCATGTTGTGAGACAGACTTTCAGTGTGTGTCTGAATAACAATCTTCTTATCACGTACCTGGAAGCTATACTCGGAACTTTTATATAACGCTCGCTTTGCCTCCCAGCTTTGAATGATTTCCCAGTTGTGTGGGTCGAAATCGAGCTTAATACGGTCGAAGGTCGCTTTCAATTGTTGTGATGCAAGGACTGAGTCATCGTTAACACCATTGTTTTCCAATTCATTGACAGCCCCTTGAATTCTATATAATTTATCGGCAATAACAGCCTGCTGGTTTACCCAGCTATCGTAATTACGGTTGTTTTCGCTGATTTCGCTCAAATAGCGTGTCCGATTCGGCGGAATGATGTAAATCTTCTCGCTCATTTCATCCGAAATGGCGAATGAGGAAATTAGGGGGGCTCCTGTTTTCTCTACTAAGGTGGAAATAAGCTTCACGTACAGGCGATTCGTACCGGGATCGTTGAATTGCGAGGCTATTGTGCCTAACACTGGTAAGCTTTCATCTTCTGCTTCCCACAAATTGTGATTACGCTTGTATTGCTTTCGCACATCACGCAGAGCATCTAATGCTCCGCGCTTATCGAATTTGTTGATGGCAACTACATCGGCAAAATCGAGCATATCGATTTTTTCTAATTGAGTTGCCGCGCCAAATTCGGGAGTCATAATGTACAGGGCTACATCGCTATGGTCCATGATTTCGGTATCGCTCTGGCCAATACCCGAAGTTTCCAGAATAATCAAATCGAAACCTGATACCTTCAATATGGAAACAGCTTCCGATACATGCTTGCTCAATGCCAGATTGCTTTGGCGTGTTGCCAAGGAGCGCATGTATACCCTTGAGTTTCGAATGGAATTCATTCGAATTCGATCGCCTAAGAGCGCTCCTCCCGTTTTACGTTTGGATGGGTCAACCGAAATAATACCGATATTTTTCTCCGGGAAATCAAGCAGAAACCGTCGAACAAGCTCGTCAACCATCGATGATTTACCAGCGCCACCGGTGCCGGTGATTCCAAGGACAGGTGTTTTGCATGACTTGGCCTTTGTGCTAATTGACTCAATATCAACAGCGTGCTTCTCCGGATAATTCTCTGCTGCAGAAATCCATTGAGCAATAATGGTATGGTTGGCAACTTTCAATTCTGTGATCGGTTGCTGCACCTCCAGTCCTGTCGGAACATCACACTTCTGGACCAAATCGTTGATCATGCCCTGCAGTCCCATAGCACGACCATCATCAGGATGGTAAATACGCGTAATGCCGTATGCATGCAGTTCCTCAATCTCAGACGGCAGGATGGTACCGCCGCCACCGCCAAATATTCGAATGTGTGAAGCTCCTTTTTGTGCGAGCAGGTCTTTCATGTATTTGAAATACTCGTTATGACCGCCTTGGTATGAAGTCATGGCAATTGCTTGCGCATCTTCCTGAATAGCACAATCTACTACTTCTTCCACGCTGCGGTCGTGGCCAAGATGAATGACCTCGCAGCCGGTGCTTTGAATTATTCGACGCATAATATTGATGGCAGCGTCGTGCCCGTCGAAAAGACTGGCAGCGGTAACAATTCGAATTTTGTTAATGGGAGTATAGGGAGCGGCAGTGTTCATGATTGTAAATTGAATCAAGTGGCCGCGAATTTATTGGCTCTGCGCTCTACTTCCTATAAGAATTTTCGGAACAGAATTGTCCCATTTTCTTCGAATAGCTCATATTAAGTTTTCAATGAAAACAAGCTCTAACCGATGATAAGTGCCATATTTGCGGCGTCATTTTAATTCAGCACCATGAAAAGTTTGTTTGACGATGCCGTGTATAATGAGGTATTAGATCGTTTGTCGAAGTTGAAAGAAGATACACCACGTCAATGGGGAAAAATGACTCCCACTTTTATGGTGAAGCATTGCAACCTGGTTTTGTCGTCGTCACTCGGATTAGCCCCTCGCAAAAGGGCACTTATGAGTTATCTATTCCGAAAAATGGCTAAAAAACAATACGTTTATCGCTCTGTTTACAAGAAGAATGGTTACACAGCTCCTGCTTTCGTTGTGACCAACACAAACGAACTCAACTCAGAAATGACGCGTCTGATTCAGAGTATTGACCAATTCAGGAAAGCCGGTGAAGGGGCGTATGAAAATCGACTTCACGCTTTTTTCGGGAAACTTACTGCTCAAGAATGGGGCATGCTTCAATACAACCATCTTAATCATCACCTTTCCCAATTCGGTGTCTAATTATGCATGCTGCTCTTCGCGATAAATCAAGCGTTATTCCGCATTCTGAACTCATTCTGCGTCCTGAAGGAAGTATTTACCATTTGGGCATTACCGCCGAACAAATTGCCGATAAGGTCATTATAGTCGGTGATCCTGAACGTGTTCCCAAAATCTCGTCACTTTTTGATGAAGTGACACATACCATTGCAGGCCGCGAGTTTATTATTCATACAGGAATATACAAAGGGAAACGCATTACGGTTATCTCATCAGGTATTGGTGTCGACAATATTGATATCGTGATGAATGAACTAGATGCCGCGGTAAATGTGGATTACAAGACGCGTTTACCCAAGGAAAAACATACGAGTTTGGAAATCGTACGCATCGGTACTAGCGGATGCATGCATGCTGATATTCCGGTGGGAAGTTTTGTTTCTTCTACGTTTTCTTTTGCCCTTGATGGTGTGCCCAATACATATGACGCTGTTCACTCTGAAAACGAGCAAGCGCTTAAAAAAGCTTTATCCGATAAGTATTCCTGGCTTCGCGAAAACTCCGGTTTTTATGTGGCAGAGTGCAATCAGGAGTTGCATGAAAGAATCGCCTTCGATGCTATTCATGGCATTACGGCAACAGCGAATGGATTCTACGGTCCTCAAGGACGCTCTGTTCGATTGAAGTCGAATATGGAGCATCGAATCGATGATTATGCACAATTCGAATACAACAACTTGCGCATCACCAATTTTGAGATGGAATCGGCGGGTATTTATGCCATGGCATCTATGCTCGGGCATAAGGCAGTATCAGTCTGTGCCATATTGGTTAACCGAGCAACTAAAGAATTCAACAGTGACTCATTGAGAAGTGTTGAAACCCTTATCAGGACTGTGCTGGATCGATTTTGAAACATCCTTTGTGAAAAAGGTAGTTAATGGTTAACATCGGCAGGGGAGGTGTTCAGCTAGCTTTGTATTGCTACTGAAAACTGAAAAACAATCACACCGATGTACAGCAACGAAGTTAATGCACTCATTTCCCTTATTGAGGATCCCGATGAGACTATTTACAAGCAGGTAAGCTCGGAGCTTAAAAACTACGGAGAATCCATTATTCCACAGCTTGAACAATACTGGGAATTACAAGATTTTGGTCCCTTGTTTCAAACGCGTCTGGAAGAACTTATCTCAACCATTCAATACGAAGGAGTCTATAATCGTTTAAAGACATGGAAGAATTCCGAAGATAAAGACTTGTTGGAAGGTGCATTAATCATTAATAAGTACCAGTATCCTTCCTATGATGAAGCTGAGCTCCGAAGATCCGTTTCTAAAATCCGTCAGAGTATCTGGCTCGAGTTAAACGATAATCTGACTGCCTTTGAGCAAATACGTGTGTTCAATCACATGTTTTATACGCATCATGGGTTCAAAGGAAACCGCGACAATTACCATCAGCCTCAGAATTCGTTCTTGGCTGATTTAATCTCTACGAAAACCGGTAATCCAGTATCGCTCGGGTTGTTGTATACATATTTGGCCGGTAGTCTTGACTTGCCTGTCCAGGGAGTCAATTTGCCTAGTCATTTCATTTTGTGTTATCTCGATTTTTATCCTTTCGATGAAGAGCTGGGAATAATCAAGGACGAAGCAGAGGTACTTTTTTACATTAATCCGTTTAATGCAGGTGCCATTTTACAGAAGGAAGAAATTGACGAGTTTCTGGTAAAGCAGAATCTTCCTCAGGACGAGCGGTTTTATCGACCATGCTCAAATATGGAAATGATTGCCCGGATGTTGAATAATCTCATACACGCATATATAGCTGCTAGTAATGATGAAAAAGTTCGCGAGCTGCGAGCTCTGCAATCGTTGTTACTTGAAAAGGAAGGTTGATTTAGAATGTAGATCGATTTTAATGGGTAGAAAAAGGCGCTTCGCAAGGAGCGCTTTTTTATTTGCGTGGAATTATAAGTTATTGTGTATTAACGCCATAACCGTTCTTTTTTCTCATAATTTACATTATGTAAAGTAAAATAATGAAGTGGATGAGAGTATGAGATCGTATCGTGCCCACCAGTTCATTCAACATGCACACATTCCCTATTTCACCATTTCACCA
>Ga0315903_10011345_pt1 | contig 10504 bp, 8 predicted proteins | sample LakEriMetagenome_7_FD_203524 | JGI IMG/M metagenome (GOLD analysis project Ga0315903, IMG submission 203524) | Freshwater fungal communities from buoy surface, Lake Erie, Ohio, United States - Buoy 2 MA119 | ecosystem: Environmental > Aquatic > Freshwater > Lake | place: USA: Lake Erie, Ohio... | reverse complement strand
CCAGTTCCGGCAGTGCCATCACCAAAAGACCAGGTATAGGTAGCGTTTTTGGCAGTAGAATGACCGATAAACTTCAAGGTATTGGGGCTTCCGCTGACGGGCGTGAAATAAAATCCGCCACTCAACCTGCAAGGTTCCTTTACGATTACTTTCTTGCAAATTTTCACGAAGCAACGCGGATCTTTCCCGTAAATGGTCACACAAACGGTGTATGTGCCCGGCTTTTTGTAGCTGTGTTGTTGATGCTGCCCTGTTTTAGTTGTGCCGTCGCCGAAATCCCACACGTAGCGCTGGCCATGGTTGGAAGTTGCCGAGAATCCGAGGGTTCCGCCGTTCTGTTTAAAGCTGAAATCGCCTTTGATTTCACAGGGTTCGCGCTGTTGGCAACGAATTACCACTTTTTTGCAAACCGTTTCCTTGCAAACTTTCTGCGTAGTCGGGTCAACCCAGGTTGCAGTCAGGCAAACGGTGTATTCGCCGTCTTTCAGGTAGCCGCGCTTCACTGCTTTTGTATTGCCGCTTCCACCATCGCCGAAGGTCCAGCTGTAGGTAGTGTTGCTGAGGTTTGAGCTGGCTTCAAATGCCACATTGCGGCAATCTACTTTGAAGCTGAAATCGGGTTTCAACTGGCAGGCAGTGTTGTTACAGCCTTTGATTTCCACCTTTTTGCAAATCGTAGTATCACAGCCCAGGCAAGAATCAACCACGCGAAGGCAAACGGTATAGGTTCCCGTTTGTGCGTATTTGTAGCTGATTTGTTGGCCATGGCCGCCGGTTCCGTTGCCAAAGCTCCAGCTATACTTCGGGCAAGTTCGCTGGGTTGTAGCCTTGCCCCAGGCGATGAGGGTGTTGCATTCCACCTTGAATTCGAAATTGGCCATACCGGCGCAACCTTTCAGTTGTTGCTGCGCCCCGGCCTTTTCGGGCAGAAAGGCAGTGAGCACCAGGACGAGCCAAATGCCAATACTGCGGGTGAGGGATGTTTTCATGGTATAGTTTTTCTATGTTTTTAATGTTGAAGGATGAATGGAAGCACCCCGTTTTCGCGGGGGCTTTGCAGATACAGGAAATAAGTGCCTGATTGCAAGGCAGACGCATCGACATGCATGATGGTTCCCTGAACCCGGGTTGGAACCTGCAGGCTCCTACCTCCGGCATCCACAAAACGGATTTGCCAGTCTTGGTTTCCTTCGGGAAGAGCAATCTGAATCATTCCGTTTGTTGGATTTGGATAGAGCCGGAAGGAGCCAATGCTCAGGTTATTTGTGCTCATTCCTTCCTGCAACATACAAGCTACCGTATTGGTAAGCAGGGGCGCGTCGTAGTCAAAGTACACGCCGGCCCTGTTTCGGATGATGGTGCCGCTCGGGTTTCCGGTTTTCAGTCCAATGCGGAATCCAAAGAAACCGCGGGCCAGGGTGTATTCCGGGTTTCCTGTCGACGGGGGAAGGTTGATATTGTCGAAGGTGTAAACAAACACGGCCTTGCCTGGAAGATTCGGATCGAGCAGCATTTCGCGGGTGTAACCGTGACTCGCTCCGGTCTCCTGGATGTAGGCGATTTGCAGGGAGATGTCGACCGTATCGATAATAGTAATGCTCCGGGCCGTATCTGTTCCAGTGTTTTCGAAACGGATGATATAATGGATATCCTGTTCGCCGGTTCCTACATAAGCCAGGCTGTCGCCCGCGCTTGCTGACGGAATCTGAAGTTTTTCCACCCCGCTGGCCGATCCGTAGCCAAGGGTTTGCGGCAGGGAATCGCGGTTGTCGTTTGGTGCGCCATCGCCACCTTCGTCCAGGCTCATAGAAGCGGTGAAGCTTACCTGTTCATTGGTGTTGAAGCGGTTGGAGGGGAAACGTGTATGCAGTAGAATGCGTCGTTCTTCACCGGGTTCCAGATTCGCCAGATTCCAGGTAAAGCGTCCGTTGTTGATGACATCAGGAGCAGGCGTGACAACGGTATTGGCAACTTTACTGTTGAATTGTAGATTCAGACTGCCACTGGTATTCAGTATTCCGCGGTTTTCAACTACAACAGCATAGCTTTCTGCAGTATCCAGCCGCGCTCTCGTTCCCTGTGCCGGCACAATGCGCACACTGAGGTCGCGCCATTGGTTATTAGCCGGTTGCAGGGCGAAGTTCACTTCGTAGAAACGGATACTGTCGCGCACCTGCACAGTTTGTGGCGCGGCATCCTTCCAGCCGGTTCGGCTGTCGAGACTCAGGGTATAGTTGCGTCCGGCAGCGAGGAGCAATTCGTAGCGACCATTTACGCCGGTGTTCACAGAAAGGCTGTTGCCGGCGCGAACCATCCGGTCGCGCAAAAGCAGTTCACCCATGTCCCAGCGGCCGTTGCTGTTTTTATCGTAAAACACCCGGCCGCTGATACGGATGCGGTCGGCCAACAGACGCACGATGCCCGGCCCGCGGTTGCGGCCATCTAGCCAGATGCCCGGGCCTGACAGAATCAATTCGTCTCTGAGGCGGTTGGCGCGGGTAAAGAGGTTCTGGCGCGGAGAAAGTTCATCCGGAAACCATTGTCCAAGGGTGAAAAATGCGGCATTGAAAGGCCCGCTAAAATGAAAGCGCCCCAGCGCCAGCAACCCGCCTTTCCAGTCGGCGAGCGCCGTAACATCTCCAAGGCTGTCGAGCCCTTTGCGCAGGGCTTCGGGTTTGCCGTTGAGGCGCATCAAGGTTCGCGTCTGATTGGAATCGATCCCGAAGGCATAGATATTGCCAGCGGCAAGAAAAATGTTCTTCGTGAGCAGCAAGCCGCTGTTGCGGGTTGAAATGGAATTATTTCTGAGGGAAGCAAGCCCGTTCATTGATTGACCGGCAAAGCGGCGGAATGTGCCTGCAAGCCATAAGTCAGTGCCGTTGGCTATGAGTTTATTCACGGGGCCATCTGTTCCGGCTGCAGCGGTAAGGGCTCTGGCGAATCCGGTGCCATTGAAAGTTGTCAGATGGGTGAATTCACTGCCGGCAACCTGGTTGAATCGGCCGCCTATGAAGAGGTTCTCTTCAAATACAGCCAGGCTGTGTATAGCAGGAGGCTCAGGTTGTGTATTGCTGAAAGCAGCCAAGCCGGTCCACATGCGGCCGTTCAGGGAAGCAAGGCAAGTGTGGCGGCGGTCGGCAGCGATGACAAAGCCACCGGCCGCGAACAGCTTTCCTTTATAAACAGCCAGGTCGTGAATCTGTCCGCCCTTCAGTATGCGGAAGGATGGCAGATTGTACCAGATACGTCCGTCGAATTTCCCTACATGCACAAGGTCTGAACTGTCGTTGAGAGGAGCCGTCCATGCAGCATACAAAGCCCCGTCGAGCACCCGCGTAACAGGGTTGCTTTCGAGTTCAAGCCGGAGTGGAATACCGAGCTGCGCCTTGAGTCCGGCGCTCAACACAGAAACCAGGATGAATAATCCTGCCTTACCGAGTGTTTTTTTACCTGCCGATTTCTTCCTCACCATGTGAACAGCATTTGCATGTGTAAATATCCGAAGTTCTGCCGCATTCCCACCTGATTCTGCGCAGGTTTTATTCTTCCCAATTGGGTGCCTGAGTTCCAAAGCCCTTGCAATGTCCAATGGTTGTTGAGTTTTCTGTATGCTCCGACCCCTATGCTGCCGCTTCCCTGCCAGCGGCTGATGGCGGTTTTGGCCAATGGCGCGGTGAGACCGTAAATGCCGCCGTTGAATTGCTGTTGCGACCAGGTGCGGTCGTTTTGCGGATTAACAGTGGTTCCGCTAACCAGCGACCAGCGTTCGAGGCGAACCCCGCCTTGCAAGACGATACCCGATTTGGGGTTCAGGGCAATGGTGCGAGTCCATTGGAGTGGTATCGCAATACTGCGCATGCGCATTTCAGTCTGTACCTGCATTTGTGTATCGCGGTAGCGCACCGGAACCCAGAACAGGGTATCGCCCGGCACATTGCGGTAGGGGAATGAATCGCTTACGATGCGTGTGGTGTAGTTCCAGTTGGTACGGCGCGGTGTCAAATCCATGCCGGCCTGAATACCACTTTGAAGGTGGAATTTTCCGACCGGAATGGCATAAAGCGCCTGAACACCGCCAAAGAAACCTGGGCTGCTGCCTCGTTCCGCGAGCGTTTTTCCCTGCCAATCGCTGCCAGCAGGGCCATTTTGTAGCCTGGATTGATTGAATCCGGTTACGGGGCCGAAGGCGACATATGGTTTGAGCAGACGTGAATACAAATCGCGGATGGGCTTATTGCTGCGCCAGCTCAGCGCATTTGCCATGGCAGGCCTGGAGCTGAACTGTGAGATTTGAATCCTCCGCACCGGCAGGCTGAGGAATTCCAGTTCCGTTTCGCTACTTTCGTTCGCAACCGGTTGGGAATTGCTGCCCTCCGTGCCACTGCCGGAGCGGGAGTATTCATGGCTTTCTGTCTCGGGTGCGCTTCCGGATTGACCGGTGGTGCGCGGTAGCTTTTCCCTCCGGTTATCTTCGATGCTACGAGCCGCTTCTGATGCATCCGTCAAGGTTGGCTTGGCACTTGCCACGGCAGTTTGGATACGTAGGGTTTCGGGTGTTTGGGTTTTAGTAGTCTTTTTTTGGGCTGATGGTTTCAGTTCTGTATGGTTTCCATTCCACCACAGCCAGGTGCCGAAACACAACAGCAATACAGCGGGGATAAACCACAGCCATGCGCCGCGTCTTTTCCTTTGCACGCGCCCGCTGACTGCTGCCCAGTCGGCATCGTTTACCGGCAGTTCATGGTTGTTGAACAACTGCCTGAAGGTCTCTTCTATGTCGGGCTTCGGCTTGTTCACGGGTGGCGTTGGATGAGGATTTCCTGCAGCTGTTTTCTGGCCCGGGCGTATTGCGATTTGCTGGTTCCTTCAGAAATCTGAAGGGCATCTGCGATTTGCCTATGGGTCATGCCTTCGATGGCGTAGAGGTTGAACACCATGCGGTAGCCGGGTGGCAGTTGGTCGAGCGCTTCAAGCGCTTCTTCCGGAGAACATGGGAAACCGGCATTGTCGTCATAGGTGTCGGTTTCCGGTTCGTGATGGGTATCGTCGCTGAACATTCCCGCATAGCGCGTACTCTTCTTGAACTGGTCGATGGCCGTATTGATGAAGATACGGGTCATCCAGGTTTCAAGGGCGCTGTCGCCGCGGTATTTGGAAATGGTCTGTAGCACTTTTACAAATCCGTCTTGCAAGGCGTCTCGGGCGTCGTCCAGGTTGCTGCAATACCGCCTGCAGATGGAAAGCATGCGTGGCCCGTAGCGCCTGAACAACTGTTCCTGCGCATGCGGATCGCCTTTCCTGCAGCCCGATATGAGTTCCTGGAGGTCATTCACCCATTTCTCCCTGTCTGCCATTTTGGTCTGCTACGTTAGACAAAGGTTGCACCGTTTCATCATCTTTTTGATTTCCTGCGTTAATTCGCCTTTGATGAATCTGAACAGCAAAGGTTTATGGATAGGCGCCGCAACGGTGCTGCTCGCGGTTGCCGGGGGCATTTGGTTCTTCGGTGGAAGCGATAAACTTCCTTCCTATATCCCCGACGACGCCGGAATGGTGATGCGTTTCGATCCCAAAGAGATGATCCGCGGGATGGATATGGAGAAAATTGGCAAGAACAGCGGGCTGAAAGATCTCGAAGACAAACTGGAAGAAGAAGACGCCATGTTGATGAAGCTCCTCATGAAGGGGTTCCGCAACCCGGAAAAGACCGGCATCCGATGGAGCAAGTCTTTTTACGTGTTTGCCCGCTCTGAAAAAGGCAAGGAGTATGTTGCCGTTATGTTGCCTGTGAAAGACCAGGAAGTGCTCAAAACCTTTGTTGACCGCGAACTTCCCGGTGATGCCAAAATCAAATTCCGCGACGATATGGCCTATGTGCAGACTGGTTACCGCGAAGCCTGGGGCTGGAACAACGATGTGCTGATGGTAGTGTTTATGGACGGAAGAAGGCATACCGACCTGATCCAGGATCACCTGAACAAAACCTACGATGCGTGTATGGACAAAAAGCCGGAGTTCAAGAAAATCATCGGCAAGACGGCAGATATCGCGATGTATGTGAACACCAAGACCAGCTTCTTCAAGGAAATGATGCGCGAAGCGGGTCGGGGTATGACGAAAGGACTTGCAGGGCAGAATTTTGTCTATGCCGGTGCGTATTTCAATTTTGATCAGGGCGAAATGAACATGGAAGGAATGAACCTGGATGCGGATGGCAAAAAAGTAGCTGTCGATTACATGAAAGAAGGTGCATTGCCGGAAAAAATCATCGGCACACCCGATGGGAAGGCGCCACTGTTTCATCTGGCTATGAATATTGAGTGGATGCCAATGATGAAAGCCATTGCCGGCAGCATGCCAGACGAAGAAATTCCCGCTGAAATGATGGACATTCTGAAGGAAGTTGACAACGGTATTTGTATTCAGGCCAGCGCCACACGCCTGCCGATGACTGCTGATACAACATGGACGGATTGGGGTTATCCGATGGTGCGCAAACCCAATCCAATCGGTGTAACAATTCGTATCCCGGTGAAAGCCAACACACCCAAACTTGATACCGCGCTGAGCCAGGGCGGACAAGCCGGAATCAGTCAGGCAACATCAATTTTCTGGAGCAAACAGTTCAGTGTAAGCCGCCCTCCGGGCATGTTGCGCATGTTGATGGACCAGGAGGAAAGCGGAACGTTAAAGGCATGGAAAGACGATCGCCTGCCTGATGATTTTGCTTCAAAACCGGTACAGATTTGGGTCGATCTGAGTCCAAAAAACAATCCCTTGCTCAATGGTGAATCCGATGCCTTGGGCCGTGGCACAGAGAAAGTAGCTGATGCCTTGGGTAAGTTTTCGCATATCGTTGGTTGGACTGATAAGGATGAAAGCGTAGTGAGGATAGTGCTCAAAGACAAGGAAGAGCATTTCCTCAGCGCCCTCTTTGAAATGATCGGCGACCTGAACGAGGATGCTAACATTTGAGCGGCTGGTTCCGGCTCCGCTGGAAGGAAACACAGATTCTGACAGTATCTGGCAGAAAGGCGTGAGCTTTACTCCCGGCAATCTGTACAGCGTTTATGCACCTTCCGGCAAAGGCAAGAGCACGCTCATGCATATTCTGCTCGGCATACGACGCGATTTCAGCGGCGTTTATACCATCGATGGGAAAGATACTGCGGCATATACGCCGGATGATTGGGCCGGACTGCGCCGCGACCGCATCGCGACAGTTTACCAGGATTTGAAGCTTTTCCCTCAAATCAGCGCTGCAGAGAATATTGAACTTAAAGCTTCGTTAACGGGGTTCCCTTCTGCGCGCTGGAAGGCAATGGCCGAAAGGTTGGCAATAGCCCATTTGCTCGAACGCCCATGCCGCCACCTGAGTATGGGCCAGCAACAGCGTGTGGCCATCGTGCGTGCGCTGAGTCAACCTTTTCAATACCTGTTGATGGATGAGCCTGTGAGTCACCTCGACCGCGAAAATGCCCGCCTGGTGATCGACCTGGCGATGGAAGAAGCTGCAACCCAGGGCGCAGCTGTCTTGCTGACCGGCCTGAACGTGCAGGATACACCCTCGGAATTTCAGCCTGTGCAGATATGAAGACCGAACAATTTGTGCTGAAAGTGCTTGCGCAGTCAGGGAAAAGGCGCAGTTTGTGGCTGGCATTGGCGGGAGCGGCAGCGGGCTTGTTCCTCTTAAGCGGAGCGATGCAGACAACGGCGACTTTCCGTTCTGTCATGAACAGACAGAAAGACCTGCTCGGTGGCGATTTCCTCGTTATCAACAAGAAGGTTTCATTGCTCAATACCTTATCCGGAAGACCAGGTAGTTTCGATGATGCAGAGCAGAAGGAAATAGGGAAGTGGCCGGGCATAGGCGCAGTAGGCGCGTTCAGCGGTAACCGTTTCAAGGTAAGGGCCAGTTTCAGAGCCGGAATGCAGGCATCGATGCCGGGCCTGAGCACGGATATGTTCCTGGAGGCTGTGCCTAACGACTTCATCGATACGGATAAAGAAGGATGGGGCTGGGAAGAAGGCGATGATGAAATTCCGCTCATTATCCCGGCCGATTACCTGAAACTCTACAATTTCGGATTCGCCCAAGGCCAGGGACTGCCCCTCGTTCCTGAATCGGTATTGCAATCGGTTTCGTTCGATCTGGCTGTTTATGGGAATGGGAAGTCTGCATCATTCCGCGGTCGCATCGCAGGATTCACCAACCGGATACAATCGGTCCTCGTTCCGCAGGAATTCATGGATTATGCCAATGCGCAATTTGGTGAAGGAACGGGGGGTAACCCCGGACGCCTGATTTTACGCGCCGACGATCCCAGCGATCCGGCTCTGACGCAACGCTTCACTGCGGCGGGTTACGAAATGGCCGGCGGCGACAGGCTGCGCACCAGCCGGATCAACAGTCTCTTGCTCTTGATGATGGGCGCGGTTTTATCGCTTGCCTTGCTAATGATCGTATTGGCATTGCTCGGTATCGTGCAATTCGCTCAGATCCTGGTTTACCGTTCAGCACGCGATCTGCAGGTGCTCTACTTGCTTGGTTGCACCCCTGCCCAGCTGGCCGCGCCTTTGAAACGACGTTTTACCGCGCAATTGGGTCTGGCAGCCGGAGTAGCCTTGGGCCTTACACTTGCATTGCACTTGTTGTTGAATATCGGATTGCAACAAAAGGGTTTCGAAACCCAAGCCTTGCCATCCTGGGAGGCATTCGGATTGCTGGCCCTGGCAGTGCCGTTGCTTGGAATCTTGCTTCGTCGTGCCATTTCACAGGCCGTAAAGGAAGCCTGTTCGGGGTAATCTTCACTCCATGCTGAAGCGCACAGGGAAGTAGTAACCTGCGTCTCTTGTCTTCAACAATTGCCATTCCTTCAGGCCCAGCATGGCTTGTATACGGATTCCATCGGCCTCATAAGAGGTTTCTGTGATTCTGGCCTGTAAGGTTTGCAGGAGGCGGTAGATGTCGTTTTCCTTCCCGTGGGGTGCTGCGAATGAACAGCTCTTTTCGATGCGGTGTTCGACGCGGCCGGCAGCTTCCAAGGCCATGGAAGCTGCGTTTCCGTATGCTTGAATCAGTCCGGGAATGCCCAGTTGTGTCCCCCCAAAATAGCGCACCACAACGACCAGCACATTGGTGAGTCCGCCGGCCAGTATGGCGCGAAGGATAGGTTTGCCTGCACTGTAGGCGGGTTCACCGTCGTCGGAGCTTTTCTGGTATGCACCATCGGCACCTAACATCATGGCATAACAATGGTGGGTTGCATCGGGGAATTGTTTCCTCAGATCCTGAAGCGCTTGCTGGGCATTCAATTCATCCGAACAGGGAAAGGCATACGCCAGGAATCGGCTTCCCCTTTCCCGAAGGTGTGCATCAGCCTTTTTCGCCGGGACGGTATAGGTGTCGCTGAACAGATTCAACATGCGGTCACAGGCTCAACAGCAGAATAGCGAGGAGGGAGATTCCAATCCCGGCTTTTTGTCGCTTGTCCGGTTTTTCGCGGTACAACAGATCTGAAACGAGCAAAGCCAGCAAAACAACGCCCAGGTTGTTCACCGGGAAAAAGAAGCTGGCCGGTAAGCCATCGCTGTTGAGTGCGCGCAGCAAGGCATAGACCGAGAAGTAGTTTACGGTGCCGAGCACAAGTCCGCCAAGCCATTCCCGAGCACTTGGTACTATCGATTGGCGATTGATGAGGTTCGCAAATACGCCACACACGAAGGCAGAACCAAAGATTAAGGTGGTGGAACGCGCGGTATCGATTTCCGGGCCATGCTGCAAGTAATGATGTTGGATCAGTTTGAGTCCGGTATCAACCAGACCCGAGCCAATGAAGACCAGTGGCAGAATGAGGAGCGTCCAGCCTTTTTCGTGTTTTTCACCCGGTTTTTCCGGGGTCAGCAACCAGATAGCAGCTATGGTGAGGAGCAGACCGGGAAGCAGATTCCAGCGCAGCGGTTCCTCCAACAAAAAAACACCGGTTAGTACCGGCAACAGCAGCCCCATTTTGGAAGCGAGGGCGGTGAATGAAGCGCCGGCGTGGCGGGCAGAGAAACCCATCGCGCTGAAAACGGTGATGAACAAAATTCCCATGCCAAGGGCTGGGTAGAACCAGTTTTGTTCGGCAATGTCGGCCTGGAACAAATGGTTTTCCCCTAACAGGATGTTTCCCAGCAATAAGCAAGTTGCGTAATTGATCAGGATGGCCTTGCCGGTATGGATGTTGAATTGCGGGAAGGCGCGGAAAATCAAGACGATGGAAGCAGACAGCAGTATGGAAAGGAGAAGCCAGGTCATGGTGTTTTGTGTGTTTGGGTCAACGAAGAAGTTGGATAATCGGATTGTATTGAAGGTTGAATGATGAGGATTTCATCTTCCGTGGTAAGTATCCGTTCCTTGACTATTCCATTTGCTTGCGGAGCGGGAATACCCTCTTCCCAACTGATGTTTCTCGAACGAATGATCCGGAATTCATCTGCCAAACCTTCCTGAATGAAAGAT
>Ga0315903_10011343_pt1 | contig 10504 bp, 8 predicted proteins | sample LakEriMetagenome_7_FD_203524 | JGI IMG/M metagenome (GOLD analysis project Ga0315903, IMG submission 203524) | Freshwater fungal communities from buoy surface, Lake Erie, Ohio, United States - Buoy 2 MA119 | ecosystem: Environmental > Aquatic > Freshwater > Lake | place: USA: Lake Erie, Ohio... | reverse complement strand
AAGTCCGACGCGAACCGCCAGCGGGTGGCGAAGCTGATGGCCGACGGCTACACGATCACGGAGCCGGAAGCCCTGGGGATGCTCGGCGACGCCCACTCGACGAACTGGGCGGAGAACTACCAGTTCTTCCTCAACCGCAGCAACCCGGCCAACTTCGAGCGGATCTGGAAGCAGGCCTACATGCTCTACCGGCGCATCGGGGCGATCGCCAACAACCCGGTGCCGTTCGACCAGGTGATGGACTTCTCGGTGATCCAGAAGCTCGGCCAGGAGCCGAAGTACGCCACCACCAAGGACGAATACGAGGAGCCGCTGCTGCCCAGGTCGGTGCAGCAGATCCGCGCCGAGAACGAGGAGATCCTCACCAACACGATCGTCATCCATTTCCCCCCGAACAGCGCCGAACTGCGGAGGAAGGTGATCCGCCGGGTGGAAGGCAAGGACGTCGAGGGCTTCTACGACCCGCGGGTCGACGCGGTGATCGACGAGGTGGGGGCCCTGGCCAAGCAGATGGGCAAGGCGCGGATCGTGGTCGAGGGGCACACCGACGCCTCGCGGCGGGGCGTGGTGCCGGCGTCGATGGTGAAGGAACTGTCGCTCGAGCGGGCGCGGGCGGTGAAGGACGCACTGGTGGAGAAGTTCAAGTTCGACGAGGCCCGATTCGCGGTGGACGGCCTGGGATGGGATCGGCCCGCCGACGACGACCACCCCGACGATCATTCGCGCAACCGGCGGGTGGAGATCAAGGTTTACGCCGCGGAGAAGGAATGACATCCGCGCCGGCCTCGCCGCCGCCGTCGGCCCGACCACTCCGTGGCGAGACCGCGGCGGGGACGGCGTTCTTCTGGGGGCTCACCAGCATCGCCTGCGTGCTCACGCTGTGGTTCGTGGCCACGGCCGACGGCATGCGGCCCGGAGAAGGACCCGAGGCCGCGACCGGTCCGGAGACGCGTCTCATGAGCCCGGTGATGCTGCCGAGCCCTGCCGAGACACTCCGCGCCTTGCCGAAGGCCTTCGGCGAGCGGCGGCTCTTCGCCAACACGCTGGTGACTTTGCGGCGGGTGTGCCTGGGGTTCGGCCTCGCGGCGCTCGTCGGCGTGCCGCTCGGCGTGCTCGCCGCCTGTTTTCCCGCGGTCCGGGCGTTCGTCGCCCCGCTGACCATCTTCGGCCGCAACATCCCGGTGGCGGCACTCATCCCGCTGATGTTCTTCATTTTCGGGCTCACCGAGTTGCAGAAGGTGATGTTCCTGTTCATCGCCAGCGTGGCCTTCGTGCTCAGTGACACGACGGCGGCGGTCCTGGAGGTTCCGGAGCGGTACGTCGACACGGCGCGCACGCTCGGGGCCTCGCGTCTCCAGATCATCCTCAAGGTGCTCGTGCCCCTCGCGGCGCCCGCGATCTTCAACTCGTTGCGGCTGCTGTTCGGCATCGCCTTCGGATACGTGATGCTCGCGGAGGTCGTGACGATCGGCGGCGATACCGGCCTCGGGGGCCTGATCAACCTCGCCCAAAGGCGTGGTCCGCGGGAGTTGATCGTCATCGTGCTCGTCTTGATCACGCTCGTGGCCTACGGCATCGACCGGCTCCTGTGGTGGCTGCAGTGCGACTTGTTTCCGCACCGCTACGGCGGCCGGGGGCTGCTGCCGAAGTTCTGGCACCGCCTGCTCCATGGCATCCCGGCCCCGGTGGAGGCGCGGGCATGAGCGACACGAGCCAGCCAGCGCCGACCGCCGCGCCGCCGCCGCCCGACGCGCGGCCTGCGGCCGTCGAGTTCCGGGGCGTGACGAAGGTCTACGGGCAGGGAACGCCGCGGGAGTACGTGGCGATCTCCGACGTGAGCTTCACGATTCCCGACGCCGTGGACCACGGCGAGATCTCGTCGTTTCTGGGCCCGAGCGGCTGCGGCAAGAGCACGGTGCTGCGGCTCGTGGCGGGCCTCGAGCCGCAGCATCCGCCCACGAGCGGCACGGTGACGGTTCTCGGCCAGCCGGTCCTCGGCCCGGGTCCCGACCGGGGCATGGTGTTCCAGGACTACACGAGCTTCGACAACCGCACGGTGCTCGACAACGTGGTGTTCGGCCTCGAATGCCGCGGTGTCCCGCGCGGGGAGCGGGAGGCCGAGGGTCGGGAGTGGATCGCCAGGGTCGGCCTCGATCCGCGGCGGGACGCGACAAAGTATCCCCACGAGCTCTCGGGCGGCATGCGGCAGCGGGTGGCGATCGCCCGCACGCTCATCCTCCGCCCACGGGTGATCCTCATGGACGAGCCCTTCGGGGCCCTCGATCCGGCCACGCGGCTCGACATGCAGGACCTGCTGGTGAAACTCTGGCGCGAGGTGCAGGCGACGGTGCTGTTCGTGACGCACTCCGTGGAGGAGGCCGTGTATCTCGGCGACCGGGTGTTCGTGATGGCCACGACGCCGGGGCGGATCGCCGCTGAGATCCGCATGCCGGCCGCGGCGGGGCCGGCCCGTGAGACGCAGTCCGAGCCATGGTTTCACGAGCAGGTCACCGCCCTGCAGGCGAGGATCGAGCAGGTCGAGGCCGCCGCGAAGCGGCCGGGCGGAGCAAGGGAATAGTGTTCAAGCGACTCGGTGCCTACCTGAAGACCGCGTTCACCGCGCGGTGGAACCTGCTGCTCTTCGGCGGCGGCGTCGCAGCCGCGCTGATCAGCGGGTTTCCCGGGGTCATCCTTCCGCTGGTGGTCGCGGGCGAGGTCTTCTACCTGGCGAGCATGCTCGGGAACGAGCGGTTTCGCAGCGCCGTCGAGGCCCAGGATGCGAAGGTCCGTCGCGCTGCCGAGGCCGTCGGTGCCCGCGAGGCCTACGAGCGGATCCGCAAGCGGCTGCCCCGGCCGCTGCTGGCCCGGTTCGATCAGTTGCGGGACCATTGCCTGAAGCTCATCGAGCTGGCGGGCAGCATGCGCGGGCCCGACGCCAAGGGGCCGGACGGCGGCACGCTGGAGTCGCTCGACCGGCTGCTGTGGGGCTACCTGCGGATGATCTGGGGGGCCGCGAACCTCTCGGAGTTCCTCGACCACACCGATGACGGCTCGATCCGCTCGCGGATCGCCGACCTGGAGAAACGGCTGGCCAAACTGCCGCCGAACGGCGACGCCCAGATGCGGGCGGCCCTCGAGGACCACCTGAAGACGAGCCGCGACCGGCTGGCCAACATCGAGGAGGCGAAGCGGAAGCTCGACGTCGTGGCGGCCGAGATCGAGCGGCTGGAGGCGAAGATCGCGGCGCTGGCGGAGAGCTCGGTGGCCAAGCGGGACGTGAGCGACATCGCCCAGCGGGTGGACGAGGTGGCCGAGGGGATGCGGAAGACCGATGAGACGATGCGGCAATTGCAACTGCCGCCGGAACTCGAGGACCTCGAGGAGCCCCCGGCGCTCCTCCGCGAGGAGGCGTGAGCCGCTGAGAACGGGCCGGTCGCCGTGGATCCCTGCCGGACGCTCACTGCGGCCATTCTGGCCTCCGCTCGCTCGGACCTGCCTGCGCTCCGCCATCCTGGCTCCGCTGGTCAGCTACGCCGGCTCTCGAGGGCCCGCCGTCCGGGCGGGCAGTCGCTCGACCGCGCAGCGCGGCTTTGCATCCGCACGCAGCGGCCGTAGGCCGCGCCGCGTGTGCCGCCGGGATTGATCCGCACGCAGCGGCCATAGGCCGCGCCGCGTGCGCCGCCGCGCGTGCGGCGGCCACGGCCGCCCGGAGGTGCGGCCGCCCGCCCGGCTGGTCGCACCTTGGCTGCGACCACGCCGGGCCAAGCCTGCGGGGGCCATGGATGGCCCCGCAGGCGTGAAATCAATCCAGCCAGTCCTGTTCCGCGAGTCGCTCGGGCGTGTACGTGTCCGTCACATAGCTGATGTCCTTCGAGATCAGCGACTCGACCTCGAGCTTGAAGCCGTTGGCGAGCATCGTCTCGATCTCCTTCTGCCAGGCCTTCTTGCCCGCGAACCACGGGTAGGCGGCGATCTGCTTGGCCCGCTTGATGTCGGTGTCGTTGAGGGCGATCTGCACGCTCGGGGAGAGCTTGCACCGCTGATAGTCGCGGGAGCGGATGCCGAGGAACCGGGCCTCGGGGATCGCCATCCGCTTCGACTCGTAGGCCAGGTTGATGGATCCCTGCTTGAGCACGGAGTAGATGTAGTAGCCCCAGGGATCGTTGTCGAGCAGGCAGTAGACCGGCAGCTTCAGCTCGTTGTGGAGCCGGTAGAGCATGCGGCGGACGCCGCGGGGCGGCTGCCCGCCGCCGTGCGTGAGCAGGCACTGGTGCTTCCGCCAGAACTTGTCCTCGTTGAACCGCCTCCACACCGTGTCCTTCTCGACGTGGAGGATGAACTTGGCGTCGCACGACTTGAACCGCACGATGTCGGCCTCGACGATCGACGGGATCGAGTAGCCCCCCGAGCCCATGCGGGAGCAGTCGATCTCGTCGCCCGAGTCGACGAGCGTGATCGGCCCCACCATGCCGCCGCGGTTGCTGGCGTAGACGTGCAACTCCTCGCGGAGGCTCTCCAGCGTGACCTCGAGGTCCTCGATGATCGGGTCGCACTCCTCCTGCGTGCCGAAGGTCTCCTCGCGGGTGCCCTCGATCGTGTGCTTCAGAAGGTAGTAGAGACCGCGGATGCTGGTGGTCTTCTGCTGGTCGATGAGCTGCTTGCAGCCGGTGGCCACGAGCAGCGTCTGCATGTAGCTCTTGGCCTGGGAGAGATTGAACAGCTGGCGGCGGTTGGTCTGACCGCCCATCTCGATGATCTTCCGCGACTTGTTGAAGCGGACGTTCGAGAGGCTGCGGGTGGGGATGTCGAGGTGCGGGTCGCGGCGCTTGTCGGCGGCGGCGGCGACCTCGTCGGCGAGCCGGATGATCAGCGCGAGGGTCTTGCGATCGACCGGCGGCAGCTTGCCGGCCGCGACCTTGGGCGTGCGTTTCGTCTTCGAGGCCATCTTCGGATAGAGTGTCGGGCGGGTGCGGGGCCGAAACCGGCCAGCATCCTACCTTCCCCATCCGCGGGCCGCACACATGACGAAGTATGCCTTGGCCGCGCTGTTCGTGGCCCTGCTGGTCGGCCTGGGCGTGCTGGTGGTCTGTCGCCCGAGCCGCCGCTTCGATCCCGACAGGGAGGGCTGAAGGCCGCCCGCCGCCGCGATCAGGAGCGGACTTCGTCGGCCTTGCCGACGGCGCGGCGGAGCACGTGCGGCACGCGGCTCGTGCCGGCCGGAGGCCGGCCGCCGTCGGTCGCCTGCCGGGCGGGCGCCGCGTGGAAGAAGTCCGCGATCCGGCCGACCACGGTTCGCTGCTCGGCGGCCGTGAGTTCCGGGAAGATCGGCAGCGCCAGCGTCTCGGTCGCCGCCTGCTCGGTATGGGGCAGGTCGCCGGGCCGCCAGCCGAGGTGCATGAAACACTGCTGCACGTGCAAAGGCACCGGATAGTAGATCTCGGTGCCCACCCCATGACCGGCCAGGTGCGCCCGCAGCGCGTCCCGCCGCCCGCCGGAGACGCGGATCACGTACTGATTCCAGACGTGTCGGCCGCGGGGCTCCTCCTCCGGCGTGGTCACGTGGCCCGCGAGGTCGTGGCCGGCGAAGAGCTCGTGGTAGCGGGCCGCATTGACCTGCCGTGCGGTGGACCAGGCGTCGAGGTGCGGCAGCTTGACCCGCAGCACCGCGGCCTGGATCGAGTCGAGCCGGCTGTTGATGCCGATCAGCTGGTGGTAGTAGCGCGGCTCCATGCCGTGCACCCGCAGCAGCCTGAGCGCCTTGGCCAGGTCGTCGCGGGTCGTCGTCAGGAAGCCGCCGTCGCCGATGCCGCCGAGGTTCTTGGTGGGGTAGAAGCTGAAGCAGCCCACGTCGCCCAGGCCGCCGGAGCAGCGACCACGCCAGGTGGAGAGGATCGACTGGGCCGCATCCTCGACCACGGGCACGCCGGCCCGGCGGGCGATGGGCAGCAGGGCGTCCATGTCCGCCGTCCGCCCGAAGAGGTGCACCGGGACGATGGCCTTGCAGCGGCGGCTGATCTTCCGCTCGACGTCGGTCGGGTCGAGGAGGTACGTCCGCGGGTCGATGTCGGCGAAGATCGGCACGGCGCCCAGGCGGGTCACGGCGCTGGCCGTGGCGAAGAACGTGTAGCTGGGCACGACGACCTCGTCGCCGGCGCCCACGCCGAGGGCCATCAGCGCCAGGAGCAGGGCGTCGCTGCCGGACGCGCAGGAGATCACGTGCGGCACGCCGAGGGCCCGCGCCAGCTCCGCCTCCAGGTCGGCCACGTCGGGGCCGAGCACGAACTTGCCCGAGTCGATCACCCGGTCGATCGCCTCCCGAATCTGCTCGCGGAGCGCCGCATGCTGTCGATCGAGCGCCAGCAGGGGCACGGCCGGCAGGAGGTCGTCGGCGGGCGGCGTCTGGCGGATCATCGTGGCTGCGGCTCCGGGGAACGTGGGGAACGTGCGGGCGGCGGATCGATCGTGCATGCCGCGACCCGCGCGGCAGGTGTCGTGATCGTCATCATCGGTCGATCCGCTGGAGTCGAATGTCGGTCTCGGTTCCGATCCCGGCGGTCGGGCGGCATCGCCGCCGTGACGCGCGTGGAGTGCGGGAAATAGGCGACTTTTCATCGGCGGGTCAAGGGCAAGCGTGACCCCGTGGGGCGCGGAGCGGGAGAAGGCAGGCAGGCTGGGGTCGGGCGAGCTCCAAGGAGCCGCTCGGCTGCGGTTTGACACCCGTCGATCCACCGTCCTAGATTCAGACGGTTTGCCCAGATCCTGCCGCTTGCCTGCGTGGTCGCGCGGGCGGGGGGATTGCCGAGGAGAGCCGCGCGGGCCGGCGGGTCGTCACCGACGCGGGTTCGTCAGACGGATGGCATCCATAGCGGTCACTGCGGTCATCGACCTGGGGCGGATCGCCCACCGTCTCGGACTGCCCGTTGCCAGCGTGGCGACGACGGTGGAGCTGCTGGACGCCGGCAACACCGTCCCGTTCATCACCCGCTACCGCCGCGACCAGACCGGCGGGCTCGACGAGGAGGACGTGCGGCGGATAGCGACCGCCGTGCTGAAGGCCCGGCAGCTCGCCGATCGCAAGCAGACGATCCTCCGCACCATCCAGGGCCAGGGCCGCCTCACGCCCGGGCTGGAGGCGGTGATCGCCGCCGCCGACAGCCCCAAGCAACTCGAGGACCTCTACCTGCCGTTCAAGCCGCGGAAGCTTTCCCTCGCCGAGGTGGCTCGGCAACGAAAGCTCGGGCCGCTGGCCCGGGAGATCATCGAGGCCGCGCCGGCGGTGGCGGCCTTGGAAACGCGGGCGGCCGACTTCGTCGATGCCGATGCCCAGGTGCCCGCCGTGGCCGACGTGCTCCTGGGGGTCGGGCACATCATCGCCGACGAGTTCAGCGAGCGGGCCGACCTGCGGCAGCGGCTGCGGGAGATGCTCCATCGCCAGGCGCAACTCAAGAGCCAGCGGGTGGAGAGCACCGGCAAGGCGCTGACGAAGGAAGAGAAGCACTATCGCGACTACTTCGATTACGCCGAGCACATCCAGCGGGTGCCGCCGCACCGGGTGCTGGCGATCAATCGCGGCGAGCGGGCCAAGCTGCTCAAGGTTCGCGTGGAGGGGCCCCTGGAGGAACTGCAGGCGGCCGCCGAGGCGTTGCTCGTGCCCGACGGCCACCCGCACGGCGACTTCCTGCGGCTTTGCTGCCGGGACGCCCTGGTCCGGCTCGTGCTGCCGAGCCTGGAGCGCGAGATCCGCAGGGAGATGACGGAGTTCTGCGAGGCGCACGCCGTCGAGGTCTTCGCCCGCAACCTGCGCAACCTGCTGATCCAGCCGCCGGTGATGGGCCGGCGGGTTCTGGCCCTCGACCCCGGCTTCAAGAGCGGGTGCAAGGCGGTCGCCCTGGACGAGTGCGGCACGCCCTTGGAGCACACCGTGCTGCACATCATCGGCCCGCAGGAGAAGCGGCAGGCGGCCGCCCGGCGGCTCGTCGAGCTCGTGACCGCGCATGCCTGCTCGGTGATCGCCATCGGCAACGGCACGGCCGGCCGGGACACGGAGTCGCTGGTGGCGGAGCTGGTGGCGGGCGAGCTGCGGTCCCTCGACGTCGCCTACGTGATCGTCAACGAGGCGGGGGCCAGCGTCTACTCGACGAGCGCCTACGGCCGCGAGGAACTGCCGCAGCACGAGGCCTCCGTCCGGGGCGCGATCTCGATCGGTCGCCGGCTCCAGGATCCGCTCTCGGAACTGGTGAAGATCGAGCCGGCCAACATCGGCGTCGGCCTGTACCAGCACGACGTGAAGGCGAAGCACCTGCACGAATCGCTCGGCCAGGTGGTGGTGAGCTGCGTCAACTACGTCGGCGTCGACGCCAACACGGCCAGCCCGGCGCTCCTGCGGTACGTCTCGGGGCTGAATCAGGCGACGGCCAGGAACATCCACGAGTGGCGGACGAAGAACGGCCCCTTCACCTCGCGGCAGCAGTTCCTGGAGGTGCCCGGATTCGGCGAGGCCGCCTTCGTGCAGGCGGCGGGGTTCCTCAAGATCGCCAACGGCTCCAACCCCCTCGACGCGACGTGGATCCACCCGGAGAGCTATCCGGTGGCCGAGAAGGTGCTCGAGCGTCTGGGCGGCAGCGCCGTGGACCTGGCCGATCGCCAGCAGGCTGCGGCGCTCACCGATCGGGCCGCGACGCTGGACCTCGGCGGGCTGGCCGGCGAGCTGGGCGTGGGCCGGCTCCTCCTCGAGGACATCGTCGAGCAGCTCAAGCGGCCCGGTCGCGATCCGCGGGACGACCTGCCCCGGCCGTTCTTCAAGAAGGGCGTGCTCAAGCTCGAGGACCTGGAGGTGGGCATGGAACTGCTCGGCTCCGTGCTCAACGTCGTCGATTTCGGCGCCTTCGTCGACATCGGCCTGCACGACAGCGGCCTCGTGCACATCAGCCAGTTGTCGAGCCGCTACGTCCGCGACCCGCACGACGTGGTCAGCGTGGGCCAGATCGTGCCGGTGTGGGTGCTGGAACTCGACAAGGCCCGGCGCCGCGTCGCCCTGACGATGATCTCGCCCGCGGAGCGTGGGCGTCAGCAGCAGGCCAAGGATCGCAGGGCGGCCACCCGCAAGGACGGCACGGACCGCCCGCCCGCGTCCGCGAGCCGCGGGGCGGCACCGCCGGCCGGCGCCGCGGAGCCCGCCGGGCAGGGGCGGCCGGCCGCCCGCCGCCCGCCGCGAGCGGCTCCGCCTCGGGAGCGGGGGCCGCGAACCTACGTGTCCAAGGGCGGCAGCGGTCCCCCCAAGCCGATTTCCAAGGCCATGCAGGCCGGCAAGGAGCCGCTGCGGACGTTCGGCGACCTGAAGCAGTTTCTCGAGGCCCGCGGGCAGGCGGAGGGGCAGACCGACCCGCCGGCGGACGATCTCACCGCTCCCGGAACGTGATCCGGCCCTTGGTGAGGTCGTAGGGCGAGAGTTCGACCTTCACCTTGTCGCCCGGGACGATGCGGATGAAGTTCTTCCGCATGCGTCCCGCCACGTGGGCGTTGACGATGTGGCCGCCCGTGATCTGGACGCGAAACCGGGTGTTCGCCAGGGCCTGGGTGACGACGCCCTCCACTTCGAGGGCCTGTTCTTTTTCCGCCATGAGATCCTTCGGGTGCGGCGTGCCGGGGGAAGACGACGATCGTATCCCGGACGGCCGGCCCCGTCCAGCCGCGGCCTACTCGTCGCCGGCGGCCTCGGGGGAGGATCCGGAGGCCTTCCAACGCAGGTAGGCGTCGAAGAACCCGTCCAGATTGCCGTCGAGCACGCTCTGGAAGTTTCCCACGTAGTGCCCGGTCCGTTGATCCTTGACCCGCTGGTCGGGGTGGAGGAAGTAGTTGCGGATCTGCGAACCGAAGCCGGTCTTCGGCTGCTGCTTGTAGCGGGCGAGCTGCTCCGCCTCACGCCGCTCTTCCTGCAGCCTGGCGATCCGCGCCCGCAGCATCTTGATGGCCGTGGCCCGGTTCTTGTGCTGGCTGCGCTCGCTCTGGCACTGCACGACGATGCCCGTGGGGAAGTGGGTGAGGCGAATGGCGCTGGAGGTCTTGTTGACGTGCTGGCCGCCGGCCCCGCTGGCGCGGAACACGTCCTCGCGAATGTCCTCGTCCTTGATCTCCACCTCGGCGTCGTCGTCGGCGATCTCGGGCGCGACGTCCACCGCGGCGAAGCTCGTCTGCCGCTTGCCCTCGGAGTTGAAGGGGCTGATCCGCACCAGCCGGTGAATCCCGGTCTCGCCCTTCAGGTAGCCGTAGGCCCACGGCCCCTTGATCGCCACGGTGGCGCTCTGGATGCCGGCCACGGCGTCGTCCTGGCGGTCGAGGAGCTCGACCGCGAAGTCGTGCTTCGAGGCCCAGGCCGAGTACATGCGGAGCAGCATTTCGGCCCAGTCGTTGGCGTCGGTGCCGCCGTCGCGGGCGTGGATCGACACCAGGGCGTCGCAGCCGTCGTGGGGCCCGGAGAGCAGGGAGGCCAGTTCCAGGGCATCGA
>Ga0315903_10011341_pt1 | contig 10504 bp, 11 predicted proteins | sample LakEriMetagenome_7_FD_203524 | JGI IMG/M metagenome (GOLD analysis project Ga0315903, IMG submission 203524) | Freshwater fungal communities from buoy surface, Lake Erie, Ohio, United States - Buoy 2 MA119 | ecosystem: Environmental > Aquatic > Freshwater > Lake | place: USA: Lake Erie, Ohio... | reverse complement strand
ATTGATCGACGCTGAAATTTCAATGCAGATGACGTTTTCCCGATTCGTTGCTAAGGGCATCCAGCACAAACATTGGGATGTCTGCATCAAATTTTTCACCATCTTCGGCAACGCAGAAATAGCTGCCGTGCATGGTGCCTGTGGGTGTTCTTAAGCGGGTGCCACTGGTGTATTGAAACTTTTCACCCGGTTGCAGCAAGGGCTGGTATCCCACCACCCCTAAACCTTTGATTTTCTCGTGCAGGCCATTGGCGTCGTTCACGCTCCAAGATCTTGAGATGACTTGCGCAGCGATGCTACCTGTATTGGTAATCGTGATGCTGTAAGCAAATGTATAAAGATTACTGGCAGGGTCTGACTGCTCAGGCAGATACTGAGGTATGACTTCAACTTGGAGTTTGTAATTTGGCATGGTGTGATTTTGCCCGAATTACAAATTCAAGCACGGCAAATGGATTATGACTTGAAAGGCAAAGAACGAACTCTTTGGCCTGTGAGTTTGAACATGGCATTGGCCACAGCTGGCGCCAAGGGCGGTACAGCAGGTTCGCCCACACCTTCAGGCGACTGTGTACTGGGCACAATCCAAGTTTCTACAACCGGCGACTGAGCCAAGTTCACCAAAGGGTAGTTGGTAAAGTTTGTTTGTTGAACAACGCCGTCTTGAATGTCAATTTTGCCAAACAAGGCTGCACTTAAAGCAAAGTTCACCGAGCTTTCTACTTGCTGCGCTACCGTGTCTGGGTTGACCACAGTGCCGCAATCGATGGCACAGACCACACGGTGCACACGCGGCATACCGCCCTCTAAAGAAATCTCAGCTACTTGCGCCACGATAGAGCCAAATGACTCGTGTAAAGCCAAGCCATGCGCGTGGCCTGCTGGCAAGGCTGCGCCCCACTTGGCTTTTTCTGCAGCCAACTTCAAAACAGCCGCATAACGCGGCACCCGCTTTAACAAAGACAAGCGGAAGGCCAAAGGATCTTGTTTGGTTTCAAACGCCAACTCATCCATGAAGCTTTCAGAAAAGAAAGCATTGTGCGAATGGCCTACAGATCGCCAATAACCTATCGGTACACCCATGCGAGTTGATACATGCGACATGTGCTGATGCTGAAATCCATAAGGCAAATCAAACAAACCTTCTGCCGTTGTTTTATCAGGTGCATCAAAGGGGCCAGAAAGAGCAGGCAAAACGCGAGACATCCAGCGCGGCGTAATGGCATCGCCAGCAGACTTGATGCGCAAACTTTCAACTTCTCCCTTGGCATTCAAAGCAGCGCTCAGTTGTGCCACTTGCATAGGACGGTAAAAGTCGTGCGTCATGTCTTCTTCACGAGACCACACCATTTGAACGGGTGCACCATCTAGTGCCATGGCAATTTGGGTAGCTTGTGCCACCACATCGGTTTCTAAGCGACGACCGAACCCCCCGCCCAATAGCGTGACGTTGACCTTCACTTTATCGACCGATACATTGGCCACCTTGGCAGCCGCAGTACGCGCCAAACCTGGTACTTGCGTAGGCACCCAAATTTCTAGTGAGCCATCTTTGAACTGGGCTGTGCAGTTCATGGGCTCCATGGTGGCATGCGCCAAATAGGGAGCCTTGTACTGCGCTTCAATCATGCGCGACGCGCTGCTTTCAGCTTTAGCGGCATCGCCTTGCTCATAAAACATAAAACCCTTTTCTGATTTCAACTTCTCTTTGAGTTCAGACTCAATGCGCTTTGTATCAATGGCGCCTTCAGTTCGTTGCGCCCATTGGGCTTTCACTTTGTCTGCGGCTTGCTTGGCATGCCAAGTGGACTTGGCAACCACTGCAAAGCCTGGCGCCGAACCGGCCGCACTGGCCAGCTGAACACACTTCATCACACCGGGCATGGCCAACGCCTCTTTGGCATCGAAGCTGCTTAAGGTGCCCCCCATTTGAGGCGCTTGGACCACACTGGCAAATAACATATTAGGCAGACGCACATCCATCCCAAACACAGCGCTGCCATCTGTTTTGGCCGGTATATCTGCACGCGCTGAAGGTTTGCCTATGAGCGTCCAATTTTTGCGATCTTTGAGCGCCACATTTGGCGGAGTTTGCGCAGCAGCACCTTTGGCAAATTCGCCAAAGTGGGCAGACTTGCCTGAGGCGTGGCTGACCAAACCTTCTTTCACCTTGATCTCTTGCAATGGCACTTTCCATTGATCGGCAGCAGCTAAGCACAAGCTGGCTTTGGCAGTGGCTGCTGCCAAACGCAAATGCTCCCATGCATCTTTGACTGACGAAGACCCGCCTGTGGCATTCACCCCTAACTCGCGCGCCACTTTGCCCACCATCCACTCACCACTGTGAACAATCAAGGGTTTGTCAACGCCTTCAGATTGCAAGGGGTGAAAAGGCAAGGTACCAACAAACATGGCCACATTGCCATAGATGCTGTCGTGGCCTGCTTGCTCTAATCGAATTTTCTTTAATGGCAGATCTAACTCTTCAGCCACCATCATGGAGAGCGCATTGTGAATGCCCTGCCCCATGTCACTGCGGTGCATGGCCAGCACTACAGCACCATCTTTGGCAATTTTGATCCAGCCATTGAGGGCAATTTCTCCCTCTGTGGGCAACATGTTGTCTGGCTTACCTGTGCGTGAACGGGCAGGCAGCACGCCCCAGCCCACAATGAGTGCGCCTGTGATGCCAAGGCCGCTGAGGATGAGGTTGCGGCGCTTCATGCTTGCGCTCCTGCAGCACGGTGAATCGCTGCGCGGACGCGTTGGTAGGTGCCGCATCTGCACAAATTGGTCATAGCTTCATCAATGTCGGCGTCGGTGGGTTTGGGTTTTCTTTTCAGGAGGGCTGCGGCTGCCATGAGCATGCCGCTTTGGCAGTAACCACATTGGGGCACTTGCTCTGCAATCCAAGCAAGTTGCAAGGGGTCTGGTTTATTGGGGGTGCTCAACGATTCGATGGTTTGAATGGTGGCACCGGCCACGCTGGCCACTGGTGTGACGCATGAGCGAATGGGTTGGCCGTCTTTGTGGACTGTGCAGGCACCGCAGGCTGCGACACCGCAACCAAATTTGGTGCCGGTCAGATTGAGTGAATCTCTGAGGACCCAGAGTAAGGGCATCTGGGGATCTGCGTCTATTGTGACGTTGGTGCCGTTGATGTTGAGGTTCATTAGGCCTTCCTAGGTGATGCCACTGAAGTGTTTTGAATGCCATGATGCTATCAGGTGATGAGCGAGCTCAGCTAACTCAGCAATAATCCACCCAAGCACAGCCCGACTGAGCCCAAATATGAAAAAGAAAGTAGCCTTACCGCTGTTGGCAATCGTCCTGTTAGGCGTCATTGCTTCTCACATCAGTTTCAAACCTGCCGACCACAGCTATCTCATGGTCGTCGATGGCATTGAAATTGATGTGTTGGGAAAAATGAAAAATCAGTGGCTATCGCAGACTCAAAATTGTGATGGCGTCTTGGAACTACAACCAGGCCAAGAAAGCTTTCAATCTATTCAAAACACAATTCAATCCTACAGCCCACCTCAATCCCAGTCTGCTCAAATAGCAGGAATATGGACATGGGGTGCATGGGCTTTGGCTGAAGTTGAGTTTGATGCCTTGCTGCCAGCTATCGTCACCCTTCAAACAAACAAGCATGAACAGAGAATTGTGCCCCGTGGCATTTGGAGTGGGCTTACCAAACCATGGATGGCGGCACCTTTGATTCGGACTTATCTCAAAATGCAAGTGCCAGAGATGCCCAGCAAACTGCTGAATTGCTTTTCCCCTCGTTCAAAATCATTCAACTGAAATGAATCTATTTCCTCCAACACGCGAAGAAGCATTGGCTCGCATAGCCGCAGTTGAACCTGCAGAATATTCTCGAAGCAGAAACGCACTGAATGGGGCCGTCACACAGCTCTCACCTTACATCACGCACGGATTTGTAAGCTTGCCAGAAGTGTTGAAGGGTGTGCGTTCAAAGCACCGGGTTAAGCCTGAAGATAAATTTGTTTTTGAATTGGGTTGGCGCGAATACTACCGGCATGTTTGGCAGCACAGAGGCGACGACATCTTCAAATCACTTCATGAAGGCGTTCTACCTGATAAAGCCTACGCTCATGAAATTCCCGTCGATATTTTGCATGCGTGTACTGGTGTTGCTGCAATCGACATGGCAGTAAAGACTTTGTACGCCACTGGCTACTTGCACAATCACGCTCGCATGTGGCTGGCCAGTTACATGGTACATCTTCGAAAAGTACATTGGAGTACAGGCGCCCAATGGATGTATGGGCACTTGCTAGATGGTGACTTGGCCAGCAATCACTTAAGTTGGCAATGGGTAGCTGGTACTGGAAGCCATCAGCCTTATTTGTTCAACGCAGAAAACGTAGCCCGCTACGCCCCTTTGCATTGGCACAGCTCGGGGAGTGTCATTGACATCACATATGAAGCGTTGGATCAGATTGCCAGAAGTGCTTCGTCTGTATCTTCATCGTCAGCCGCACCTCATAGAGATGCCATTGATGAGCCCTCGTTGTTCGCACAGCCTCCTAAGACCTTCAGTCTGAGTGCCCCCAGCTTAACTTCAGTCAGTGGCCGTGATGTTTGGCTCGTTCATCCTTGGAGCCTTGGGGAATTGCCGAATCAACTTTCTCCAGACACGGTCTTTGTTGGCGTTTGTATCGAGGAGTTTCACCGTGCTTGGCCTTGGAGTGAAAAGCGCTGGCAGTTTGTCAACGCCCGCATGGCCGATTTAACAACGGAGCGTTGGTACGGAAGTGCTTCTTCCATCCTTGCTGCCTTGAAAAGTGCCAAACTGGTGAATGGATTCAGCGAGGCGCATATTTCTGGGTACCTGCCTACTCACCTGTTGGGGGAAATGACACGCTGTTTATTTCCGCAGGTTGATCGGCGCTGTGATTCTTTTTCCAGGTGGTGGAAGATTGTTTCTGCTGGCCAACGCGTTGAGTAGCAAGGCTAAGGCTACCGCCCCACCCAACTCTCACCATGCTTCAGCACAAAGAAATTCAGAGGTAAAGAAAACTCTTTCTTGGCAATCTCTAAATCCTTAGGCGCTTGATCTAAAGGCTCATCGCTCATGCCATCAAAAGTACCCCAATGAATACCCATGGCCGCTTTGGCTTTGACATCTGTCATGGCCTGAAGGGCCTCCTTCGGATTGAGATGGGAGTCCTTCATAAACCATCGAGGTTCATAAGCACCGATGGCGATGGCCGCCAAGTCAAAGCCGCCCATCCGATCACCGATGGCTTTGGTGTCAGGCGAGTAAGCCAAGTCGCCGGAAAACCAGAATCTAAAATCCGGGTGCATGAAAGCCCAACTGCCCCAGAGGGTTTCATAGCGGTCGCTAATTGATCGAGCGCTCCAGTGCTGTACCGCCAGCAAGTGCAACTCAAGATTTTTTGTTTTGCCTTTGATGTTTGCGTGTTGATCCCAATCCAGCGCAATAACGTTGCGCGCAGGACCTTCCAAAACTGTGCCTTTAATTTCTTTCTTGAACCAATGCTGGATGCCTAACGGTACAAAGAAACGAATGCCTGAATGACGATCCATGAGGGTCTGAACAGTTTCTTGGTCCAAATGATCCCAGTGGTTGTGTGAAATCACAACAGCATCGATGCTTGGAAGTTTGTTGAACGGCATGCCAGGTGGCTGGTGGCGTTTGGGACCTGCAAAACTGAATGGTGAAGCACGTTGACCCCAATGCGGGTCTGTCAACAAGTTCAGGCCATCGATTTGTACCAGCAGCGTTGAATGCCCAACCCATGTCACTCTGGGCTGTGTGCTTTCGCTGTTGATCAATTCAAGGTCTGGCCTCACTCCCACAATGGGCGCCGCAGGCGGTTTAGGCAAGCCATCTCGCAATCGCTCCCATTGCCAACGCCACAGGCCTGGTTTGTCGGATCGTTCTATGTATCGGTTAACGAATCCATCAGGGCGATGGTGTGGTTTGCTGACGTCGTAGTCGGGATTTGAACGAGGCGCCATGCTGACGCAGGCTGCTAGAAAGGCGCCAGCCAATGTAGTGATTGCAAGAAATAAGTAGACTTTGCGAAATTTCAACATGCATTAATTTTAATAATGAAGTAACTGATGTGCTTTTACGCCATGGCGAGTTTTTGGTTTAGATGTGTCTTTGTTTGAGGGTACTTTGATTTGCAATGCCAAGGGTAGATTTCTCATGCTGGCGTACCGGCTACGCTGCAGGGACTTAAACCTGAGTCCCATTAATCAATACAACTTGAGAAAGTTAAAGGTCATCACACCCCAGAAGCCCAACTCCTCGCCACCCTTAATCACGATGGGCGGGTATAAATTTATTATCGGCAAAGATACCCTGATTGATAATTGAGCCATTTGATGCGAACAAAGTACCTTGTCCGTTGTACTTGCCGTCCTTCCACTCACCAACATATTTTTCGCCACTGGCAAAGGTGGCAGTGCCTTGACCGTTGTACTTGCCATCCTTGAACTCGCCAACATATTGAGAGCCACTGGCAAAGGTGGCAGTACCTTGGCCGTTACGCTTGTCATCTTTGAATGTACCAATATATTTTTCGCCACTGGCAAAGGTGTAAGTACCTTGACCGTTGCGCTTGTCATCCTTTAACTCGCCAACATATTGAGAGCCATCGGCAAAGGTGTAAGTACCTTGACCGTTGCGCTTGTCATCCTTCCACTCACCAACATATTTGTCGCCATCGGCAAAGGTGGCAGTACCTTGCCCGTTGCGCTTGCCATCCTTGAACTCACCGACATATTTATAGCCATTCGCAGTGGTGTAAGTACCTTGCCCGTTGTACTTGCCATCCTTGAACTCACCAACATATTTAGAGCCACTGGCAAAGGTGTAAGTACCAAACCACATATTTAGAGTCGCTGTCAAAGGGGTGAGCACCCAAACAATTATCAAAGTACCCAGAAGATGGGCAAGGAGGTAAATTACTTTGCGCGTCAACACTTCCGACCATCAGGACAAAAGCAAGGTAACGCAGCAGGTTCTTCATAGGAACAGATGGTAATTAAAAGAAGAAGGGCTAGCTAGGATTAGTTTGGTACTTATCCCACAAGGTGATCAATTGAGCAAATTATGTTGCAAAGGCTGACGGGAGTCCCATCGCCATAAAGTGGGGTTACAGGTTGGGTGGGGAGTCTGTTGGAGACTTCAAGAAGCTTGACTTCGATGTGCAAGTTGAAGCAATGGCGGTGGAACGGCTAGGCGCGGTTTAAGTGCAAGCGAGGTAAGGGTTTCTTCGTGTGTTGAGGGCTCTTCCAAGGGTCGATAATTGGCTTGTTTTGGTCGAGATGCTTATCCGTCAAGACCAGCCGTGATGGCAGGCATCGTCGCTGTATTTGCGTCGACTGTTTGGCCAAGAAGATCGTGCTAGCCACTAGCGCGCCGATTGACAGGCGGCACGCCTCAGTAACCGGAAAGGTTTGCATGCAGTGACACCTCCTGATTGCCCAGTTTTTCCGTTCAGGCGGGAAGACCCTTTTTCCCCGCCGCCTCAGTATGCGCTGGCACGTGCTGATGGTGCGGTATGCCCGGTGTCATTGTGGAACGGCAAGCGCGCATGGCTGGTTACACGGCAGGCTGAAATCCGGGAGCTGCTGTCTGATGACAAGCGTTTTTCTGGCGCCATGGCCGATCCGAATTTTCCGACTGTCACCGCGGCACGAGTGGCGGTGGACAAGAACGAGCGCGCCTTTGTCGGCATGGACAACCCGGAGCATGACCGCTACCGCCGGCTCTTTACCCGCGAGTTTTCGGTGCGACGCATGCAGGCCTTGAAGCCGAAGATCGCTGCGATTGCCGAAAGCCTGATCGACGAGATGGAGCGTGCCGGCCCACCGGTGGACCTGGTGGCCATGCTGGCGGTGAAATTTCCTTCGCTCGTGATGTCCGAGTTGTTCGGCTCGCCCTACGAGGACCATCCCTTCATCATTCGCTGTGCCGTTGCGCGCCACGGGCTGACGCAAAGCACCGGCGAGGCCGAAACGAAGGCACGTGAGCTGGCCGACTATGTGTTGCGCCTGATCCACACAAAGGAAGCAAACCCGGGTGACGACATGGTCAGCCGCATCATTGTCGAGCAAGTACACACCGGGCACCTGACGCGTGAAGAGTTCGCCGATATCGGCGCGATGATCCTGCGCGCCGGCCACGATACGACCACCAACATGATCGGCATGGGTACCTTGCTGCTGCTAGAGCACGATGATCTGCGTATGCAGCTCGCGGCCGAGCCGGAACTTGTGGAAGCGGCGGTGGAGGAACTGCTGCGCTTTGTCAGCCCGGTGCAGTTTTCGCCGCGCCGGGTTGCGCTCGAAGATGTAGAGGTGGGCGGTGTGCAAATTCCCAAGGGTGAAGGCCTGTTCATGCTGCTCGCCTCGGCCAATCGTGATGAAGCCGTTTTTGATCGGCCGAATCAGCTCGATTTCGCCCGCGATGCTTCCCATCACCTGACCTTCGGCTACGGCATTCACCAATGCCTGGGCCAAATGCTGGCACGTTATGAGCTGCACATCCTTTTCAACACGCTGCTTCGCCGTTTGCCGGGCTTGCGCTTGGCCGTGCCGCTGGAGCAGATCCGCTTCAAGCACGACATGCAAATCTACGGTGTCCACAACCTTCCGGTGGCGTGGTGAGTACCGCCAAGTTTAAAGTGAGTGTAGATACGCACCGTTGCGTAGGCGCCGGGCATTGCGTGCGCATTGTGCCGGAGGTGTTTGACCAGCGCGAGAGCGACGGCATCGTGCTCCTGCTGGAAGAGCTGCCGCCGGCAGAATTGACGCCCTATCTGGAGAAGGCGGTGCGCTTGTGCCCTGCGCGTGCCATAGCGTTGCAGGATGCTGCGGACGATAATGCGGCCACATAATGGTTTCCTCACAACACCCTCGCAACACCAATTAGTGACACAACAACGAACCCACAACGAACCCCAAGGAGACTGACATGAAAACACGAAAAATGGCTCTAGGAGCCTGTTTTGGCCTGATCGCCGGCGTCGCTGGCCTGCTGGGAACAGCAGTGTCGATGCCTGCTGCAGCCCAAGAATTTCCTGCCAAGCCGATTCGACTGCTGATTCCCTTTACACCCGGCGGCGGGACCGATTTTGTCTCCCGGACCGTCGGTAGCAAACTGGCTGAGGTCAACAAATGGCAGGTTGTTCTGGAGAACATGCCAGGTGCCTCCGGAAACCTGGCAATTGCTGCGGCGGCCAAATCGGCGCCGGATGGCTATACCATCGTGATGGGCCAGTCGGACAACATGATGCTCGGGCCCTACCTGTATGCCAACGCCGGCTATGACACCGTCAAGAGCTTTGTGCCAATCATCCAGGTTTCGGAAACCGCGCTGGCCATCGTGAGCAATGCCAACGCCACACAGAACAAGATGGGCAACGTGGCAGACATGGTGGCGCGCGGCAAGAGCGCCGCCGGCTTGAGCTGGGCGACGGCGGGCAATGGCAGCGTGGGGCACCTGTACGGCGAATCGCTCAAATCGGCTGCCGCCATCCGCCTGCTGCAAGTGCCTTACAAAGGTGCCGCACCGGCGATGGCCGACGTGATGGGCAATTCGGTTGACGTGGCCATCATGTCGGTGGCCTCGGTGCTCGGCCTGGTGCGCGGTGGCAAGCTGACCCCGTTGGCGGTATCAACCCCGAAGCGCTCGGCCATGCTACCCAACACCCCCACACTGGACGAGGCTGGCATCAAGGGAATTGATGCCAGCATCTGGTTGGGCTTGTTTGCGCCGGCCGGCACGCCTCCGGCCGTGGTCGCACGGCTGAATGCGGAAATTAACAAGGTGCTACAGATGCCCGACGTGCGCGAAAAGCTCATCAACGGCGGTGTCACCCCGATGGGTGGCACGCCCGATGAGTTTGCCGCATTCGTCCGCACTGACTACGCACGCTGGGGCAAGATCGTCAAGGATTCCGGCGTCAAGCTCGAATAAGGTAGTTCATGCAGCTGCAAGGTATCCGCGTCATTGACCTGACGCGCATTCTCTCTGGACCATTCTGTTCCATGTTCCTGGCGGACATGGGAGCAGAGGTGATCAAGATTGAAGAGCCCGGCGCGGGTGATCCGGTGCGCCAGCAGGGTGAGGCGGTAAACGGCTACTCGCTGTACTTTGCCACCTTCAACCGCAATAAGCGCTCGATGACGCTCAACTTGCGCAGCGAAGAGGGCAAGGAGGTGCTGCGCCAGTTGTTGCGGGGCGCCGACGTGGTGGTCAACAATTACCGGCCCGGGGTGATGGACAAAATGGGCTTTGGCCGCGATGCCTTGCGCGCCTTGAAGCCGGACATCATCAGCTGCCACGTTACCGGCTTCGGGCTAGACGGACCCTACCGCGAGCGACCGACATTCGATTTCATCGCCCAGGCGATGAGCGGCTTCATGAGCGTCAACGGCCTCGAAGGGCAGCCGCCGATGCGCGCCGCCCCGCCGGTGTCGGATCTGGTGGCCGGTT
>Ga0315903_10011335_pt1 | contig 10510 bp, 23 predicted proteins | sample LakEriMetagenome_7_FD_203524 | JGI IMG/M metagenome (GOLD analysis project Ga0315903, IMG submission 203524) | Freshwater fungal communities from buoy surface, Lake Erie, Ohio, United States - Buoy 2 MA119 | ecosystem: Environmental > Aquatic > Freshwater > Lake | place: USA: Lake Erie, Ohio... | reverse complement strand
CGCATTAGACCACTCTGCCAACTAACCAAAATGGTGGAGGTCAGGGGAGTTGCACCCCTGTCTTTATAACATCTACTTGACAACTCTTCACAGGTTTGAGTGTATTCAACATTTCAGCTACCTTACGGTAACGAAGACAATAGGCTGTTTAGCTACACTGGCTGGGTTTAATGTCTGCCTATATGAGCGTCGAGTCTCATACCACTCCACTGTTTATTCTTTATGGGACTTTACAGTATATCCCCCCCTCTGCGTTTCAAAATAGATTTAGAGGATCCTCTATTAGGCTCTTAGGCTGCGAGAGCGTAGTCTTCAACACCAGCGAGAAACTCGTCAGCATTGTTGAAGATGTATTCAGCTTCAGCTAAAAGATCAGATGTATTGTCATCTGCATTTAGTTTTTAATCGATTTTTAAAGAGGCCATCGATTAACCTCTACCTGCATTACCAGTATCAATTATAAATCGAATTCTAATTGACCCCCATAATTTCAAAGATCATTACCAGAAAGTTCTTCATTGGCTACCGGGTCTTTAACCCGCTGGACGAAGGTTACTTATTGCTCCCTGCCTAATCGAGTCTGGTATTTGAGACGTTTACCCGCGACGTCTCTGGACTAAACACCCTTTATCAATGGGTAGCGGCTCTATTTCATGTTTAACCCTTAGAACTATTTAAGGCAATTCCTCATTCAAGTTAGGAGGATGAATAATGTGTTTAATCTCGTCCTGAAGACGTTTGATTTCATTATTCCAACCTTTAACCACATCTTTCTTGCGGCGTTTGGTGTCTTCTAGTTCTTTGGTGAGTTGATACACCCGTTCTTGTTTTTCTTTTTCTTCCATAAATTTTTTATGCCCATCCAATAAGATGTTCATCTGGAGGTTCTGTTGATTCTTCTAGAATGTCTTTTTGTGGTTCTTTCTTTTCTTTAGGAAGATATTCGTGATTTCGAAGATATCGTTCCCATCGATCTGAAGTTAAAGGATTATTTGAGGAATTTAAAAAAGTGGAATTAATAGGTTCTACTTTCATGAATAAAAAAAGATTAAAGGGTTTTTGAAGATTAGCAAGAAGAATTTTAAAAGAGAATTTAGAGGGATTTGGGTTATCTAGGTAACGATCCTAGCCATGCAAATGCAACTTCTTTTACAGAGAAGCCCGTGTCCTTAACGGTATACTAACCCTTATTGGTGTTGAGAGAGGGATTTAAAATTATATTTTCGAATCCCACTTAACATAAATATATTTATACATGAAAACGGTTCAAATCAATTGTTGTTATTGTAATAATTTATATGAAGTAACTACCGATAAAAAGTCAGGATATATCTATAGATTTAATAAATTTGGTTCAAAATACTATTGTAGCAAAGAATGTAGATATCAAAGTCGAGGTTTTGAAGAACCTCAAATGGTGACTTGTTTAAATTGTAATAAAGAATTTAAAAAACACTGGAATCAGATAAAAAAACAACCTAATCATTTTTGTACTAAAAGTTGTGCCGCTACGTATAATAACACACACAAAGCCAAAGGCACTAGAAAATCTAAACTAGAACATTTTTTAGAAAATAAATTAAAAGAACTTTATCCTACTTTAGAATTTCATTTCACCAGAAAAGATACCATCAATTCCGAATTGGACATTTACATTCCTTTATTGAATTTAGCTTTTGAATTAAATGGTATTTTTCATTATGAACCTATTTACGGGGAAGAAAAATTAAACCAAATTCAAAATAATGATGATAGAAAGTTCCAAGCTTGTTTAGAAAAAAAGATAGAACTTTGTATTATAGACACTTCAAGGTTAGGGTATTTTAAAGAATCTAACGCTTTACCTTATCTTAAGATAGTACAAGATATTATTGATCGTAAAATTAAAACACTACAAATAGATTTAAATTCTTTACCTGTTGTTGTTTATGAAACAAACACACATTTAGATTTTATTAAAAATTGTTTAGAGTGTGGAAAAGAATTTGAAAATTTATTGAAAACAAAGAAAAAATTTTGTTGTGAAAAATGTAGACAATACAATGTTTTAAAAAGATCTAAAATTTATAAACTTTTTGAACAAAATAAATTTTTAATTAAAGAAAGTATTAAACAAAATAAAAGTATGAATGAAATAGGAAAACTTTTAGGTTACAAAAATTTTGGGGGAAATCATTATATTTTAAAGCGAATAATTGATATTGATAATTTTAATTAAGAAGGTATGGGAATCGAACCCATGCTCGGCCCACATCTAGGGCACACAGGTTATAAATCTGTCGGTGCTTCCAATTACACTAACCTTCCATTTTTAAAGTTCTGTTCCTCATGGATTCGAACCATGTCAAGAAAATTAACAGTTTTCTGTGCTGCCGTTACACCAAGGAACAATAAATTCATATTTAATCAGCCGGTGGACCGGATCGAACGGACGACAGGTGCTTTACAAAAGCACTACTCTACCACTGAGTTACACCGGCATTAATTAAATTGGTACTCTCACCCGGACTCGAACCGGGAAGCCCGAAGGCATTCGATTTTAAGTCGAAAATGTTTACCAGTTTCATCATGAGAGCTTTTAAATCTTTTTTCAAAAATCCTTTGAAGTATTTTAAAGAAGCTTCAATCTTCTATGCCTGAAATAATACTAGAAAAATTAAAAACTACACGCTTTATTTTCCGAAAAATTCTTTAGCCTCTTCACAATTCTTAGAAGTGACAAGAATTTTATAGGTCGCGTTTTTCAATTTCTTTTTCTAGTTTATTAAGAAATTCTGTATGAGCTTTTGGAACGGTTTTAATTTGAAATCCGTATTTCCTTTTCTTCAAATCTTTATAAACTTTTTGAAGTTTATCGTCTGAAAGTTCTTTAATGTCTATTTCATAGTCTTCTTCCGAAGAATAATTTTCTTTTTTATTTTCAATAGCTTCTAGAGCATCATCGAATTTCTTAGCTTCTGAAGGTTGAGACTTGTAACCCAACTTAGTCATACGAAGCCAATTATGAACTCGACCATAATTGTGTTTATTCGGATGGTCTTTAAGAAATTGAATCACAGAAGAAATCTTTTTAGAAACATCTTTAATATCTCGAGCTTCTGTGCGAACCAACTGCCAAGGAATGTTAAATTTATTCACATTCTCGCAAATATAAAAGTCTTTAAAGTTCATATGTGTATTTAAGGTAATTTTTCGAAGTCTTTAATAAGAGATTGAAACTCTTCTTTCAATTTAGAAATTTCTTTTAGTAATTCTTCTCTTTGGTGTTTGTCTGGAGATTGGGGATCATAACTGTCTAGAGTTCGATCTTGCATACTCTCTAGTTCTTCCAAAGTGTCGTTCATGTCTTGTATGTGTTTAAATTTATTCATGATTAAGATCTTTAAACTTTTCTATAGCAGCGTCAATGTATCCTTCGTCTTCTAGATACTTTTTAAGTTTTTGAAATTCTTCTCCTGTAATGACTTCTTTAGTTTGAAGCTCCACATCATAATGATATCCTTCTTCATCTTTAGGTTTATTAACATGAATAAAAACTTTAAATTTTTTATTAGCGAAAGTAATTTTAGTAAAATAGTCGTATTGCATCTATAATATCTTAATCTTGATAAACTCCTATATAAGGAAGATTACGATAATGTTCATTATAATCTAAACCATAACCGACTACAAATTCATTTCCTATATCAAACCCTTTATAGTCGGCTTCTACCTCCGCAGCTCGAGGAACCATTTTATTCAACAGAACGCAGGTTTTAACGTTTAAAGCTTGGGTTTCAGATATCAATTTATCTTTAATAGTTTTAAGAGTTAAACCCGAATCCAAAATATCATCCAACAAAAGAACATGACGATGATCTACATCTGCAATGGTTTGTTGCCTAAAATTAATTTTGCCTGTAGTTTTAGTTCCGTGATAGCTAGAAACACTCCAGCAATCCACCTTTAAAGGAATGCGAACCCTCCTTAGAAGGTCTGCCATAAAAATTAGACTTCCATTAAGAATGGCTACAATAGTCAGTTCTTTTCCTTGATAATCTTCTGTGATTTGATTTCCCAATTCATCTAAACGAGACAAAATAGTCTGTTCATGAATAAGAATTTTTTCTATGTTATTTTCCATAATCAATCCCAAGGACCTTTGATACTACGAAATAGTATTAGAATTTCCTCAAAGTCTTTTTCTTTAATGCAAAAATTAGCTCTAGTTTCCAAATCTGTGACTTGTGGTCCCATGAATGCATCGTAAGTTAAGACGTATTCTTCTATACAACCGAAACGGTTTTCAAATTCTTCTCGAGTCATAAAAAAATATTATAAGGTTTTTTAAAAAGTTCTCCGATTTTAGTTAAGTAATTTTGTGATGTTTTTATGAGTGTAATTTTAAATGAAGAAGGTAAAGAAGACATATTAAAACGAGCTTCTTTTTTAAGATTACCCATCACCAAAGAACAACTTCAAGGAAATTTAGAAGTAGTTCGAGACTATTCTATCAGTAATAATTATCTCATTGCCATTCCAAAATGTTTTCAAAAAATGGCAGTTTCTAAGACTTATTGTTCGATTTGTTCTTGAGAGTCTTCGTCAGAAGAGCGAATCATTCCGTAAAGATCTTCAGTGTAAACCTCTTCACATTGAATTTGTGTGTCAAAATCATCCATGGAATTAATATGGAGAAATTTTGATAATTTGTCAACCTAAAAAAATTATTTTTTACCAGCGGCTTTTCTGCGACCACGAGCCGCGGCAGCATCAAATTTCTTTTTGCCCATTCTTTTACGACCAGCAGCGGCAGCAATAGCTCCAGCGGCTTTATAAGAAACCCCAGCTGATTTAGCAATTTTCTTAACAAATTTATCTTTACCTGCAGCGTCTTTTGGTCCTTCTAAAAGGATTTGTTCTACTAAAATATTAAATTCCATAAAACTATTTAATCATTTTTCTTAAATATATTCACACCATGACTATTTTTGATTCTAAAAATTTATCTCGCATTTACGAAAGTATTTATTATAATGATTCTTTAAATTCCAAATTTTGGAGAAATAAAGAATTTGACCCTGAAGTAAGGAAAAAACTTTTAGAAATCGCTCAAAATTTTTATGATTCTCTCGAATTGGATGTCCCTATTGTAGATATTCAATTAACAGGTTCTTTAGCCAATTACAATTATACAGAATATTCTGATTTAGATACTCACGTTATTATTGACTTTAGTCAAATTAATGAAGACGTAGAATTAGTTAAAAAAGCTTTAGACGGTGCTAGATTTGTGTGGAATCAAAGGCACGATATTGTTATTCGAGGGCACGATGTAGAACTTTATGTTCAAGATGAAGCTGAACAACATACTGCTTCAGGCCTTTATAGTCTTTTGAAAGGAGAATGGATTAGAGTGCCCAAATATAATCCTCCAGAGATAGATGAACGAGACGTGGAGTTAAAACAAAAAAGTTACGTTAAAGAAATTTTAAAAATGGAAGAAAGAGTTTCTGAATCCGATCTTACTCCAGAAGAATGCAAAGCTTTAGAAAATCGAGCCAAGAAACTTAAAGATAAAATTCAACAAGGTAGAAAGAAATGCCTGTCTGGTCCTAATGCTAGTGAGTTTTGTGTAGAAAATTTAGTATTCAAAAATCTTCGTAACACTGGTATGATTGAGAAACTAATTGATATAGCTTCCAAAGCTTACGACAAAGCTTACACGGAATAGTTAATCCCAGTTTCTTTTAAAACTAGAACGATCGTAATCTTTTTTACTACGAAAAGAAATTCCTGGTTTAGGAAGAGGTTTACGAATTTGTTTCAGAAGCTCAACCCTGCTTTTAATTTGAAGTTTCATAATGCTAATAGAATAGCAAAAATCTTCAAATTAGTCCCGCTTAAAATTGTCTAGATTGTGACACCTCAGAACTTTCAGGTGCTTCAGGAGTTTCAGGAGTTTCTTCTTCGTCTTCCATCATACCTTCAAGTTCATCACGAAGATTATCTGACCAATCAGGAATACGATCAATTTCATTTTCAACCCAATTAAATACTGCTTCGATAGCTCCTGGGTTATCACCGAAAAATTCTCTAAGACCCTGACGATATCCTAAAACTTCTACTAAATTGGTAAGATCTTGTTCGTCGTCATAACGAACAGCATTTTTTTCCATCCAAAGTTCCAACAATTCATAACCACTATAATTTTGGTCCTCAAATCCTTCTTTCATCATCTTTTTAGATGACATTTTTTTCTTTTTAACTTTTTTGTAAGCTTCTTCGAGAAGTTGTTGGTCTTGGGTTTTCATGTTATTATATTTATCAATTTTTACTTTTTAAAAAAGTAATTTACCAAAAATGCTAACGTGCCTACAGTATAAGCAATCCAGAATGCGTATAAAAATGTAATCATGTTAAGGTTGGTAAAAAAAGGTAGGAGCTGCTTGTCCGCGGCAATTGCCTCTTTCAACCATTTGACGACGATCTTGGATATTAAACATGGTGTTAGATTGGAGATCATGCACTTGGTAAGTATAAGGCTCAAAAATTCGAGGTTTTTGATATCGAGGCACATACTCATGTTCTTGAGTATGGATAACTCGAGGCATGAGACGAGGCCTTGGTGTGGAACTTACCGAATATGAGGTATATGATGGTTGTTGTTGATAATAATACCCACCATTACCACCATAATAAGGATCTCCGTAGGTGGTACAAGCCTGCATAAACACAGACATTACTCCGAGACTTAGAAGGGTTATTAATTTTTTCATGTTTTAATGATCGTCGATTTTAATAAAAACGTCACGCCCAAAAATAAGGAATTGGTCTATTGGTCCAAGTAGCTTTTTTGACACTTTTACCAAATTGGAACTCTCTTTTGGCTGTATTATAATAATTTTGATAACCTTTTACTGGGTCGCCGGGAACAATACATTCTGCAAAGGTTTTAAAGCATTGAGGATATTCTGTCTCTCCTTTATCGGGAAGATCTGGTGGATTAGTCTTCGCCCAACGAACAAAAGATTCTGTAAAGTGTTTTTTAGGACCAAAACGATATTCTTTTTCTTGAAGAAGTCCTTCTAGGTGACGAATAGTCCAATCAAAATTACTTTTACTTTCACGAACCCACTTAGCTAAAGGATGATTGTAATTGCCATAAACACGAGGAGTACCTTTTTGTGTACGAGGAACATCTGGCTCTTTGAGTCTTTCTAAAGAATAACAATTAGCTATTAACTGAGACCCTTCAATAATAATTTTATTGACATGGAGGTCTTGATAATACTCACAAGCCTTAACTGGATCATTATCTAAACGAAATAAATTCATGATTAATTAAAAATTTTACCAAGATTAATATACACGGATTTAAGGTGTTTTTCACACTCTTCTTGTGCCTTTTCTGCGGTTTTGAATGTTTTTTTAGTAAAACTGGTTTCATCTGCGTATTTAGAAACAAACAAAAAACAACCAAATGCATCATCATTATATTTTAGTTTATGTTGATCAATAGTATTATCGATTACATAAGTCCAATCTAACGCTTTTACATTAGCTTCTAACCAAGATCCAGATTTATCATCTAGATATTTCGTTTTCCATTTTAATTTACTCATAAATTAACGTCTTACGATTAATACAACTAAGATAAGGATAAGGATTAATGTGTTTAGTTCCATATTTAAAATGCTAAAGTAAATTTTGAATTAATCAACTTTTTTTAGATTTACGAAAGTTAGAAGCTAATGAGTCCGAATAAGGACCAAAAGTATTAAGAATTTTAATTTGTATTTTTTCCTTTTTAATTAAAGACAGATACCCGTATCCACATGATACGGCACCAAGAAAATAAAACATTAAAAAAACTATCACCCATCGAATTTTTTTTCGAGTTCTGGGAGAATGTCCTATTTTATTCCTTTTCACAAACCAAATGTCGGAAGACCACAAAGTATCAAAATACCTTTAGCTAATGCCGCAATTAACCCAATTATACTCGCGCTGAATATAACAATCAATACAAATAAAGGACCTTTTAAAATTTCACAAATTTCTTCATCAGTAAATTTCATATTAGTAATTCCAAATTTTAACTGCAATTTTTTTGTCTTCAGTTTGAAAAATAGAAAATTCCCCATCCCAAAAGTCAGAAGCAATAGCTTCTTCTAGGTTCACTTTAAATTCTAAAACTTTTTCAGTTTTAGGAGACTTCATCAGAAAAGAAGAAGGAGACCTATCAACACCGAAAACAGAACTAGCATCAGCGACACCGAAACCATCATTCCATTTAAACAATGAAGCGCAAATATGTTGTTCAACTTTCATGATGAGAAAAATAAAGATTTTTTAAAAAATGTCACGAGAAAAAGAACTCTCTTCGGTTTCTTCAAACATATAAAATTGGCGAACCTGATAAATTTCAGCTTCTGTTAATCCTTCATAATGATCCTTATCGTGAACCTGATTGTCTCTGACTTGGTTTAAAAGATCTGTTAAACTTTTATATTGAACTGACATGTTTAAAGATATTCTTCGTGTCTTGTGTCTTCTTGATAATGTTTTTCTTCTTTTATTTTTTCTGATAACCTTGTTATTTCTTCAATCAATTCTTTCATATTTTTCACATTCTTTAAAACTCAAAGCTTCGCTGTCTTTCTTAGACAGAGATGGAACAATGTTTTTTCCTAAAGGCCAATAAATTTCTATGTCTGGGTCATTCCAAATTAATGATCTGTCACTAGTAGGATCGTAATAATTTGTGCATTTGTATGTGAAATCTGCAGTCTCTGTTAAAGTAAAAAAACCATGAGCACATCCTGGGGGAATCCAAAGTCTGTCATGTTGGTGAGTTGAAAGAGTGTACCCGTCCCATTTACCGAAAGTAGGTGAATCTTTTCTTAAATCCACAAATACATCAAATACTTCTCCTGAAGTAACTCCAACCAATTTACCCTGAACGGAATCTCCTATTTGATAATGAAGACCCCTCAAAACGTGTTTAGAGGATCTGCTGCAATTGTCTTGTACAAAGTCTACGTTTAATCCAATTTCTTTAAATGTTTTTTTATTCCAAGATTCAAAAAAATAACCACGAGAGTCTCCAAATACTTTAGGTCGTATTAGATAAGCCCCGTAAATGTTAGTATCAAATCTTTGAACGTTCTTAGTCTCGATCACTGTTTAGAATTTATTAACCCCTGAATCTGTTCCATTGAAAATTTAGAATCATTAAATTTAAGAGATTCAATTATTTGCTTTCGTGTTAGATAATGCAAATAACATTCCCAGAAAGACACCACAAATAACAAAACAATAAAACCAGATGTTAAAAATAAAATTAAATTAAAATTTTTATTATTCATAAATGTTGAACCAACACAATTCTACTTCCTTGTCAGTTTCTTCTAAAATAACTCCAGTTGAAGAAGAAGCCGCATTAATTTTTTTTACAGTATAAGTTTGTCCTGAAATCAATTCTTTGGCATTTTCCACCCTATTCAAAAACCAATGATGTCCAGACTCTCTAAAAATAATTTTATCCCCCACTTTTGTATTTTCAAAAGTAGCTCTCATATATTCCAAATTGTTGTACTGACCGTATCTCCACACTGTTCACATTGATTTCGATCATGTTCATAATCATCATATTGAAATAAATGAACAACGTTTTCAAGAAGAATAGTATTTTCTTTAATACCTTCCTTTACTTTAATAAAAAGATAATCCAAGATTTCATCCAATTCTTTTTCACTGTATTCCGAAATAGATTTTTGATTTATAGAAAAGTCAAAAGCAGTGCACCCCGTAGTTTCAACAATTTTATATTTAGTGTTCATTTCAAAAAGTTTTTTAATTTTTTGTATCATGAGGTTTTAATGGTTTTTCCACTACCACATAATACATAGAATCTTTCTCTGCTATTCTTTTTCTCGCGCCTTGAGGAGCACTTTCTTTTTTGAAGGTTTTGTCTGCAATTTTCCAAGCTGTAGTGTAGTCTTTAATGAAAATAGCTTCTTTAACTTTTTCTTGATATCTCTTAGGAATCGCGAACCATTTTTCAGGCACCCAATATGTTTTAGTTTCTGGGTCAATTACTTTTGCATTCGGAATGTTAGATATATTAAGGACACCGTCACCATCCACACCCATATCTCTGTAACCATCATTTCGTTCATAATGTAAAAACTCTTCTATTGCTTTCTTGATCTCCCAAGCAATGGTGCCTCTTATCATCTCTTTACACCCTACACCAAAAGAAGAATTAGGATGATCGAGATGTGGTCTAATTTTTTTATTCTTCCAATCTTCGCTTTCTTTTACAATCTCTCCACTTTCATTATACTCATTGCCGTATTGATCATAGAAACCACCATGACCATCATATTCTCTTCTTGCATTAGAAGGGAATGCAATAGATCTTATCACGTTTTCCAGGTATTGACCTTCTTCGTATTTAAACCCCCTATCCCAATAGACTTCATCCATTGCCATTTTAATTTGGCCAGATTGAAGTCGAGAGTAG
>Ga0315903_10011330_pt1 | contig 10512 bp, 7 predicted proteins | sample LakEriMetagenome_7_FD_203524 | JGI IMG/M metagenome (GOLD analysis project Ga0315903, IMG submission 203524) | Freshwater fungal communities from buoy surface, Lake Erie, Ohio, United States - Buoy 2 MA119 | ecosystem: Environmental > Aquatic > Freshwater > Lake | place: USA: Lake Erie, Ohio... | reverse complement strand
TCGGCGAGGGGCGTGGCGCGCTCGCTCGAGGGCTCGACGAGGAGGATGCGGCCGGCATGGCGGGCGACGGCGGCGAGGAGGGGTTGGGCGCGGTTGGAGCCGGTGGCGCCGACGATGACGGTGGGGTGGCCGAGGGAGGCGAGGAGCGGCTCGAGCATGCGGGCGCCTTCCTCGTTGTGCGAGGCGTCGACGATGAGCTGGCGGCCGTCGGCGAGGCCGAGCCGCTGCCAGCGCGCGGGCCAGTCGACGTTGAGGAGGGCGGCGCGGGCGCGCGCGAGGTCGATGGGCAGGAGAGGGGAGGCGAGCTCGCAGACGCGCAGGGCGACGGCCCCGTTGACCTGCTGGTGGGAGCCCTCGAGCCCGACGGCGGGAAGCTCGGCGCCGGCGGGGGCGGCCAGGTGAACCGGGCAGCCGAGCTCGGCGGCGCGGGCGCGGACGACGCGCTCGGCGCCGGGCGGGAGGCGGCCGAGGACGCAGGGGATGCCGGGCTTGAGGATGCCGGCCTTCTCGGCGGCGATGAGCTCATGGGTCTCGCCGAGGTATTCCTGGTGGTCGAGGCCGATGCTGGTGATGGCGGTGACGGCGGGTTGGCAGACGTTGGTGGCGTCGAGGCGGCCGCCGAGGCCGGTCTCGAGGATGGCGACGTCGACCCTGGCCTCGGCGAAGGCGAGGAAGGCGAGCGCGGTCATGAGCTCGAAGAAGGTGGGCGCGAGCTCGGGGGTCGCGGCGGCGAGGCGCTCGGCGGCGGGCCGGATGCGGGCGGCGAGGGCGAGCAGGTCGTCGTCGGGAAGCGGGGAGCCGTCGAGGCGCACGCGCTCGCCGAGGCGGATGAGATGGGGGCTGGTGTAGAGGCCGGTGCGGCGACCGTGCGCGCGCTGGACGGCCTCGATCATGGCGCAGGTCGAGCCCTTGCCGTTGGTGCCGGCGACGTGGAGGACGGGGATGCCGGCGAGGCGCGCGGGCAGCCCGAGGGCGTCGGCCAGGGCGCGCATGCGCTCGATGCCGAGCCGGGAGCCCCCGGCCCGGAGGTCGGTCAGCCAGGCGAGGGTGGCCCGGTGGCCGTCCATGGCCGGGTCAGCGACGGCGCCGGGAGGCGGCCTTGGCCTTGGCGCGGGGCCCGAGGGCGCGGAGAAGCTTGGCGAGGCGGGGCTTCATCTCCTTGCGGGGAATGATGCAGTCGATGAGGCCGCGCTTGAGGAGGAACTCGGAGGTTTGGAAGCCCTCGGGGAGGTCCTGGTTGGTGGTCTCCTTGATGACGCGGGCGCCGGCGAAGCCGATGAGGGCGCCGGGTTCGGCCACGATGACGTCGCCCAGGGTCGCGTAGCTGGCCATGACGCCGGCCATGGTGGGATTGGTGAGGACGGCGACGTAGGGCAGGCCGGCCTCTCGGAGGCGCGCGAGGGCCGCGGAGGTCTTGGCCATCTGCATGAGGGAGAGGATTCCCTCCTGCATGCGGGCTCCCCCGGAGGCGCAGACGACGATGCAGGCGCGGCGCTGCTGGAGGGCGCGCTCGATGGCGCGGGTGACCTTCTCGCCGGCGACGGAGCCCATGGAGGCGCCCATGAAGGAGAAGTCCATGACGGCGAGGGAGACGGGGATGCCCTCGAGGGTGCCGGTGCCGCAGATGACGGAGTCGCGGAGGCCGGACTTCTTCTGGTGCTGGGCGACGCGCTCGGGGTAGGAGCCGCCGGCGGTGAACTTGAGGGGGTCCTTGGAGACCAGGCGCGCGTCGGTCTCGCGCCAGGTGCCCTCGTCGATGAGGAGCTCGACGCGGCGGGCGGCGGGAAGGCGGTCGTGGATGCCGCTGGGGAAGACGTTCCAGTTGGCCTCGAGGTCCTTGGTGAAGACCATCTCGCCGGAGTCGGGACACTTGGTCCAGAGGCCGGCGGCGATGTCCTTCTTCTTGGGGGAGGGAGCGTGGGTGCGTTTGCGGAAGACGGCTGACATGGTGTTGGAAATGGGTGGCGAAGGATTCGAAGGAGGGGAATTGGGAGAAGCGGGAGAAGGGTAAGGGGCGGAGGATTTATCTCTTCATCCTTTCATGGCTTCATCCCTGTCCTTTCAAGACGCGAGGCGCTCGAGGAGGCGCTCGTAGGTGGCGAGGGCGCGCTCGGCCATGCGCAGCTCGAGGTTCTCGTCGGGGGCGTGGAGGCGGGAGTCGGGGGTGAAGAGGCCGATCATGACGGAGTCGAGGCCGGTCTCGCGGCGGATGTCCTCGATGATGGGGACGCTGCCGCCCTCGCGGAGGTAGAGGGGGGCGCGGCCGAAGGCGGCGGCGATGGCGGCGTCGGCCTCGGCGAAGGCCTTGGCGAGGAGGGGGCGCTGGCGGGGGGGCGTGTTGGGGCGTCCGGGCGGGCAGACGAAGTAGGCGGCGCTGCCTTGGCGGCGATGGATGTCGCACCGGATGCCGCGGGGGACGCGGGCGCGGATGGCGGACTCGACGCGCTCGGTGACGCGGGCGGGGTCCATGCCGGGGACGAGGCGGCAGGTGATCTTGGCGAAGGCCTTGCTGGGGATGACGGTCTTGGAGCCCTCGCCTTGGTAGCCGCCGCCGATGCCGTTGAACTCGAGGGTCGGGGCGAAGCGGGTGGCCTCGGCGCCGGTGAGTCCGGGGGCGGGGTGGAGGGCGTCGACGCCGAGGCGGGCGGCGTAGGCGGGGTCGGTGAGGCCGAGCTGGGCGAGCTGCTCGCGTTCCCAGGGCGCGGGTGGCTGGACGCCCTCGTAGAACCCGTCGACGGCCACGGTGTTGTCGGCCTTGTGGAGGGAGGCGCAGATCTCGGCGAGGGCCTGGATGGGGTTGTAGACGGCGCCGCCCTCGAGTCCGGAGTGAAGGTCGCCCTTGGGTCCGGTGAGGGTGACCTCGAGGCCGACGATGCCGCGGAGGCCGTTGGTGATGACGATTTGGTCGGAGGAGGGGCTGGCGGTGTCGGAGAGGATGACGCAGCCGGCCTCGCCGAGCTCGGCCTTGTGGCGGTCGAGAAACTCGGGGAAGGAGGGCGATCCGATCTCCTCCTCGCCCTCGATGACGAAGGTGACGCGAAGGGGGAGGTCGGGGCGGCGCTTGAGGAGGCGGGCGAGGGCGACGATGGCGACGAGGTGGGGACCCTTGTTGTCGGCGGTGCCCCGGCCCCAGATGCGGCCGTCACGCACGACGGGCTCGAAGGCGGGGGAGGTCCAAAGGTCGAGGGGGTCGGGGGGCTGGACGTCGTAGTGACCGTAGAGGACGACGTGGGGCCACTCGCGGGGGCCGCGGCGGCGGGCGACGAGGATGGGGTGGAGGGGGGTGGGCACGACCTCGACGTCGAGGCCGGCGCGCTTGAGGAGCGCGCAGGCGTGTTCGCGGGCACCGACCATGCCTTGGCGATAGGCAGGGTCGGCCGAGACACTCGGATGGCGGACATACGCCAGCAGCTCCTCGGTGAAATCCATGGGATTTGAACCTAGGAGGGGACTCTCGGGGGTCGAGCCAAAGCAGGTGACAGGTAGGGGTTGAAAAGGCCCGGGAAGTCGGAAAAGTGCGGATAATGCTCGGGTTTTTCACCATCCTGAGGGTGTTCCTGGGCTCGGGCCTAATCCTTGGCGGCTTGGTGGGACTGGTGGTGCCGATGATTCCAGGGATCCCGATGATAATCCTGGGCTTGAGCCTGGCTCTGACCTGGCACCCGAGGGGCTTGGCCCTCTGGCGCCGGATGAAGGCGGCGTCGCTCCGGGGGATTGCCCGGGTGTTCGGACGGCGAAAGTCGAGGGTCAGCCCTGGACCTTGAGGAAGGTGCGCTTGCCGGCCTGGATGACGAGGGCGCCGGCGGGGCGGGCGAGGCGCTTGGAGCGGTCGGCCACCTTGTCGTCGCCGACCTTGACGGCGCCGCCCTCGATAAGGCGGATGATCTCCTTCTTGGAGGGGAAGAGCCCGGTGGCGGCGAGGAGGTCGACGACGGGGGCGTCGGCGGCCGCGGCGCCCGCGAGGGCTTCCCAGGCGAAGGCGGGCATGTCGTCGCGCACCTGGCCCTTGGAGAAGACCTTCTCGAACTGATCCCGCTCGTAGCGGCCGGCCTCCTCGCCGTGGAAGCGGGCGGTGAGGGCGGCGGCGAGCTGCTTCTTCATCTCCATGGGATGCTCGCGTTGGCGGCGGTCGAGGTCGGCCTCGTCGGCGCCGAGGAGGAGCCGGTAGTAGGTCCACATGGTGGCGTCGGGCACGGACATGACCTTGCCGAAGATGTCCTTGGGGCTGTCGTTGAAGGCGATGTAGTTGCCGAGGGACTTGGACATCTTCTTCTCGCCGTCGAGGCCGACGAGGAGGGGCATGGTGAGGACGGCCTGGGGCGGCTGGCCGGCGGCGGCCTGGAGGTCGCGGCCGACGAGCATGTTGAAGAGCTGGTCGCTGCCCCCGAGCTCGAGGTCGGCGCGAAGCTCGACGGAGTCGTGGCCTTGGAGGAGGGGGTAGAGGAACTCGACGAGGGAGATGGGGGTGCCGGCGGCGTGGCGCTGCGCGAAGTCGTCGCGGGCGAGCATCTGCTGGACGGTCATGTGCCGGCAGAGCTGGATGGCGTCGAGGAACGACTTGCGGCCGAACCAGTCGCCGTTGCGGACGACCTCGGTGCGCCCGCGGTCGAGGATGCGGTGGGCTTGGTCGAGGTAGGTGGCGGCGTTGGCCTCGATCTCCCCGGGAGTGAGGACGGGCCGGGTGGAGGAGCGGCCGGTGGGGTCGCCGACGCGGGTGGTGAAGTCGCCGATGAGGAGGACGGCCTGGTGGCCGAGGTCCTGAAGCTCGCGGAGCTTGGCGAGGCAGACCAGGTGGCCGAAGGTGAGGTCGGGCCGGGTGGGGTCGACGCCGAGCTTGACGCGGAGGGGCTTGCCTGAGGCGAGGCGGGCGAGGAGCGCGTCCTCGCCGATCAGGCGCTCGGAGCGGGCCTTGATGCGGGAGAGCTGTTCGGCCGGTGACATCGCGCCAAGAGTGTCCCCGACCGGGCGGCGGGGAAAAGGCAAAAAGCGCTCAGTCGCGGCCGTAGCGGCGCTGCGGGGGGGAGGAGGGCGGGACGGGGTCGACCTGGACGCCGAGGCAGGCGGGGTGGCGGCCGAAGCGGGCGTAGTCGGCGGGCTCGAAGCGGGTGGTCATGCCGCGGGCGGCGTCGGAGACAAGGATGCGCCCGTCGGGTTGCTGGAATCCGACGGAGACGCCGGTGGGGCCGTCGACACGGCGGGTGTGGGCGGCGAGCTCGCCGAGGAAGGCCTCGGCCTCGGGGCCGGGCCGGAGGACGAAGGTGAGGCGGGCGGCGAGCGAGGGGCAGTTGCGGAGGGGCTGGATGGCGTGGGCCTGGAGGGACCACTCGCCGCGCTCCTCGCGGTGGACGAGGCGGCAGTCGACGGCGAGCATGGCGCCGTCCATGAGGAGCGGGACCTCGCCGTCGCGGAGGGCGGCGGCCTTCTCGTAGGCCTCGGTGAACATGAGGATGGGCAGGACGCGCGAGCGGTCGGCGAGGGTGAAGAGGGCCCAGGGGCGGTTGTCCTTCTTGGAGAGCTTCTTCTCGAGGCCGCCGACGATGCCGCAGACGCGGACGAGGTGGCGCTGGTCCTTGGGCAGGTCGACCTCGGCGAGGGAGCCGTGGAAGGTGGCGACGGCCTCGTCGAGGCCGTGGAAATCGCCGAGGGGGTGGCCGGAGAGGTAGAGGCCGAGGAGCTCCTTCTCGTTGCGCAGGCGCTCGAGCTTGGGCATGGGCGGGGACTTGCGCAGGATGGGGTCGCCGCCGGCGAGCTCGGCGGCGCCGTCGCCGAGCAGGTCGAAGAGGCTGCCCTGGCCCGCGGCGCGCTCCTTGCGCTCGGTGGCGTGGCGGCGGCGGACGCCCTCGATGGAGTCGACGAGGTGCTGGCGGTCCTCCTTGGAGAAGTCGAGGGCGCCGGCGCGAACGAGGCACTCGAGGGTGCGGGCGTTGACGTCGGTCTCGCCGAGGCGGCCGACGAGGTCGTCGAGGCCGCGGAAGGGGCCGCCGCGCTCGCGCTCGCGCACGATGGCGTCGGCGGCGAGCTCGCCCACGCCCTTGATGGCGCCGAGGCCGAAGCGGATGGCGTTCTCGGCGTGCGAGGGGGTGAAGTCGCGCCCGGCGAGGTTGACGTCGGGGCCGAGCATGCGGATGCCGAGGGCCTCGCCCTCGGCGACGAACTCGCCGAGCTTGTCGGCGTTGCCCTGCTCGGAGGTGAGCACGGCGGCCATGAACTCGACGGGGTAGTTGGCCTTGAGGTAGGCGGTGCGGTAGGAGAGGATGGCGTAGGCGGCGGAGTGGGACTTGTTGAAGCCGTACTCGGCGAACTTCTCGAGGATGGCGAAGATCTCCTCGGCCTTCCTGCGGGGCAGTTGGTTGTGGCGGATGGCGCCCTCGACGAAGACGTTGCGCTGCTGGTCCATCTCCTCCTTGATCTTCTTGCCCATGGCGCGGCGGAGGAGGTCGGCGCCGCCGAGGGTGTAGCCGGCGACGACGCGGGCGGCCTCCATGACCTGCTCCTGGTAGACGAGGATGCCGTAGGTCTCGCGGGCGACGGGCTCGAGCAGGGGGTGGGCGTAGCGGATGGCGGAGGGGTCCTTCTTGGACCGGATGTACTCCGGGATGAACTGCATGGGGCCCGGGCGGTAGAGGGCGATGAGGGCGACGATCTCGTCGATGGTCGACATCTCGAACTGGCGGCAGAGGGCCTGCATGCCGCCGGACTCGAGCTGGAAGACGCCGACGGTGCGGGCCTCGTTGACGAGGCGGAAGGTGGCGGGGTCGTCGAAGGGCACCTTCTCGATGTCGAAGTCTGGGAGGCCGCGGTGGGCGCGGACGAGGCGCTGGGCGTCGTCGATGACGGTCAGCGTCTTGAGCCCGAGGAAGTCCATCTTGAGCAGGCCGAGCTTCTCGACGGGGTCCTTGGCGTACTGGGTGGTGAGGTCGCCCTCCTGGATGGTGACGGGGATGATCTCGGTGAGGGGGCGGTCGGCGATGATCATGCCGCAGGCGTGCTTGCCGCTGTTGCGCACCATGCCCTCGATGACGCGGCCCTGGTCGAGGATCTCGCGCGCGGTCGGGTTGACCTCGGCCTCCTGGGCGAGCTCGGCGGACTTCTCGACGGCCTGCTCGAGGGTGATGTTGAGGTCGTCGGGGACGAGCTTGGCGAGGCGGTTGGTCTCGGGGAAGTCGAGGCCGCGGATGCGGGCGAGGTCGCGCACGACCATCTTGGCGCCGAAGGTGCCGAAGGTGATGATGTTGGCGACGCGGTCGGCGCCGTACTTGCGCCGGACGTAATCGACGACCTCGTCGCGGCGGCGCATGCAGAAGTCGATGTCGAAGTCGGGCGCGGAGACGCGCTCGGGGTTGAGGAAGCGCTCAAAGAGGAGGCCGAACCGGATGGGATCGATGTCGGTGACGCGGAGGCAGTAGGCGACGAGGGAGCCGGCGCCGGAGCCGCGGCCGGGGCCGACGGGGATGCCCTGGCGGCGGGCCCAGTCGATGAAGTCCCAGACAATGAGGAAATAGTCGACGAAGCCGGTGCCGGCGATGACGCCGAGCTCGAACTCGACGCGGCGGATGAGCTCGGCGGGGCTGACCTTGCCGGGTCCGGGGACGGCCTCGTCGGCGCGGGCCGCGGGGCTGTCGAAGTCGACCCCGTAGCGCTCGGCCAGCCCGCGGCGGACCTCGGCGATGAGCTTGGAGCCGGCGACGGCCATACCGGCTCGTTTCTCGGCGGGGATGGAGAAGTCGGCCGGCTTGCCTGCGGCGGCGGCGAGGCGGTTCTTGAGCGCCTCGTAGCCGTCGAGGATGGGGCCGAGGCGGGGCTCGGCGCGGGGCTTGGCCGAGACCTCGATGGGGTAGACGGGGTAGAAGCTCTGGCCGACGGGCAGCTGGACGTCGCACATCTCGGCGACGGCGACGGTGTTGGTGATGGTCTCGGGGGCCTCGCCGAAGATGCGGCGCATCTCGGCCTCGCCCTTGAGGTAGAACTCGCGCGAGGCGTAGCGCATGCGGCGCTCGTCGGCGAGGCGGGCGCCGGTCTGGATGCAGAGCATGGCGTCGTGGGCGCCGCCATGGGTGGGCTCGACGTAGTGGACGTCGTTGGTGGCGACGGCCCGGAGGTTGAACTCCCGGGCGAGCTGGAGGAGGGGGGCGAGGATGGACTTCTGCTCCTCGAGGCCGTGGTCCATCAGCTCGATGACGAAGTTCTCCCGGCCGAAGATCTCGATGAACTTGCCGCAGGCGGCGCGGGCGCCGTCGAGGTCGCCGCGGAGAAGGTGCTGGGGGATGACGCCCTGCAGGCAGCCGCTGAAGCCGATGAGGCCCTTGGCGTGGGCGGCGAGCTGCTCGAGGTCGGCGCGGGGCTTGTAATGGAGGCCGACGGTGTGGGCGTTGGAGACGAGGCGGGTGAGGTTCTGGTAGCCCTCGAAATTCCGGGCGAGGACGCCCATGTGGTAGTACTTGTGGCGGGCGCGGTCGGGCTTCTCGGTGTTGCGGTGGTCCCAGACGAGGTAGAGCTCGCAGCCGAGGAGGGGCTTGATGGCGCGGCCGGACTTCTTGGAGAGGGTCTTAGCCTCGTTCCAGAAGTCGAAGAGGCCGAAGAGGTTGCCGTGGTCGGTGATGGCGACGGCCCTCATGCCCATGTCGCACGCCTTGCCCATGAGCCGGTCGATGCGGCTGCAGCCGTCGAGCATGCTGTAGTCGGTGTGCACGTGGAGGTGCACGAAATCCTGGCTGTCGGGCGTCGCGGCCATGGGGTCGGCTAGGTTGCGTCGCCCCGCCCCGAGGGGCAAGCGGGGAAGGGGTGAGCGGAGGGGGAGAAACGACCCCTAGCGCCGGTGCAAAACGACGACCCGGCCCCGGCGCTCCACGAGAGCAAAGCCGATGCCCATAAGCTCGGCGATAACCGCGGCATAGGGGATCAGGCGACCTTCCTCATGGACATCGTGGCACTCCACGATGATGCCCGCGAACCGCCGGAGGGCGGCGGCTTGGTTGCGGGCAAGCTCCCACTCCATGCCCTCGACATCCATCACAAGCCAGGCGGAGGCGGGCAGCGCGTGGCGGGCGATGACCTCGCCGAGCGAGAAAGCCGGCACGCGAAGAGTCGCCGGGCCGGCCTCCCGGGTGACGGTCCCCGCCTGGGTGCGCCCCGGGGACCATTTGAAAGCGACCTCGTGGACACCCTCGGGGGCAATGGCTCCATGGACCGGCTCCCAGGGAGGATGGCCGTGGTTGTGCGCGACCAACTTGCGCGCAAGGTCAAGCAGGGCTCCGACCGCCTCATAGGAAACCAGCCGGACGGGCGCGCGGAGGAGAATGACCGACGAGACGAATCCCAGGCTGGCGCCAAGCTCGAGCACCGAGGCGCCCTTGGGCAAATGGGCCTGAATCAGACGCGCCTCCTTGGCCTCGTAGGAGCGTGCATCCATCTGCTGCAGGACGGCCGCGGAGGGGATGAGATCCAGGGGAACCTCCACGCCAAAGAGCCGGGGATTGCCACGATGGCCGAGGGCCCGCGCGACCGCCAGGGCTCGCCACCTTAGGGATGAGACAATTCGCATCGGGCAGGTAAGTGTTGATTTAAGACAAGCAGGGGCTACCAAACTCTCGGCTTTTCTTCCAGATGACCAAGATTTATGTGATAAACCTGGATCGTGACAAGGAAAGGATGGCGTCGGTCGCGGGAAGCCTGGGCGCCCTCGGTCTTTCGTTCACCCGTGTGCCGGCGGTTTTGGGCAAGGACGTTCCCGAATGGGAGAAGTTGGTGGACCCCGAGCTCTACGGGGCGCGAAATCGCCGTGAGATGCCCCGGCCCGGGGAGGTCGGCTGCTACCTCAGCCACCTCAAGGCCATGGAGGAGTTCCTGCGCTCCGATTCCCCATGGTGCGTGATCCTTGAGGACGACGTGGAGGTGCTGACGGAATGTCCGAAGGTGCTGGAAGCCCTGGGGCGTGCGGATGACTGGGATTTGGTGAAGCTGTTTTGCTTCCACTCCGGCCTTCCCGTGCGCAAGCGCGCCCTCACCCCGACGCACAGCCTGGTCGTTCACCTCACCCGGACGACCTCCTCCGCCGCCTATGCGATCAACCGAAAAGCGGCCGAGACCTTGCTCAGGACAATGAGGCCGATTTCCGAGCAGGTTGACCATGCGCTGGAGCGGCCGTGGGAGACAGGCTTGCGGGTGCGAGGGGTTCGCCCCCTGCCCGTCACGCTGGCTCCGGTCGCGACCGTCACGACCATCGGCGGAACTGATGCGGCGCCAAGCCGCCTGCCGCCGGGAAGATACCTGCGCCTGCTGCTCAGCAGGGCAAAGAAGGAGTTCAGGCGCGTCATGCATGGGCTTTCGCAGATATTCAGCTGAGGACCGACGGCCTTGGCTCAGGGAGGCAAGGGGTAGCTGCGGCGTCTTGCAGGCGCGACAGGGCGACCTTGATGGCGCGGCGGGTAACAAGATAGCCGCCATGGTTGTCGCAGCCGAGCCCTGATAGGCCGAGAGGGTGAGCGGACCTAGGCCCTTGGGCAGCTAAGACAT
>Ga0315903_10011329_pt1 | contig 10512 bp, 14 predicted proteins | sample LakEriMetagenome_7_FD_203524 | JGI IMG/M metagenome (GOLD analysis project Ga0315903, IMG submission 203524) | Freshwater fungal communities from buoy surface, Lake Erie, Ohio, United States - Buoy 2 MA119 | ecosystem: Environmental > Aquatic > Freshwater > Lake | place: USA: Lake Erie, Ohio... | reverse complement strand
ATCGGTTGGGGCGCGATGATCCAGAAGTGGTCCGACGTCCAGGAACTCCGCCGCCGCAACCATGCCTTCGAGCGTCGGCTCCGCGACGAGTCGTCGGTCGTCGCCCTCAATTTCCCCCGCACCTCCAACCTCGCGCCCTACGAGTTCCTCGTGGCCGAGGCCGTGTCCGCCGTGCAGCGCCATAAGGGCCGCCTGGTGCGCCAGTCCGACGTGACCCTCTGCATGGGGCACGTCGAGAACGCGGTGCAGCGCGGCGTCTCGCGCACGATGGTGAAGTACGAGGACAAGATGGTGCTGCTCAGCTCGCTCGTCTCCGGCGGCCCGTTCCTCGGCCTGCTCGGCACGGTCTGGGGCGTCATGGTCACCTTCGGCGCGCTGACCGAGAAGGCCAGCATCGCCCAGCTCGCCCCCGGCGTCTGCGGCGCGCTCGTCACCACCACGCTCGGCCTGCTGGTCGCGATCCCCGCCACCTTCGGCTACAACTACCTGCTCACCCAGGTGAAGATCATGTCGACCGAGCTCGACAACTTCGCGAGTTCGCTCGCCGACCGCGTCGAGCTCGAACTCGAGGGCGAGGCCCGCCGCAACTTCGACCAACAGCAGGAGCGCGAGCAGCTGCGCCGCGCCGCGGCCGCCGCCCAACCCGCCGCGAGCCCGGCCGTCGCCCCGGCGCCGCTCGTCCCCGAGCCGCCGCCCAGCCTCCCCGGTTGGGAGGACGCGCGCTGACCCGCATGGCCCGCTCCTTCTCCAAGCCCGGTCGGTTGCACGTGATGAACGAACTGAACGTCACGCCGATGCTCGACCTGTGCTTCTGCCTGCTGATCATCTTCATGATCGCCACGCCCGTGCTCGAGCAGACCACCGCCGTGAACCTGCCCAAGGCCGACAAGGGCGCGGGCAAGGCGATCGACACCAAGGTGCAGTACCGGATCGTCTCGCTCTCGGCCAAGGGCGAGTACGCCGTGGGCAACAAGCCGGTCACCAAGGCGCAGCTCGAGGCCGAGTTCGCCGCCATCGCCGCGCTGCCCGAGGCGGAGCAGCCCATCGTGCGCATCCGCGGCGACGGCGCCCAGGTCTACCAGAACATCATCGACCTGCTTTCGTTGGCCAAGACCAAGGGCCTGACCAAGGTCGGGCTCGATTCGGAGACGCGCTGAGATGTCGGGAGAGAGCAAAGGCTTGATCGGTTCCCTCGCGGTCCATGCGGGCATCCTCGCCGTGCTCGTCGGCGCCTCCTGGTACGCCTCCCGGCAGACGGGCGAAAACCTCGAGGCCGTCGATCCGCTCATCGTGACCCTCGATGGCATCCCCGGGAAGAAGCCCGGCCAGATCGGCAAGGCCCCGGGCGTCGCCCAAGGCGATGAGCGCGGCGTGGCGGGCGGCATTCCGCGCATCCACCTGAAGAAGCTCGATGTCGAGAAGATCGAGCAGGACCGCCAGAAGGCGCTCGAGCAGGCCCACCAAGGCGCGGCGACGTCGGCCAAGGCCGAGCCGCGGGTGACCACCAAGACGGCCCCGGGTGGCTCGACCAAGCTCTCGCTGGAGGCCTTCAACAAGTCCAACCCGGGACGCAGCGGCGGGGCGTCGAGCGGCAAGGTCGGCTCGATCGGCGGGACCAAGGTCGCCCTCGGCCGCAACTATGGCACCGGCGAGAACGGCGGCGAGGGCGGCTCGGCCTCCGAACGCCAACTCTACGCCGGCGAGGTCAAGGCGCGCTTCCAGACGGCTTGGACGGACCTGCTCGCCGCCGAGGGCGCGACCCTCGAGTCCGCCGGCAGCTGCGGCGTCTCCCTGCGCGTCGACGCGGCGGGCGGCGTTGCTTTCTCGGGTTGGCTGACGGCCCCGCGCGACGCCCGCTTCGGCCAGTTGGTCAAGCAGGCGGTGGCGCGGATCGGCAACTGCGGCAAGCCGCCCGGCGGCAAGGGCTTCGTGATCGACTTCCCGAAGGTCGGCGCCTCCGAAGGCTGAGCCGCGCTCAGTCGCGGACTTCGAGGACGATCTGGACCTCGACGGAGACGCCGAGGGGCAGGCCGTTGACCGAGACCGCGGCGCGGGCGTGCTTGCCGGCGTCGCCGAAGACCCGCAGCAGGAATTCCGAGGCGCCGTTGAGCACCTTGGGGCTGTCGCTGAACCCGTCGACGCCATTGACGAAGCCGTTCACCATCACGACGCGGACGACCTTGTCGAGGGAGCCGAGGGCGACCTTGGCGTTGGCGAGGGCGTTGAGGGCGCAGAGCTGCGCGGCCTCGGCGGCCTGGGTCAGGTCGACCTCGCGGCCGACCTTGCCGAGCGAGGCGACCTTGCCGTCCTTCATCGGCAGGGTGCCCGCGAGGTAGAGGAGGTTGCCGGTGCGCACGGCCGGGACGTAGGCGCCGGCGGCGGCGGGCGGCGTGGGCAGAGTGAGGCCGAGTTCGGCGAGGCGGGCTTCGGGGCTGGTCATGGGAATCAGAGCCAATACTTGGGCCACGGGGCCGCGCGGCGCAAGTTATGATAGAACAGGGCGACCCCCACGATCAGGGCGGCGCCGGCCAACGTGGGGCAGAGCAGGAAAGACCACGGGGCTTGGTCCAGGGCGAAGACGATGAGCGGGTTGGAACAGGCGGGCGGGTGGACGCTCCGGGTGGCCTTCATGAGGCAGATGGCGAGGCCGACCGCGAGCGCGGGCGCCCACCATTGCCCGGGGAAGAGGGTCGCCGCGGCCAGCCCGCCGGCGCTGCCGATCAGGTGGCCCAGCAGCACGTTGCGAGGCTGGGCGAACGGCGAATCCGGGAAGGCGAAGACGATGAGCGCGCTGGCGGCGAAGGAACCCAGGAGGAGCCGCACCCCGAGTTGGTGCGTGAGGAAGGCCAGCGCGGCCACCACGGCGGTCGCGACGAGGGCGGTGGCCAGGATCTCAGCCCAAGCGGGACGGGGCGGCGGGGGTTCGCCCGCGCCGCGCATCTTCCGGAGCAGTTCCACGCGGGCTTACTTGCCCTGGGACTTCTTGAGGCCGTCGATCAGCTCGATGACGAGCTCGCGGCTGCGGCCCTTGACCTCGCGGGCCAGGGTGCCGTCCGACGAGCCGACCGCCTTCTTGGTCTGGGCGTAGGTCGTCGCCAGCACCGCCTCGCGGTTGCGGGTGATGGTGGCGTTGTCCCGGATGGTGAGGTTGACGATGGCTTCGTAGCGGCCGAGGCCGCGCTCGAACTTGACCTCGATGGTCAGGAGCGGCGTGGCGGTCTCGACGTTGCCGCCGACGAACTCCTTGGGGACGATGCCGCTGCGGCGCATCTCCAGTTCGATCGCATCGCGGATCTCGCTGCGCAGGTCGGCGTCCTCGGGGCGCGTCTCGGACGTCACGACGTCGATGAAGAAGTAGGAGATGCCGCGGAGCTTGGCGAAGGTGCGGTCCTCGGCGACCTTGCCGGGCTTCGGATCCTCCTGGGCGCGGAGGACGGGCAGGGCGAGGAGGCAGGCCAAGGCGAGGAGGAGGGGGCGCATGGAAGTGGGGCGGATAGTGGAGGTTCCGTCGGGGGCTTCAATCCCCTTTCGCCGGGCGGAGGCGCACGGCGTTGAGCGGGTGCTGGTCGATCAAGGTCGGGTACCAGCCCGTGACCTCGGGGCGGATCAGGAACTTGTTCTTGTTGAAGGCCACCGGGAGGATCGGGGCGCCGTCGACCAGCCGCTGCTCCGCCTGCTGGAAGTAGCCGAAGCGCTTGGCCGGGTCGGACTCGCGGGCGGCCGCGCCGATGAGGCGGTCGTACTCCGGGTCGCTCCAGTTGCACTGGTTCAGCTCGTTGCCGGTGATGAACATCTCGAGGAACGTGTTCGGGTCGTTGTAGTCGCCCGTCCAGGCGGAGCGCGCCAACTGGTATTCCCCCTTGTGCAGGGAACTGAGGTACACCTTCCACTCCTGGTTCTTGAGTTCGACCTCGATCCCGAGCTCGCGGCGCCACGTCTCCTGGTAGACCTCGGCCGCCTTCTGCGAGCCTTCGGAGGTATTGTAGAGGTATTCGAGCTTGGGCAGGCCCTGGCCGCCCGGGTAGCCCGCCGCGGCGAGCAGGCGGCGGGCCTCCTCGCGGTCCTCCTTCCAGCGGGCCTGGGCGACGAACCCGCCGGTGCCCGGCGGGGTCAGGTGGAGGGCGGGGGATTCGCCGGCGCGGAGCACCTTCTCGACGATCTGCTGGCGGTCGATGACCATGCCCAGCGCGCGGCGGACGCGTACGTCGGCGAGGGCCTTGCGGGCCGCTTCGTTGCCCTTGATGTCGCAGTTCACGCGGATGAACGAGGTCGAGAGGTAGGGGTCGAGCCGCAGTTCCTTCGACCCGGCCGCGCGGAGTTTGACGACCTTGGGCGGGGGCACCGAGCCGGTGATGTGCAGCTCGCCGCCGCGGAAGGCGCGCTCCTCGGCGAAGAGCTCGGTGATCGCTCGGAACTCCACGGCCTGCAGGCCGACGTTGGCGGCGTCCCAGTAGCCGGGATTGCGGCGCACGACGATGCGCCGGGCGACTTCCCACGTCTCGAGCGTGAAGGCGCCGTTGCCGACCAGCGAACCGGGGCGCGTCCATGGGGTGTTGAGGGTGTCGATCTTCCCGAACTTGAGGATGGTGGGCGGGTGGACGGGCAGCCAGCTGTGGTGGCAGATCAACCCGAGGAAGTAGGGCACCGGATGGTCCAGTTCGATGATGAGCGTCCGGTCGTCGGGTGCGCGGAAACCGACCTGCGCGAAGTCCTGCAGCTTGCCTTCGTTGAAGGCCTTGGCGCCCCGGACGCAGTGCAGCATCGAGGCGTATTCGGAGCCGAAGGTCGGCCGCAGCATCCGTTCGTAGCTGAAGAGGAAGTCCCGCGCGGTCACCGGGTCCCCGTTGGACCAGCGCGCCGCGGGCCGGATCCGGAAGGTCCAGGTGCGGCCATCGGCCGAGTTCGTCCAGCTCTCGGCCGCGCCGGGAATCGGGCTCAGGTCGTCCGCCTTGTAGTTCACCAGACCCTCGAAGAGGGCGTAGACGATGCGGGACTCCAGGAGGCCGGTGACTTCCTGCGGGTCGAGCCCGGAAGGTTCGGCGGCGTTGTTGATGATCAGGTAGCCCTCGCGGGCCCGCCGGGCGGCGGTATCCTCCTTGGGCCCGCAGCCGACGAAGGCCAGCGTCAGGCAGAGCAGGGCGGGCACGAGGCATCGCGGGGTTCGGCGCATGGCCGGAGATTAGGCGGGGCTGACGGCGGAGCGCAAGCGGTCCGTCGGGTCCCGCGGACGTCTGTCGTCTTTACTCACCCGGGGGGCGGGCTAGAAACGGCGCATGCCCCGCCTCACGCGCCGCGACCTCGCCGTCGCCTCCCTGACCTTGGTCATCGCCTTCGCCCTGCTGGGCGCCACCACCTTCGTGCCGGTCAAGCCGAAGCTCGAGCTCACCCCCTCCAAGAACCCGGCGCTCACCTCGGCGGCCTTCGATTGGGAGAAACTGACGGCCAAGCCGACCAAGGTCGGCGCCGTGCGCAAGGTCTGCCAAGGGCCCACGCCGACCTTGGATGAACTGGAGATCCATATCACCACGTTGAACCCGGGCGAGTCCGCCCACGCCCCGCACGCGCACGCGGATGAGGAGCTGTTGATCGTCAAGGAGGGTAAGGTCGAGGCGCTCGTGAACGGCGAGTGGGTCAAGCTCGGGGCCGGCTCGATCATCTTCCAGGCGTCCTGCATCGATCACGCCATCCGCAATGCCGGCGACGCGCCCGCGACCTACCACGTCATCAAGTGGAATTCGCCCGGCATGCTCCGCCAGCTGGCCGAGGCCAAGGCCGCCGCGAAGGCGTCGCCGGCCGCGAAGTAGTTCCCCGGCCAAAGAAAAGGGCGACCCTGCGGGTCGCCCTCGGGAGGGATGGCTTGCGAAATCAGATGGCGGCCGAACCGCGCTCGCCGGTGCGGATGCGGATCACGTCGGTGAGGCCCAGGACGAAGATCTTGCCGTCGCCGATCTTGCCGGTGTGGGCGGCCTTGGAGATGGTGGCGACGGCCTTCTCGACCTGTTCGTCGGCCACGGCGGCCTCGATCTTCACCTTGGGGAGGAAGTCGACGGTGTACTCGGAACCGCGGTAGATTTCGGTGTGACCCTTCTGGCGGCCGAAGCCCTTGACTTCGGTGACGGTCATGCCCTCGATGCCGATTTCGGCGAGGGCATCCTTCACTTCCTCAAGTTTGAAGGGTTTGATGATGGCGACGACGAGCTTCATGGTGGTGATGGTATGGTTGGGTTAGGCGTTCGGTTGAGCAAGTCCACTTATGCACCCCCCGTGCCAAGTCGCGCGAGGGGGGGTGGATGCCTAGGATTGGCTATTTTTGAGCAAGACTTCGTGCACCTCGGCCATTTTTTCGGCAGATTTCAGGCCAGGGGCTGATTCCACCCCGCTATTGAGGTCCAGGAAGGTGGCCCCGGCCTGGATCGCCGACGCGACATTGGTCGGGCCCAAACCACCGGCCAGGACCCAAGCATGGCCGGGATGGGCGGAGACCAGGCCCTTGAAGCGTTCCCAGTCGCCCGTTTTTCCGGTGCCCCCGAAGGCGCCCTTGGCGTGCGCATCGTGGACGAAAGTCGTGCTCAGGCTAAGCAACTCCGCGGGGAAGGCGGCCCCGTTCGCCAACTTCGGCGCCAACCACAGCCGCGTCGGCCCGACCTCGCGGGCCAGCGCCGCGGGGTCGCATTCCTTGAGCAGGGGATCGAAGTGCGCTTGGACGATCGCGAAGCCCTCGGTGAGCAGCGCCCGGCACTCCGCTGGCGTCGGGTTGACCGTCACCGCCACCCGCGCGGCGGCGGGGATCTCCCGGAGGAGGGCGGGTCGCGTCGCCGCGGTTACGCAGCGCGGCGAACCCGGCCAGACGTTCACGCCCAGGAAGTCGGCGCCGTAGGCCCGGAGCATCGCGGCGTCGGCGGCGCGGGTGATCCCGCAGACCTTGATGGTGATTCCGCCGATCATCCGAGCGCTTCGATGATCGCTTCGCGGATCGCCTTGGCCGTCGGGGCCGCGGCGGTGCCCGCGAGCGGGATGCCGGCGCGGCGCACGGCGTCGGCCGTCGTCGGCCCGACCGCGACGACCTTGGGCTGGCGCGCGCCGACGTCGGGTCGCAGCGAGGCGGCCTGGTGCATGAACGATTCGACCGCGGAGGGGCTGGCGAAGACGATCACATCCGCCCCGCGCCGCCGGAACTCCGCCGCCTCGGGGGCTTCGGCCACGGACTTCTGGTCCGTCGAATAGACCTTGAGGATGTCGACGATCGCGAGGCCCTCCTCCATCAGCATGCGGGGCAGTTCCGTCCCGGCGAGGTTGCCCGTGGCGATGACCAGCTTCTGGTTCTCCACGTTGTACTTCGTCATCAGTTCGCGGCCCAGCGCGACCGCATCCGGCTGCGCCGCGACGAGGTCCGCGTCGAGGTGGTAACCGCGCAGGGCCTTCTCGGTGGCCGGCCCGACGCAGGCGAAGCGCACGCCCCCGATCGAGCGGATGTCGGAATAACGCTGGAAGAAGCGGTCGAAGAAGCCGCGGACGCCGTTCGCGCTCGTGAAGACGATCCAGTCGTACTCGCCCATCGTGTCGAGCACGTCGTTGAGGATGTCCTCGTCCGGTTCGAACGAGATCTCGAGCAGCGGGAGTTCGATGACGGCGGCCCCGGCGTCGGCCAGCGTGGACCTCCATTCGGCGCCGCGGCCTTCGGGGCGCGTCAGGACAACCAGGCGGTCGCGGAGAGGAAGTTTGCTCATGGGCGGAGGCGGAGGTCGCGGAGGATGCGGTCGGCGAGGACGTCGGCGGACGGCAGGTCCGCGGCGGGGAAGTCGACGTCCCGGCGGCCGAAGTCATCGCGGAAGAGCTGCACGCGTCCCGCCGCGTGGTGGCACGCGAAGGCCGTGTGGCACCCTTCGCCGAGCTTGGCGAGGAAGAGGCGTTCGACCGTGACCGAGAAGGTGGTGCGCGCGCAGCCGGCGGCCGCGAAGCGGGCGGACTCCCCGGCGCGGCACTGCAGCGCGACGGCCCCTTGGCCGGCGGCGGGCACCATGCGCGCGAGGTCGACGCGTTCGAAGGCGAGGCCGTCCCAGGCGGCGATCCCGAGCCGATCCAGGCCGGAGGCCGCGAGGTAGGAGGCGTCGGCGTCGCCTTGGGCGAGTTTCTTGAGCCGGGTGTCCACGTTGCCGCGCAGCTCGGTCCACTCGGCGTCGGGGAAGGTCAGGCGACCTTGGGCGCGGCGGCGCGGGCTGCCCGTGGCGATGCGGCGCGGTGTGGGCACGTCGGCGCGGCGCACCAGCACGTCGCGGGCGTCCTGACGCGGCAGGCAGGCGGCGATTTCCAGGCCCGCGGGCATCTCGGTCGGGAGGTCCTTGGAACTATGCACCGCGAGGTCGGCCTCGCCGCGGAGCAAAGCCTGTTCCAGCTCGGCGGTGAAGAGACCCTTGCCGCCTTGCTTCTCGAGCGACCAGGCCGCCTGGCGGTCGCCGGTCGTGGTGAGGATGCGCACCTCGGTGGTCACTCCCAGCGCGGCCTCCAGGCGGGCGGCGGCATCGCGCGTCTGCTGCAGGGCCAGCGGGCTCCCGCGGGTCACGAGGATGAGCGGGGCGGCCATGTCAGAAGCGGATGGCCCCGCTTTTCATGAGGTGGAGCACGCCCCACGCGCCGATCGTGGCCAGGTTGAGCGCGGCGAGGACCACCGCGGTGACCCGGAAGGCATCCCACGGACGACCCTTTCCGGCCAGCCCAGCGGTGCCCGCTCCGCAGGCGCAGCCGGGGAGCCCTAGGGCGAGGGCGGCGAAGACCTTGCGGTCGAAGGGGTCGGCGACGGCGCCGAGGAAGACCTGGGCGCCCTCCACGGTCAGCCAGATACCAGTGGCCAAGGTCAAGACCGCGACGCCGAGGCCCCAGCCTTGCAGGAAGCGAAAGCCTCGGTCGGACGATGCGTGGGTGGCGGACACCTCCCCAGCAAAACGCCGCCGGGGCCGACTTCCAAGTTTCAACTTTCCGGCGACCCGGATTTCTCGGGGGTCGGCGCACGTTCCGGGCCTTCGCCGAAACCGATCGAGGTCGGCTTGAACGGGTGCTTGAGCAACCCGAGCACGCTATGGTCCACCGGCTCATGGATGCCGAAGTCCTGCGGCTTACGGTCCTTCGGCAGGTAGTGCGTGCCGAAGACGATGTCCCAGAGCGGCAGGAAACTGGCGAAGTTCTTGTCGATGGCGGCGGGATCCTTCGAGTGGTGCCAGCGATGGTAGACCGGCGAGGTCACGACGTGCCGGAAAGGGCCCCAATCCCAATCGACGTCCGCATGTCCGAGGAGGGCGAAGACCCCGAGGGCGGGACCGGCGATGGCGGCGGCCACGGGGTCGAAGCCCAGCAGGATGAACGGGAAGACGAGCAGCGCGTTCGCGACGACGTCATTCACCGGGTGCGCGCGCACGCCGCTCAACCAGTCCAGCTGCTCGGAACTATGGTGCACCGCGTGGAAGCGCCAGAGCCGCTTGCCGTGGAACCAGCGGTGGATCCAGTACAGCAGGAAGTCGCCCAGCAGGAAGGCCAGGGCGAACTGCGGCCAGCGGGGCAGCTGTCCGATCGGGCCGAAGCCCCGGTACTGGCCGGCCTTCAGTTCCGCGAGCGGGATGATGCCCGTCGGCACCAGCACCAGGAAGCCGAGGATGCTGATGATGACGAAGTTGAGCGGGTTCGACAGCAACGCGTTGGCCACGCCGCTGAAGACATCGGTCCAGACCTGCGGACGCCACCAAGGGCGTTCCTGCTTGTTGCCGAAGAGGTGCTCGATCATCCAGAACAGCGTCACCAGGAACGCCACGGTGAAAAGGTAGGCGGCCATGGGCTTCAGGCTTCCGGGTGATCCGCGAGCAGCGGCGGGGTCGCGGCGTCGAACTCGAGGAGCTCGCCCGGCTGGCAGTCCAGCGCGCGGCAGATGGCCTCCAGCGTGGAGAAGCGGATGGCCTTGGCCTTGCCGGTCTTGAGCACCGAGAGGTTCGCGAGGGTGATGCCGACCGTTTCGGACAGCTCGGTCAGGGACATCTTGCGGCGCGCGAGCGCGACATCGAGACGGATGATGATGGCCATGGAGGTCAGATGACCAGGGCTTGTTCGGCCTGCAGGGCGAGGGCCTGCTGCAGGTTCCAGCCGAGGATGAGGATCAGGAGGCCCGCCACGACGATGCCGGCGTTGAGGCCGAGGCCCCCGCAGACCAGGAGGGCGATCCCGATGCGCTTGAGCACGCGGGCGTTGTCGGCGGTGATCACCCGGCCCTCGGCGAAGGCGTCGAAGAGCTGGCGCAGCAGCCACGTGAAGCCGAGGATCAGCGTCGCGAGCAGGCCGGTCACGGCCACGAAGCCGCCGCGTTTCTCCGGGTGGTCGACGAGGTTCTGGTACTTATTGGCTTCCTGCTGGGCGCCCGCGACGTGGATGACTTCCTCCGGCTTCTCGAGGAGCAGCGCGAGCAGCTTGGCCGGGGACTGCCGGAACCCGGCCACCTGGGCGCCGTGCTTGCTGTCCAGGTTGAGTTTCACC
>Ga0315903_10011323_pt1 | contig 10517 bp, 7 predicted proteins | sample LakEriMetagenome_7_FD_203524 | JGI IMG/M metagenome (GOLD analysis project Ga0315903, IMG submission 203524) | Freshwater fungal communities from buoy surface, Lake Erie, Ohio, United States - Buoy 2 MA119 | ecosystem: Environmental > Aquatic > Freshwater > Lake | place: USA: Lake Erie, Ohio... | reverse complement strand
GGTGGGTTCATCGGCAATCAAAACAGATGGATTGCAGCTCATGGCCATCGCAATCATCACACGCTGTTTTTGTCCACCTGACAATTGATGTGGATATGAATTCAATACTCGTTTTGGGTCCGGAAGGCGTACTTTTTCAAACATCGCCAAAGTAATTTCTTCCGCTTTCTTTTTATCTACTTTTTGGTGAAGCATAATGGCCTCTACCACTTGGTCGCCACAGGTGAACACCGGATTAAGCGATGTCATTGGCTCTTGAAAAATCATAGAGATTTCATTACCGCGAAACTTGCGCATTTCCTCTTCCGAAATCTTGGTTAAGTCAACCTTAGTGCCGTCTTTTTGATAGAAATTGATTTCGCCCGAAGCGATACGTCCCGGTGGGTTGGGAATTAAACGCATCACAGATAGTGAAGTCACCGACTTTCCCGATCCGGATTCTCCTACAATTCCAATCGTTTCTCCGCGGTGTAAGTTAAAACTCACGTCATTTACGGCTTTAATAATACCTTCTTCTGTTTTAAACTCGGTGACTAGATTTTTAACTTCGAGGAGTAGTTTTCCGTTGCTCATTGCTGCTGTTTATAGTGGGATTTGAAGTTTATGTATTGCGGCTAAAAATAGATTTTAATCATCATTTTGCAAATGGCAAAAAAATAGCCACTACCGAGGTAATGGCTATTTGAAAATAAGTTGAATTAGAACTATTCTTTAACTAGTCGGATGTTACGCGAAATTTCACCCGCTTGAACACTGATAACGTAAACACCAGGTGCGAAACGGTTCATGTCAATCATCTCTGTGCCGCTATTGAAGTTAGCGATTGATTTCATCCAAACTTGTTGACCAATAGAGTTAGTTACAGTTATGCTCAACTCTTTAGTTTGTGCTAATTCTACCTGAAGACTGGTAAGACCTTGCGTTGGATTTGGATAAAGCTTTAAGGTTTTTACTAATATATCATTTACGCCTACTGTTCCGATAACTACACTTGCAATGCTCACACAGCCAGTTTGGTCAGTGACAGTTAGTGTATAAGTGCCAGCCGGCAAATTACTGATAGATGACGTAGTGCCACCATTACTCCATGTGTAAGTGTAAGTTGGAGACCCGCCAGTTACAGTTGCTGATACGGAGCCATTATTGCCTCCACTTGGTTGTTGTGTCGTAAATGTAATCGATGGTGCACCTGAGTTATTTACGGTGCCGCTGGCAGTTGCCGTACATCCAATGTTATTGGTAGCTGTAACCGAGTAAACACCTGCCGATAAGTTAGAAATATCAGAAGTAGTTGCCGAGGTGTTCCATACATACGTAACTGTTGCTGTGGAGCCACCTGTGTTAGAATTGGCTGTTGCCGAACCATCGCTCGCGCCACAAGCTGCGTCAGTTGTTGAGATGGAAACCGTTAAGTTACTTGGCTGATTGGTGACCGTCAATGCTGCAGATGCAGTGCAACTATTGGCGTCAGTTACAGTAATGTTGTAAGAACCGGCTGCTAGGTTGCTAATGTTCTGAATGTTTGCTCCCGTGCTCCAATTGTACACATATCCTCCTGCGCCTCCATTAGCGGTGACAGATGCAGATCCATTGCTTAATCCGCATATGGCATCATTTACATCTGGTACAATAATTAAGGCAGCTAGTGGCTGTGAAATATTGGCTGTGGTAGTCACCGAACAAGTGCGATTGTCCGTTACGGTCACTGTGTAAGACCCGGCTGATTTATTCGAAATAGAGGCAGTATTTCCTCCACCACTCCAACCATAAGTATATGGTGTTAATCCACCTGCAGGAGTTACTGTAGCTGAACCGGTGTTTTCCCCAAAACAAGCCACAGCTGTAGCGCTAGTTTGTGCAGTTGGGTTGGCATGTACCGTTATATAAGCCGATTGGGTTTTAGTGTTGCTTCCACCACCATTAGTTGCAGTGAGAATTACATTGTAAGTACCAGGGGTATTATAGGTAATAGTTGGACTTGCAGCGGTAGATGTAGATGGCGTACCGCCTTGGAATGTCCAACTATATGAAGTAGGGCTACCTGTTGATGTGTTAGTGAAGGTGATGGTTTTACCTGCACAAACTGAAGTTGGTGAAGTGAAGTTTGCTGTTGGACCAGTCGATGATGACGTACATAAAATTGGAAGTATTACGTTAGAGAAATCAACTCCATAGTAATCAGCATAATCGTGCCATGTGTTGTCATCCCATTGCTCCCAACCGCTACCCCCTGATGGTGAGCTGGCTGTAGTGGTGACAATGGCCACCGTGTCTCCGTTGGCGTAAGTCATTTCAAATCCTATATAAAAATTGCCTGTGGCAACACCCGGTGTGGTGAAATTGACAAAAGTAAGTTGACTGTTCTGCACATTTGTCTTGATAGAATTGATGGTGACATTTTGCTGGGCTATAACTGTTCCCGGAGCTCCCGCAGTTCCGTTTGCATTCCAAGCTTTTACAGTAATAGTTGAGGTGGTATTCAGCGTTTTAGCTACACCAAAATACAAAATAGCTCCTGTTACTGTAGCTCCCGGTGTTGGGTTGGTATAAAATTCTGCTTTTGCTTTGTCACCAAAACTATTGTGACCCGAAACATAACCGGTTCCATTTGCACCACCAGGGAGGCTGTAAATAGTTAATGTGTCATTTGGTAAAATGTTAGATAACGTATCACAAGTTGTGCCACCTCCACCTCCGGTCACCACTGTTATATAAGCTGTTTTGGTTTCACCATCGTTACCACCTGTGTTGGTTGCTGTTAATGTTACAGCATAAGTACCTGGTGTGTTGTATTGGATAGTTGGATTTTGTTGGGTAGAAGTTGCGGGAGTTCCTCCAGCAAAACTCCAACTCCAAGATGTCGGGTTATTGGTCGACAAATCTGTAAATGCAACAGAATTACCAACGGTAACTATAGTTGGATTACCTACAAAGTTGGCCACCGGAGCTACAACTTGTGTAGGGGCAGCATTGAAGATATTTACATTATCTAAGAAAATATTTTGTCCGTAGCTATTTCTGTTTCTAAACGCAAAACGCACATTCGCTTGTCCACTCAAAGAAGCTAATGAAACAGAGTCAGCTTTCCATTGCGCAGAAGTAGGCACAAAGTTAGTTCCTGAGGTAGTAGAAACGGTAGATAGTGAAGCTCCGCCTCTAAGCCATAAGCTAGTCCACGTTGCACCACAGTTAGTAGAATAAAGTACTTCTAACGAGTCGTTAAATCCTGTTTGGTTATATTGGCGATAGGCATAGTCCCATTTTATGCGTCCTGCAGCAACACCTGAAAAAGAATAAGAGGGGGTGATTAACCAATCAGATTGACCTGTGCTTGAGTAGTTGTAATTATTGACGTATGCAGATGCTGATGATGCACCAAAGCCTCCGGCCGATGTTGTTCGTACCCAAGTGGTACCTTGGTCGGAGTTATTCAATGACCAACCGGTTGGTGGGAAAGTTGTATTTTGAAAACCTTCAGACAAAGGTAGAGCTGTTGCTGTAGCTACAGTGATGAAAGCGGTTTTGGTTTCCGTGGAGTTTTGGGTGCCATTACTTACCGTCAAAGTGACGTTGTATGTTCCGGCAGTGTTGTAAGTTACTGTTGGGTTAGCTGAGGTAGAAGTAGCCGGAGTTCCTCCAGGAAACTGCCAAGCATAAGTAGTCACAGTTCCGGTAGAAGCATTAGTAAACTGAACGGTTTGTCCCGGACAGATAGTTGTTGGTGTAGCCGTGAAGTTAGCTACAGGTGCACCCGTTGATGCACAAACATTATTGTTAGTCACTAAACTTGAACGAATATTGGTTAATACGTTATTCATGAAGTTGGCTTGTTGAAGCGTGAACAATCGCGTGCAACTGCTGTAGTCCATGTGATCTTCATACAAATCCCCATAAGATGAGTTTCCTGTACAAGAAGTATTTGGAGTACAGCCATAATTTGGTGCACGTGAGTCTGGAGTATCGTTAAATCCATCATCTGTGTTCGGGAAAACATTACCACATGCATTGGATGAAGCATCGCCCCAAGTATGGCGCAAACCTAAATAGTGACCGATTTCGTGCGTGAGTGTTCTATTTCCGGTACCTAAACCAATATTAAAACTGATTACCATACCATCTATACTTGAACCGTGCATACCGTTTCCCGTGGCAGGATTATTTACATTGTTGGTAGGTAAATAAGCATAACCAGCCACGCCACCTGTTTGAGGAGAAGATCCACAAATATTTACAATCCAAACATTCAAATATTTCTGAGGGTTCCAAGGAGCAACACCATTGGTTGATGCCGATTTCATTTTATTGGTTTCTGTATTTGGGTCAAAACAAGCCTCTGATGTAGAAACACGATTAATCCCGGTAGTAGGCTGTCCGCTTGGATTGGTCTGTGCTAAGCAAAACTGAATTTGAACATCAGTAGCAAAAGGTTGAACCACAGAACGAGCAGTTGATAAGTCGGTGTTGGTTTTACTAAAGTCTTTATTGAGTTGATTTAATGTTTGCTGAATAAGTGCATCGGATACGTTTTGAGCAGTGGTATTATATAGAACATGAAAGACAATCGGAATTGTTCGAACAGCTCTAGCATCAAAAGAGGGGTCTAATTGTTGGCTGGCCACCCATTTGCGTTGCATGTTTTCCATTTCCATCAATTGCTGATCGTAGTCCGGGTTTTCCAAACGCATTTTATTAACGATCTCGGTAGAATAGCAAATGTTTTGTTGGCCGAAAGTGACTAATGACATGACCACTGAAGCCATGGCGAGTACAATTTTTTTCATTAAAGCTGGTTTGTTTTTATAAAAAATAACTTCCAAAACTAATTTTAAATACCAAAAAAAACAAACTTCAAAAGTTAATGTGGAAAAGCCTTATTGACAACTTTTCTTGATAGCACGTTCAGCAGCCATATAACCCATTTCTGATGCCGTAGACAAATCAAGGCAGCCATCTAAAAGTTCATTGCTTCCTATTTTCGCAATTCCTCTATAGTAATAGGCCGAAGGGTCAAATTCTTCAAAAATTAAGAACCGAGTAAAATCATCTATAGCGGTAGCATACTCTCGAGTAGCTAATCGTGCTTGCCCCCGAGCTTTGTAAGCTAAATGATAAGCTCGGTTTATTTGCAAGACTTGATTATAGTCTTCAATAGCAGATGCGTATTGTTTCCACTCCGTCAATATGGCTCCACGCGCCATATATGCCGCAACATATTTGCTATCTAAATCAATCGCTTTATTATAGGCGTTAAATGCGTCTGATTTTCGCTTCATCTTGATGTAAAGATTACCCATATTGAAGTGTAGCTTAGGCTTTGTACCATCTATATTATAACATTGTTTATACTCCTTCAAAGCTAATACTTGAGAACCAAACATATCATCCATTTCTGCTTTAGCAAACCAAGCATCATAGTAATTGGGTGATAGTTCAATTGCTTTTTTGAGGTACTGATCAGCATTTCTGTAATTCTTCTCAGTGCTTGCTTTCATGGCTCGCTTGTAGAAAAACTGAGCTTTGATAAAACGTACAGAATCAGCATTGGCCATAGCAGTTTCTCCAATAGATATTGTAGGTTTCTTTACTTGAATAACTTTGGGAGTGGTGACCGGAGTATCAATGGTTACTACTACGGGTTGAGTTGGTGTAACAGTATATTTAATTACATCTACTTCTTCAATAGTATCTGATTTAGTATTTGAAGTTTCTATCGTTGACTTGAAAACTATATCTGTTTCAATTATTTTTCCTTTCACCACCAATAGTCCGGTATCTAATTTTTGTGTAGCAACTTTAGGATTTGCCATAACTATAGCTTGAATAGTGTCGGTTCTTTTTTGTGGTGTTTTAGTGATAGGTTTTATAACAACTTTGTCATGTGTGTTAGGGATGTTTATCGTCATACCATAGGTAGTATCTTTGCGCATTTGTTCCACCTTCACTAAAGTTAAACTATCTCTAACCGGATCAACTGCGCGGGCTGTGTCCCACAATGACCCTTTAAATCGAGTTGGTGATGGGATTGGATTTTTCTCCGGTGCCGGTTTCATGTCCAATGCTAAGTCGTATACAATTATAGTATCAAGTGGAGCGGTATTTAACTTCTCTTTTCTTTTCCGGCTTTCTATTTTTCTTGGTTCTGTAGCAGGTTCTTCAACCTGCGCTGCTATAGGTTCAGTACTGATTACTCGCTCAATTACTTTCTCTTCTATTCCTGTTTGGGGAAATGTAGTTGTTTGATAAACAACCATATCTGATCCAGCTACTATAGTGTCTTTTGAGATAATCGGAGCAGCAGCATTGGGTTGTGGGTTGAGAAGATTGATGATATAGGCCTTTTCTTCTTGCATTAACTTGACTTCTTTGGTCAAACTGTCTTGAATGTGCTCCAAGTAAGGCATGAGAAATACTTTATCACGAGCACGCTTCATACGTATGAGCATGACTTGAATGTTTTTGTCATCTACTACAAACTCTTTCTCCGCATTTAGCGTATCAATGCTCGCCTTCACACCTTGCAACATAGCCTCGTTGAGTTCTGTTATGGCATCTATCATCATCAACCGAGCTTCAGCTTCTTGTTTATAAATTGCAGTAAGTGTTGGTGCAATTACAGCCGGACTGGCTTTCACCGTGGCGGAATAAATCAAACTAGCTTGAGCACTATCCAACTTAGGCATCTCTGGATTATAATTTTTGTCTGCTTCGTGAACAAATCCCTTGGGATAAACCGGTATTTTGATACGTTGCCCTTCCACTAAGTCTTGTTGAATGCTTCTCAATTTATTGAGCCGAACAATAGTTTTGGGGTCTACCTTAAGTTTGTTGGCTACGGATAGTACTGTTTGCTGTTTCTTAATGTCGTAACTGCCAATTTTATAGGGTATTGTATCACTTTTTTGCTGAGCAAAAAGATCACAGGTTGCTGTTAAAGCAAGTAATAATATGAGTGTAAACGCACTTTTCATCAAAACGAAAGTAAAATTATCGTGTATTCTATCATTGAAGTTATTCCACATAGAAATGGGGAGTGTAGCAACACTCTGTACTGTCAACTTATTATAACCTGCTCCACGGCATTTGTTCCTAATTCCTCATTTATTCTGTTTTTTATGGTTTCCAACTCGTAAGAAAGATTTTGTTTTAGTGAAGCAGAACTAATAGTGACATATAGTTTACCATTCTTTAAACCTACATTACTGGTGTGTCGAGCAATAGTTTTACCCATTATCTGCTCCCAACCTTGCTTAATGCGTGTTTCGTCTAGTTTTCCTTTAATTTTAAAGTCAGACACCATTCTGTCGAGAGCTTGTCCAATAGTTATGTTATTTTTGTTGCGCATAGTTTCGGTGCTAAAATAAGCAAGTAAGTGAAGTATTTTCAACTTAATATTTGCAATTTTGACAAATCCTGCGATATTTGCGCTCCCTGAAAAAGGGATTAACTATTTATTTCACCCAAAACTTAAATTAACTTTAAGACATGGCAGTAAAAATCAGATTACAAAGACACGGTAGAGGCAAACGCCCATTTTACCACATCGTAGCGGCAGACAGTCGCTCTCCACGTGACGGAAAATACATTGAAAGAATTGGCGACTACAACCCGCTAACCAAACCGGCTACTATCCACGTTGAAGTAGACAAAGCTGTAGATTGGTTATTGAAAGGTGCAGAAGCGACTGACACAGTAAATGCTATCCTTAAATACAAAGGAGTTCACTTCAAAAAACACCTTTTGCGCGGTGTAGCTAAAAACGCATTTAGCCTTGAAGAAGCAGAAGCTAAGTTTACTCAGTGGGTTGACGAGCACAAAAACAAAGTGCTTGACCACAAAGACAAACACCACAAAGACAAAGCTGATCGTTCAGCTAAATTGCTAGAACAAGAGCAGAAAAAAGCTGCAGACCGTGATGCTAAACGCGCAGCGGCTCTAGCTGCAGCACAAGCTGAAGCCAATCCTGTAGCCGAAGAAGCTGCACCGGCAGTGGAAGAAGCTCCGGTAGCTGAAACAGAAGCACCTGCTGCTGAAGCCACAGAAACTCCTGCAGAATAAATTATACCATGGCTGAAAAAACAATATCAGTCGGAAAACTTGGAAAGCCTCACGGAATAAGTGGGGCTTTCCGCTTTTTGTTAGATCGCCCGTTCAAGAACAAGAAGAAAGCAACACCTTATTTCTTGATTGAAAACAAAGGAGCTATGACTCCGTTTTTTATCGTATCGATCGAATGGCTAGGATTGAGCGATGGATTTATTCAATTCGAAGAAGTAAAATCGCCAGAAGAGGCGAGAAGATACAGCGGCACGGCATTGTACTTGTATGAAAAAGACTGCCAAGCGCTTTTTGCCAAAAATCAAGACCAGATTGGTTTCCTAGTTGGATACACCATCATTGATGAGCAACTGGGAGAAGTTGGAACTATTTCCGAGCTTTTTGATAATCCGGCTCAGCTGTTGGCAAGTGTCACTAAACTTGATGGCGGAGAAGTGATGATACCGCTGCCGGATGAGTTTATTGTAGACATCAACAAAAAAAAGAAAGAACTGACCGTAGATTTACCCGAAGGGTTGTTGGAAATTTAACTCACTGAACTATGCGCATTGATATCATAACCGTTTTGCCTGAGCTACTCGAAAGTCCGTTTAATCATTCAATTTTAAAGCGCGCTAAGGATAAAGGTTTGCTGGAAGTCAACTTGGTTAACTTGCGGAATTATGGAGAAGGCAACCACAAAAAAGTAGACGATTATCAATATGGCGGTGGCGCGGGGATGGTAATGATGTGTGAACCCATTGCTAAATGTATAGATGAATTGCTCAGCCAAAGAAGTTATGATGACATAATATATATGACACCCGATGGCGAAACCATGAACCAAAAGATGATGAACACGCTTTCGTTAAAGAAGAACTTTATCATTTTGTGTGGTCATTACAAAGGAATTGACGAGCGTATTCGTCAACTTTACATCACAAAAGAAATTTCGGTGGGTGATTTTGTGTTGAGCGGTGGCGAATTAGCGGCTGCCATTTTTGTGGATGCCATAGGTCGTTTATTGCCGGGCGTGCTCAATGACGAAACTTCAGCCTTGTTTGATAGTTTTCAGGACAATCTCCTCTCCCCACCTATTTACACTCGGCCTGACACCTTTCGCGGACTTGAAGTGCCGGAAGTTTTGCTATCCGGCCACGAGAAAAAAATTCAAGAATGGAGATTTGAGCAGTCTATTGAACGCACAAAAAGTAGACGGCCTGACTTATTGAGTGAATAGCTAACGCTACATTGTGCAGAGTAAAAAAGCTTTTTCGCATATTTCATCCGAAAAGCGTTTCATTTTTTGGTAAACATTTCTACATTTGCAATCCAATTTTAAAAACAAGCAAGTAAACATCCCACATCATGAACGTAAAATTAAAAATCGTTGAACAAGCATTAAGTGTGAAGAACGAGCATCCGAGCTTCGGCCCTGGAGATAATATCACTGTATCTTACAAAATTACAGAGGGAAATAAAGAGCGTATCCAAGAATTTCGTGGAGATGTGATCCAAATCCGTGGTATTGGCGAAAACAAAATGTTTACCGTTCGTAAATTATCAAATGGTGTAGGCGTTGAGCGTGTTTTCCCTTTGAACTCACCTTTTGTAGCCACTATCCAAGTGAACAAAATCGGTCGTGTTCGTAGAGCTAAATTGTTTTACCAAAGAGATCGTAAAGGTAAAGCCAGCCGTATTCAAGAAAAAAGACAAGCTGTTGCAGCAACTGCGTAACAAAAACGGTTTACATAATAAAGAAGCACCTCGAAAGGGTGCTTTTTTATTATGTAAAATCACTATTAAAAAAAGCAACCACAATGGGTTGCTTTTAACTTTTGTCAATTAATCAATAAAACTAGGCTGACTTTATACGCTTAAACAGAGTAATAAACTTCATCACTTCACCTAGATTGCTTACTTTGATTTTACCCCCCATAAACATCACTTGCGGATTACCGCGACCGAGTTCTAAATCTTCATAGTCGCTTGCTTTTGCTTTGATTTCACAGCTAGCCTCGCCTACTAATCCGTCTTGTATTTCCACTTGTTTGTTTTTAAGTGAAACTGTAAATTCTCCTCCATTTTCACCATCAAGTTTGAAGTGAAAAACCGAAGATTGATTATCTTCCACTTTATCGATGCGCAAACGAGAAGGCAATGAATAAATAATTTCACGTGCTGTTTCGGATAGTTTTGCGCTTCCTGTTGGTGGCGTTGGTCCAGCAGCTGAGCTGGCATTTTTTTTTACGCTAGCCGGAGCTTCTTGGGCATCTGCTGCGGCTTTCATATTTTTATAAGCGCCTTCATAGTTCACACCATCAATCGCCATTTTCCCAATAATCTCTTTCATGATTTCAGTGGTGCCGGCAACGATAGTTCCAACGCGAGCATCGCGGTAAGCCCGCTCAATCGGATATTCGCTCATCCAACCGTAGCCACCAAACATTTGTAAACATTCATCGGCCACTAATTTTCCTAGC
>Ga0315903_10011322_pt1 | contig 10517 bp, 9 predicted proteins | sample LakEriMetagenome_7_FD_203524 | JGI IMG/M metagenome (GOLD analysis project Ga0315903, IMG submission 203524) | Freshwater fungal communities from buoy surface, Lake Erie, Ohio, United States - Buoy 2 MA119 | ecosystem: Environmental > Aquatic > Freshwater > Lake | place: USA: Lake Erie, Ohio... | reverse complement strand
TTCTAGTTTCTCCGGCACCTGGTGGGGCAGGTGCAAATTCTATTACAAAATTATTAGGTTCAGGATATTTAATAGGATCACGATCTTTTGAGTCGATTGTTATATAATAATCATATTCACGCAATTCTGGTACTAACATATCAGTCTGTTTTTCTCTGTCTCGTGATGGAAAATCCTCATTAAATGGTTCTATTGGTGTAATTAATTTCATATCATTTACAGGTGACATGCTTTTAGGTAAATCAGCTTCAATAGCATGATTACTAGTATCTAATAGAATATCTATTTTATTTGAATAATTTTCTAAATATTTATCCATTGAAATTTTACTTTCGGTATCCATTGAAAACGTAGTTGTATCAAATTGCTTACCTGTGCGATTTTCGCTATGTGATGTTGTTTTAAATTTATGATCAATGATATTAATAATTTTTGAAATTGATTTTTCATCAGGATATCCGGCAGATGTTCTACTAGATATCTGTTCAACTATTTTTTGTATCGTAAGTAGATTAAAACCTGATGCATCGATAAATGCAGGATATTTTACTCTGAAATGATTATAAATTTTATTACTAATTGTATCTAGCATTTTTACCATTTTTCTAGTTTTATTTTCAACATCCAGATTATTAGAATAGATAGGATAATTAGATTGGTTAGTAATAGAATGGTGTTTTTCATTACCTGATTGTTTTAAACTTGTATTATTAGGTGGTGAATATGAAACTAAATTAGGTTGTTTATAAGTTGGTGTTTTTATTCTACTTGGATCATATGTATAATTAATAATATTAGGATTTGTTTGTCCTTGTTTTAACATTTTAAAATCTCTAGATTCTAGAGTCTAGTTGTGAATGATAACTAAAATAAATATGTAAATAAAATATTAATCAATAACGTATATAAGTATTTTGACATCAATCTAGAAACTTAATCTATTTAATAGTTAGCAATATATCTTACACAATACCAATAATGAAAAATAAAAAATCTAATAAACGTAAATATTATTCTAGAAGAAAGAAATTAACAATTAAGCAAAAATATCTAGGAAGTCAGAATAGTAAAATTACTATTCTAGAAAATGAACACAAAACACGTTTAATATTTTTACCGAAACGAAATGAAAGTAGATCTGCTAGCATCTTTTTTTATTTTAAAGTTGGTAGTAAAAATGAACCAGAAAATTTACAAGGTATAAGTCATTTTATTGAACATATGGTTTTTAAAGGCTCACCAAAATATCCATTCCATTTAGATATTTCAAAAACATTTGATGCTAATGGTATTTCATTTAATGCTTTTACAAGCAAAGAAATGACAGCTTATCATTTTAAGTTCTTATCTAGTTCTGAAAATATGAATCTAATTTGTTCTATTACACATGATATGGTATTTAATCCTTTCATGCGAGAAAAAGATATTAAACCCGAACGCAATGTAATTATACAGGAAATGAAAGATGGTGAGGATGATATTGATGATTGGATAAATGATAAACTAGAACAATGTCTTTTACAAGGTCATCCACTATCTAATCCAATTATTGGAAATCTAAAAACACTTTATAATATTAACCGTCAAGAATTAATTAATTATCATAATAAATATTATCAACCACATAATCTAGTAATTGCATTAAGTGGTAATATACAACCTGAATATCTACATATTATTAATAAGTTTTTCAATAATTCTACCAAAATATCTAAAACAATTAAAAGTAAGAGTAGTAAATTTAAGGAAATATCTTTACAAACACAAGGTATTAATCAAATAATTCCCTATATAGATATTCAACCAAATCAAACTATTCAATGTTTTAAAAAAGACTTGAAACAAGACTATCTATTCATTATATTTAAAACTCGTGGACGATTTGACCCTTTACGAAATCATTATAAATTATTAGCTAATATATTAGGTGGCAATATGAGTAGCCGTTTATTTGTTAAAATACGTGAACAATTAGGTTTAGTTTATAGTATTAAATGTAGTTTAACCAGTTATGAAGAAATAGGATATTTTTCAATAATAACCCAGAATGAAAATAAAACTACAATTGATTGCTTAAAAAATATATTCCTAGAACTAGATAAATTTAAATCTATAAAAATCGGCGATGCTATGTTTGAAAAAGAAGTTAATGAAAATAAAAAAAATTGGATTGACACCTATATAACATATTTTGATGATATTGAATATGAAAATGAATACTTTGCTAAACAAGTTATTTTTAATCAACCATTAGAAAGCATTCAAACACGCATCGATAAAATAAGAACAATAACAACTAATGATTTACTTCATACTGCAAATGAATTATTTAATTATAATAAAATGCATATTATTACATTTGGAAAAATTACAGAATCACAAATTAAATCTACTTTACCTAAAACAATAAATAACCACTAAAAAACTAAATAAAATAAACAAAAAAATAAATGTTTAATTTTATATAATTTGTATATCTTACTAGAAAAGTATTTTTTCAAATCTCTTCTAGTATTACAGATAAGTGTCTTTTTCACACTTTAATCTGTAATAAATACAAACTATATCATTTTCAGGCATAAAAGTCTTCCTTGGTGATGGTGGGGTTGTTGTTCTTAAGTCGAGAAAGAACAGCACACGCAAATGCACTTTTCTTGGCGGTGAGATCATCCATGACATGCATTGTGCTGCAATAGTACAGAAAATGTGCCACAAGTCTGCGGATCTCTTTTTCACTCTTGGATCCATCTCCCCAAAAGTATGGCAACAGTTCTTTTGCGATCGCATCGTCAATTTTGGACTGTCGAAAAAATATTTCAACTTGGGTCAAAGCCCAAGAAGCCATCACATTCTCACATTTCACAGAATTTGCATTGTTGACTGCATCAGACACAATAACGCATACAGGTTTGAAGCCTGCCACTGCGTCAAATGCATTTGTAATCACTGTAACGCCACCATCACGGCCACCATCACGGCCACCTTGACCACCACGGCCACCTTGACCACCACGGCCACCATCACGGCCACCTTGACCACCACGGCCACCTTGACCACCACGGCCACCATTACGATTGCCACCACGATTGCCTCCGTCACGGCCACCATCACGATTGCCACCACGATTGCCTCCGTCACGGCCACCATCACGATTGACACCGTCACGATTGCCACCGTCACGGCCACCACGGCCACCATTACGGCTACCACGATTAGCACGTCCAGATGTGTTACTTTCAGGCATAGTAGGTGTTTGAGGTGTGGGATAGTGATTTGTTATTGGCAAAGATGAGAAATAAGAAAAATCTAATGAAAAAAAATAAATCAATTTTAGTTAAAAAATTAAAAATATCTAATTTATTTAAGAATTACAATTAGGTGTTTGATTTTGCTTAATAATATCATTAACTGCGGCATCTGCAGCAGCTTTTTGTTTATCAGCATCAGAAACACCTGTGGTATCTACACATTGTCCACCTTTTGCCATAATACCATTATCATGTTCAAATTTATGCCAGCTAAATGCATTTCTACCAATATTTACATAAAATACATAATAACCGACAAATGCCACAGTTGCAATTAAAATTATAACAATAACAACTAGACTAGTTGCACGTGGGATAATACCTGTTAGACATAATGATAAACATACTAGAATAATAATTTGAATAACTAGAAGTAATTTATAAAGGAAAAGATAATAATGTTTTTTGTCAAATTGATACTTTTGAAATTGAATTGATTCATTAGCAGTTGTAGTTTGTAATTGTTTTTTTTTAATTGCTTCAATTAATTCATTTTGTTGCTTATCTAATTGTGAAATATGTTCATCTGCCTTACGAATTTCATCAAAATAATAGCTACGCAAATTTGTATTTTCTTGATATTTTTTATTTAAAAAATCCCATACAGTTTGACGTGCCTTTACTAGATCACGTGTTTGAACATCAATCTTATAATTTAAAAGATCACTTTGATATGCACCAGCATTTGGATAATTTGCCTGTTGTATTTGTTGAAATAACTTATCATTTTTATCAATAGTATTTTTAATTTCTAAAAGTAATGTGTTGTAATCTACAGATGTTTCTACTGTTGAACCCATTCTAGAATTATTTACACTACCACTTATTGATGTTGTAGTTGTTGCCATTTTATTATACAATTAGATTTACTATATATATAATTATATAATTTTCTCTTGTATTATTTATATCATTCTATTATTTATATCATTCTATTACCTGAAATATTTTTATAAACATTATTACTAGTATTGCTAGTATTACTAGTACCAAAACTAGAATAAACAATATATATAACTAAACCTAGAACAACTAGCAAACATAATACATTTACACCTACAAAAATATAATTAGAAAAATTTAATTGATCTAGACCGTCATTTGTGCTAGATAAACTTTGATTTCTTGCACCTGTTAACACAGTCATTTCCGCATCCTTACCTTTTAATAAATTTATATTTTCCATAATGTCATCAATTTGACGTGTTTTTTCTAATAATTCATCTTTCTGTGCAGTAATTAAATCCATATCTTGATTAACATTATTAATCATTTGTTTACTAAGATTTATTAACTGTGTATTGTAATTAGTATATTTTGGTAATAATTTTGTATTAGCATACATTTGATCATTCTTAGTTCCTCTACTTTGTGTTGCATATTCATTATATGCTGAAGTATATGATGACAATAATTTATCATAATATGCATTAATTTTTTGTAAATTATTCTGGCGTAATGTATCATAATTAGGTATATTTATATCACAAGATGCTGCAGATGATGTAATACCTTCACTTGTTCCTGATTGTATAGTTGTCGTTTCCATTTTTAATTTAATTGTTGCACAATATAATACTATATTTTATAGACAAATAAATTATTTATCCTTTTACAGGTTTTGTTATTATAAGATATTCTTAATATATTTACAGCATTTATTACATTTACTAATTGGTACTAGAACATTCTTAATTAAATACAGATGTGATATATTAAATGTTAAAATATATTGTTCATTACTACTTTGTTTAAGATCAGTAATTATATGTTCATCTAGATATGATTTAAATATTAATTCATATTGCATTTTAGGCGGTGTTTGTATAACTTTATTAAATTGCATAGATGAACTTATAAATTTATCTTTAAAAACTTTATTAGATTTATTTGATGACCATGCAATTGGTTTTATTTTCAATATAGGTTCATATTTAAATTCATTTTTTATTTCTAATTCTCTTTGTATATTCTTATTTTGTTTTGTAATATATCCATCTATATGTTTGTCAATTGATTTCAACATATCAATAAAATCTAAATTATCATCTTCATTTAATTTTATCACTATAGTATTCAACATAGTATTCAACATAGTATTTAACATATTGTTGTTATTTTTTGTATATATTGATATTTGTGATTGATTTATCGGCGGTGTCTTAAAAAATAATCCATCCAAAAAAACTGATGGCGATTTATAAATAATTTCAATATTATTTCGTTTCTTAATATTAATATAATTTAAATATACCATAGAAACATCAAAAAACTCTTTTTTAATACAAATATAATTATATTCTAACGCCTTCTCATTTTGCACATTCTCTTCTAAATTTATTTGTTGTGATACATTCAACATATTTCTATAAAATGTATCTACAATATCTTCTTTTATTTCTATTTTTATATTTTTATCACTAAAATACCTATTTTCTATTTTCATAATCTATTTTTTTTATTCTTAAATAACCAGAAAATTTATAAACCTATCATTCATTTCTATATATGCTAGTTTACTTTTTATATTCTTATTGTATTTCTTTCCAAGGTTTATAACTAGCAGTAATTTACTGTATCCAGTACACTTAGAAGGATATGCATTATTCTAATTACTTGTAATTTTATTTTCTTTATTAAAATTAAGAATACATAAACTTTTTAATAGTCTTAATTACAGAATTATAGAATTATAAAAAAACTGAAAAATGGATCTTTCTCTAGATACCCGCACTCTATGTAAAATGGTTGTTAAATATATTACTCTCGGTTTAGTCATTGCTATTGTATGTCTAGTTCTACCTAAACAAAAACTAGATATGGAAGCCGTTATTGCCCTAGCTCTAGTTGCAGCCGCTACCTTTGCTATCCTTGATTTATTCGCACCTACACTATCCGCACCTGCACAACTAGGTGCAGGATTAGGCATTGGATACCACCTTGTCTCACCCTAAAGTAACTAAAATATTAAAATTATCCCTTTAGATATTTTACACTCAAATAAAGGTTTAATATTGAAGTTTAGTAAAAACATCTTATCTACTAATTTTTACCATAGGTTTACTGATAATCTAATGTCAGAAATAATTACTTTTTATAAATTCCATTAGCCTTTTTCTATTTTCTTTTACATATGTTATAAATTAAAATAATAAAGTTTTATTTTCAGTTCCAATGTATTGAAAAAAAAAATATATTGTCATCTCTAAAGTTTCTATTCTTTTGTCCTATTAGTGTTAAACAAATAGGCACTTAAGAGATAGAAACTAAAATGGAAACATGCTACTTTGCTGTAGTCACATAGGAATTTTTTCCTATGTAAGATACATTAGAGCCATCTGCCTATGTTTAATATAGGCTTCTAATAGCTTTTGCTCTTGAGCGTGTTTTGCAGACTTGGATAATGGCTTTTGCTTGGGAAACATATTATGATTGCAAGGAAAAGGCACGTTAAACTTGGTCTTATCAATAGTGATTGGAGAAGTGTCAACAATATTCTCACGTTTTACTGTGATAAGAACATTATTTGCGACACCATCACTTGTGATACCATCACTTGCAATAATTTTTGACATAACTAATAAGCCAGCACAAAATAGTTTAACTATTAATATATTTTAATTATTGTTGCATATCCTTCCAAGGGTACTGTATCCAGTACCATAGCTAAGACTTTTTACAATAAATTACTGCTAGTTATAAAACTTGGAAAGAAATGCATTGTATTTCATTTTTTATATATTTGATTCTAGATGATTAGAGATCTAGTTCACTTTGAATTAATCATTTTGTATTTAGACCAAGCAATCCATGCTTGATATACCATAACACCAATACCTAGAATGACCAATAATTGCCACATAAATTGAGGGAAATTAGGATGATTATGATATAGACCAATAGCAATTAGCATAGGTCCGACAAAAAGAACATGAAATAGATTAATTGAATAAATTGTCATATTTTAGAAAAATATGTTTATCTGGGATTGTATATCTAGAATAAATTTAGAAAAAAACAAGAACAAAAGAATCCTAATTATATTCAATATATATTCTAGAATCATCTTTTAAAAACTATCTATTGAAAACTATAAGATAGAACCAGATAACATGACAACATTAAATATACCTGCAGATTTACCACTTTCAAACATCCTATTTAAACAAACTAAACTATGGGTATGGGATTTTGACGACACTCTTATTGATACCAGTGTATATTATTCTAGCAATATGAAACCTGAAGCAATCCTAGAACGTACCGATTTTCAACTAGATAAAGAAGTACCACAATGGCGTTATTTCCGTCGGCTAGTTGAATATCTAGTTGCAAACGGCCGATATGTCGGTATAGCTAGTTTCGGCACTTACGAAATCATTCAAGCCTATATGAAACGCATTATGGGATTTAATCAACAATTTTTCACAAGAAAAAATATAGTTGCACCCGATGCTAGAATGCGTAGTGTATTTCGTTTTAATCAACCACCTAATAAAAATGAATATATCTATCAACTAATGCGTGTATACCGAGTGCAAGATTTCAAACGTGTAGTCCTATTTGATGATAATGCTAGCAATATTGCCGATGCCATTGGAATAGGTATTATTGGTGTACAAATACCCAGTAAAAACGGCGGTGATTCCCCACTTAGTAATAAACAAATGTTCGGACCTTGGATTATGGCGGATTTTGATAAATATTTGACTGAAAAATGTGGTGATGAAATATATCGCAATAAAACTTATACTGGTATAGTTTCAAAAGAAACATACACCGGACGAGCTTTTAATGATGATAATACCGAACCAGGTGATATTGATTTTGGAACTGGTATCCGTGCTAGAGATAGTTATTTTATGGAAAGATATGATCTAGGCGTCGATGATTCTATTTTCTGGAATGGAAAACAACGCCCTGCATTTGGTAGTGGTATTGGTAACCGAAAAATTAATATACAACCACAGGTTGCTTGGAATGGCTTAAGAATGGCACGCAAGATAACACCGCAATGGTGGAATGGTAATTATATTAATGTTGCCGGCAATGTGGAAACCAGAGGATATTGGGATACAAACAATCTAGAATGTAGTCGGCAATCAAAAAATATAAAAGACAACGACATAAAAGATAATAATCCTAGCGGGGATAGTATCACTATTACACCATCTACTGTTGAAGGATTTCAATCAGATTCTAGCAAATGTGCAAATGATACTAATGCATGGATAATAATTTTATTATTTATTTTAATTGTAATCATAACAATCGTAATTGCTAGATTATAAAGTAGATGAATTAGATTCATTAGAATTCATTAAATTTTTTGATTCTTCAAGTAAACTTAGATATAATTCAGCCTCTTCTATGACTTTTTTTGTATGTTTTTCCGTTTGTAATTGTGATTGTTCATAAGCAGTTGCTTGTTTTTCATTTATTTTTTGCATTAAATCTTTAATATTCGCATCTAGACTTACTTTTAATTCTGATAATTCTTGTAATTTTGCATTTCTTTTATATTCATCCTGTTGATAGTTATAAAAACTTTTCATTCCCAATAAATCATTCCAGAAATAATTAAAAATACCCCTATTTTTTTTTTCTAATTTTTTTAGTTTACGTTCAACCTTTTTTTTGTGTTTTACTGCTTCTTTTAATTGTTTTCTAGTTTTTTTCGCTGCTAAATTTGCATGTATTGGTGCTACAATCGTTTGCCTTCTTATACCTTGTTTTTCTGCTAATCTAGGAATATTTGTTAAATTAGGTAATGCTGGACCTGGACCTGGTCCTGGTCCAGTTCCTGTCACTGGTCCTGTCACTGGTCCTGTGCCTGTTGGTGGCGGTGGTGGTGGTGGCGGTGGATCATTAGTATTTGTTGAATTTGTCGATAAATTTAAAGAAATTTTAGGCCATTTAGAATTTGTTGAAGATTCAGTTGTATTTAAATTTAAAGTTTTGTTTTTTATTCGTTTTCTAGTTTTTACAAATTGTAAATTAGGTGTGCTATTGTTGCTAAGGTTGCTAAAAGGTAATTCACCAAATGTATTTTTTCGTGTTCTAAATTCTTTTCGTCTTTCTATGCGTTCTAAACGTTTTTTTTGCTTTGCAATTGCTTTATTATATTCGTTTCCGCTTAGAACATTTTTGGGAAGACCACGTCGACTTAAATTGGTATTATTTGTATTAGTTTCACTACTTGTTATTAATGTTACACCATTATATTTTTTTTTCTGTGTGAATGATGTATTTAATGGTTCTGTTGGTGGTAATCCTTTACGACGTAATATATCAGCAAAATTTATATTACTATTGTTGACTTTTTTACTGACGAATCTTTCTAATGCTGGATTCCAAACTTTTAAATTTGATAATTCTGGTGCTGGTACTGGTACTGGTGCTAGTTCTGGTGCTAGTTCTGGTGCTGGTTCTGGTGCTGGTACTGGTACTGGTGCTGGTACTGGTACTGGTGCTGGTACTGGTGCTGTAGATGATAATGAAGATGATGTTTCTGGTAAAGGGTTAGAATTAAGTTTTATTTCCAAAGAATTACCTGAAAGATTTGTTGAAGTCGGCAGTGCATGGGTTAATATTGGAAGACCTGTATTTGATTTTACTGAAGCTGGTGCTGGTGCATGTTTTGTAGATATTGTTACTTCTGATGCATTCGGAGGATTAACTTCAGACATAACTGAACTCACATTCCGAACAGCTGTAACTGCTTCAGATACAGTTGTTGTATCGGTTGTAGGGTTATTTTGTGATGGAGCAGTAGGATTTGGGTCTGATTTAGCAGTTTTTGGTTGTTGACCATTTGGTGTACCAGATGTACCACTACCATTTGCGTTTGGGGATTTTTGATTTTGTGGAAATAAATTACCTAAACTACCTCTTTGTTTCTTTTTACCCCTTAAAGCTGTCTTTGAATAATTTTTTTTTGGTGGTATTGATGAATTAGTACTAGATTCTTCACCTAATGATTGTTTTGCTTTACTAACTATTCCTTTAGGAATATCTAATTGTAATACTTGTTTATTACGTTTACCATTACCTTTTGGTGACGACGAGCTCATATTTTTTTGTAATTTTCCAGGTTCAGTTCCTGGTTGTTCACTCATTGTTCCAGCTGCTAACCAAGTTCGACCAACTTTAGTTAGTTTTAAAGCTTCAGCAATTTCCGATGCACCTTCACTTTGGGCAGGATGCGAT